>Ga0072500_148215_pt1 | contig 16026 bp, 14 predicted proteins | sample GBScelen77Swater_FD_63803 | JGI IMG/M metagenome (GOLD analysis project Ga0072500, IMG submission 63803) | Hot spring microbial communities from Great Boiling Spring, Nevada - cellulolytic enrichment S 77C v2 (version 2) | ecosystem: Environmental > Aquatic > Thermal springs > Hot (42-90C) ...
GGCGGGCGGAGGGGCGCGGAGAAGGCGCGGGCCCTGGGCCTGCGGCCGATGGCCCGCTGGGTGGCCTCAGCCGCAGTGGGGGTGAACCCCCGGGTGATGGGCTACGGCCCGGTCCCCGCCATCCGCAAGCTGCTGGAGCGGACGGGTCTCGCCCTGGATCAGATCGATCTGGTGGAGATCAACGAGGCCTTTGCCGTCCAGACCCTGGCCTGTATTAAGCTGCTGGGGCTGGACCTCAACAAGGTGAACGTCAACGGCGGGGCCATCGCCTTGGGGCATCCCCTGGGGTGCAGCGGGGCCCGCATCCTCACCACGCTGTTGTATGAGATGCGCCGGCGCCGGGCCCGCTACGGGGTGGCCGCCCTGTGCGTGGGCGTGGGCCAGGGGGAGGCGGCTCTGGTGGAGGGGATCCACTCATAGCAACGGGCTCCGAGAGCGAGCGAAAGGGGGCGGCCCCAGAGGTCGCCCCCTTTTTGTTCTCCTGAGAAGGCCTTTCTGCGCTCTCAGCTCCAGTCGCCCTTCTTGATGCGGGCCAGGAACTCGGCGTTGCTGCGGGTCTTGGCCAGGGCATTGAGGAGGGATTCCATCACCTGGGTGAGGTCGTAGCCGCCCCCATCCGGCGGCGGGGCCATCATCCGGGCGATCATCCGCCGCAGCAGCCACACCTTCTCCAGGATGTCCGGGTCCAGCAGCAGCTCCTCCCGGCGCGTCCCGGAGCGCTCGATGTCGATGGCCGGGAAGAGGCGGCGCTCCGCCAGCTTGCGGGAGAGGTGCAGCTCCCAGTTGCCGGTCCCCTTGAACTCCTCATAGATCACATCGTCCATCCGGCTCCCTGTGTCGATCAGACAGGTGGCCAGGATGGTGAGCGAGCCCCCGTTCTCGATGTTTCGAGCGGCGCCGAAGAACCGCTTGGGCGGATACAGGGCGGCCGGGTCCAGCCCGCCCGTCCAGGTGCGGCCGCTGGGCTCCACCACCAGGTTGTAAGCTCGGGTGAGCCGGGTGATGGAGTCCAGGAGGATCACCACATGCTTGCCCCCCTCCACCATGCGCTTGGCCCGCTCCAGGGCCAGCTCGGCCACCTTGATGTGGTTCTCCGGCGGCTCGTCGAAGGTGCTGTGGACCACCTCGGCCTCCACCGAGCGGTCCATGTCGGTGACCTCCTCCGGCCGCTCGCCGACCAGCACGACCATCAGGTGGACGTCGCGGTAGCGGGTGGAGATGGCGTTGGCGATGTTCTTGAGGACAGTGGTCTTGCCGGCCTTGGGGGGCGAGACGATAAGCCCGCGCTGCCCGCGCCCGATGGGAGCCACCAGATTGATCAGCCGCGTGGTGAGGTTCTTGGGGTCCGTCTCCAGATCGAACATCTGGTTCGGGAAGATGGGGGTGAGCTCCTCGAACCGCGGCCGCTGGCGGGCCTGCTCCGGGTCCAGCCCGTTGACGGCCTCCACCCGCAGGAGGCTGTAGTATTTCTCCGTCTCCTTGGGCGGGCGGATCTGGCCGACGACGAAGTCTCCCCTCCGGAGCCCGAAGCGACGGATCTGGGACTGGCTGACGTAGATGTCGTTGGGGCTGGGGAGGAAGTTGGGGTTCACCCGGAGGAAGCCGATCATCCCCAGGGAGTCGTCCTCCACGATCTCCAGCGTCCCGCCGCCGAAGGCGTAACCCTGCTGCTCCGCCTTCGCCTGGAGCAGCCGCATGATGAGGTCCTGCTTCTTCAGGCGGCTGTAGCTCGGGATCTTGAGGGAGCGGGCCAGATCACGGAGCTCATCCAGGGTCTTGGATTCCAGATGGATGTAATCGAAATCCAGGATGGGAACCTGAACCTGCGCCTGTTCCATGTCCATGGTCCTTCCACTCAGGATGAGGATAGATGACCGCTGTGCATCGCGCCCGCCGGGGGCCGGACCGGGAGACGGCAGTGCGCCCGCTGGATCCTTGCCTTACAGGGTTAGCTTCGGGGACGATGCCTCAGGCGGCTGAAGCATTTTCATTATATCGGGCTCTCGGGCCAGCGTCAAACCCGGGCCTCCCCACGGGGTTTCCCCCAGGGTCCCAACCGGCCCCCGGGGTGTGTCCCCAAATCGTAGGACAACTGCGAGTCGTTCGAAAAGCGGTTTTTGTAGGAGGGGCTTCAGCCCCGACATCCCGTCTTCGATGGCGCAAGGATCGCGGCGGAAGCTGCTCCGTTAACTCCCAACCTCCGGTTCTCGATGACGCAGAGGGTCGCGGCGAAAGCCGCTCCTACCAAACATCGATCCCTCTGTAGGAGGGGCTTTCGCCCCGAACCTCCGTCTTCGAGACCGCATGATCGCTCCGGTGCCTCTATCCCCTTCTCCTAATCCGGGGAGGAAAAGTCCTTTGCCCACATCGCTCCGGATCACCCCCAGCAAGGTCCGCGCTGATTGTTCTGGATGGCCATGAAGAGCCCATGACTCGCCGCAGGCGCATCGCCCCTCGACCCATCCTCTCCCTCCCCTGGGCCGCCACCGTCATCTCCGGCCGCTGTTCCCCGGCATGGCCCTTCCGCTCCTGAACCCGCTTTTCCGACGGATGCGCCTTCGCCCATTCAAGCGGCTCCTCCTGCATCTATCAAGCCAAGCGCCTCGGCCACCATCTTCTCCGGCGCAATCTGACCAGGGGCACACCCGCCTACGGATCGCTCTGGAACAACAGCGCTCCGCGGGCCGCAAGGCAGGGGATGTGTCCTCATTTCGTCGGGAGCAGTTAGGTTGAGTTGACAAGAATCGGAGTTTGTAGTAGCATCCATGCTCGCGTTTTCTGATACGTGCTGGGGCGAATCGGGAGCCCACTGATCCGGCGCGTGCTCAACAGCCCGGCCTGCGGGCGGGAGACAGATTGGGATCTCCACACGACCATCTACCTTCGCCATTACGGGCCGGCCAACCCTGAGAGTCCCACCGGGAGGGGCGACGGTGGGGGAGAAAGACGACCGGGGCAAAAAATCTTTCGCCCCTACCGGTTTATATTTTTCATCCAACTGACTACTACTGTTCCCTTGCGGTTGTCATAGGCCGGGAGGCTTGGGATGGAGAGAGAAGTAAGCATCCGCTCCCTCATCCTCCGCATGCTTGTCTTCGACGCTGTGGTTCTCCTGAGCGCGGCGTCAGCCTTTGTTCTTTTCCCTGATCGCATCGCTAGATGGATCGCCGAGTTCTATCCTGTGATCCTGAGCGCTCTATGCGTATGGTTTTCTTGTCAGATTTATCTTTCTCAGAATTCTCTGAAGAGGAAACATCTGGCGAGCCGGATATGGGGGTTGCTAGCCGCTGGATTAGGATTCTGGGCGATCGGTGAAATCGTATGGGCCGTATATGGACTTTTTGCCACCCCGCCCGACTTTGGTTGGATGGATCTGTTCTGGTTGATCGGCAACGGCTTTCTGATCGCTTTCTACGCGCTTCTGCTCCGCTTCCTGTCCCCGGCTATCCAGGGGTGGAATCGATTTCTGGCAGTCGGATTGATTCTGTTGTTCATTGTTGTGGCGGGCGCTGCTATCTACGCGCCGATGCTTGTCGAGCCGCCCACGGACTGGCTGGAATTCGCTGTAAGCCTCCTGTATGAAACTCAGTATCTTCTCCTCCTGGTCGGCGCGACCCTCCTTACCCTCGCGGTCTATAAGGGGATCCTGGGGATCAGCTGGAGTATCCTGGCTGTGGGGATGTGGTGGATCGCCTTCACGGATCTGCTTTTCATCTATTTGGGTTTGAACGACCTCTACTACCCCGGCGGCAAGGTTACGCCGCTCAGCGTGCTCCATAACCTCCTTTACATAGCCGCTTATGTGATCATCCTGAACGGGCTCTATCTGCGGTGGGCGTTGCCATTCCCGGCTGTCAGGGCCGAAGAGGTGCTGATGGTCGCTTCGAAATTTCGTCCGCAGGAGACGTGGGTCCTGATCTCCGACGAGAGCGGTCGGGCTTTGTTTGTGGATCCGCGCCTTCCCCGGGCCCTGGGAGCCGCCGACATTGGGGAAATGACCGGAGAGTTTATCGGAGCCATCCTGGGTTTACAGCCAAACACGGAGTTCGAGATCCTGAGGGAAGCGCTAACTCATGGAAGCAGTCGGCCGCGCCCGGTTCTGATCGCTGGCCGATCGCATGTCCTGCAGGCTGTGGCTGAAGAGGAGACGTCCTTCCGTGAGGTCTACTGGTTGCTGACCCCCGGAGATGCCCGCCTGGAGATCCGGCCCGGGGGGAAGGTTTCTCTGGAAGCGCTTTTGGCTCAGGCGATGCGCGGGGCTGCCCGATCGCCAGGAGAGTTGAGGAAAGTATACGTCCAGGCCGTCTTTCAACTCCTCGCTATAATGTGTGTCCGTTTCGGCGGCGAGGCGGTCGGGCAGCAGTTCGTCCGCCGGTTCGGCTCAATTGTCTGCTCGGAGGAATCCCTCTCGGATCTCCTCGAAGATGCCAAAGCATGCCGTGGCCTGCTAGAGCGCGCGCTGGAATGCGCTCTGATAATGGTCCCGGTGGACCAGATGAGGAGCGCGCTGAAGCGATTGGAGGAAAGCCTGGGAGAGGAGGTCCTTCGAGCAGCCGATGCCGTCGGCTTGCGCTTGTCCTTTCCCGACGGATGAGCCTCCTCTCCGGTTGACTCAAGGCCGCCCATTTGTTATAATTGCGCCAAGCACGCAATGGACGATGTGCAGGGAGCGCGGCCGGAGGTCGCGCCGAAATCTTATAGTGCCAAAGACGAAGAACGGGAGGAGTAGGCCCTGGGCCGGCGCCCAGAGAGGCGGGGGAAGGTGGAAGCCCGCTGCGCACGCCAGGGCTGAATGGGCCCGGGAGTCGCCGGACGAACGGGGCGGGAACCGCCCTCAGTAGTCCCGGCCGGAGTCGCCACCGTTATCCGGGCGGAGGGGATCGGAAGTCCACGCTTCCTGTCCCCGCGAAAGAGTGGGGCTGGCCGACGAACCCCTCGTCCCACCGGCGAGGGGTTTTTGTTTTCGGCGGCCGGCCTCAGGAGGGTGGCACCACGGGCCATCCGGCGCCCGTCCCTCAGCGAGGGGCGGGCGCTTTTTTTATCCACACCTCCGTCGATCCAAAGGGGGCTTTCACCTCGAAAGGAGCGGAGAATGCGACGCCTGATCCGGCGGACGATGCCGGCGGACCTCTGGACGCCCATCGGGCTCTACCAGGCCCTGAGCCCGGAGGGCCCCTCGTTCCTCTTTGAGAGCGTGGAGGGCGGGGCCTATCTGGCCCGCTATTCGTTCATCGGCCTGATGCCCCGCCGCCTCTACCGCGTGGACGGATGGCGGATGGAGGAGCGCGGGCCGGAGGGATGCCGGCCTTATGATCTGCGTCAGGTCCACCCCTTTGCGGTGTGGCGGGAGGCCCTGGAGGCACTGGCCCCGGAGGCCGCTCTGGAGCCCCTGCCCCGCTTCATCGGGGGGCTGGCAGGCTACCTGGGCTATGAGATGGCCGCTTTCTTCGATCGCGTGCCCCGCGCCCCCGGGGATGCCCTCGCCTTCCCGGATGCGATCTTGATGCAGGTGGAGACCTTGCTGGTCTTCGACCACGTGACCCAGACCCTCACGCTGTTCGCCTTAGCCGAACCCGGCGCCGAGGGCGAGGCGGAGGCGCGGCTAACAGCCCTGGAGCGCCGCCTCCGGGATCCGGTGCCGGCCCCGTCCATCCCAACGTCCACCCCCGCCGCCGGGGCTTCCTGGAAGACCCGGGTGGATGCCGGGCGGTTTCGGGAGATGGTGCGGGCGGCCCAGGCTTACATCGCCGCCGGCGACGCCTTCCAAATCGTCCTCGCCCGCCGCTGGAGCCGTCCCATCGCCGCCCCACCCTTCGCCATCTACCGGACGCTGCGGCGCCTGAACCCTTCCCCCTATCTCTTCTTCCTGAACCTGCCGGGCCTGGGGCGGAACGGGGAGGATCTGGCGCTGATCGGCGCCTCCCCGGAGATGCTGGTGCGGGTGGAAGGCGGGGAGGTCACCCTCCGCCCCATCGCCGGGACGCGCCCCCGCGGCCGCTCCCCGGAAGAGGATCAGGCTCTGGAGCAGGAGCTGCGGGCCGATCCCAAGGAGCAGGCGGAGCACGTGATGCTGGTGGATCTGGGCCGCAATGACCTAGGGCGGGTGTGCGACTACGGGACGGTGCGGGTGGAGGAGTTCATGGTGGTGGAACGCTATTCCCACGTGATGCATCTGGTCTCCACGGTGCGAGGGCGGCTGCGGCCGGGCTGCGACGCCCTGGACGCCCTGGCGGCCGCCTTCCCGGCGGGAACGGTCTCCGGGGCCCCCAAGGTGCGGGCGATGGAGATCATCGCCGAGCTGGAGGGGGAGGCGCGAGGGCCCTACGCCGGGGGCGTGGGCTATTTCGACCCGCGGGGGAACGCCGACTGGTGCATCACCATCCGCACGGTGATGGTGCAGGGCGACATCGCGATGGTGCAGGCCGGCGCGGGGGTGGTGGCGGATTCCATCCCCGAGCGGGAGGAGGAGGAAACCCGCAACAAGGCCCGGGCGATGCAGCTGGCGGTCGATCTGAGCCATGGGGCGGATGGGCGCTGAGGACGAAAGGGGGTCGCGATGCTGCTGGTGATCGACAACTATGATTCCTTCACTTACAACCTGGTCCAGATCCTGGGGCAGCTGCTCCGGGAGGCCGGGCGCACGGATGTGCCCCTCCGGGTGGTCCGCAACGACGCGGTGGATCTGGAGGACATCATGGCAATGGAACCCTCAGCGGTGGTGATCTCGCCGGGGCCGGGGCGGCCGGAGGAGGCCGGCATCACCATCCCGGTGATCCGGGCCCTCAGCGGCCGGACGCCGCTTCTGGGCGTCTGTCTGGGCCACCAGGCCATCGCCGCCGCCTTCGGCGGCCGCGTGGTGCGGGCGGGACGGCTGATGCACGGCAAGGCCTCGCCGGTCCTCCACCAGGGGGATGTGCTCTTCGCCGGGCTGCCCAGCCCCTTCATGGCCGGCCGCTACCACTCCCTCCTGGTGGCCGAGCCCCTTCCGGAGCCCCTGATGGTCACCGCCCGCACCCCGGAGGGGGAGATCATGGCGCTGCGCCACCGCCACCATCCCACCTTCGGAATCCAGTTCCACCCCGAGTCGGTCCTCACCCCGGAGGGCGTGCGGCTGCTGCGGAACTTTCTGCGGATCGCCGGATACTTGGATCCGGCGCCCGCCATCTCTTCCGGATCCTTAAGGGGAGGAGGTTCGCGATGATTCGGGAAGCGATCGCCAAGTTGGTGCGACGGGAGGATCTCACCCTGGAGGAGGCTGAGGCGGCGATGGGGGCGATCATGCAAGGGGAGGCCACGCCAGCGCAGATCGGGGCCTTCCTGATCGCCCTGCGGATGAAGGGGGAGACCATCCCCGAGATCATCGGATGCGCCCGGGCGATGCGCCGGGCGATGCAGCGGGTGCCCTATGAGGGGGTTGCGGTGGACACCTGCGGCACGGGCGGTGATGGGGCCCGCACCTTCAACCTCTCGACGGCGGCGGCCTTCGTCGTCGCCGGGGCGGGGGTGCCGGTGGCCAAACACGGCAACCGGGCGGTCTCCAGCCCCAGCGGCAGCGCCGATCTCCTGGCCGCCCTGGGCGCGGCCCTCACCCTGACCCCTGAGCAGGCCGCCCGCGCCCTGCGGGAGGTCCGCTTCGCCTTTCTCTTCGCCCCCGCCTTTCACCCGGCGATGAAGCATGCCATCGGCCCCCGCCGCGAGATCGGCGTCCGCACGGTCTTCAACATCCTGGGCCCCCTCTGCAACCCGGCCGAGGTCCCCTATCAGGTGATGGGCGTGTTCGACCCAACCCTGGTGGAGCCTCTCGCGGAGGTCCTGGGCGCGTTGGGCAGCCGGCGGGCCTTCGTGGTGTGCGGGGTGGGCAACGTCGACGAGGTGACCCCGGCCGGCCCCGCCCGGGTCGCCGAATACGCCGACGGCCGGGTCCGATCCTGGATCTTCGACCCGGCCGACTACGGGATCCCGCGGGCGCCCCTGGAGGCCCTCCGGGGCGGCACGCCGGAAGAGAACGCCCAGCGGCTGCGGCGGTTGTTCCAGGGGAAGGAGAACGGCCCGCTGCGGGCGGCGGTCCTCCTCAACGCCGCCTTCGCCCTGCGCGCCGCGGAGCAGGTGGAGGACTTGCGGGAGGGACTGGCGCGGGCCGAGGAAGCCCTCGAGGGCGGAGCGGCCCTGGCTGTCCTGGAGGACTACGTGGCCTTCACCCAGCGAGGCGCTCAGGAGCCTTGAGCATGTCCGTGCTGCAAAAGATCCTGGCCTGGAAGCGCGAGGAGCAGACCCGGCGGATGCGGGAGCGCCCGCTCCTGCGGGTGCGGGCGGAAGCGGAGGCAATGCCGCCCCCACGGGACTTCGCCGCCGCCCTCGTCCGCCGGGGCGATCGCCCCGCCCTGATCGCCGAGGTCAAACGGGCTTCCCCCTCCCGGGGCGACCTGGCCCCGACGGTGGACCCTGTGGCCCTGGCCGGGGCGTATCGGCGGGGCGGGGCGGCTGCCCTCTCGGTCCTCACCGACGCCCGCTTCTTCCATGGGGAGCTGGCTCACCTCCAGGCCATCCGCCAGGCCTTCCCGGAGGTGCCCATCCTGCGCAAGGATTTCACTCTGGACGCCTACGATGTCTATGAGGCCCGGGCCGCGGGGGCCGACGCGGTGCTCCTGATCGTCGCCGCCCTAGAGCCCTCACGTCTGGCCGACCTTCTTGCCCTCGCGGCGGAGCTGAGGATGACGGCCCTGGTGGAGGTTCATCGGGAGGAGGAGCTGGAACGGGCCCTGCAGGCCGGGGCGCGGGTGATCGGGGTGAACCATCGGGACCTCCACACCCTGACGGTGGACCGAACGGTCTCGGCCCGGCTGCGGCCTCGCATCCCCGCCGGGATCCGGACGGTGGCGGAGAGCGGGCTGCGGACCCCCGCCGACGTCCGGGAGATGGGGGCGCGGGGCTACGACGCGGTGCTGGTCGGCGAGGCGCTGGTGGAGGCCGGCCGGCGCCCCGACGGCTTCGATCTGGAGGCGGTGGTTCGCGCAACCCGGGCGCTGGCCGGTGGCGAAGAAGGGTGAGCCCGGACGAGGGGAGGCGGCGGTGTTCATCAAGATCTGTGGGATCACGACCCTGGAGGACGCCCGGGCGGCCGTCGCGGCGGGGGCGGACGCCCTGGGCTTCGTCCTCTATCCGAAGAGCCCCCGGTATCTGCCGCCGGAGCGGGCGGCGGCGCTGGTGGCGCAGCTGCGCCGGGAGGCGCCTGGAGTGCGCTACATAGGGGTGTTCGTGAACGAGCCAGCGGAGCGGGTGCGGACGCTGCTGGCGCGCATCGGCCTGGATTGGGCCCAGCTCCACGGCGAGGAGCCCCCGGAGGTGGTGCAGGCCCTGGCAGACCGCGCTTACCGGGTGCTCCGGCTGCGCCCCGGGAGCGCCATCGATCCCGCGCCCTACCGCGGGCGGCTGCCCGACGGGCCGACCCTGGGGGTGGACGCCTGGCATCCCACGGCCTATGGGGGGACCGGACGGGTCGCCGACTGGGAGCAGGCGGCCCGGTGGGCCCGGGCGGAGCGCCTGCTTCTGAGCGGGGGGCTGACGCCGGAGAACGTGGCCGCGGCCATCGCCCGCGTCCGGCCCTGGGGCGTCGATGTCTCCTCCGGGGTGGAGCGGGCCCCCGGGCGGAAGGACCCGGAGAAAGTGCGGGCCTTCATCGCCCGGGCGCGGGCCGCCTTCCGGGCCCTGCAGGAGGGCATCCCTGTGGAACTCCAGGAGGAGGGCGGATGATCGCGCTGATTCCCCCACCGGTTTCGGAGCGGCCGGGCTACTTCGGGCCTTACGGCGGGCGGTATGTGCCGGAGACCCTGATTCCCGCCCTGGAGGAGCTGGAGCAGGCGTTCGAGGAGGCGCTGCGGGATCCGGAGTTCCTCCGGGAGTTCGAGGCCCTGCTGCGCACCTATGTGGGGCGCCCCACGCCGCTGACGGAGGCCCGGCGGCTGGGGGAGGCCGTCGGCGCGCGGATCTTCCTCAAGCGGGAGGACCTAGCCCACACGGGGGCCCATAAGATCAACAACGCCCTGGGCCAGGCCCTCCTGGCGAAGCGCTTGGGCAAGCGGCGGGTGGTGGCCGAGACCGGGGCCGGCCAGCACGGGGTGGCCACGGCCACCGCCTGCGCCCTCCTCGGGCTGGAGTGCGTCATCTACATGGGCACCGCGGACATGGCCCGCCAGCGGCCCAACGTGTTCCGGATGCGCTTGCTCGGCGCCGAGGTGCGCCCGGTGGACGCCGGCTCCTGCACCCTGAAGGACGCCATCAACGAGGCCATCCGGGACTGGGTGACGAACGTGCGCACGGCCCAACGTGTTCCGGATGCGCTTGCTCGGCGCCGAGGTGCGCCCGGTGGACGCCGGCTCCTGCACCCTGAAGGACGCCATCAACGAGGCCATCCGGGACTGGGTGACGAACGTGCGCACGACCCATTACCTGCTGGGCTCCGCCCTGGGGCCCCATCCGTATCCCGCCATCGTGCGCACCTTCCAGTCGGTGATCGGCGTTGAGGCCCGCTCCCAGATGCGGGAGGCCTTCGGGCGGCTGCCGGACGTGGCGGTGGCCTGCGTGGGTGGGGGGAGCAACGCCATCGGCCTCTTCGCGGCCTTCCTGGAGGATCCGGTGGAGCTGGTGGGGGTGGAGGCGGGCGGGGAGGGGATCCCCACCGGCCGCCACGCCGCCCGCTTCGCCGATGGCGACCGGGGCCGCATCGGCGTCCTGCACGGAACCCGCACCTACGTCCTTCAGGATCCGTGGGGGCAGATCCTGGACACCCACTCGATCTCCGCCGGGCTGGATTACCCGGCCGTGGGCCCGGAGCACGCGTATCTGCGGGAGCGGGGGCGCGTCCGCTACACCGCCGTCACCGACGCCGAGGCCCTGGCTGCTTTCCGGGCCCTGGCCCGGCTGGAAGGGATCCTCCCGGCCCTGGAGTCCGCCCACGCCGTCGCCGAGGCCATGCGGATCGCCCGGGAGCGGCCCGGCGCGTGGATCCTGGTCAACCTCTCCGGGCGGGGGGACAAAGACCTGGAGACCGTGGCGAGGGCCCTGGGGGAGGCGATCGGATGAGGGGTGTGGAGGCGGTGCGGGAGGCCTTCCGGCGCGCCCGGGCGGAGCGGCGCGCGGCGCTCATCCTCTACTGGCCTGTCGGCTACCCGGACCTGGAGGCCTCGATCCGGATCGTGGGCCTCCTGGCCCGGGCGGGCGCCGATCTCATCGAGCTGGGGTTGCCGTTCTCCGATCCCCTGGCGGACGGCCCGGTGATCCAGCGGGCGGTCCACCGGGCCCTGCAGGCGGGGTTCCGAACGCCCCAGATCCTGGAGGTCCTCGCCCGCCCCCGCGCGGGCCGCCGCGCCCCCCCCCCCCCCCCTGTCACCCCAACGGTAGCCCGCCGCCCCCACGACCCCCCCCCAAAACCCGCCCCCCCCCGCCGGGTCTCGTTCCCGCGGGGGTCGGCGATGACCATTGACCGTTCGCCTGCAATCACGCACCGCTCGAGCGGCGCTCCTCAGCAGCCTCGATCCGCAGTGCGTGCTCGTTCGGCTGACTGGCCTCCCTCTGCTGGTCGATCTCCTGGGACAATGGAGCCACTCGCGCCGTCGCCGGATAGACCACCCGCACTGCGCGGATCACCGGCTGGCCATCCTGATTGAGAATGGTGTAGCGGATCAGTGTGCGCATCGGTTCACCCCCTTTCTGTCCGGTCTGGTGTCACCTGACCGGCCGCCCCCGGACCGGCCGGGGGCGCGGAGGTGCCGTGCGCAACCTTAAGCGGCGTTCTCCTCCGACCCGGACGGCCCGCGGGAGCCGGTACTGCGTTCTGGAGGTTGACTCCGTTCCACGAACCGTACCCTCCACATCGGACCGACCTCGGCGTCGCATCCCCCTCGGGACACGACGCCCAACCTTGCACAGTTTACCCATCCCAGCCTTTGCCGTCAACCAGCGATTCTTCGGTCGCCATGGGCGTCGAGTGTTCCGACGGCTCTTCGAGGCACCACGATCTTGGTCCGAGAGCTTGGCTCCCCAGCTGGGCATCGAACGACCATGCTGTCCCACTTCGACTGCCCACTCGCTCAGCAGCACCGCCGTCGCAGGCTCCAGCTCCCGACCTCACCTGCCAGCGACACGCGCTCAGGTGGAAAACGGTGGGTGTGTCGAACCGAGCCAATCGATTCAGCACACAGACCAGCGTCAGGCTCGCCCCAAGTCTCGTTCCGCCACACACTCACCTTGTCGGCCCGCATCGCGCATGCTATCCCGTTCTCGCACCGGAGCGCGGCCGGCGCACCACTCGGACGTCGCTTTGCCTCGCTCCTCTCGCTCGTGCGACACGGTCGGCCGTTGCGAAACCCCGGGGCCGCGTCTAGGCTGCTGACGCGGGATCGCATCCCATCGATCTCCTGGCTTCGCGGTGCGCTCGATCCAGGCGCTGAGGTGACCCTATGGCTCGTTGGCGAAAGGTGGTCCACTGGCTGACCAGCAGGCGCGAACCGCGCCCCGGCCTCACGGTCACCGAGTCGATCGTCCTGGCACCCGGCCGCTACGATCTCCCCGACCCCGGCGCCGGGGCGCTCCGCATCGCCGCCGACGACCTGGTGATCGACGGTCGCGGAGCAGTGCTCGACGGCCGAGGGCGCGGGGGCATCGGCATCCTGCTCCAGCGCCGCCGCCGCGTCGTGATCCGCCGTCTCGTGGTACGCGGGTACGACTGGGCGCTCCTCGCGCTCGACTGCGAGGAGATCGTCGTCGAGGATTGCGACTTTTCCCACAACGGCGCGAGCGAAGGTACCTTCCTCGACATCACGCGCCTGGACGAAGGCGCGGGCGGCGGGATCCGCTTGCTCCGTTCCCCTAACGCCCGGATCGCTCGGCTCGTCGCCCGCGAGCAGGATATCGGGATCGACGCGATCGCCTCGCACGGTCTCGTCGTCGCCGACTGCGATCTCTCCCACAACCACGCTTGGGGAATCCGTCTCTACGGCTCCTCGTCGTGCCGGCTGGAACGGAACCGTGCGCAGTCCGTCAACCGCTGCGGCGGGACCGGGTGCGATGCAGCAGGCATCTTGCTCACCGGCGGATCGCACCGCAATCTGATCACCGGCAACGACCTACGCTGGTCGGGCGACGGCTTCTTCCTGGGTAATCAGTTCAGCCCGCCCTCCAACGACAACCTCGTCGTCGGCAACGACGGCTCCTACTCGCCCAACAACGCCTTCGAGGCCACCTTTTCGCGCGGCAACCTGTTCCGGCGCAACCGAGCGTGCTGGAGTAACTTCGGCTTCTGGCTCGGCTTTTCCACCGATACCGTGCTCGAGGGCAATCTCATCACCGACAACCGGTGCGATGGCGTGCATTGGGAACATGGTGCCCGCGGTGTCCTGCGCGACAATCTGATCGCCCGCAACGGTCGCGACGGTGTCGCCTTCACGCTCGACCCCACCAACCGCGACTTTCCCGACCGTTGCGTCTCGACCGGGCACGAGCTGCGCGACAACCGCTTCGCCGCCAACGGCCGGGCTGCCGTCTTCCTGCTCCATACCACGCGGACGCGCTTGGTCGGCAACCGCTATCAGGCCGAGCGGACACCGCTGCTCCTGGCCGGTGACACGCGCGAGAACGAAATCCAGGACCGGTTCGGGACGATCTGAGCCTCGACCGGTTGCAGGAGCGCCGGGCGCTGCTCCCGACCGGTCGGCCCGGCTCGCCGCTAGGCAGCGGCGGTCGCGCGCCGGCGGGGAGCCCTCCCCGCCAGGCCGGTACGCAGTGCCTGCACGAACGCGACGAGCGCGACGACCAGCTGGCTCCACAGTCCCCAGGCGAACCAAAGGAACCAACTCCCGAGGTCGCTCCACCGACGAGGCAGCACAGCGGTCCCTTCGAACCAGTGCCAGGCGACGAGGGTATCCAGCGCATCGCTCCAATTACCGGTACGGAGTGCGCTGACGAGCGCGACGCTGAACCAGGACAGCTGCTGGATCCAGAACGCGATGAGGGCCAGGCACCCCAGCACCACCCAGGCCGCTGGAGCCTTCCATTCCCGCCAGAGCGCGACACCGGCGAGGAACGGCGGTAGGCCGAGCGCCAAGAACCAGGCAGCGACGATCCGGAGTTCGGTGTCTCCCCCGTACTCGCCGTACCAGGTCGCGAGCGACCAGCCGGCCCAGCCCCACAGCCACGTCCCCCAGAGGCCGAGCACCAGCCCGAGAGTCCGTCGGATCGCTGTCGTCATGCTGCACCTCCACGTCTCGGTTCGGAGCGGATGGCTCACGTCGAGTGTAGCTCGCGCTGACTCCTCGAGCCAGCCGAACGCACGGTCGCTGGACGGTGCAATCGTCCACCGGTGTCCCGGCGCGACCGGTCGCGTGCGGGATCGGCTGGTCTATTCGCCGGGCTCGGTTGGTGGCTCAGCTCGCGCGTTCGCGAGCGGAGTCGGCCGGCGCACCGACCAGGAGTTCAGCGAGGTAGGCGAGCGCGACCCCGGCCCGGGCTCGGAGGACGACTGCCGCTTCCCGGTCGAGCGGGGTCGGTTCGTCATTGACGATAGCCACGAAGGCCCCCGCTCGCGCCGCGCGCCGCGGCACGTGAGCCGCCGGCACGACCTTGAGCGACGTGCCGATCACCAGCATGACCGGCGTCGCTTCGGCCAGCGCCAGCGCACGCTCGAGGACCCGGCGCGGCACCGGCTCGCCGAAGGAGACGGTGGCTTCCTTCACCAGGCCACCGCAGACGGGACAGTCGGGGATCGTTCCGGGCGGACCGGGATCGAAACGCTCGGCCGGCCAGACCAGCTCGCATGCCAGGCAGCGGATGGCATGGGCTGTGCCGTGCAACTCGATCACCCGCTCCGGCGGACTGCCCGCCTTCTGGTGCAGTCCGTCGATATTCTGCGTCACGATGATGTCCAGGTACCCGGCTGCCTGTAGGCGCGCGAGCGCGATGTGCCCAGCGTTGGGCTGAGCCTGGGCCAGGACGGGATAGCGCTGGCGTCGCCGGTCCCAGTAGCGCCGCCGCACCGCGGGATCGTTCAGGAAATCGCGGAAGCGCGTCGGGTTCTCCCGCGACCACAGCCCATTGGGTCCGCGATAATCGGGGATACCGGACTCGGTCGAGATCCCGGCACCGGTGAACGCCATGCCCGGCCCGCGCTGGTAGAGTGCGTCCGCGATCGCTTCGACCAGACGGCGTTGCTCCACCGACAGGGTTCCGCCCATCACACGACTCCCCCTCTTCGACCCCAATGCTACCAACCGGCACGGCCGCTGCCGACGCTCCCGCCGGTGCACGAACTTGGGGAAGAGCGAGCGGTGGCGAGCGAGCAGCGAGTCGCTGCCGGCTGATCGCCCTGGGGCAGGAACGCGTCATCCCGACGATTAGGACGCGCAATCAGTGACCGCCAGTCGCCCGGACATCGGCCACCGGCGACCGACGGACTGCTCCGTGACCCCCGTGGGGAGCAGATGTACCTGACCCACCCGGCCCTGCCGCACCGAGGATCGAGACCGTTTCCGCTCCTGCTGCGCAGCTGGACGCGGCACGCCGCGCCCCTAGACTGGAAATGCCAGCGAGGCACGCCTCGCCCCGACGATAACAGAGCGTGACCGGTCGACGTCCGTCTCTGGCCGATCGTCCACCGCCACCTTACCGTCCACCGTTGCCCCCTGTAGGGGTCAGGCGTGCCTGACCCGCCCGGGCCGAAAGTGCCGGGAATCGTACCCTGGGCGGTCCACGCGCCTCCGACGCACCCGGGTGACTCCGCGACGAAAGCCTGCGCTCCTGCTCGCGCGTCCTGCGGGGAAGGGATGCCGTACCAGCAGTAGGGGTGAGGAGTGTCTCCACGGGCGCCGTCGCCCGCGCTGCGACGGCGATAGCTCTTGATCGATCACCGGCGGTCAGAAGTCCATCGCGTCCGGGGTACCAGGAACGCACTGCCAGCCGCCCAGCGGTTCACGCGTGCGGCATCCGCCCGGCCAAGCGCCCCTGACCCGCCCGCCCGCGCCCCCCCCACCCCCCACC
>Ga0072500_151212_pt1 | contig 15889 bp, 10 predicted proteins | sample GBScelen77Swater_FD_63803 | JGI IMG/M metagenome (GOLD analysis project Ga0072500, IMG submission 63803) | Hot spring microbial communities from Great Boiling Spring, Nevada - cellulolytic enrichment S 77C v2 (version 2) | ecosystem: Environmental > Aquatic > Thermal springs > Hot (42-90C) ...
AGTGAACCACCAAAGGTAAGTACATAGAGATATCCATCTGGACCCACTACTAGATCAGTTATACCAGTGGGAGTTCTAGCAAATATAATAGACGATAACTCTCTCTCATCTTCAGGATCGGCTACAAGATCTAATAAACCACGTTGATCCATACTAAATTGAAATCCAGTTCTAGTTTCATTCAGTATAAACCTATAAATGTATCCATTATTAAAATCACCCACAAATAGATTATTTAGATATTGTGGACCTAAGGCTGTAGAACTCATAAATGTCAAACTGGTTGGTGCTACAGTACGATACCAGCTGAATACAGGATCATAGTATTGTGATCCCGGAAGATGAACAAGGTCGTTTAAAGTAGTATTGCTCCTACTAATAGGTCCCATTACTTTTTTCCATCCGCTATTAAAGCCCGGTAGAACTATATTTATCTCATCATACTCAGTATCCCCATTCTCTGTATCCCAGAGATAACCTGTGACAGGATCTATAGCTAATCCGAAGCTATTCCTTATGCCATATGCAAATACACTATTCAGAATAGAATCATTATTCCTGTCATAGAAAGGATTATCTTCTAACGGAAGACCAGATAACGTAGTTCTGAGTATTACGCCTGTATCAAACTCTGACCCATCAAACTCTGGCCCAATAGCTCCAATATTTTGTGGTAGTGTGTCTCTATTTTGGTCGCCTATGACAGCAAATAGTTTCTGATCATGAATCACTAGCTTTCCGCCGTTATGATTTACAAATTCAGCAGGAAGATCTATAATTAATCTTGGATCAGAGAGAGTAAGAGTACTTTCATTCCATGTATACTTGTAAATTCTATTCCTGGTTTCTCCGCCTGCTAGTGCTTCAGTAAAGTATAAGAAAACTTCTGTACCATATGAATCTCTGTTGACAGCTATTCCTAATAATCCACGTTCACCAATACTATTCGTGGAGACCTTAAGTACTGGCTCGTCAAGCAGTATACCATTTGAAATAAGACGCACTTGGCCATCATATTTCTGTAGAACTAGAATTTTCTCTTCGTCAATGAATGCCATGCTTGTAGGGAAAGATAATCTATCTGTTATAAGCTCAAACCGTAGTCTCTCATCCGTAACCCATAGTAAGTTCTCTATATAAATCTGTTGCTTGTATACTGCATTACTATTACTGCCTATGCTAAATAGTACTAGGTTACCATTACTATCGTTACCTGTTGCTATGTATTTGCTAAAACCTCCTAGAGAAATCCAATCTGTAAAGCTGCCATTAGGAAGCTGATAGGTGTAGTATACTTGATCATCACTGCCTATGCTAAATAGTACTAGGTTACCATTACTATCGTTACCTGTTGCTATGTATTTGCTAGAACCTCCTAGAGAAATCCAATCTGCATAAACTTTCTGATGGTAAATACTCCCAGTGAAGCTAAAAAATATAAGAATCATAATAATAGTTGATTTTGTGCTAAAACGGATACTGCGGAAATAGTTTATTCCCATACTTTCATACTGTTCTTATTTACTATTTAAAGCTTACACATTGTAATTTGGTTCTGTTAACTTAACCACAATCCATAAGTTTTATTAATTATGAACTTATCTATCTTAACATTCTCTCTATCTATTACAATTATCTTACAGGAAGTTATCATCAAAGTACTCTGTTCTATCCTTTATTTATGTATTGAATAGCTCTCCATTATGTTCTTCTTGATCATACACATGATGATGTTTGATCCTTAACCATTTACATGTTTGATTGTAGTAATAATCCATACTGTATATATGGTATATCTGTTACCATACAATCCCCTCAGCTTTATGAAATAATAACATCTTAATGCTGTTGCTCTAGACATTTAGATGCTAATCTTAAGCTCCTTGATGAATAGTAAAGATATATGGCATATATCTTATCTTGAGTATATGTGTTTCTATTACGTACTGATAGCATAGTATAGTATAAGTTAGTGATTTAGGGTTACTTACTCTTAAGTTAAGAGAGCCGTTGAACGCTTAATAAATTTATACCTAAGGATGTGGGATCTCCTGCTTCAATGAGGGTTTGGGGGAGTTCATCCTTCCAATCCTGAGAAGCTGTTGATCTGCCCAGAAAGGGGTTAAGCCCAATGATATGCTCTCTATGAGCCTAGAGGGAGATGAGGGTGATGAGACTCAAGGACTAAGTAAGTATTGGTTCTATGAATCCATACTTAGTTCAAAACCCGCAATGGGTTGACACCATTTATCGATATCGATATATCTACAATTTACAGATCTCCATTAATAATTATAGGCATGTATAAACCCGTATAACATATACTCCCTTTAGCTATGTATACATACGTTAAACCTGCGTTATCTTATAACGCAAATACAACGTATTTTAAGCCGTTTGCTCTATGGCTATTCTGCAAATTAACCATTTTAAAAATTATAGATTATCTAAATCGATAATTCATGCAAAGTTGCATGCTGTAGCACCCATTTTTGTTCCTTCACCTCAAATAGTATTATTATGGGTTTATACATGCCTAACAGTCACACCCATCTTTTAACTTCACCTTAAAGCTTATATACTACATTTATATATTACGATCGTTACTTATCCGCCATCTCCTTTCTTTTCATATTGACACTCCCGCCCTAAAGGGTTCCTGCTAGGGCTGGGAGATTTGGGGTTACATTCCTCCTGTTGAGAGTTTAGCCCAAGGCTGAGTCTCCAGCCCATTACATTAAAGAAAGCCTTGTCTTTTAAGGCATGGAGGGAGTCAGCCAACACACCAACCAAATGATAATATATATAATAGTAGCCAAGTAGTAGATTATCATTTGTATGGTATGGATATATCGGTTGATTACCTTAAAGGTCTGATAGATTTAAAGACTAAGTACACTGAGATAAGATACCATAGTAGGATATTGAAGGAGGTTAGGTTCACAAATGGTAGGCAAGAGATTACAAGAGCAATAGTAAAGGCTGGTGTAGGCATAAGGGTATTGAATAATGATGGTTGCTGGGGCTTCAGTAGCACCAGCATGCTTGATAGAGAATCCTTGGTTAAGACATTGGATAATGCTGTAAGGGCTGCAGATGCATTAGCATACTCTAAGCATAATAGAGTAAAGGGTTTGGCAGATGCAGAGTTGGCTGTTGGTGTATTTGAGTATAACAATATAAAGAGTATGGATATGAAGGATATCATAGAGCTTGTTAGAGATGCTGAGAGGGAGGCAAGGAGGGTTGATAGAATGATAAGATCAGCATCATGCTTCTATAGAGAGATTATAGATAATAAGATAATAGTTACTAGTGATGGCGCATCTGCTGTTATAAAGGACTCAAAGCCAGAGTTTGTTGTAACAGCTATTGCAGCAAGGGGGAGCAAGAGGGTTAGTGCAAGCGAGGGTATAGGGATAACAGGTAACCATGATGATCTATTCAAGCATAGCAGTGCATCTGATCTTGCAAGGAATGCAGCAGAGAAGGCATTAAGGTTACTTGATGCAAGAGTACCTAAGGGTGAGAGGGCAACTATAATACTTGATCCTGCAATGGTTGGGTTACTTGCACATGAGGCTATTGGGCATCTTGTTGAGGCTGACTTTGTCCTCTCAGGCTCAATAGCAAGGGATATGCTAGGCAAGGAGGTTGCTAGTAGTATTGTAACCTTGGTTGATAGTGGAGCATCTGATATTGTAGGGAATGCTGCTGGCACTACACTAGTAGATGATGAGGGTGTATTAGCAAGGAGGGTTAAGATAATAGACTCTGGTATACTGAGTGAGTATTTACATAATAGAGAGAGCGCATACATATTTAATGTAGAGCCTACTGGCAATGCAAGGGCATTTGAGTACGATGATGAGCCATTGATAAGGATGAGGAATACATACATAGAGCCAAGGGATTATACTCTAGATGAGATGATCAGAGAGGTTAAGCATGGTTACCTGCTTAAAGGTGCAAGGAATGGGCAGGCAGATGCTAATGGTGAGTTCATGTTTGGTGCCCAAGAGGCTTACCTTATAGAGCATGGAGAGGTTAAAGAGCTGTTAAGGGGTGTAAGTGTATCTGGCATAACCATGGATGTGTTAAAGAGTATAGATGCAATAAGCAAGGACTTCAAGTATGATATAGGCACAGGTTACTGTGGTAAGTATCAGCCTATGAAGGTTGATGGTGGGGGCGCATATGTAAGGTGCAATGCCACTATAGGTGGTATACAGTATGAGTAGAGCAGATCCTAACATGCTCTTAGATGCATGTGAGAGGGCAGTTAAGAGGGCATTAAACCTTGGTGCTCATGATGTAGAGGCATATGCATCATACTCAAAGCAGACATCTGTATTCCTTGAGAGTAATGATATAAAGCATGTTAAGGTTAATGAGCCTAATGGCATAGGCATTAGAGTTATATATGATAAGAAGGTTGGATTTGCATCTATTAACAGTCTAAAGGATGAGAGCATAGAGTATGCTATAGATAATGCATTAACCATAGCAAGGGCAAGTAAGAGGGATAAGCACAACATCCTTGCTGAGCCTGTTAATGTAAACATGCTATCAAAGATATACGATAAGAGTGTAGAGTCATTAAGCATAGATGATGTAGTTAACTATGCTAGAGGTATGCTTAATACAGCAAAGGGCTATGACCCAAGGGTAAGTGTGGATAGTGGGATATTTGAGGCATCAGTCTTTATACATGCTATACATACTAGCACTGGTATATCTTTACATGAGAGGATAAGCATTCTATCATACAGCATAATGGGTATGGCTAGGGATGGTAGCATGGTATCAAACTTTGATGTGCAAAGCAATGCCTCCCATACGCTAAATGGTATAGATACTAATATTAATGATGTGGCACTAAAATTTGCGAAGAACGTTGTAAATACGTTAAATAGCAGAGGGTGTGAGAGCTTCAAAGGAGAGATGGTACTTACACCAAATGCTACAATAGATATTATAAAGGAGCCTATAGTATTCTCTGTAAATGCTTACAACGTGCTTAGAAGGGCAAGCAGGTTTACTGATATGCTAGGCAAGGAGGTTGCTAGCAGTAATCTAAGCATAACAGATGATGCTACATTTACTGATGGTATAAACGCATCCTCATTTGATAGGGAGGGCTTTGCATGCAAGAGTAATTTAATAATAGATAAGGGTATACTAAAGACTTACCTTCATAACACATACACTGCAAGCAAGTTAAATGCTAAGAGCACTGGTAATGCATCTGGTGGCATAAACACCCCACCGTTAATAGACTCTACAAATTTTATAATTGAGGCTGGTGATTCTAGTTATGATGAGATGATAAGAGAGGTTAGGCATGGCATAATAATAAATAGGTTCTCTGGTAATGTTAATTACGTGGATGGGAACTTCTCTGGGGTAGTAAAAGGAGGCTACCTTGTAGAGCATGGGGAGATAAAGCACCCAGTTAGGGAGGTTATGGTTGCAGGTAATGTATTTGATGCTATTAAGAGCATATCTATGATATCTAAAGAGAGGCTCTTAGTAGTAGATTCACTACTACCATACATAGTTATTGGTAACATATCCTTTACTGGTTAAAAAATAACAAAACTATCATGCTGTAGGCTTCCTTACTATTATAATGCCTTGCATCCATGGGTGGGGTACACAATAGTATTTATACTCGCCAGTCTTTGTGAAGATGAACTCAAACCTATCCCCAGGCATAAGATAACCGGTCTTGAGTTTATCCTTATGCTCAAGCGAGTCAAATGCCCCACTGAATGGATCAACATAACCGTTATCACTTGTTACAGTATGTGCTACAGTATCATCATTTACCCATACAACTCTGTTATTACGCCCTAGAACAACCTCTACCCTCTTTGGCATAAAGTTATCCTTCTGGTTAGGATCATATGAGTTTGGTAGTATCTTAATCTCTGTTATCTGCTTAGGCTCTCTCCACTCTGCTGGTATAATAGGCTTCCTATTTATCTCTGGGAGGTAAAGGAACATATAGTATGCTATACTCACACCTATGATAAGTACAAATGCTACAGCACCTATTACAAATGGGCTCTGCTCCTTTGATATGGTTGCCATATTAAATCCTCCTTATCCTAGCATAACTCTTCTTTACTACACTTATAAATGTTAATAGACATAGTGGCTTTTATCCTTCCCATTAGAATAAGATGCATGCGTGCATACATAGAGATAGATCTAGAGCCTGGTAGGGATGTGCTAGCATCTACACACATAATAAGGCAGATAGAAGGGGTTAAGGAGGCGCATGCAGTATCTGAGCACTGCGATATAATTGCTGTAATAGAGGCAAAGGACTTGAAGGGGGTGTACAATGTAGTTATGAGGAAGATACAGATAATAAAAGGTGTAAGTGATACTAGAATCCTTCCATGTCTTGATATCTAATAAAAATAAAATCTTATAAATAATTATTCTTTATGTTTGTGGTGTAGTACTGCCTTTAGTTGATGATAGTGAAGATTGTGTGTATGAGGTGGGTGATGATACATGTGTAGTAGGTGATGATACATGTGTATCTTGCTGTGAAGCATGTATATCAACTGCTTTAGGTACTGCAACACTAACCTCCTTCTTTATAACCTTTGGTACAGGCTCCTTTGCTACTGGAGGCTTTGCAGGCTTTATAGCCTTAACCTGCTGGCTTAGATACCTGTATACATGGAATACACCAGCGAATGTTACCAGTACTAAACCTATGAAGAAGAGTTGTACGTTCTTAAAGCCATTCAAACCAGCATAGTACACCATTATGTTAAGGTACACTTGGAATGCTAAGAGTACAACAAGCAACCACCAACCCCATCTTATTGGTATATTTAAGCCCTCAGATACACCTTTAGCCTTCCTTGCTGCAGCCTCCTTCTTATTCAACTCCTCAAAGTGCTTTGCTAGCTTTATCATCATGTATGTAAAGCCAAATGATAATGGGACTAGCAGGAGCATAATTGTGTAGAATAGTACTGGATCTATAACTATCCTATCCAGTAATGGCTTCTCAAAGTCAGGGTCTATGTAGAAGCCCCAATAGGTTGTAACTATTATCTGTGCTAAACTAGTTATACCTATAGCGGTTATCAATGGTCTGTCCTTCCATGATAACTTCTTATACCTATCTATGAATGGTATTATTGCCATAGCTAATATGAATAGTCCAGGCCATAGCACACCTGTAACGAACTTATCGTACTGTGTTCTAAGGAATGCATATATCCCAGTAAGGTACCACTCTGGCACAGTTATATCTGGAGGTAATGTAGGATCGAACTTATTGCCTAGATCTACAGGGAACATGCCTGCAACTATGAATATTGCACCAGCAACTGCCATAACCATGGGTACATCAAATACAAGGAACCTTGGGAAGTGTACAGCCATAAGCCCTAACATAACCATAGGGAGTATGAACACATGCAGTGCATAAAACCTTAGTACAAAATCAGCGAACCCTGCCCCAAATATCATCTCTCTTAACTGTGGACCTATTACAGGTATTGAGTTTGTTAAGGATGATGCTATACTGATAGCAAGCTCTGCCCTCTCATTGTATATTATATCATAGCCTGTGAATGCCTCTAAGATTGTAACCGTACCTAGTATTATACCAGTGACCCATAGTACCTCATTCCTTATCTTATATCTACCAGAGAAGTATTGATAGTACATGTGTGCTAATGCAAGGAATACCATAGTATTAGATGCATGATAGTGTATATTCCTTATATGGAAGCCATATGGTATTGTATCATTTATTGCTTTAACACTATCCCATGCTCTATCAAGTATAGGCTCATAGTAGAACATAAGCAGGGCACCGGTTATACCTAAGATTATGAAGGTTATGAATGTAAGCATGCCTAAGAAGCCTAATGGGCTAACGAACCTTGATGGATATGTGAACTTTATACCTACAAATATGGTTCTCTCTAAGCCTTGCCATAACCATTTAAAGAATGCTACTAGACCATTATCACCCTTTTGAGTTTGAGCACTCATTAACCATCACCTAACAATACAATTTTAATCATATCATAAATTAATACCTTTTTCAAACCTACCAAAGCCTATTATACCATTCTTGTACAGATCCCATGTAGGGGGTAGTATCCATAGATCTCCATTTGCATCAACCTCTAACTCAAGCATAGGCAGTAGATTTGCTGGAGGACTCTGGAAGGCTGCTGGACCATCTACTGCCTTACCAGTCCTAGCATCGTATATGGTACCATGGCATGGGCACTCCCCCCTCTTCTTATCTTCTTCAGTTCTATACTTCCATAGGCACCATAGATGCAGGCATACAGCACTATAGCATCTGAATGCTGAAGCATCGTTCCTATTGCCACCCATCTCCTCAGGCAGCCTTATCAACCTCCATACCCTAAAAGGTTCTTGATCTAGAACCCTATCACCTGTCTTTGGGTATATTATAGTCTCAGCATAGTTAGGAGGGAAGCTCTTAACGTTTGCTATACTACCATCTGGTAACTCAACCCTTATCTTCTCTATATTGCCAGACGCTTGTCTAGGCATGAACTTGCCCCAGTCTATAAATGGGGTAAAAGCCATAACTGTTCCAGCAGCAGCCATAAGCTTGAGGAACTCTCTTCTAGTTATACGCTCCTCACTAGCCTCAGCCATCGTTTATAATATACTTATAACCTATTTTAAAATTTATCTAAATATAGTGAGTAAATCCTTAACCATAACATAATCTGCCTCTATTCATTCTAATGCTAATGCTAACTACCTACTCTACTCTCACACTCTTTATCATAAGGTATAGCCATAGGGTGATTGCAACCCTTTGCTTCTAATCTGGAGCAATGAGGTTGAGCCTAAAAGGGCTATGAAGAGCAACCTATGAGCGCTTATAATCATAATCAATAATTATAATCAATAATCATAATTAAGAATCCTACCATTTAGGGTAGAGAGTGTCAAAATTATTATACACCTTGTTAGCGATTGGCTCTACTCCTAATAGCATATATACCTATCATTGCACCAATACCAACCGCTATGCCAACTGATATGCCTATTAGTGTACCCTGCTGGAACCCCTGCTCCTTAGCACTAACCCTAATAGCCTCCTTCTCAGCCTCTATAACAGGGGCATAGTTTACTGCATTTATATTTACTAAAGCACTACTCTTATGCCCCAGCATATCCTCTGCTATAACCTCTATCGTATGCTCTCCATCTATAAGACCCTTTGTATCTATAATGTAAGAGCCTGTAGGATCTACTGTCTTAGCATTCCCATCAATTGCTATAGCAACACTCTTTAGGTTCTGATCGTCTACCTCGTATCTAACCTCTAGCAACCCGGATACCTTGCTCATATCAGCAGGGCTTACTATACTTACTCTAGGGGGTGTATTATCAACCATTAACCTTAATACACTCTCACTTGAGTTACCTGCATTATCGTATGCATAAACTCTTAACTCATGCTCACCATCACTTAACATGCTAGTATCTATGCTTATATCATGCTCATTCTCAATAACCTTACCATCTGGAAGTATTACGTTAAAGTTCTTCAGTGTAGCATCCCTAACATCTATGCTAATCTTAAGTACCCCAGATACTAGATATGCATTACTTGAGGTTAGTGCTGGTATCGTTGCTGATGATTGTATACCCTTTACCTCTATGCTAGGAGGAGTGTTATCCACATAGAATGTGTATCTATTTATAGATATATGCCCTACCTTATCTCTGCTAAATATGGTTAGTGTATGTAATCCATCATCTAACTTGGTTGTATCTATGCTAACCTTAGCATTACTATCGCTTACAACTATGGGCATGGAATCATCTATACTATATGATATATACTCAAGATTCTCATCTCTAACATTTATACTAAGATCTATTGAACCCTTAGCATAAGATGGTATCCTCACATCTACACTTGGGGGCTTTGTATCTGCTAGTATAGTTGATGGTTTAACCTCTATGCTTAAGGGCTCAGTGAATGAGTCTTTAGCATGGAAGAGAGTGTTATGCATCATTATTGTATAGATGCCAGGTGAGTTAGCTGGGGCATAAACTACGGTTGAGTTCTTTCCATTGTTCTGTGCAGGGTAGAATGCACCTGAGCCAGATATTGATCTACCAAGCCAATCATTGCTAGGCCAGTTTATAAACTCTTTAAATACACCTGCTGATACATTGCTTGCTACTATATCCCCCTTAGGGTCTAGAACAAATACTGAGAGGCTACTGAACTCATTCTCCCATGTTATCTTTATACTTAAGGTGTTTACACTTGCATCTCTTACATTAAGATAGTAGTACTTCCACTCACCAGCATTATACCTTGAGAACATATCAAATGAACCTTGCATCAAAGCATTTGTATATAGTAAGTTTAATGGGTCATCTCTGCTGATATCGCTCTTATTAATCATAAATGGTACATCCTTGCTTGGCATATCCAATGGTACTATGAATGATACTGGTATATTGGTTACCTGCTTGCTACTCTCTATAGTTATGTAACCTTGGTATATACCCTCAACTACATCCTCTGGTATGCTAATCGATGCCCTAAATGTAGCCTTGCCATGGGGCTCGATGCTTAACCTTAGCTCATCTTCACCATTTATATTAAGCATACCCCACCTATCCCTCTTATAGTATGCTAGAGTTAGAGTGTAATCGAATGCCTCACTATCCTTATCACTCATACCTAGCCAGAATGAGAATACCTTTGGTACCTGATAGATGCCTATGAGCATATTACCCTTTATCCTCTTGAATGGCTCTGATATGAGGAGTTGCTGTACTGTACCCCATGCTCCTGCTCTACTTATCATTGCTGTCTCATCGTAAGATACCTTCCCATCACCATCCTTATCTATCCAATCATAAGCATAGAGGGATGCTATCCTTAGTTCATTAGCATATATGGCATCCCTGCTAGTGTTCATGAATGTCTCAAATGGATAGTGTAACTTTGCTATGAGTAGGTCTGCATCCTTCTTCTTATTTTATTATTATCATCATCATCTAGGTTGATACTTACATACTTTGGTATATACCCATAATCATCTGTATTGAACCTCTCATCCCTAATCCTAGGCTCAGTCTTGCCCTTAACCTCATCCATGGTAATAAGCTTTAAGGTAGTTGGTCTTATTATTAGATCAAGCCTTGAGTCTGAGTTATTAACAACAGTAAATAGAGCACTCTTATTACTGCCCTTGCTCACATAGCCAGCAAACCACTTACCTAATGCTACATCCTTATCAGGGAATGATAATGATGGATACCCATAGTTCTTATTCTCATCAGATGATACAAGATTGTAGTATCCTTCAAGCGAACCTTTAAGGGATTCTATATAGTTTCTGTATGTATCATATGTATATACTATGAAGGAACCTTCCTTACCTTCTATGTAATCCAGTGCTTTAATTATATCTACTCTTCCAGAGCCTTGGGTGAATGGATCGTATTTAAGATCCTTAGCCGTGCTTGTAAGTACCAATCTAGCATATATAGGGTCATTAGGGTCATAGGTATAGGTGCCATTGGTATTACTATTAGTATCCTTTAATGCTTGTATCACCAATGCTAGCATACCTGCAGTTAATGGTGATGACATGCTTGTACCTCCAAATACACCCCATGCGTGCTTTGAATTAAGCATATGCTTTGCATTAACCGTGTATGGTGTATAACCATAAGCACCAGTAGCAACTAGATCTGGCTTAACATCCCCTAATGCTGTTGGACCCTTGCTAGAGAAGTCTGCTATATCATCGTAGTAATCTATTGCATTACCAAACCTAGGCTGCTTACTAAAGTCTTGTAATGTAAATATAACATTGTTTGTTGTTGCACCTATACTTAATGCTAAAGGAGAGCTTGCTGGAGATGTTACTGTACCATATGCATGACCAGAGTTACCATTGCTATTAACTATAATAACCCCTGGATATTTAGCATCTAATGAGCCTGGGATGCTTAATACACTAGCAAGTATACTTAATATATCATACCCAGGACCCTTCCCAAGTAATGGTACCGATGGTATACCCCAACTATTGTTTATTATATCTGCCTTATGCTCTCCAGTGTAAACCCATCTCCATCTGATAACCTCTCTGCTGTTATTAGCATCAGCAGTAGTACTACTCTCTTCTTCCTTCTGGTTAGTGTTGTCATCATTGCTTATAATATTTATAATATTTGTATCTTTACTACTGTTATTGTTGTTGTTATTACTGTTATTACTGCTGATCTTCTCTTCTATTAAATCAAAACCAGATGCCCATAACCATGCGTAGGCTATATCACCAAACCATAATGCCTTAACTGGTATTATCTTTGCATCTGGGGCTATACCAACTATTCTATGAGTTATATTATTACTAATATTAGTATCATTACTATTACTATTACTACTACCATTATTACTGCTCTTATATATCTCATAATCAACACTCCCTTTAGATACTATAGTGCCAGCACTCTGCGTACCATGACCAAAGAAATCAAACATAACAGTAAAGTAATTACCATCAGCATCAATAGGATCTAAGAGCCTCCCACTAAGTGCACCAAGGTTAGGATCTATATAATTATAATTGGTATTACTATTTGTGTTGCTCTTATTGTTATCATCATCCTTCTTCTTGCTTGTTACACCCCATACATCTAAGACATATGCACCTAGCATACCAGCAGATATATCTGCTATACCATCCTTATCAGCATCATATGTTAACATCAGATCCTCTAAACTTATCTCCATGTTATTGAATGATATCAAGGTTCTAGGCTTCTCATCGGTAAAATCAAGATCAAAGTTAACCTCTTCTAACTTCTTGCCTAACTCAAATACAGCAAAGTCTGCCCATGCTGTGCTCATATCTGCTATTATAGTATCATAAACATTTGGCTCCCTGCTATCAACTACTAGCACTGGTACTATCATCAATGCTGCTCTGCCAAGTTGGAAGTTAAGTTGTACCATGAAGCCCATCTTATATATACCGCTCTTGCTATTAATGAAATCAAAGTTACTCTTGCCTATCCTCCAATCTGCATTAGCCTTAGCTGTTAGTACTGGAGGACCCAGATATGGATATATGGGGTTGTATATATCAAACTTTAAGCCCTCGCCATCTTTACCCTTTATATTCAAGAATACCCCATCATCATTTATGTATATGTTAGATGTGTAAGGGTCCTTCTTCTCCTCATCAGATAACTCATGCTCATATATAACCCCATTGATTATCTTTGCCTTAAATCTAGTATGGGTTAATACTATCCCCTGCCCATCAGCATCAAGCATTATAGGCATACCGTTGCTATCTAATGCTATAGCATGGACCATATCCTTGCTGCTGAAATCAACACCAGAATCAACTATAGCTATCTTAACACCTTTACCTGTTATACCCTTGGCATGAACCTTATCTATACCATATATTATATCGAATCTGTTCGCATCGTTGCTATTAGGCATGTTTATGAATATGAACTCATTGCTATCTCTGCTAGAATCAAAATCAAGCATGAAATCGTTTATAACCTTTAGCCCCCTCTCTCTTAGCATGTTAACTGTACTGCTATCTGCTACAGCATATGCTATGAAGGTATCTTCACTACCTAAATAATTAAATACTTTAACACCCATCTCACTTAAAGAGTTTATATCTAAATTACCATTGTTTATAATTATTACCCTTGATTTACCATCTTTATTTAAATAATTTTCATCTATATCCAATAATAGAGAGTCCCTTAACTTTACATTATCTAGATTAGAGTAAGGTGAATAAGGTGAGTAGTTAAGGGGTATGTTGTCTGCAATTGAGCCTAACCTTATCTTTTCATCATTAAGACTTAGCATATGTGCATTGCTTGCTAATGGCAAGTATGAGAATAACAGTATAAATACAAGTAGAATAGATGTTATCTTTTGGTTCTTTATTAACTTCATCTACTTACATTTATCCATTTCTTTATCTCTTTAATTTATTTATTTCTTCATTTCTCTATTGCTGAATGGATTGATGGAAACATTACATCTACCACCTAAAGAGTATAAGGATTAGGTTAGGAAGAGTAGTTATGTACTCATACCAGTAGAAGATGCAACTGAGGTAGAGAGGAGGTGAGTAACTCATAAGGCTCTTGAGCGAATTATAGTATATTATGTTAAACGTGGAAGATCTTGAGTAATGTAACCATAGCCTTTAAATAGTATGTTATCTAGCCCTCCTTGCAATAATAGTTGCTTGTAATGCAACTATTATCGTTATCATGCCTATTATAGGTAATAGCAATGCTAACATCTGACTTGTAGATGAACTTATCTGCTCTAATGAGTTACTTAACCTTGCATTACCTGCATTTATATCATCCCTTAAACCCTGTATGCTTGAGTTTAGATCATCTATGCTCTTGCTAAGCCTTGAGAGTGTATTACTAATGTTAAGCACTGGGGCATCCGTAACATTTATGCTTGCCATATTACTAGCCTTTAAACCATCATGCTCTATGCTAGCAGTTACAACATGTAAGCCTACCATGCTTAATGTCAGCTCTGTAGCATATATACCATCATCTATAGCATTGAATATTAACTCCCTTGCACTTGAGTCTGGCATTATTATCCTTGCCTTTATATCACTAGCATTAACATTAAAGAGAGTGTTATCCATTGTAACCCTTGCTACTATGCTAAACCTCTCATCTATTCCTATTATGCTAGGTGCACCCAACTGAATATCTAGCCTTCTAGTGATAGTGATCTGTTGCTGCTGCTGTATTGTATCCCCTTGCTGAACACTTATCTCATTATTGGATGCTTGGAATACTATTGCCTTGCTATAAACAGAACCTTGAATGCTTGATGTTATAACTATGGTGTACACACCTTCTATGAACTGCTCATTAGGGTTAGGGAATGTTAGTATTACACTAGAGAATACACCTCTAGAATCAACATCTATCTGTGTTCTATGCACTATCCTATTCATTGGGTTTATAAGCTCTACTATCAAGGAATCATTAGGTATTACCTTGCCATAGATTACAAGCATAGAGTTAGGCATGAATACGGTTGAGTTTATGTTTATTGTTACTTCTATAGTAGTAGAAGAAGATGATTGAGCATGAACATATGGAGTAAGTAAGATTAAGATAGATGAAGAGAATAACAATAGAAATAAAAAAGATGGGGTTTTTATTGTTTTTACCTTTATACTCTTGTATCTCACACCTATCTTACTCTACAGTTACGGTTATGCTCTCAACCTTGCTTAGAGGTGAGGGCTTGCCTAACTCTGACCATACGAATACCTCTATTGTGTATGTACCTGGTGCAGTTGGTGTCCATGATGCACTAACATCAAAGCTCTGCCCTGCTGGCAATGTACCTCCAACTGTAGATATGCTTACTACAAAGCCATCAGCATCCTTAACCTGTACAATGTATACGAACTTCTGTGGTTGCTGTGTATTGTTCTTTATAGAACTTGCTATGCTTACTGGTACATCAACACTTGCTTGCTCTAGTACATTACCTGCTTGGTCCCTTAATGATGGCTCTGCTACTGTAGTCCTCTCAGTTGGGGCAAGTAAGACTCCTATCGTTGCTGTAGCCTGCACATCTAATGTCTGTAATGTTCTCAAGCCTGTAACGTTATCCCTGTTGACTAACTGCTGGTTTATGGTCTGAGCATTTGGTAGTGTCTCATCTGTGTATATAGCAGTTATTATATCACCCTCTCTAACCTGTAATCTGTTACCAGAGCTTAGACCAGTTGTTAGTATTATATCTGCCTTGAATACACCTGTCCTATCACCAGTCTCCCTTACT
>Ga0072500_143216_pt1 | contig 15881 bp, 11 predicted proteins | sample GBScelen77Swater_FD_63803 | JGI IMG/M metagenome (GOLD analysis project Ga0072500, IMG submission 63803) | Hot spring microbial communities from Great Boiling Spring, Nevada - cellulolytic enrichment S 77C v2 (version 2) | ecosystem: Environmental > Aquatic > Thermal springs > Hot (42-90C) ...
GGGCCAGCACGCCAGACGGACAGGTCACGCAACTCTCCCCAATCCTTACGAGCCACAAAACTTTTTCCAAGCCGGTGTACACACCATACCCTCGCCCGGACGAGGTTACCAATTCCGGGTGACCCCGCCCACAGGGACGGAATGGCTCCAGATCATGGCCACCACCGTGCCCATTCCTTATTTCCAGGGCTATGGTCCTGATCAACCCTTCCCCCTCCTGGGACCGGATCCGCAAAGCTGGCAGGAGCAGCTGGAGGCCCAGGTCCTGGGCATTGTGCCGGAGCCCACACAGCGCGCGTTTGACTTCACCTTCTTCCAAATCGTGTACGGTCCAGCTCCGGGTTACGGAACCCTTCAGGTGTTCACGAATCCCCCTTCGGCGAAGCTCTATGTGGACGGAATCTTCCGTGGGTATACCCCGCGGTCCTTGGTCCTTACTGCAGGTTCCCACACCGTGCTCATCAAGAAAACGGGGTACCAGGATTACTCCACCTCCGTTTATTTGCTCCCAGGCGGGACACGAACCCTAAATGTGACCTTGGTGCCCATGGTGATTAACCAGCCTCCTGTGGCACAGTTCACCTTCACTCCAAGCGCTCCCCGGGCCGGCGATTGGGTCCAGTTCGATGCCTCACCTTCCTATGATCCCGACGGTGCGATCACCAACTATCAGTGGGACTTCCAGAACGACGGAGTCTTCGACGCCACCGGAAAAATCGCGTTCTTCCGGTACACCACACCCGGCACTTACAGCGTGCGCCTGGTGGTGACCGATGATAAGGGGACGACGGGTTCCACAACCCAAACCGTAGTGGTGAGCCCGTTGGTGGTTAACCAGCCGCCTGTGGCCCAGTTCACTTACACCCCTTCTGCTCCCTATGTGGGCCAGACCGTCACCTTTAACGGGACCTCCTCCTACGATCCCGATGGGTACATCACCAACTACCAGTGGGACCTGAACGGCGACGGAATCCCTGACCAAAGCGGGCCTATCGCCATCTGGACTTACGCTGCTCCTGGCTACTATAACGTCACCCTCTGGGTTACGGATAACCTCGGGGCCACGGGATCAACGACCAAGACCGTCACGGTGGGGCCGGTGGGGCTTCCCGGCATGCCCCCGATGTACGGAATCCCTGGGATTTATGTGTGGGGAACGGATCGTTGGTACATCACGGTGAACGGGTCCCCTACCTGGACCACTCCGCGTCCTTTTAGGATTGAGCTCCGTACCGATGGCGAGTTCTTGGGCGTTTCCCAGGAGGGCCCCGCGCCTTTGGGCTTAGTACCCGAGCCCACAACTCAAGGGTGGCGCGTGATCCTCGAGGGCTCCGTGAGCACCGAGAGCATTACCTACACCTTCACCGTGCGCAACGCCAGCACCATTTACTTCGATCTGCGGTTGGACATGGACGGTGACGGTACCCCCGATCTTTCCCCGTCTTTGGCCAGGCTCCGAGCGCGCATGGTGAACCCGCCGGCCGATCCTTTCGTAGTTGGGATTCCTGAGGGCTACACCGGGCCTTTCATCCCCAGCATTAACTTCCGGATCGGTACAGCTTTGGCCTACACGCAAAACGTGCGGATTATCTTTTGGCAAACGACGATCGAGGCGCTTGAAGGTATCTAAAAAGGCCTCCTTCCTCGCCGGGGCCCGGGGGTTCAGCCCCGGGCCCTTTCTATCGACACAAAGGGCATAGGCCTTGTCTAGACCGCTTTTTAGTGTACCATTATCCAAAATTCTGCTTTGCAGGAGGTGATTCAATGGCAAGCAGGAAGGTGTTGTTGGCATTGGCGTTGGTGGGGGTCGCCCTCGGGGTTTTGGGGGAGGCCCCGCGGGTGGGAGGCGAGTTGGTCATCGCCTTCGGTACCGATCCGGAGTCCTTGGATCCCAATAAGATCTCTTCTGCTCCTGCAGGGATGGTCCTCACTCACATCGCCGAAACCTTGGTCACCATGACAGAGGAATTGGAAATCGCTCCACTCCTTGCAGAGTCTTGGGAGTTCTCTGAGGACGCTAAAGTGTTGACCCTCTACCTTCGCAGGGGAGTCGTGTTCCATGACGGCACACCCTTCAACGCCGAGGCAGTAAAAATTAACCTTGAGCGTTTCCAAAAGGCTGTGTTCCGGTTTCTCATCTATCCTCGGGTTCAAAATGTGGAGGTAGTGGACGAGTATACGGTTCGGTTGCATCTAGACATGCCTTTCGCCCCGCTTCTTGCCCATCTTTCCCATAACTTCATTGCCATGATAAGCCCGAAACAGATCGCCGAGCTTCCCGAGGGGCAGGACATCATGGCGCCTGTGGGCACAGGTCCCTTCAAATTCGACAAATGGGTGCGGGGCGAATATGTAAAGATTGTGCGCAACGATAATTACTGGGGGCAAAAGCCCTATGTGGACTCGGTTGTGTTCAGAATAGTGCCTTCGGATGCTACACGGTTGGTTCTCTTGGAAACCGGTCAAGTCCACGCCATCATGCGCGTGCCACCTCCCGATGCTCCCCGCGTGGCCGCCACTCCAGGGCTTGAACTCGTGAAAGTTCCCAGCGTGCGCACGATCTATATCGGGTTCAACTGTCAGCGGCCACCCTTCAACGACCCGCGGGTACGCCAGGCCCTCAACTACGCCGTTGACAAGGAGGCCATCGTTCAGGAAATCCTTAGCGGGATGGGCGGGGTATCCGACGCTCCCATCATGCCCCTCGTTTTCGGCCATAGCCCGCAGCCCGTCTACCCGTACGATCCGGAAAAGGCCCGAAAGCTTCTTGACGAAGCCGGAGTTCCCCGTGGGTTCAAGTGCACCCTTTATCACCCCACCGGCCGCTACATGATGGATGCTGCCATCGCGGAAGCAGTTCAGGCTTATCTTCGCGAGGTAGGCATTGAGGCAGAGCTTATCACCATGGAATGGGCCGCATACCTAGCCTTCCTCCGCAAGCCTGTGGAAGAGGCGACCTACGATATGTTTTTGCTGGGCTGGGGGTGCGTAACCTTGGACGCAGATTACGGATTGTTCGCTCTACTCCACTCCGGCGAGTGGCCTACCAAAGGTTGGGCGAACACGTTCTATAAGAACCCCCGAGTGGACGAGCTTCTCGAGCTGGGCCGGGTTACGGTGGATCCCGAGGTCCGCAAGGCTATCTACGCAGAAGCCATCCAGCTGATTTGGCAGGACGCACCCTGGCTTTACCTCCACTACGAAGTGCAGTTGAACGCCCAGAGCACGAAGGTCAAAGGTCTCATCCACCATCCGCGCGAGTACATCCTGGCCCATCGCGCCTGGCTTGAAGGGTAAGGTAAAGGGGGAACAGGGGGAGGGGATTTTCCCTCCCCCTTTAATTTGATCCAGTACGCGGTTCGTCGGCTTCTTTTGGCTATTCCCACCCTTCTTGGGGTGAGCCTTCTTGTATTTAGCATTGTGCGAATGCTGCCCGGCGATCCCGCAGTGGCCATGGCCGGAGTCCACGCGACTCAAGAGGTAATCGAGCGAACCCGGAAAGAACTTGGCCTGGATCAACCTTTTTTGCACCAATATTTCCGCTTTTTCTTGGGGTTGTTACGGGGAGACCTGGGAAAATCCATTCGCACGGGAAGGTCCGTTTGGGCTGAGGTTCTCGAAAGATTCCCTCCGACCTTGGAACTTTCCCTCGCGAGCTTGTTTCTGGCCACTGCGGGAGGGGTGCTGATAGGGATCATTTCTGCCGCAAAGCCCTATTCGTTTTTTGACTATATCAGCATGTTGGGCGCGCTTGTGGCCCTTTCCGCTCCCGTATTTTGGCTAGGGCTCATGCTTATGCTCCTTTTTTCCGTGAAGTTGGGGTGGCTTCCCGCCGCGGGACGCGGGGGGCTCGCCCACCTTGTCCTCCCCTCCCTTACCCTGGCCGCCTCCTCCCTCGCCCTCATCGCCCGCTTCACCCGCTCCACCATGCTTGAGGTTCTCCGACAGGAATACGTAACCACCGCGCGCTCCAAGGGATTAGGAGAAAAGAGGGTTGTCCTTGTGCACGCTTTAAGAAATGCCCTCATCCCCATTATTACCGTGATCGGCCTGCGATTCGGAGCCCTCCTTTCGGGAGCTGTTCTCACTGAAACCGTGTTCGCTTGGCCGGGAGTCGGTCGTTTGGTGGTGGACTCCGTAAGCGCCCGGGATTATCCGGTGATCCAGGGGGCTGTTTTGGTCATCGCTTTCTCGTTTGTGCTCATCAACCTCGCGGTGGACCTCCTGTATGGGGTGGTAAACCCGCGCATTCGGTACGATTAGGCGTTTCCATGGCCACTTTAAAGAGGCTGGCCCGGCACCGCCTAGCCCTGTTAGGGGCCTTCCTCGTCCTCGGCTTCTTAATCCTTGCTATTTTTGCTCCCCAGATCGCTCCCCATGATCCCTACAAATTTTCCCTGCGCAACAAACTTTTGCCGCCCTCGTCCATCTATCTCCTGGGAACCGATGAGCTAGGAAGGGACATGCTCTCCCGTATCATCCACGGCACCAGGGTCTCCCTGATGATGGCGGTGATCTCCGTCGCCATCGGCTTCGTTGTGGGAACCCCGATAGGCGCCGTCTCTGGTTTTTATGGAGGGTTATTTGACATCTTGGTGCAGCGATTGGTGGACATCCTCCTGGCTTTCCCGGGAATCCTTTTGGCCATCGTGGTGGTGGCCATCTTAGGACCAGGCCTTTGGAACGCGATGTTGGCTGTAGGGATTACGTTCATCCCTACTTACGTCCGGGTGGTGCGCGGTGCGGTTTTGGAACTGCGAGATAAGGAGTTCGTGGAAGCCGCCAAGGCTTTGGGAGCTGGCGGAACGCGCATCATCTGGCGCCACCTTCTTCCCAACTGCGTGGCCCCCATCATCGTCCTTTCTACCTTGCAGATGGCTTCCGCCATTCTCTGGGCCTCAGGTTTAGGGTATTTGGGACTGGGCGCGCAGCCCCCTACTCCCGAATGGGGCACCATGCTTGGCCGGAGCCAGACCTATGTGAGGGTTGCTCCCCACGTGGCCATTTTTCCCGGACTGGCCATCGCCTTAGCCGTGTTAGGGTTCAACCTCCTCGGCGATGGCCTGCGGGACGCCCTGGACCCTCGTCTCAAAGGCCGCCTGTAAAAGTCCCTTCCTTCCTTGCCCTCCCTTCGCAGCTAGCTACACTCCTCTTTTGAGGTGATGCGATGGCGGTCATTGAGGACATCTGGGCGCGAGAGATTCTGGATTCCCGGGGAAACCCCACCGTGGAGGTGGAGGTTCTTTTGGACGATGGCACGGAGGCCCGAGCCGCTGTCCCCTCCGGCGCCTCCACCGGAACTTACGAAGCCCTGGAACTCCGGGATAAAGACCAGCGCTATCACGGAAAGGGCGTGCTACAAGCGGTGCGCAACGTGAACGAGATCATAGCCCCGGAAATCGTGGGGTTAGATCCCCTTTGGCAGGAAGATATCGATGCTCTCCTTTTGGAGCTGGATGGGACGCCCAACAAAAGCAGGCTTGGAGCTAACGCTATCCTGGGGGTGTCCTTGGCTGTGTGCAAGGCCGCGGCGGCCACGTTGGGCCTGCCCCTTTTCAAGTACCTGGCCGGTGCCCGCTCGGGAAGGATGCCCATTCCCTTCATGAACGTCATCAACGGCGGGGCCCACGCCGATAGTGGCCTGGCCATACAGGAATTCATGATCGTTCCCATCGGCGCCCCTACCTTCGCCGAAGCTCTCCGCTACGGAGCGGAAGTCTTCCACACCCTGCGCAAACTCCTTAAAGCCGAAGGCCACTCCGTGGCCGTAGGCGACGAGGGCGGCTTTGCTCCCAAACTCCCCTCCGATGAGGACGCCCTCAAATTCCTCGTGCGGGCCATCGAGGAAAGCGGCTATGAGCCCGGAAAGCACGTGGCTTTGGCTTTGGATTGCGCCGCCACCTCTTTCTTCGATTCCCACCGGGAGATTTACCGCCTGGACGGAGAAAAAACCGCCCAAGAACTCGTGGAGCTCTACGAGGAGTGGGTGAAGCGGTACCCCATCATCTCCATCGAGGACGGCCTCGCGGAGGAGGATTGGGACGGCTGGGCCAAGCTCACGGAGAGGCTCGGCCAGAGAATCCAGCTTGTGGGCGACGATATTTTTGTGACCAATCCCGAGCGCTTGCGTCGGGGCATCCGCCAAAAAGTGGCCAACGCCATCCTCATTAAGCTGAACCAGATCGGAACAGTAACGGAAACCTTGGAGACCATGGAAATCGCCCAAAAGGCCGGATACGGCTGCATCATCTCCCATCGCTCCGGAGAAACGGAGGATGTTTCCATCGCGCACTTCGCCGTGGGAACCGGCTGCGGCCAAATAAAAACCGGATCCCTTTCGCGCTCGGAGCGCGTGGCTAAATACAACGAGCTTTTGCGCATCGAGGACCTCTATGAGCCGCCCATGGCGAAATGGCCGCCCCGCTAGCCTTTGGGTGGGGGTTGCACTCCTGGTCCTCATACTTTGCGGAGTGGGGATAATCTTTGGCTTAAGGGCCAGAGCCATCTCTATTGCTGCCCAAGATGTGCAAAGGCTTCGCGAGGAGCAAGGAAAGCTCCAGGCGGAAATCGAAAAATTACGGTTGGAACTGGCCCAAGCGGCTACGCCCAAAGTCGTGGAACAAAAGGCCAGGGAAATCCTGCGCTGGGTTTATCCCGATGAGGAACTCGTGATCCTAATTCGCCGGAGGTGAAATCGATGGAATTCGTCCATCTGCACGTGCATTCCGAATACTCCCTTTTGGATGCCATGTGCCGTATAGGCGAGCTCGTGGAAGAGGCCAAAAAGCACGGGATGAGGGCCCTGGCCCTGACCGACCATGGCGTTCTTTCCGGCGCGGTAAAGTTCTACCAGGCTTGCCAGGAAGCAGGGATCAAGCCTATTTTGGGCGCGGAGATTTATTTGGCCCAAGGATCGCGGTTCTCCCATGACCCGGTGTTCGATCGCTCCCCTTACCACCTCGTGGTGCTGGCACAAAACGAGGAGGGTTGGCGAAATCTTCTCCTTTTGGTGAATCGCGGCCACACGGAGGGGTTTTACTATAAACCCCGCGTGGATCTCGAGCTTCTCTCCGAGCACAGCAAAGGGCTCATTGCCCTTTCATCCTGCGAATCCGGGGAAATCCAGCGGCTTTTGCTTGCCGGAGAACACCACAAGGCTAAGGAAGCCGCGGGAAGGCTCTCCGAAATTTTTCCCGGCCGGTTTTACATTGAGCTTCAGGATCACGGGCTCCCTAAAAATCGTGAGCTTATTAGGCGCCAATTGGAGCTCGCCCGAGAATTAAATCTGCCCGTGGTGGCCACGGCCGATGTCCACTACATCCGCCCTGAGGATGCGGAGGCCCACCAAGTCCTCATCAATATCCAAGCAGGGAAGAAGCTTACAGACCCTGACGCCCGGAGTTTTGAGGGCCAAGACTATCATTTCCTGAGCCCAGAGGAAATGCGGGAAAAGTTCGGGGAAATCCCGGAGGCCATCAAAAACACCCTCGAGATTGCTGAGGCCTGTGAGCTTCGCCTTTCGTTTGAACAGAAACTTTTGCCGAGATTTCCCGTGGAGGGGCGCACGCCCCAGGAGGAACTCGAGCGCCTAGCCTGGCAAGGAGCCAAATCCCGCTACGGCGAGGAAATCCCCGAAGAAGTCCGCGCGCGCCTTTCGTATGAGCTTTCCGTAATTGGGAAGATGGATCTTGCCCCTTACTTCCTCATTGTGGCTGACCTTGTGAATTACGCCCGCAAGAATGGGATTCCGGTGGGCCCCGGAAGAGGATCTTCCGCGGGCTCCCTTGTGGCGTACTGCCTGGGCATCACCCAAGTCGATCCCCTCAAGTTTGGCCTCCTTTTTGAGCGTTTTTTGAACCCAGAGCGGGTGAGCCTTCCGGATATCGACATCGATTTTTGCATGCGCCGGAGGGACGAGATCCTGGAGTATGTGGCTGAAAAATACGGCCGCGACCACATCGCCCAGATCGGAACCTTCGACCGCATGGCCTCCCGCTCGGTGATCCGCGACGTCGCCAGGGTTCTGGATATCCCCTACGAAAAAGCTGACCGCATCGCCAAACTCATCCCCTTCGGCATGCCCCTTTCCCAGGCCCTCGAGGGACTGCCCCGTCTTCAGGCCATGAAGGAAGAGGAACCCAAGCTTTTTTCCATTGCTCTAAAGCTCGAGGGGCTTGCCCGCAACGCCTCCACGCACGCGGCGGGCGTGGTGATCGCTCCCGAACCCTTAGAAAAATTTGTCCCCCTCATGCGCCTTCCCGATGACCAGTTCGTAACCCAATTCGATATGTACGACCTGGAAGCCCTCGGCCTCCTCAAGATGGATTTCCTTGGGCTCCGCAACTTAACTATCCTCTCCGACGTCCAGGAGCTCGTGCGGAAAAGGAAAGGAGTGGAAATAGCGCTCGAGAAAATCCCCCTCGATGATCCCGCCACATATGAGCTTATCCGCTCTGGCGCCACGAGCGGGGTGTTCCAGCTGGAATCCGCGGGGATGCGCGCCCTCATAAGAAGACTTGCGCCCACGGAATTCCGTGATCTCATCGCAATTTTGGCCCTCTACCGCCCCGGCCCCCTGGAGTCCGGCATGGTGGATGACTACATCGAACGCAAGCACGGACGTCAGCCCATAACTTACCCCCACGAGCGGGTTCGCGAGGTCCTCGAGGAGACCTACGGCCTTCCCATCTACCAGGACCAGGTCATGCTCATGGCCCAGAAGCTCGCGGGGTTCTCCCTAGGAGAGGCGGACATCCTCCGCAAGGCCATGGGCAAAAAGAAGCCCGAGGTCATGGCGGAGATGCGGGAGAAGTTTGTGGCTGGATGCGTCAAAAATGGAATCCCAAGAGAGGAAGCGGAAGCTCTCTTTGCCGATATCGAAAAATTCGCGAGCTACGCCTTCGCCAAGGCCCATGCCGCCGCTTACGCTTTCATCACCTATTGGACCGCGTACTTTAAGGCTCATTTCCCCACGGAGTTCATGGCCGCGCTCCTTACCTCCGTCCAAGACAACATGGAGAAAGTGGCGGCCTATATTGAGGAATGCCGGGAGATGGGGATCGAGGTCCTTCCTCCGGATGTGAACGAAAGCGATGTGGGTTTCACGCCTGTAGGAGAGAAAAAGATTCGCTTCGGGCTTGGTGCGATCAAACACGTGGGAGAAAGCGCGGTAGAGGCGATTCTTTCCGCGCGCAGCGCCGGCCCCTTCCGGGATTTTTTGGACTTTCTCTTCCGGGTGGACTTAGAAAAGGTAAATCGGGAGACGTTGGAATGCCTGATCAAGGCCGGCGCCTTGGACTGTTTTGGGCTCACCCGCAAGGCCATGATGGCCCTCGTCGAGGAGGGGCTGAAATTGGCTCAAACCTTCCGGAAAGAAAAGCTCTCGGGCCAGGCGAGCCTTTTCGAGGAAGACCTAATTTTGCCGAAATTGCCGGAGATCAGGGACGAATACCCGAAAGAGGAGCTCCTCCGTTTTGAAAAAGAACTTTTGGGCCTGTACCTTTCCGGGCACCCCTTGGATCAATTCAAGGAAAAACTGCAAAGGCTTGAAGCCATTCCCCTAGAGGAAGCCCCGGGCAAACCCGGCGCGTTTCTCGTGGCCGGCCGGGTGAAAACCCTGAAGATCATTAACACCCAAGAAGGCCGCTTGGCCTTCCTTACCCTGGAGGACAAAACCGGGGAGGCGGAAGTGGTGGTGCGGCCGAAGGTCCTGGAAACCGCCCCCTGGCTCCGGGAGGATAGCCTCGTGGTAATGCGGGTCACGTGGTCAGAGAGGAATGGGGTCTCGCGCCTTTTAGCCCTTTCTTTGGACTCGCTTAAGGAAGAAACACAAATCGGCCAATGCTGGGTAAAATTTTCTCTTGCGAGCTTAAGCGAGGAGAAAATTTTGGAGGTTGTGCGCGTTTTGTCTGAACATTTGGGGCCTGTGCCCGTGGGAGTGGTGGTGAGCGATGGGAATCGAGAAATCAGGGTATTGGCCGGGCCCCGCTATGGGGTGCTCCCCACCCCGGAACTCGGGGAGGCCCTGCGCCGGCTGGGCGGGGAGATGATCCTGGAGTAGAGCCGTGAAAGTTCCAACCTTCTTGAAAATCCTCCTCCCCGGGATGGGGGTGAAACGCTGGTTTTTCCTTTCCGCCCTGGGGGTGGCTATCCTCGCCCTCGGGGTCTTTTGCCTCCTTGGGGAAAGTGGTGCTCGGGAGCTTTATCGGATTTTGGTGGGCTACCTCCCCCTCCTTTGGCGGCCGGCGGTGGCCGCTGGGCTAATCGCCGGCGGGTTCCTGGCGGTAGCCCTGGGTACGGGCATGATGACCCGCGCCGTGCTCCGCGCCGTTTCCCCAAAAAGCGAGGGGTCCGTAGCCCAAGCCCTCTACGAAGCCCGCATCCTGAAAAACGCGCCCAACGTGGTGGCTGTCGGAGGGGGAACAGGGCTCTCGAACCTTCTGCGCGGAATCAAACACTACACGGCGAATATCACCGCCATTGTGACGGTCATGGACACCGGCGGAAGCTCCGGCCGCCTCCGCGAGGAGCTCGATGTCCTTCCGCCTGGGGACGTGCGCAACTGTCTTTTGGCCCTGGCGGAAGACGAGGAGCGCATGGCCCGCTTTATGCAATATCGCTTTGCCAAAGGTGAAGGGTTGGCCGGCCATGCTCTGGGAAACCTCATCCTCGTGGGTTTGGCGGAAGCCCTGGGAGGATTCGACCGGGCCATTGAGGAAGCGAGCTTCTTCCTCTCCGTGCGCGGACAGGTTTTACCCTCCACATTGGACAAAGTGCAGCTTGTGGCCGAGCTTGCCGATGGAAGGACTGTCGAAGGCGAGGCGGCCATTTCCTCCGACCCCGCGCCCATCCGAAAAATCTGGCTTTCCCAAAAAGCTCAGGCTTATGAGCGCGCTCTCAAAGCCATTGAAGAGGCGGATGTGATTCTCATTGGTCCGGGAAGCCTTTACACGAGTATTGTGCCTAACCTTCTTGTGGAGGGAATTTCCGAGGCCATCAACCGCGCACGGGCGGAGAAATTCGTGATCATGAACCTCATGACGGAACCCGGGGAGACCACCGGCTATACCGCTTCTGATCACCTGCGTGTTTTGGCTCAATATTTGGATTTGCGGAAATTTACGGGGGTGATCGTAAATAGCGAGTCGCCTCCAGAGGAGATCCTCGCGCGCTATCGGGCGGAGGGAAGCGAGCCGGTGCGCGATGATCTCCGCGGCGCCAAAACCTTTGGGCTCAGAGTCATCCGCGCCCCCCTTCTTTCCGTGGTGGAAATGGAAGGGAAACCCACCCTCAAGCACGATCCCCTGAACCTGGCGAAGCTCTTATCGCGGGAAAGCAAGGCCCTTCGCCGCTCCTGGACCCGCTGGTTCAGCCCCTAATTCACACGTCCACTACACCCTGGGCAATCCAGGTTCCGTCCGTTTTTTCCACCTTCACCCAAGCATAGGTGGCGGCTTTCACATCGATGCCCGGCCGATGTTTTTGGGGATCGAACTTTTCCCCATAGGCTACGCCCTCAAGGCAAACCCTTTGCCCTTCTTCTTTGATACGAAGTTCAAACCGACTGAAAAGCATCCCGTGAACATCCCGCAGGAAAAGGAGCTCCCCCAAAAAACTCACGAAAAGGTTCTCCAGGGAATCGGCCTCGACTTTGAAAGGAATAGCATCCTTGGGCTCAACCCTTTCCAGATCGGCCATGAGGGAGAACATGGCCCGGGCCGCCTCGGCAAAAGCTTCCTCCGGGGTTTCACCGATTCCCCGCACCCCCATATCTGAGGGGTGAGGAAGGAGCTCAAAGGGCATTTTTCCCTCCCAAAAGCCAACGGGAAACCGGGGTATAGCGCGCCCCCTCCGGACGGAGCTCCGAACGCATAAGGGTGAGGCTTTCCACCTCCACCCGCGGGATTCCTAGATTCCCTTTGCCCAAAACGGCGCTCAGGTCCCTGGGAATTTTAAACCGCGCTAGGGTCACATGGGGCAGCGCTTCTTTTTCCTCCGGAGGGAATCCCAGGCGCTGCAAGGATTCCTCCGTAAGCTCAACAAGCCTCAAGAATTCCGGAGATTCTTCCTTGGGGCCTACCCAAAGGACCCGCGCCCGCTTGGGAGAGGGAAAACCTCCCAAAACCTCGAGGGTCAAAGAAAACGGGGAAACTTTCCGTGCCACATCTGCGCCCAAATTTAGGAGATCGGGAAGTTTTCCCTCCTCCACCTCCCCCAAAAAGCGCACGGTAAGATGATAGTTTTCCTCGGGGACCCATTTCCCCTCGCCCAAGGCCTTTTGGCACCGTTTGGCCACGTCCGCGAGGGCCCTTTTCACCTCCTCCGAAAGCTCCAGGCAAAAGAAAAGGCGCACAAGGCGATTATAAAACGTGGCTAAACTTGGGGGCGTGGAGAAAAAGGTGCTCCGCGGCCGGCTCATTCACGACTTTCCCTATTCAAAAGAGGGCAGAAAATGCCCGCATCGCGCGCTCATCTCCCTTACCCCTGCGGGAAGCTGCCTCCATCGCTGTCCCATGTGTTATGCGCGGGCGTACCCGTGGAGCCAGGACGAGCCCGCCCTCTACGTCAACACCCCGGAGAAATTGGCTCGGGAACTCTCCCTTTTGGAGCTCTGTCCGCCCCTTTACCTGAGCCAGGTCACCGACCCCCTTCAGCCTGAACGATCCGTGCGCGAGCTCACCGCCGAGGTGGTGGAAGTGGCCATATGCTACGAGGTCCCTTTCCACATCATCACCAAAAGCGGCGAAGGAGTGATTTGGCTTTTGCAACGCGTACCGGAGCTTGCCCACTATGAGCGCTGGTGGTTGGCCCTCACCATCGAGGCTCCGCCGGGAAAACAACCCATCACAAGTCCGGGCGCCTCGCCCGTAGGGGAAAGGCTGAAGGCTGTGGAAACCTGCGCGAAACTTGGGATTTTCGTGGCGGTACGTACCGATCCAGCCATTTGGGGATTGGTTCGAGAAGAGGACGAAATTTGGATTCTCGACCATGCGAGGGATGCGGGAGCTCGGCACATCATCTCCGCCCTGGGGCACTTCAACACGCTCTCCTTTTCCCGGCTTTTGGAAGCCCTCGATTCCGCAAAGTTGAGAAAAGAGGCGGAAGAGGTAAGAAGGAACTACTGCCGCGGAAAGGGAAAAGAGCTATGGCCCGCAAAAGCGGCCATACGAGCTCCCGCTTCTTTGCGTCAAAAATTCCACGCTTTTATGCGCGAGGAAGCGGAAAGACGCGGGATGACCTATGCCGCTTGTTTGGAGATGGGGCGGGAGTGGGACTCCCCGGGAATCCCCCACTGTGAAGCCGCACCCCAGGGAACCCTTGTGCGAAAACGGGGGGAGAAGTTCGTGCCCATCCCCGGGTGCTTCGCCGATTGTTTGCGAAATTGTCCGGACCCCCAGCAGCCGCCCTGCGGCCGACCCGAGCTTCTGCAGGAATTCCCGTTTCGTTTCTCCACCCTCCTTCCCCGGCTTCTTTGATCCTAAGAAGGCAAAGCCTGGGTAAAATCCCCACGGAGGTGAAAAAGATGCCCCAGGAATGGCGCGGCCCTCTGGAGAAGATCGACGATTATCGGTGGAAGATCCCGCGCACGTATAAGCCCCAAATGCGCACAGACGGGGTTATCTACGCCACGGCGAAGATGATCGAGGTGATCCGGGAGGACCAATCGCCGGAACAGGTAGCCAACGTCGCTTGCCTTCCGGGAATCGTGGGCTATTCCATGGCCATGCCCGATATCCATTTCGGCTACGGCTTTCCCATCGGCGGCGTGGCAGCTTTCGATGTGAAAGAAGGGGTGATTTCTCCGGGAGGAGTAGGGTACGACATCAACTGCGGCGTAAGGCTTTTGCGCACGAACCTCACGGTAGAGGATGTGCGGCCGCGGCTTCCCGCTCTTTTGGACGCCATCTTCGATAACGTCCCCTGCGGGGTGGGGATGGCCGGAAAAATCAGGGTCTCCACGGAAGAGCTGCGGGAAGTGATGGTCAAGGGTGCGCGCTGGGCGGTGGAACGCGGCTACGGTTGGCCTGAGGATCTTGCGCATTGCGAGGAAAACGGCGCCCTCCCTGGAGCTGATCCCTCCACGGTCTCCAACCGGGCCATCGAGCGGGGAAGGCCTCAATTGGGAAGCCTTGGGGCGGGAAACCACTTCCTGGAGATCCAGGTCGTGGAGGAAATCTATGAGCCCGCCACCGCCGCGAAGATGGGGATCACCCAAAAGGGCCAAGTCACCATCATGATCCACACGGGATCCCGGGGGTTTGGCCACCAAATCTGCGACGATTACCTCAAGGTCATGAACGACGCCGTAAGAAAATACGGGATTTATCTGCCGGACCGTCAGCTCGTTTGCGCACCGGTAGAGTCGCCGGAAGGGAAGCGGTATTTTGCGGCCATGGCCTGCGCCGCCAACTTCGCCTGGACCAACCGCCAGATGATCACCCACTGGGTGCGGGAGGCCTTCGAACGCGTCTTCAAAAAGAGCGCCAAGGAACTGGGCCTTTTCGTTGTCTACGATGTGGCCCACAACATCGCCAAAATCGAGGAGCACATGGTGAACGGAAAGAAAATCAAGGTCTGTGTCCACCGCAAGGGCGCGACCCGGGCTTTCCCGCCTGGGCATCCCGCGGTGCCCGCGGATTACCGGGAGATTGGGCAGCCCGTGTTGGTTCCCGGCGACATGGGGACCCTCTCCTATGTTCTTGTGGGCACGGAGCGGGCCATGGAGGAAACCTTCGGTTCCACCTGCCATGGCGCTGGCCGCCTCATGAGCCGCGCCGCGGCCCTGCGGGAGAAGTCCGGCCACGAGGTCCGGGAGGAACTTCGGGCCAAAGGGATTCTCGTTCGGGCTGCAAGCGAAAAAACCCTCGTGGAGGAAATGCCTGAAGCCTACAAAGACGTGACGGAAGTGGTGGAGGCCTGCCACGGCGCAGGGATTTCCCGCATGGTGGCCCGCATGCGGCCCCTCGGGGTCGTCAAAGGATAGCCTTCCTGGGCCCAGGGCTTCCCGCGGTTAAGATTTCCCCTAAGGAGGGAGGATGGCCAAGGAGCAAGTTCCGGAAGTGAAGCTCAAGGTGGCCGAGGCCCTGCAGCAGGACGTGGGCCGCGGCATCGCCCGTATCGCCGGCCAATACCTCGAGCAGATCGGGGTTTCACCAGGCGAACCTGTGGAAATTGAAGGACAACGGCTCACCGGCGCCGTGGCCGCTTTGGCCTACCAGGCCGATGCTGGCCTTGACATCGTCCGTATCGATGGTCTAATTCGCACGAACGCTGGGGTCAGCGTGGGCGACACGGTCACCGTGCGGAAAGCGCGGTGGAAGCCCGCGAACCACGTGACCCTTGCTCCCGCCCGCCGAGGACTGCGCCTCATCCTCCCTCCGGAGAGCCTGCGCGCGGTTTTGGTGGGGAGAGTCGTGCGCGCCGGCGATGTGGTCTCCACCGCGGGAAGATCAGAGCGCTCGCCCTTCGGCGGCGAACTCCTCACCGAGCGCATCTTCCGGGATTTCTTCGAGATGATGGCGCCCATCTCCTTTGGGTTTGGGGAAATCCTCCTCAAGGTGGTGAGCACGCAGCCCGCGGGGATCGTGCGTATTACCCCGGAAACGCAAATCGAGCTTTTGCCCGAATACGTGGAGGTGGCAGAACGCGGAAGGGAGGTGCCGGAAGTCACCTACGAGGACATCGGCGGCCTTCGGGACGTGATCCAAAAGATCCGGGAAATGGTGGAGCTTCCCCTCAAAAAGCCCGAGCTTTTCGCGCGCCTGGGGATTGAGCCGCCAAGGGGCGTCCTCCTCTATGGGCCTCCCGGAACGGGGAAAACCCTTCTTGCCAAGGCCGTGGCCCACGAAACCGACGCCCACTTCATCGCCATCTCCGGGCCG
>Ga0072500_186988_pt1 | contig 15774 bp, 14 predicted proteins | sample GBScelen77Swater_FD_63803 | JGI IMG/M metagenome (GOLD analysis project Ga0072500, IMG submission 63803) | Hot spring microbial communities from Great Boiling Spring, Nevada - cellulolytic enrichment S 77C v2 (version 2) | ecosystem: Environmental > Aquatic > Thermal springs > Hot (42-90C) ...
AAAGAAAATGAAGAAGTTTAACTATAAGGATATATGTTCGTATAGGGTAATTAATTTTAATATTTTTTTAGTATAACTTAAAAGAATATAGATTTTTTTTATGATTCCTATAATTATTAATATTGCTTTTTACTTTTTATTAATTTATCTGTAAGCTTCCATATATCACCTGCACCCATAATTATACAAATATCATTTTCCCTTAAATTATTTCTTAGAAAATTTATAATCTCATCGAAATCTTTGATATAATAGACATTGCTTCTTCTTTTAGAAAGTTCTTCTTTTAATATTTTAGAGTTCATCTTTCTTTTAATTGATTCTTTCTCTCTTCCTGCTACACTGTAAATCTCTGTTAATATTACAAAATCTGCATTATCAAAAGCATATAAAAATTTATCAAATAAAGTTAAGGTTCTATGATATTGATGAGGCTGAAAAACTATAAATAATCTGCCATTTTTAACTAATTCTCTACCTGCTTCTAGGGTTGCCTTAATTTCTGTAGGATGATGCCCGTAATCATCAAAAATTTTAGCTCCATTTACTTCCCCTTTATATTCCATTCTTCTCCATATCCCTTTAAATTCATATAATGCTTTTAAACTTATATTTTTAGAAATATTAAAAATCTTCCCAACAGTTAAAGCGCCTAAAGCATTACTTACATTATGAGAGCCTGGTACTTGCAGTTTAAAATCTTCTGGTTTATTTTTAATGGAATAAAATTTTATTTTTATTCCTTTTAAAAATCTTTTTCCTCTTTCTATAATTTTTAAAATATTTTTATCATCTTTATTAAGTACTAAATATTTTCTAAATTTATTTAATTCTCCTAAATCCTTTTCGAAATTCAATCTTTGAATAAATTTTTTAAAAGTCTTTATAATATTATTCAAATTTTTGTAATAATCTAAATGTTCTTCTTCAATATTTGTAATTAAGATAATATCAGGATAATGATTTAAAAAACCTGCCCTGTATTCATCAGCCTCAATAATCAAAATTTTACTCTTGCCTAACCTAAAATTGCTAGGTTCATTATTTCCCCCAAATCCTTTTACTTTGCTTCCGATAATAACTGTAGGATCTAGATTAGCTTTTATAAATATGCTTGAAACCATAGCTGTAGTAGTACTTTTACCATGCATTCCTGATATAGCAATAGTAAAATAATCTTTAGTTAATCTACCCAAGGCTTTAGGATAAGATAATGTTGGAATCCCTAGCTTTTTTGCTTTTACTAATTCAGGATTATCTCTTTTTATAGCAGAAGTATAAATAACTAAATCAACATCACTTTTTAAATTCTTACTTTTATGTCCTAAATAAAATATGATATGTTTAAATTCCTCTTTGGAAAAAACTATAGGATAACTTAAATCACTCCCACTTATAGTGTGGCCGTGATATAGATAATATTTTGCTAATGCACTTATCCCAATTCCTCCTATTCCTATAAAATGTATTTTCATTTTTAAATTATAATTTTAAATAAGATGGAATGGCGACTTCGAAAACAAATTTTTATAGCCTTGATATTTTTCATTATATTATCAATCCCCCTATATCTTATTTATTTGAAATATAAACCTGGGCCCTCATGCTATAACAATAGACAAGATTATAACGAAGAAGGAGTTGATTGTGGAGGTCCTTGTGTTCCTTGTGAAGTTTATGAATTACAACAATTGAAAATAAAACAACCACAAATTGTGATCTATCCTGACCAAACTATGGATATTGCAGTTGCAATTACAAATCCAAATGAAAATTATGGGTTAAAAAATTTTAAATATGAAATATATTTTTATGGACCTAATAATGAAATAGCAAAAATTGATGGAGAAAGTTTTATATTACCATCAGAGGAAAAATATTTAATAGAATTAAATATAGCTATGCCTCGATTTTTTATTAAAAAATCAGAGGCAAAAATCACTTTTAACAAAGAAGATTGGTTTAAAACTGAACAAAGAAAACCTAATATTGAACTTCTAAGCTATACTTATGATGAAAATTACCTCTTAGCAAAAATATTCAATAGAGATTATCAAAATTACAATAAACTTAAATTATATTTCTTGTTATATGATGAATTTGATACTTTAATAGGAATATTAAAAACTGAAATATATGACATAAAAGCACAAGAGCAAAAAGATATTAAAATCTTTTCTTTGCCACCATTGTTATCTGAAATCAAAAGTATAATTCTTTACCCGGAATTAGAGATTGAACAATGAGATTAAATATTAGCATTATTTCAATCTTAGCAATTTTTATGTTAATTTCTCTTTCTACCATATTTTCAATAGGAGATATTGATAGTTTTTATAAACAAATTATTTTCTGGGCGGTTAGTTTTTTAATTTTAATTTCTTCCCAATTTATAAGCTATGATTCTCTTTTAAGAATCCCATATTTCCAAATTTTTTATATTATTTCTATTTTAATTTTACTTTCTTTATTTTTATTACCTTCAAAAGAAAGAATTTGGTTTAATATAATGGGATTTTCAATTCAACCTTCAGAATTTGTAAGAATAATTTTAATAATTACGCTAGCTATTTATATAAGCAGATACTATAATTTTATGAAAAATTTCTATTTTTTATTTTTAAGCTTTTTATCTATAGCCCCATTTCTATTTTTAATTTTTCTTCAGCCTGATATGGGAATGTTAGTTTTGTTTTTTCTTACGTGGCTATTTAGTGTTTTGATTTTTCTAACAAAAAAACAAATTTTTATTTTATCAATAATTTTGATCATTTTTTTAATAATAAGTTGGGTTTTCATTTTAAAACCTTATCATAAAGAAAGAATTTTAACATTTATTAATCCTGAAAAAGATCCATTTAAAACAGGGTATAACTTAAGACAGATAAAAATTACTATTGGTTCTGCAGGGCTTATGGGTAAAGGATTTGGTAAGGGCACTCAAGCAAGATTAGGTTTTTTGCCTTCTTCTAAGACAGATTTTATATTGACAAGTTTTATAGAAGAGAGAGGATTTATAGGAGTTATTTTTTATATAATTTTATTTTTGTTATTTATGAAGATATTATTATTTGAAACAAACTTTATCAAAGATCCCTTAGGCATTTCATTTTCAAATATATTAATCATACATTTTGGAATTAAGTTTATTTTAACTACAGCTGTTAATTTAGGTATATTCCCAATAATAGGTTTAGCTGTGCCTTTTTTAAGCTATGGAGGTTCTCACCTTATTTCGGATTCTATTTTATTAGCTATCTGGCATAATTTTAGATATAAATGAGATGATTTAAAATTTTTAAATGGAAAATGTATTTTATATAGATGGTAAATTTTTAAAAGAACGTGAAGCAAAAATTCCTGTTTATGATTTAGGATTATTAAGAAGCTATGGGGTATTTGATTTTTTACGAACATATAATAGAAAACCCTTTTACTTAAAAGATCATTTAAAAAGATTGCTTAATTCAGCAAAGATAATTGGTTTAAAACATAATTATAAAATTCAAGAGCTAGAAAAATTAGTTATTTTAGCATTAAATAAAAATAAACATTTAAAAGAAGCTAATATAAGAATTATTCTAACTGGCGGTGATTCCTATGATTTTATTACTCCTGCTAAACCAAGATTAATAATCATGATAACGCCTGTTAAAGAATTAGATGAAAAATTATATGAAAAAGGAGCAAAATTAATTACAAAAACCTACGAAAGAATAAACCCAAATGCTAAAACCTTAATTTATTGTGATGCAATTAAGTTTTTACAAGAAGCTAAAAGAAAAAAGGCAGTTGAAGTTTTATTGATTGATAAAAATAATGAAATCTTAGAATGTACTACCTCAAACTTTTTTGCTGTTATTAATAAGCAAGTCATAACACCTCCTAAAGAAAAAATTTTAGAAGGAATTACAAGAAAATTAATAATTAACCTTTGCAGAAAATATAAAATTCCTTTGATAGAAAGAAAGATATATAAAGAAGAAATCAAAAAATTTAACGAATGTTTTATAACTGCTTCAAATAAGGAGATTTTACCTATAATTAAAATAGATGATTTTAAAATAAGCAGCAAACCAGGAGAGATAACAAATTTCTTAATGGAAAGATTTAAAGAATTAACAAAAAATTATTAGGTCGAAATTAACATAAAAAATTTTAATGGGAGGACTATTTAAACTTTTAGCTAGTATATTTCTCATAATGCTTGTTCTAATTTTAGGTTTGATATATATCAAACAAAATCCTCCTGTAGAAAATGTTTATCTCCCCTCCAATATTCCCCCAAAAGAATTCTCATTATTTGGTACTCAAGAAATTCAAAAAATAACTCCACCAACTCCCACTAAACCTTTAGCTATTTCTACTCTTCCAACCTCGACTACTCAAAGTCCTGAGATAGCTTCTACAGAAACCCTCGAAACAATTACAGAAAATGAATTAGAGTTTCGAATAATTCAAATAATTGCTAAAGAATATCAATTCGAACCAAATTTAATTAAACTAAAAGCCGGAGAAAAGGTTACATTAGTAATAAAAAATGAAGGATTAACCCCACACGATTTCAAAATATCTAATGAAATGTTTTCAATTAAAACAGATTTAATAGCTCCTGGTGAAGAAACTAAATTAGAATTTATTTTACCTAAAAAAGGAGAATATGAATTTCATTGCACTCTACATATAGACAAAGGTATGAAAGGAAAAATTATAGCTGAATAATTTGCCTCGGGTGGGATTCGAACCCACGACCTGGCGCTTATGAGACGCCCGCTCTAACCACTGAGCTACCGAGGCATTAAATAAATTATAACATCATTTTACTCTTTTTTCTATACGCCATTGGGTATCATTTGAACCAGGGCTATAATCTTGACCTGCTATATATACAAAAGCATCATCTATTTCTATACTATGAGGGAAATCAGGTGCGTTACTTGGGTTTGAATTAACAGCATATATTAAATCGCCATTATTTACATTTCTTTTCTCTATTCTCCACATCTTATCACCGCCAGGCTTTTCTTCATAGCCTGCAGTATATAAAAAATTATCATCCAAAATAATACAACAAGGCCAATCCCATCCAGTGGAAGGGTTACTAGTTTTTATCCATATAACATTACCATTAACATCTCTTTTTTCATACCTCCAACCATAATAATTAGAATCTACATATGAACCTACAATATACAAATAACCATTTTTGTATGAAATATCTGTAATAAAATCGTCTTGACCACCTCCATTACTAGGGTTTACTGTTCTTTCCCATATTAAATTTAAATTATCTTTATTTCGCTTTTGTATTCTCCATTGAGTATTTAATACACCTAAACTGGAATCATAGCCAGCTAAATAAAGATACTCTTCATCCTGAGCAATACTTGCTATACTGTCATAAGAATTACTAGGATTATAAATTAATGTGTTTTCAATATTACCAGTGTTTTTGTTAATTTTAAATAAAACCCATTCGGGATCTGAGGTAGTATCATCTATAGATCCTCCAGCATAAATGTAATTATTGTCTATTATTATTCTAGATATTATAGATGAAGAAGAAAAATTAGGTAATATTGTCATTACTAATTCTCCATTTACTTTAAGTCTTTTTTCTATTCTCCATTGTCTATTGCTAGAATAATAAGCAGCTGTTCCTACTATATAAAGATAATCATTATCTAAAGCAATAAATCTTGGTTCATCATTATATAAACTAGGATTCGAAGTTACACTCCATATTAAATTCCAATTATTCTTATTTCTTTTTTCTATAATCCAGGATGAATCAACTACATTTCCAGAATCTCCAGCATCTCCGGCGATATAAATATAATCTCCTTCTATTTTTATAGCATATGGGTTATCATATTGATTTGTTGGATTGAAAGTATACAAAAATACTAAATCCCCGGATTTTAGTGCAATTTGTGTTTCAAAAGAGAGGGGTAACAATGTTCTATCACTTCCTCCTTCATATAAATATATATTTGTTCCATAATCATTAGCAGAAACTGAATTTTCTCCTTTATTTCTTTCACTTTCTAAATATGCTGTAATTTCAAATGATTTTTTATTGTTATCTGCTACATATGCAAAGTAATAAGGAGGACTATTTATAGGATCAGTAGATAAAGAAGAAATATTAGTTATTGATGATTTAGTAAAATCTATAGGTATCCAACCTGTACCATCAATATTTTGAGGATTAGCTGAACATCTGTATTCATAGCCTGAAGGTAAAGGAGGAAGTTGACTTATCCAAGCTGAACAAGTAGGTGAATTATCTGGTAAAGAAATATATATTATTGTAGATGAACCTAAATCTAAACTTTGATTTTCTGTTAAGTATAATTCTATTGCTTTTTCTATTTGTTTTATACTAGTTATTCTTTTAGTATCTCTTGCAGCTTTAAATGTTTCTTGAGGTTTTAATAAGCCTACAACTAATATGGAAACAATAGATAAGATTGTTAGAGTAATTAATACTTCTAAGAAAGTGAGGGATTTGTATTTATTCATATTAAGTATATTATAAGATAAAAGATGGATAAGAACAAAGAATAAATTGGATTAATAGAATATATTTTTGAAGTGTAATCTTTATAATTTAATTATGAAGAAAAAAGTTTTTGTCTTAATGTCAGGAGGAGTCGATTCTTCTGTAGCAGCTTCTCTTTTAAAAAGAGAAGGATATGATGTAATTGGGGTTCATTTAAAAGTTTCCAGATATTGCAATCCTCAAGATGAAGAAGATGCGAGGGCAGTAGCTAATATTTTGAATATCCCATTTTATGTAATTGATATTACAAAAGAATATCAAAGTACTGTAGTTTTAGATACTATTAAAAATTATGCCATTGGGCTAACTCCCAACCCTGATGCTTTATGTAATAGATTAATAAAATTTGGTTATGTTTTTGATTTATTAAAAAAATTAGGAATGGATTATATAGCTACAGGTCATTATGCGAAAAAGGATAAGATAGATAGCGAAGAAGTAATTAAAATACCTAAAGATAAAAATAAAGACCAGACATATTTTTTGTGGTGGATAAAGAAGCAAAGAGTAAAAAGAATTTTATTCCCCCTAGGCGATTTAACAAAAGAAGAAGTCCGAAAAATTGCTAAAGAATTTAATTTGCCAGTAGCAGAAAAAAAAGATAGTCAAGGAATATGTTTTTTGGGCTCTATAAAGTTGATAGATTTTTTAAAGGAATTTTTACCGGAAAATGAAGGGTTAATTTTAGATTCTAAAGGAAAAATTTTAGGTCATCATTATGGTTATTATTTCTTTACTGAAGGACAGAGACACGGACTAAATATTAAAACAGGAGATGGTCCTTATTACGTAGCTTTAAAGAATCCTAGAAAAAATTATTTAATTGTAGCCAAAGAAAATGAAGAAATTTTATATTCTAAAAAAATTAGGTTAAAAAATGTGAATTTTTTAGTAAGCAAAAATTTTTTAGAAAAAATTATAGAAAACAACAAAATAATAGTTTTAGCTCGATGTAGATATAGGCAACCTTTAATTAAGTCCTTTTTTGATTTGAAAAATAAAATTTTAGAATTCGAAGCTCCAATAAAAAGTATAGCCTTAGGTCAAAATGCAGTTTTCTATTATGATAATATTTTATTAGGAGGCGGAGTTATAGCTGAAAGATTAGAATAAACTATTTAGGGTATAAATTATGGTATAATAAAAATTAAAATGAAATCAGAAGATATCAGAAAATATTTTTTAGAATTTTTTGAAAAAAGAGGGCATAAAATAATTCCATCTTCATCTTTGATTCCAGAAGATGATCCTTCTGTGCTTTTAACTACAGCAGGTATGCAACAGTTTAAGAAATATTTTATAAGAGAAAAAGATCCTAATATTGATTTTGGTACTCAGAGAGTAGCCTCAATTCAAAAATGTTTTAGAACAACAGATATAGAAGAAATAGGCGATGAAAGACATTTAACCTTTTTTGAAATGCTAGGTAATTTTTCTTTTGGCCCAATAATTAATGATAATCCAAATGATTATGGAAAAGGTGGATATTTTAAAAAAGCATCTATTTATTGGGCTTACGAATTTTTAAAATCTTTGGGGGTCATTATAGATTTTGTAAGTGTTTTTAAAGGAGAAAATAATATTCCTTTTGATGAAGAAAGCTATAAGATTTGGAAAGAATTAGGTTTTAGCGATGAAAAAATAAGAAAGTTTGGTAAAGAAGATAATTTTTGGGGTCCAACAGGAGATGAAGGCCCTTGTGGTCCTACTACAGAAATTTATGCAGATAATATTGAAATTTGGAATTTAGTTTTTAATGAGTATTACCAAAATAAAAATAAAAAATTAGAAAAGTTAAAATATCCTGGAGTAGATACTGGTATGGGGTTTGAAAGATTGATGAAAGTTTTACAAAAAACACCAACTATATTTGAAACAGATTTATTTGAACCTCTAAGAACTAATGTTTTAAATGAAAATCCTGATATCATTGAAAGAGATTTAAGAATAATTTTAGATCACACAAGAGCAAGTGTTTTTTTAATATCAGATGGAGTAAGACCAAGTAACTTAGAAAGAGGTTATGTGCTAAGAAGAATTTTAAGAAGATTAATGTTAAAACTAAAAATTTGGAAAATTTTGGATAAAAAAGATATTTTTATTAAAGCTGTAATTGAAAAATTTAAAAATACCTATAGAGAATTAGAAAATTATGTTAAAATTAAAGAAGTAATGGATAAGGAATTTAAAGAATTTCAAAAAACATTAGAAAGAGGCTTAAGAGAGTTTAATAAAAAAATAAAAGGAAATGAATCAGAAGAAGAAATGGGAGAAAAGTTATTTTTGTTATACACATCTTATGGATTACCTTTAGATATTTCTAAAGAACTTTTGAAGAACATAAATATGGAAATTTCAACAAAAACGGTAGAGGTATTCAACGATTTATTCAAAAAACATCAAAAAATTTCAAAAAGTCAAAATATATAAAATGGCCCAAGAAGAAAGAGAGTACTTATACTTAAAAGGAACAGAAGAATTAGGTGATGTTGTAGATGCTTTAAAAAATGTAGAAGCAAAAGAAATAATTTTAGTAGTCCCCCCAAATACTAAATGCTTACTTCATCCTACTAATTTAGAAATTTTAAAACACGAAGCTAATAAACATAGAAAGAAGATATATATAAGTACAGAAGATAATAGATTGTCTAGTTTAGCAAAAAATGTAGGAATAGAAATTTTCCTTGAAGATTTTGAATACGAAGAGGCATCTAAAATCGTTACAGACATTATACCTCCTTCAAAAGTTAAGCCTAAAATAGTTGTAAAAGAAGAAGTTAAAACTAAGCCTATTTCTAGAAAGAAAAATTATAAAAAAAGCATCTTAACTATTGTTATTTTATTGATGTTAGTTACTGGAACTGTAATATTTGTATCTAATTTAAATGCCTCTGCAACTATTGAAATTTATCTTAAAAAACAAAAAATTCCATTTGAAGAAACTATTATTTTAGATCCAAATTCTACCTCACCTGATTTAGAGAAAGGAGTACTTCCAGCGGAATTTGTAGAAATTACTAAAAACCATACAGTAAAACAACCTACTTCAGGTACAAAAGCTTCTAAGCCAAAACCCTCTGGTAAGATTACACTTATCAATGAAGATCCACAAAATTCTATTTCTATTATCCAAGGAACGAGAATACAATCAGAAAAAGGCAATATCTACAGAACTACAGAAAGAGTATATTTAGAACCTAAATCATCAAAAGAAGTTTATGTAATTTCAGAAAAAGCTGGTTCTGAATATGAAATAACAGATCTTAATACTAAATTTACAATACCAGGATTGATAGGTACGAGATGGGAAAACCTAATACAAGCTAAATTAGTCGAACCAATAATAGCTGGAGAAGATATAAAGGTTGTTACAGTAGATGATATTAACGAGGGGAAAATTAAATTAGAAAAAGAATTAAAAGAAGTAATACTTCAAGAACTAGCAATTAAGTATAAAGATTATATATTCCCGGACGATTTAAATTTGGTTGATATTAAAATATTAGATATTTCTCATTCTATAGGTCAGCCAGCTAAAGAAATTGTAATTACTGGTAGTGGTAAATTGCAGTCAATAGGAGTGAAAAAAGCTAGGTTTGAAGAGTTTATTAAAGACCTTCTTTCTAAAGCTAATTTAAAAGAAAATAAAGATTTTAATATACTTAATGTAAAGATAAATAAAATGAAGTTATTAAATTTAGAAATGAAATCAAAATCAGCTACAGTTTTAGTAGAAGGAGAATTGACGGTCCAAGGTTATTTAAATACAAAAAAACTGGTTGAAGAATTAGCCGGGAAAAATTTAGCTGATGCTAAAAATATATTTGATAATTATCCTGTTATAGAAAAGGCTGAACTTACAATAAAACCTTTCTGGATAAATAGTTTACCCTTTGATATTTCTAAAATAAATGTTAAAATAAAATAAAAGAAAGTTATTGGTCGTATTAAATTGCCTCAGAAAAAAATGGATAAACCAATATATGTAGAAGTTTTAGAAACAATAGTAAAAAATTTAGTCAATAATCCAGATGAAGTAAAGATAACAAGGTCGTTAGATGAATTAGGAGTACTGTTAAAAATAAAAGTACATCCTCAAGATATGGGTCTTTTAATTGGTAGGAGAGGTGAGATGATCAGAGCTATCAAAACAATAATGAGAGCTATTGGTATTAAAAATTACGCTAGGATTAATATAAAAATTGAAGAACCAGAACCTATTTCTCAAATGAAAACTTCAACAGATCAGATAATCGAAGAACTTAAAGAATCTTAATCAAATGCCTCAAATTCGTTTTGACATATTAACATTATTTCCTGAATCCTTTTCCTATTTAAACCAATCTATCTTAAAAAGAGCACAAGAAAAAGATATTATTGAAATAAAAATCTGGAATTTAAGAGATTTTGCTTTAGATAAACATAAAACAACAGATGATTATCCTTATGGAGGAGGTCCAGGAATGGTGCTTAAGATTGAACCTATTTACTATGCCTTACAAAAAATTAAAAAATCATATAAAACTAAAAGAAGAAAAATAATCTTAACTGATTTAAGGGGGAAGATATTTAATCAAAAAATAGCAAAAGAGCTATCAAAAGAAAAACAAATAATAATCATTTGTGGTCATTATGAAGGAGTAGATGAAAGAGTTAAAAAACTTGTTGATATGTCTTTATCTATAGGGAAATATATTCTTACTGGAGGAGAATTACCTGCTATGGTAATAATTGATGCAATTTCAAGGTATATAAAAGGAGTATTAAAAAATCCACTATCTTTAGAAGAAAAAAGATTTAATAAATTGGTAAGTATACCGGTTTATACTAGACCAGAAATTTTTATTACAGAAGAGGGCAAAAAACTTAAAGTACCTAAAATTTTACTTTCTGGTAATCATAAAATGATAGAAGAGTGGCGTAAAAAACACGCGAAAGAAATTAAAATCTAATTTAAATTTATTACAATAGGACCAGATTTAGTATCTTGGATATAGATAAATTTTTCTTTTAAGAAATCTCGTATTTTATCAGCTTCCTCAAATTTTTTACGCTGACGTAACTTCTCCCTCTTATTTATAAGATCCAATAATTTTTTATTTAACTTATTCCACGAGTAAAAGCATAAAAATATTTTATCCAATTCTTTTAGAATTTTTATAAATTCAATATTAGTCTGTTGGGTTTCCTCAATTTTATTTATCTCTTTAAGTATAAGATTAATCACCTTTGCAGTATTAAAATCAATTTCTAATGCTTTTTGAATTTCTTTTTTTAATTTTTTATAGTTTCTTTCTTTATTTATTCTAAATAATTTAAATTTTGCTAAAAACTCATTAATTTTTATGTATTTATTCCAAAGATCATTTACAGTGTTTTGATTATAATCTATAATTGCTCTCCAATGATGTGCCAAAATAAAAAATCTTAAAAATCTTAAAGGATATCTTTTAGCAAAATCTCTAATAGTAATAAAATTACCTAATGATTTTGACATTTTTTTGCCGTCCACATATAAAAGATTAACATGCATCCAAATTTTGACAAAAGGTTTTTTGCCTGAAGCTGCTTCTTGCTGAGCAATTTCACATTCATGGTGGGGGAAAATTAAATCTATGCCACCTCCATGAATATCATATTGTACTCCGAAATATTTTTCCGTTATAGCGGTATCCTCTATATGCCAACCTGGCCTTCCATATCCCCAAGGAGCTTTCCATATCGGTTCAAATTTATTTTTTTCAGTTCTTCCTTTCCATAAAGCAAAATCTAATGGATCTTCTTTTTCTTCGCTTTTTTCTATATCTTTTAATTGATTTATATCTTGGCCTGATAATTTTCCATAATCTTTAAATTTCTTTGTTCGAAAATAAACTGATCCACTTGGAGTAACATAAGCATACGATTTTTCTAATAATTTTTTAATCTGTTTAATAATCATATCAATATGTTGAGAAGCTCTAGCAAATTTATCTACTTTAATTTTTAATTCTCCGATATCTTTTAAGAATTCTTTTTCATATTTTTGTGCAATATAAAAAGAAGACTTATTGAGCTCTTTCGCTTTATTTATAATTTTGTCATCCACATCGGTAATATTCATCAAAAATTTAACCTTATAACCATTTTTTCTTAAAAATCTAACAAATGTATCAAAGAAAATATAAATTCTTGCATGCCCTATATGACTAAAATCATAAACAGTTGGGCCACAAACAAATAATTTCAAATTTTTATTTTTAATTAATGTATAGTTTTTTGTTAAAGAATTATAAATTTTGATCATTTTGATTTATAATTTTAAATAAATGGTAGAAGAAATTCAAGGTCTAAAAAAAGGAGAAAAAGAATTTATAAAACATTTCGAAGAACACCCACATTTTGAAACGTTAAGAAAAGAAGGAAAAAAAGAAGAGGAGGCAAAAAAAGAAATCTCAGAATTTTTGAGAAAATTAACAGAAGAAATAGAAGAATTGCCAGAAATAAAAAAAGAAGCAGAGATTCATCACGAGCCATTAAAGGATATTTCATCTACATTGGCTCAAGCAATTTATACAGCACTCGAAGAAGGCGTCTTAGAGGGTTTAGCATTTATTAAAAAATTAAAAAATCCATATTTATTAGATCAATTTCATGATTTATTAGCAGGTCATTTTTATGATCTATTAGTAAAACATGGTAAGTTAAAAGTGATAAAATGAATTTTATTCAAGAATTTATAACAACACATAAAATTTCATTTCCTCCCAGTCTTGTATATTTAAGTGGTTTTATTACAGGAGTAGTAGGTTTTTTACTTATCTATTTTACCATTCTTTTTTTAAAGAGATATATGGAATATCAAAAAATAAGATTGTCTCTAAATTATGCTCTGTTGCTTGTAGAACTTCCTAAATATCATTATTTGCCTAAAACAGAAGCCCAAGTTAGGGTTATAGAAGAAATAAACAATTTTGAAAATTTTATAAATTCTTTAATCAATATAAAAAATCCAATTGTTTTTGAAATTGCGACACCTCATTATGGAGAAGAAATATTTTTTTATGTAAGTGTTCCTAAAAAATATATTCAACAAATTCAAAAAGCAATAAAAGCATTTTGGCCTGGCTCAGAGGTTTTATTAGTAAAAGAAGATTATAATATTTTTAATCCTGAAGGAGTTGTTTTAGGTTCTTATATAAAAATAAAAAATCACTATTTTAGGCCTATTAGAACATATAAAGAAATTGCTATAGGTAACGTAGATACCTTAGATGCATTTTTAGCAGCTTTTAATAAACTTAAAAAAGAAGGAGAAGGCTTAGCTTATCAAGTTATTATACAACCCTTAGGAGGAAGTGAATCTAAAAAAGTTAAAAAGGTTTTAGAAAAGTTAAAAGAAGGAAAACCATTTGAAGAAGCTATCAGCCACAAAGAATATTTAGAAATTTTTAAGACTAAAGAAGAAAAAGAAAAACAAGAAGCTGAAGAAAAGAAGAAAATGATTGATGAACATCTTATTAAAAATATTGAAAATAAAATGCTGAAACCATTCTTTAAGGTAAATATAAGAGTTCTAATGTCTGCAAATAATGTATTTGAAGCAGAAGAAATAATATCGACTATAGAATCAGCGTTTCACCAATTTATTAATCCAGGGGTAAATGAATTTACTATAAATAGAGTAAAAGGTAGAAAGCTTTCAAATCTTATTTACGAATTTTCTTTTAGATTATTTAATCCTTCTCAAAGTATAATATTAAATTCTGAAGAAATAGCATCAATTATTCATTTCCCAACCTCTTATTCTAAATCACCTATAATTCATTGGTTAGCATCCAGATCAGCTCCTCCTCCGGCAAATTTACCTTCAGAAGGGGTAATTTTAGGTGAAAGTACTTATCAGGGAAATAGGGTTTTAGTAAGGATAAAAAGAAATGATAGGAGAAGACATATATATGTGATAGGGCAAACTGGGACAGGTAAAACAACACTTTTAAAAAATATAGCGATGCAAGATTTGGAAAATGGAGATGGAATATGTTTTATTGATCCACATGGTGATGTAGCTCAAGAACTTCTAGGTTTGGTTCCTCGGCATAGAATTGATGATGTTATTTATTTTAGCCCCGGCGATATAAAAAGACCTATAGGCCTGAACATTTTAGAATATGACCCCAATTTTCCTGAACAAAAAACTTTTATTATTAATACTTTAATTGAAATAATTGATAAAATTTACAATCTACAGCTTACCGGAGGTCCAATGTTTGAACAATACTTAAGAAATGCTTTACTTTTAATAATGGATGACCCATCTTGGGGATATACTTTATTAGAAGTTTCAAGAGTATTTGTTGATGAAAGATTTAGAGAAGAGCTTTTAAGGAAATGTAAAAATTATCCTGTAATAGAATTTTGGACAAAGCAAGCTCCTGTAGTAGGAGGAGAACTCTCTTTACAAAATATGATTACTTGGATAACTTCAAAGCTTAATCCTTTTATAACTAATGATTTTGTAAGGCCTATTATAGCTCAACCAAAATCAAGTATTAATTTCAGATATGTAATGGATAATAAAAAAATTTTAATTGTTAATCTTTCAAAAGGAAAAATAGGAGAAACAAGTGCTTATCTTTTAGGTATGATTTTAGTAGCGAAAATATTATCAGCAACATTTTCAAGAGTAGATATTCCTGAAGAACAAAGAAGAGATTTTTATCTTTTTATAGATGAGTTCCAAAATTTTGCCTTTAAAGGAATAGCCTCAATATTATCTGAAGCAAGAAAATATAGACTTTCAATGGTATTAGCCCATCAATATATAAAACAATTACCAGAAGAGATAGCTTCTGCGGTTTTTGGTAATGTAGGCACAATAATGTGTTTTAGGGTAGGAACTGAAGATGCTGACTTTCTTGAGAAACAATTTGCCCCTATATTTACAAAAGTAGATTTAGTTAATATCCCTAATTACAATCTGTATATAAAACTTCTCATAGATGGATATGTTTCTGATCCTTTCAATATTAGAACTCTACCACCAAAACATATTGACTTTTCTTTGGTAGATAAAATAAAAGAATTAAGTGCATTAAAATATGGCAAACCATTAGAGGAGATAGAGGCAGAAATTGAAGAAAGATACAAACATGTAAAAAGTGTGTTTTAAAAATATTTTTTAATATACTTGATTCATTTTTGATTTTTATTTATAATTTATTTAGTAT
>Ga0072500_174062_pt1 | contig 15725 bp, 11 predicted proteins | sample GBScelen77Swater_FD_63803 | JGI IMG/M metagenome (GOLD analysis project Ga0072500, IMG submission 63803) | Hot spring microbial communities from Great Boiling Spring, Nevada - cellulolytic enrichment S 77C v2 (version 2) | ecosystem: Environmental > Aquatic > Thermal springs > Hot (42-90C) ...
CCTCACGACCGGAGTACCGGTCTTTGCCTACTATTATATTTGGTTCGATCCGACGTCCTGGAACCGTGCCAAAAGCGATTATCCACTCCTCGGCCGCTACTCCAGCGACGACCGTGCGGTCATGCAGCAGCATATCCGCTGGGCGAAACAAGTCGGAATCACGGGATTCATCGTCAGTTGGAAGAGCACGCCGACGCTCAACCGCCGGCTCGACCAGCTCGCCGAACTGGCTGCCAGCGAAGATTTCCATCTCGCCATCATGTACCAGGGGCTCGACTTCGAGCGCCGGCCACTTCCCGTGGAGCGAATTGCCGCGGACCTCGTCGCCTTTTGTGACCGGTGGGGCGGCCGCAATGTCTTCAACGACCTCTACGGCAAACCCCTGATCATCTGGTCCGGTACGTGGGAGTTCAGCGAGCGCGAGGTCCAGCTCGTTCGGCAGCAGCTCGGCAACTGTGCACTGCTTCTCGCCTCCGAGCGGAACGTCGCCGGCTACGAGCGCCTCGCGCATCTCGTCGACGGCAACGCGTACTACTGGTCGTCGGTCGATCCGGAGACATACCCACGTTACGAGGAAAAGTTGCGCGAGTTCAGCCAGGCCGTCCATGCTCACGGCGGCCTCTGGATCGCACCGGCAGCACCCGGCTTCGATGCCCGGCTCATCGGCGGCACGCGCGTCGTCGAGCGGCGGAACGGTGAGACGCTGCGTCGCCAACTAGCGGCAGCGTTCGCCTCCTCTCCTGATGCGATCGGACTGATCAGCTGGAACGAGTTCAGCGAGAATACGCACATCGAGCCGAGCGTGAATCATGGAGACGAAGCGCTCCGTACCCTGGCCTCCGCACTCGGGACGACGCCCCCGGTATTACCCACCCTCGGTTCCGAGGCTCTCCCACCGACCGGTCCTTCGTATGGGCTTCCGCTACTCATCTTCAGCAGCACACTTCTCGTCGGCTCGCTGGCCTTCCTCACGTACCGCCTCCGGCAGCACGCGAAACCACCTGCCGATTCAGCTCGCCCGCTGCCGCGCACACTCGATCACCAGCTACCGGGGGAACCATGATGGTTAGGGCCCGCTCCCTGTTGCTGGGAATGCTTGGAGTCCTTCTCTTTCTCCCAACAGGCTCGACGACGTTTTCAGTGCGGGCGAGCGAGCCGCCGGCAGCTGGCCGCTGGTTCATGGTCGAAACGCATGTCCACTCGGTCTTCAGCGCTGACGCGACGGCGGATATCGGAGTTCTCGCCACGACCGCGCGAGCGCTCGGATATGATGCCGTGTTCCTGACCGACCACAACGAGGGAAGCTCCTTCCAGATCGCGGGAGAGACAGCCAACGTACGCACACTGGACGAAGACGACGAAGGATGGGAACTCGAGCAGCATGGTGACCTGATACAGGCAACTGCCCAACTCGAGAACGTTGCGGCTTTTCAGGGCAACCGTGCCTTCCACCTGGCAGCGACCTCCAGCGACCGCGGCTCTCTCGTTCTGTGGGCACGCCGCGGCCCCCTCGTCGCTGCCGGTCCCGTCCGCTTCTCCTTCGCGCTCCTCGTCCGGCGCCTCGACCCAGGCACTGGCCTCGCAGCCACGATCTCGCTGGGCGGCAACCCGGTGATCAGGCGTCCGCTCGGCTATACGAGTGCCTCGGGCGCTGTGCTTCAGGGCCGGAGCGTTCTCTTCGCCTGGACGATCGGTCAACCCGCGCTACCGACGTCAGCACCGAACCAGCGTATCATCGTCTCTCCGCTCCCAGAGCCCACTCTCGGCGAATGGACATCGTATACGCTCGATATCGATGCTGCCGTCGCACAACTACCACCCGACGAACAGCCCCATCCATTCGCTGCTCTCCTCGATCCGAGCTTCCTCGTCACCACACAACGAGGGACGATCGAGCTCTTTCTCGACGCTGTTACGCTCCGCGCCGAACGACCGCTCGCCCCAGCTGAAGAGTTCGTCGCTCGCACCGCACTCTGTCAGGCATTCAGCGACGACACCTTTGCGCTTTTCTGTGCCCTTGAGATGGGGCAACAGAAGCACGTGAACCGCTTCGACTTCGCCATCACCGAGCCTGCCCAATTCCAGAGCTTTACCTATGGGACGGATGGCATTCCACTCGTCCAAGCCGCTGGCTATCCCGTGCAACTGAATCATCCCGGTTCGACGATCCGCATCCGCGAGATCCTCGAGAACGATGCTTACGGAGCGGATTTCATCGAGGTTCGCAAGCCGGAATGGGCTGCCGTGTGGGACGAACTGCTCCAGCGCGGCTTCCCGATCCTCGGCTCCTTCGGTACCGATAGCCACGAACTGATCGACCGCGGTAATCCGGCGACCTTCGTGTACGCCCCATCGCTGCGGCTCGACTCGATCGTCCGCGCGCTCTACGAAGGACGCAGTTTCCTCGCCCGCAACACCTTCCGCGGCACCGTCTGGCTCAGCGCAAGGCCTGGTACCGACGAACCACCAGCCGTGCGCTACCCCATCTTCGTCTCGAACGAGGCAGAGACGACGACCGTATTTGCGGAACTCCGCGGCAACCTCGCTCCTGCCACACACCTCCGTTGGATCGTGAACGGGAGACCGTCCGGGGAACAGGCACTCGGCACTACGCCGGCCAGTCTTCCGCTCGAACTCCCGCTCACCGGGCCTCTCACGGTGGTACGCGCCGAACTCCTCGCCGCCGATGGAACTGTCGTCGCTATGACCCAACCACTCCTCTTCCGGGATGTGTCTGGCCTACCACGCAACCACCGTCTCGGTGTCAACCGGATCGAAACCCTCACGGGCCAGGGCTACAACCGTGCCATGACCGTGGGAATCGTCGATGCTGGCTGGGACAGTGATCTCCGGGCACTCTTGCTTACCCTGCACGCGCCTCCCCTCGCCCGCGTTGAACTCCTGCTCGAGACTGACCCGCCTCACCACATCGAACTGGCGGGGACCCAACTTCCTACCCCGGTCGGCCAAGGACCATTCCTGGTGTCGTTCATGCAACCTGCAGCGACGAGCGATCTCGTCGTAGGCTTCGCGAACGTTTCGGCCACGCTCGAGCGATCCCCTCCAGATGCGCCACGTGCCCTCCGCGTCGTTGCCGCGAGTTCGAGCACAGTCGAACTCCGCTGGGAACCAGCCACGAACCGCACCCGACCGCTCCGTTACCGCATCGAGCGTGATGGTCAGTTTCTCGCCTCGGTCGGTACGACGACGGTCTTTCGCGATCGTTCTGTCCGACCCAGTCAAAAGTATCGGTATGCGGTCGAAACCTTAGACCTGGCTGGTCTCCGATCGCTCACTCGCGCGGAACTCACCGTCGTCACGCCTCCGCCGATCATGTTCGCTGACGACTTCCAAGCGGGAACGCTCGCGAACTGGGTCACGATCGGACCTGTCACGATTCAGGAGCGGAGCGGCACGGCGGAGAACCGCGCCGCTCGCCTCGACTTCCACGGTGCACCAGCAGCACTGGTGCGACCGTTCCCAGTCGCTCGAACGAGCCTCCTCGTCCGCTTCCGCTTTCAACTCCTCGATCAGCAGTCCACTAGACTCCAAACCGTAGCGTTGTCCGATCAGAACGGACGAGCGGTTATGCGTCTCGCCCTAGACGCAAACGGACGACTCGCGATCGATGACAGACGACGCACTCTTCAAAGTCGCGAGCTGCTCGCGTTCGGGGTGTGGTACAAATGCTCGCTGAACGTCTCACCAGCAGGATCAACACACATCATCTGTCAGGTGGACGATGCCTCGCAGCCGATCCTCGATGTCGCATTGCCCCCGTCCGGAGAATCAGTGGCCATGAGCACGCTCACCTTCGGCCAGCCGACGGGGGTACCCCGCGGGATCCTGCTGCTCGACGACGTCCTTCTCGCCGAACCGCGCTCGACCGGATCGCCGTCCCTTCGACCATGGTCATGGGGAGATGCTCGTGGGCGACGCTGAACTCTTCCGCCGTACCTTGCCGCTGCTCGTGCTGGTCTTCCTGGTGAGCGGCTGCGCGACGCAGCCGTCTCAGCTTCCCCCGTATGCGACGCGAGCCGGGCTCCTCGCCCGCGATACGTGCTTCGGTATCGAGCACCTGCCGGAGGGGTTCGAAGTCGTTGCCCGGCAAATCCTGGACAACCGCCTGACCGCTCAGCGTGACACCCCCTCGGTGCAGCCGGACGATCTCGTAGCCTGGCAGCGTCTCAGTGGTGCATACCTCCACTACGCTTACGAGCCACCCAGCATGCCGGGCGAGGACGCGGACGGCTTTCTTACCCAAGACGAACTGGAACGAGCGCTGACGCAAGCCCACACAGAACGACAAGCCGCACCCTTCATCGCCGCGTCCTGTCGACTCGACATCTTCGCAAGTGCGACCGGCGCAGCCGCCGCTTTCCAGACGATGAGCCAGGCAACTCCTGGTCGAGCGCTCCCCCATCGCCCACGCGGTGCCCGGAGCCACCTCACGCTCGCACCCGCTCCTGTTCCTGGCTTCGCACGTTCGACACTCTGGTTTCAGGTCGATAACGTCGTCGCAGCCGTCTCGCTTACTGCCGCGTGTGACGCGAGCGTTCCCGAGCAGTGCCGAGTGGTACTCGACCGGACGGAGGCGCTATCCGCCCTTCTGCTCCGGCGCATCGCCGCCCGTGTCCCTGGTATCGGTGTCCCGGAGACACGAGATGGAACGAGCGATCTCCTGAACCAAGCCGAGGAGCGCTGTCCCGAACGCGACTACTCGACCTGCGTGAACGATCTGCTCAGCCACGCTTCAACTGGGTCTCCGGTCATGCTTTGCGTTTCGCCGATCGGTCAATGGACGCTCATCCCGCTCGTCGCTCCTGGTCAGCCCGTTCCCTGTCCGGACGACTGGACCGTCGCGGGGCTGCTTCCCCGCGAGCGGTCCAGCTGATCTCAGTTTCCCCGGTCGGCAACCGCAACCACGACGAGCGGCTGGCGCCGTCTTCGCCGGCGTACGAGAGGCCGCTCGCGCAGGACGACCCGTGCCAGGCCATCCAAGGCGACACCGCTCATTCCGATCACCAGGAGCACAGCCATCAGTTCACCATAGTCGAGCCGGTCCCGTGCGTCCAGGATGGCATAACCCAGACCAGAATCGACACCCAACATCTCGGCTGGCACGAGGACGATCCAGGCCACACCGACCGCCAGACGCATGCCGCCCAGAACACGCGGTCGTATCCCCGGCCAGACGATGGTGCGGAGCAGTTCCCAGCGGGAAGCCCCCAGACTCCGTCCGACCAGTAACCAGCGAGGGTCCACCCGCATGACACCATCGGCCGTGCTCAAAACGATCGGCCAGAGCGTCGCCATCACGATCAAGAACACGACCGAAGGACTCCCCGCACCGAAAACGAGCAGCGCGAGCGGCATCCAGGCCAGCGGAGAGACCATGCGGACGAGCTGCAGGCTCGGACCGAGCAGCCGTGCGATCCAGGGAACACTCCCGATGACCACACCGAGCGGGATACCCAGGAGCACGCTCAGCACCAAACCAGCACCGACTCGCTGAGCGCTGGCCACGAGATGCGGCCAGAGCAGACCGCTCATCGCGAGTTCACCGAGCGCTCCCAACGCGGACTCGGGGGCAAAGCGGCGAGCGAATGCCCCCACCGGCGGGAGAAACGAGGTCGCTCCCCACCAGAACAGGCCGAGCAGCGCGATGCCGCCGAGTCCGACGAGTGTCTCGCGGACATGGTGCCGTACCGTCATGGGTCGATCCGCTCCTCCCGCTCGAGCGATTCTGGTAACCCGAAGACAGCCGGTCCACCTTCCTCTGCGAGAGCCTGCCGAACGAAACGATCGTCGACGAGTTCCCCGTGGGCGCGCTGGGGATCGAGCTGCTGGAGGAAGCTGGCATCACCCTGGACGCGCGTCCGTCTCAAATGCTCGATCAGCGCCGCCGTATACGATGTAAACGGATAGGGACGGAAATCGATCCGTGCGGCACTCCACTCCGGATGACGGATGACCCCCTCTCGGACATAGCGGTCGTGGTCATGGTCGAGCAGGACGCGTTCGATCGCTTCCAGCGGTTGCGGCAAGTACCCGCGATCCCCTCGCTTGGCGAGCAGCTGCGCCGCCTCGGCACGGTTCTCGCGGGCGAAGCGCTGCGCTCGCACGATCGCGCGCACCACCGCCTGAGCCCAGTCCGGGCGCGACACGCTGTCCTCCTCGTGCAGCATGACGACACAGCAGGCATGATCCAACCACACGTCCCCGCTGAACCGCAGGATTTTCCCTGCTTTTTGGACTTCCGCGAGCGCGTTGAACGGCTCAGCCACGATATACCCAGCGATCGAGCCGTTCGCCAGCGCCGGAGCCATGTCCGCCGGTGCCATCACCACGAGTTTCACCGTCCGCTCGCTGGCCGAGGGCTGGCCTTCCAGAATCGGGCGCAGCCCCGCTCGCTCCAGCAGACGTTGGAGCAGCACGTTGTGGATCGAGTACCAGAAAGGGACCGCGACGGTCGCGCCGGCAAGATCTTCCAGGCGCTCGATCCGCTCCGCCACGGTGAGTGCCGAGCCGTTCACGTGATCCCAGGCCACCAGTTTGACGGGCACCCGCTGCCCAAAACGCATCCAGATAGCCAGCGGCATCAAGAGGTGAACCACGTCCACCTGCCGCGCCTGGAACGCTTCGGCAACCTGTGCCCAGCTCCGGAACATGGTCGGCTGCTCGACAGAGAGACCTTCTTCTCGATAGAACCCTTTCGCATGCGCGAGGAGCAACGGGGCCGCATCGGTGATGGGCAGATAACCGACGCGTAGTTGCCCGCTCGCGGTTGCCGTTGGGGTCCGCTGGCTAGGTACCAGAACCGTCGGACTCCCCCCAGCGGCGCTACTGGTGGACGGAGTTCCACTCTGTTCTGCACCGCCGCACGCAGCGAGGAGCGGAGTGAGCGAGAGCGTGGTCGCCGCTCGACGCAAGAAGGTCCGTCGTGTCATTCCTCGCTTCACCGAAACCTCCCGACCGCGAACGTCTCGAGCGATGCTGCCGAACCCTCCACCATCCCGTACCCGTTCAGCAGGGCACGCCGGAGTTCATCGGGCGCATGCTCGGCCACCTGCCACCAGCCAACGACGCTCGCCGGCCGGCCACCGAGCAGGATGAGCTGGTCTCCCACCGCCAATGCCTCCTCCAGGTCGTGGGTCACCAGCACGGCGGTGAGGCCGAGCTCGGAGACGAGTTCACGCAACCAGCGCTGCGATTCACCTCGCGTCAAGGGATCCAGCGCCGCGAACGGCTCATCCAGCAGCACGAGGCGGGGCCGTGTCGCCAGTGCGCGCGCCAGATTGACACGCTGGGCTTGCCCACCAGAAAGCGTCTCCGGGTACGCCTCGGCCAAATCGCTCACCCCCAAACGGTCGAGCAAGTCGGCCACGAGGCCAGGGTCCGCTCGTCCGCGGTTGAGCGAAAAGCGGAGCCCCAGCATCACGTTCTCGGCGACCGTCAACCACGGCAACAGGTTCGGCTCTTGAAAGACCAGTCGCACATCGCGGCGCGGCTCGATGCCCGTTCCATAGCGCACGATGCCACTGGACGGTGCTTCGAGGCCCGCCATCAGACGCAGCAGTGTCGACTTCCCCGCCCCGCTCGGCCCGAGCAGCACGGTGACCGCTCCCAGCGGGATCGCGCAGGACACGCCGGCGAGTACCGTGTGGGCTCGGCGCCCGTGCCCATAGGTCTTCGTCACGTCGACCAGTTCGATCGCTGCAGTTCCCACAGGAGTTGTCCTTCCGTCGGTGTCTGGATCGGGAGAAACAGCGACTCACGGAGCCGCCGCGCTGTCCCGCTCTCCGCCCGATAGGCCTGCCCGCCTTTGGTCTTCGCCTCGAGCGCCACTGCTCGACAAGCCAGGCGCATCGTTGCCAACCGGAGTTCCAATGCTCGGCAGCGGCGTTCCTGAGCCGGCGACCGGAGCGCCTGCATCAGGAGACTCCGCAACACCTCGGCTGCCGCGGTGAGCTCCGCTTCGGCCTCGGCGATTTCTGCTTCGAAAACCACGTTGACACCGCGGAGGTGTCCGCGTGCTTCGGCGAGTGCCCGGGCCGCCAAACCCCAGCAGAAACTCGCTTGCAGCGCCAGAAAGGCTGGTTGCACAGCGCGCAGGAAGGCCGAGACATCGCGCGCCAGCATGAACTCGCTGGCGACCAACGCGTTCTGAAAGCGCAGCGTGGTGCTGGCAGTCGCTTGCAGGGCGAGCAGCCGTGGGTACGGCTCGACGATCACCCCTGGTGTCTCGCTCGGTACCGCTATCACGAGCGTTTCCGTGCCCGCTTGCACGGGGGTCACGACCAGATAGCGCTCCGTCAGGTTGGAGGCCCAGGGAACGAAACCGTTCAAGACGATCCCACCACTCGCCTGCCTGATCGCCTGCACCGGTAAGGGACGTCCTGTCTGTGCGTGTCCGAGCGCCGTCGCCAGCGCTGTGCTTCCGTCGCGCTCGGCTCGCGTCAATTCACCCAGCCACTGTTCGCGCAGGATGGAACCAGGTTCTGCCCAGGCGAGGTACAGCATGGTCATCAGGTGGCACCAGAGCGAGAAAGCGCTGGCCAGATCGAACCAGGCCACAGTCGCCACAAGCTCCCCGGCACGCAGGAGATCGAATGGCGCGGGAACGCGGGGACTCTCCCACTCCACCGTCGGGAGCAGTCCTTCCGTCACCAGTAGACGCACCGTCGACTGGGCAGCGAGCTCACCCGCGTCGATCCGGGGCGCGCGTTCTTCCAACATCGCGCCGAGCCGCTCCTGGAATGCCCTGTCGATCAGCGTCGCTGCGAGCGTCCCGGTCATCGCCGCCTCCTCACGAGCAGACGCGCGTCAAACGATCGACCGGGGCACTGACGGCTTGGCGCGCCCGGCGAACCGCACCTTCGTCCGGTGCCGCATAGAGGCAGACGCACTTCGCCATGTCCTCGCGGACATAGGTGCGGAGGAAACGCACCTCCGGCACCTGGGCGTAGAGCGGCGACTTCTCGGCCTTGCGTTGGAGGTACGCCTCCATCGTGAGACCAGCCGGCAAGTCCCACTCCACCAGGTAATTGGCCGCACCACGCTGGGCCTTGACCTCGTCCAAACTCTGGCCAACCAAGCGGACCGGCGCGAAATCCTGCGGGGCCACGCCAGAGCGTTCGAGTGCGCGGCGGAGAGTCTCGCCATCAGCGTGCTCCAGCACCGCGTAGAGCACAGCAAGATCCTGGCCCACCTGAAACTCGATAACCTCGCCTCCTCCCTCCCGGGTCGCTCGATCGATCGCCGCAAAGAGCGGCTCCAGCTGCGCTCGATCGGTCGCATCGATGCGGTATTCCGCGAGAAACAACGGCATGAGAGCACCCTCCCGTTCGCTCGAACAGGCACGACACACTGCACGCTCACCCTGCGATGGAACGCAGCCCGCTACTGGTCACGCCGCAGGTGACCAGACTGCACCACGCTGGCTCGCGCGCTCAGCTCATTCGACCGGTCATGGGGAATGGTTCAGGGGCGACAGTCACAGATCCGGGGCCAGTAGGAATAGACCCCGATCATCGTGGGGCAGGGTGGAACGACGCGGCAACGACCGCGCTGGCACGTGCAAGCACCCGGTCGTCGGCTCGATCGCTTCGCTCTCAAGCAGGGCCGCTTCGCCATCTCCTGTCCCCTCCCCGCGCGGTCCAGTGACCACCGCCGGGTACCGCTGGGGAGTCTAGCCGAACGCTCGCAACCCGTCAAGCAGGGACCCGCCACCCGGCCCCCCGGCGACAGCGCCCGCCGCGCGGCGAGCCGCGCTGCTCCGGGCAGGAGCCACCCGTACGAGGGACAGGGGCGGCTCGACGGACGCACCCCTCGACCGTGAGTTCCGAACGAGTCGAGGCTGTAGGAACCGAGAACCAGAGCCAGCTCGTCACGCGACAGCCGGAACCGGATCGCCTGCGCTGAGCAGGCAGGGGCCCCCCACCGGTAGCGATGCCCCGCGCTGCCTCACCGGGCGCTCCTCGGCAGGACGGTCGGGCGAAGGCTGGAAGGGAAGTGCCGAACCTCCACCTTGCGAGCACCGTTGGGCACCGCGGCTGACGGCTAGTCGGTCCCGACCGTATCGCCCTCGAACACCTCGTATGGCGAGGGGGTTGGCCACTGCGGCAACAAGGGGACCAGCATGATACCGGCCACCACGACGAGGCGGAGCGTCTCGCTGCCCGTATTGAATACCCGATGCATGACGTTCGGGCGGTTCAGCGCGGCGCAGCCTGGCCGCAGCGGGTAGCGCACCCCATCCGATTCCAACTCGCCCGTCCCTTGGACGACGTAGTAGACCTCCTCACAGTTGTGTCGATGCAGGGGACTGTGGTGTCCGGGTTCGATCTCCACCACACCGAGACACAGCGTCATCGCCCGGAAACCCGTCTCCGGGTAGATGAGCTTGAGGTCACGCACCGAGCGATCCCGTTGCTGCATCGGTGCACCTTCCAGCATTTCCTCTGGATAGATCACCACCCGCTCCATCGTCGCGCTCCTCTCGCTCAGCCCTCACGCTCTTCGAAGGTGACACGACGAGCCGCCCCCGTCAATGGGCACCTCCCTTCGCACCCGTCGAGTCGATGGATACCTCGACCGTGTACGAGCGCTCGCTTCCCGAGACCGGACATGACAGAACGCTTGGAGCCGGCAATGAACCAAGCGCTCCCGAGCGACCGACCGAAGACGACTGGAACCACACGAGACGCGAGCCTTGCTCCGGGCACGGTCGGATGGGCGTGGTGCAAACCGTGACGACCGCGCGGACTCCTATCCGCTACCATTGCCCGCAGACGAACGTGTCGCACGGTACAGCGAGCGACTCGCTCAGCCACGCCGCTCCCCGGTGGTGCGAGCGATCGGCGAACTCCGGTTCCGACACGAGGAGCCCGATCATGGCACTGATCCTCCCGCCTCCCGTGCGCGCCTTTCTCGAGCAGCAGCGGGTCGGGCATCTGGCTACGGTGAGTCGCGGTGGCGAACCGCACGTCGTCCCGATCTGCTATGCCGTGGCGGACGACACGATCTACACGCCGATCGACGAGAAGCCGAAGCAGCCGGGTCGCACGCTCCGGCGGGTCCGCAATATCGAGGAAACCGGTCGCGCCGCTCTCGTCGTCGACCGGTACGACGAAGACTGGACGCGGCTCGGCTGGGTACTCCTGCGCGGGCGGGCGGAACTCCTCGCGCCGGGATCTCCGGAACAGGCACGTGCGGTCGAACTCCTGCGCCAGCGCTATCCGCAGTACCGCAGGATGCGACTGGAAACGCAGCCGGTCATCGCGCTCCGGATCGAGCGCGTCAGCGTGTGGGGCAAACTGGAGTGAGACTGCCGGTCGCGACCGGTGTTCAGCGGAGCACGTGCACGAGCGTGTAAATCCCCATCGCGATCATCGCTCCGCCGGCGATGATACCCGGCCATCCGCGACGCGCCGCAGCGGTCCGCGCCCCCTGCAACGCGATGATCACCGCTGCCGCAGTGGAAAGAGCGATCATCACCGGACGGGCTTCATCGGCGAACGCGCTCCGCCGCACGAGCGTCGCTACCACGAAGAGAGAAGCCAAGACCGCTGCGCTCACCAGGGGCCCGAACCACACGCTCCGCTGACCCTTGCGTCGTGAGACAGTCGTCGACGTCACGGTCCTCTCCCGAGCCATCGATCCGTTTTCCTGCTCTCGTTGTAGCATGCCTGTCAGGGCGTCGTCTCGGCGCGTGCACTCACCGCGTGACTCATCGCCAACACGATCCACTCCTGATCACTGACCTCGAGTTGCCAGAGGTATTCCGCGATCCAGTCCGTCGCTGCCTTCAGATACCGCCGGAAGGTGCTGAACGGAATGCCGAGTCGCTCAGCCATCCGCTCTTGCGACTCCGTGGGCCGGAGGTAGGCACTCTCGGCCACTTGTTGCCAGCGCCGATACTGCGGGCGAAGACCGAGTTCTGCGATCGCATGTTCCAACACCTGCCGGAGCACCTCGATACGTTGCCGTTCTCCTGCCCCGGGCGGAACGCGAGAGACAACGAGACGAGCCGCCAGCAAGGGATTGCCGCGGAGCCGCTCGGGACGGCTCATGTCCCGCAACGCGCGGTAGACAGCTGCCACGAAGGTCGAACGATCCAGCATCTCGTTAGAGAACGTCGGCTCGTTCTCGACGATCGCATCGTTGGGTCGAAGGAACCACTGCAACAGCTCACGATGACGCCAATCACGGATGCCCAAAACGAACGAGCGGCCAGCAAACTCGACGACGACAGGGTGCGCTCGGAGCACGTCCCAACAAGTAATCTGCAACGCTATTTCAGGATCAAAAAGGAACACACTCGAGGCGAGCTGTGGCGAGAGCGAGGCACGTTCCAGATGCGTCGCGAGAGCGAGGGCATGAACCCGCTCGACCTCCTGAGCCGAGCCCCGTGAAATCATCCAGGTGAGATGGAGCGTCGCCCGTTCACCTTGACGGACTCGCGCAGCTGACTGCAGTGCGGCGAGAAAGTCATTCCCGTCCGGAACCATTCCCCAGAGTGATGGATCCAACGGGATGCTCGTCGTCCAGGCCAGCGGTTGTCCCTCTGCGCCCCGGATCATACGGGACAGGCCCAATCCACGAGCGAACCAGCAGCGCAGCACGTCCTGCAACGGTCCAGCTGGAACCAGTGCCAGAGCAGACTCCACTTCGTCCCGCTCGAACGCCCCTCCATGGAGTCCAGCTACCAGTCCCGAGACGAGGGCTCGGCGGAACCGGCCATCACTGTCAGCGAGCGCGAGAAGACGCAAGAAATGCGGGAAGCGGAGCGGGCCCGCTGAGCGCCGAAGAGTCTCCACGCTCGCAAGCCGCAGTGCCTCGCGGTATTCACCGAGGCGTTCCGGGTCGCGCCAGGCGAGCGATTCGATCAAGAAGCTCCCGAACGGTTCGCGCACGACCGCTCCATAGGGTGTCACCGCGATGGTCGGTTGCGTGCAGAGCCAGCGGAAGAGCGTCCCAGCTTCGCTGGAACCGAGGATGGTGCGTAGCGTTCCCTCGCTGCTCACTCCTGCGAGCGCGGTGATCTCGAGAGCCGCGCGCCGTGCTGGCGCCAGTTCACCGAAAGCCAGCTCCAGCACCCTCTCGCTGATCTCCAGCAGCATACCCGGATGGAGTGCTGAGTGGGCAGCTTGCTGACTTTGGAGCAGGAGTTCCAAGCTCAAGGGGTGTCCAGCAGTCAGCTCGGCAAGCCGGTCCGCAGCCGACTGTTCGACCCCGGCACGGGTCAAGAACCGAACAGCAGCAGCATGGGGAAGATTGTCGAGCGGCACGAGACGGAGCGATGCACTCCAACCAGGGTCCTGAAACCAGCTCGTCGGAGGTGCCTCACGCATCGCCATGACTACCAGGGTTTCCCCAGAACCAGCCAGCAAGGCAGCACGCAGCGCCGCATCGAGCGCACTACCCGTTCGGTAATTATCCAAGACCAGCACGCGGCGTCCTGGTTCGGCCAAGAGGCCTTGCAAGGTTCGCTCGGCAGAACCGAGCTGCTCTGCGGCCCGCAAGGCGACGATATCCGGCTCGGTCTCATCTGTCAGGTCGACCAGCGCGCACGGTATCGCGAGTTCCGAGTAGCAGCGGGCGGACTCCCGCAGCAGCGCACTCTTGCCAACGCCCGGCGGTCCCACCAGCACCAGAATGCCGAGCGGCACGGGACCGGAGAGTGCGAGTACGAGTTGCGCGAGCTCCGCTTCACGATCGGCGAACCGGTGATGCAAGAAGTCCTCCAGCGCACTTCGCACATCGCTCATGGTCATGCCCCTTCCCTCGGAGACGAACGTCGGGTGGAAACGCGCCCAATCATCTCCGCGCCGTCCCCCAGCAGTGCGGCTGGATTTAGGAAATTTCTCCTAGATCCAGAGTACCACGCAGAACACCCCGAAGGCAAGTCCGCCACCGACCTTCTGTCGCGCGAAGTTTCCATCAGCGGACAAGATCGGTTCGAGAAAGCCACAACCTGATTGTTGAAGAAATCACGAGCAAATTCTCTGATCCACTGATCATTTTCTGGTCGGATCCTGCTCAACGCTTATTCAGATCCTGCACTGAACCATTGACATGTTGTCACCGCCCGCTCCAGCTGCTACCCTCGCACGCCGTCATGCAGGGTGACCGTACACCCTGCGACAGACGGTGACGGGGAAGCGAAGGGGTGGGCGATGGCGAGCGGGCATGGCCCGGCGTTGCGCCAGTACCCGAATCAGATACCCAACAGTCGCTGGACGACCGGGCTCGACGAACCACTCGACCCGCTACCGAGTTCAGGGATCCGCGATCCGCCTTTCGGTCGAAAGCCTTCTGCCTGGTCATCGTCCGGTCAGGTCTGTCCCCCTTTCGTCCTGATTCCATCTAGCTCCTCCTGAGCAGTGCCGTTGGGAGTGTTGTGCCTCTCCGAACATGGTTGACTCTCCGTCATCCTCGAAAGGGAGCAGATCGGCCGGCACCATCTCGCAGTCGAAGGAGGTCACGACGTGCAGCACTGGAAGACCCTGCGCGACCGGCTCGGCGCCGTGAGCGCCATCGTCCTCGTCATCGCGACGCTCTCCGTCGCCTGGATCAGCCGCAGCAGCGGTGCCAACCAGACGCTGACCCTGACCCCTGTCGCGGATGCCTATGTCTTCGAGAGTAAGCCGACCCAGAACTTCGGTGCCTCGACCGCACTCCGAGCTGACGGCTCACCCATCATGCGGAGTTATCTCCGTTTCGACCTCACTGGGGTGAGCAGCCCGATCACCCGCGCGACGCTCCGTCTCTACGCGCGGAGCACCCATCGCACCGGCTATGAGGTCCGACCTGTGGCCGACTCCAGCTGGGAGGAGCGCGCCATCACCTACCAGAACGCCCCGGCCGCCGGCTCGACCGTGATCGCGCGGTCCGGTCCCTTCTCCACCGGCCAGTGGACGAGCGTCGACGTCACGACGCTCGCTCGCCCAGGAAGCGTGTTCAGCCTCGCGATCGTTACCAGCGACGCGAGGCAGATGAATCTCGCTAGTCGCGAGAGTGGCAGTACCGCTCCACAGCTCGTTCTCGAGTTTTCAGTCGCTGCGAGCCCGACACCGTCCCCCACACCGGTTCCACCGACACCGTCTCCGACCCCATCGGCGACTCCCACACCGACCAGTGCACCAACCCCGAACGCCCCACCGAGCGGCGGCAACCTCACACTCCCGATCCGGGCCATCTTCTATTACCCGTGGTTCCCGGAAGCCTGGAAACAGAGCGGCATCTATCCCTATACACGCTATCACCCGACGCTCGGGTATTACGACACGGGTGATCCTGCGATCATCCGCCAGCATATCGCTGCCATGCAGTACGGCGGTATTCAGGCTGCCATCGCCTCCTGGTGGGGACAGGGCCACCATACCGACGTCGACTTCGGCAAGATCCTTCAGGCCAGCGACGGGACCGGCTTCAAGTGGGCCATCTACCACGAGCAGGAAGGCCAACGCGACCTCACACCCGACGAGATCCGGAGTGACCTCACCTTTATCCGTGACCGTTACGCCAACGATCCGGACTATCTCCGCGTCAACGGAAAGTTCGTCGTCTTCGTCTACAACGCGGACGACTCCTCCTGCGAGGTCGCCGATCGTTGGGTTCCGGTCGCCCGCGAAGTCGGGGCCTATCTCGTCCTCAAGGTCTTCAGTGGCTACCGTACCTGCACGAGTCAGCCCGATTCGTGGCATCAGTACAGCCCAGCC
>Ga0072500_134868_pt1 | contig 15717 bp, 16 predicted proteins | sample GBScelen77Swater_FD_63803 | JGI IMG/M metagenome (GOLD analysis project Ga0072500, IMG submission 63803) | Hot spring microbial communities from Great Boiling Spring, Nevada - cellulolytic enrichment S 77C v2 (version 2) | ecosystem: Environmental > Aquatic > Thermal springs > Hot (42-90C) ...
GGCGCCGCCTCCTCCTCGCCCCGCCTGGCGGCCGTCGCACTCGATGGTGGCGATCCAGGAAAGTTTTTCTCCCGCGGGCCCGATGACCGCAGTGCGAATCCCCTCCCCGTAGCGCTCCTGAAGGGCCTTGCGGGTAGCGCGGGTATCCAGGCCCCAAAGCTCGCGGGCAGGCTCGAGGCGAGCTTTTCCGTCCTCGATTACCAGGACCACCGGTTCCTGGCTTTGACCGCTGATCACGAGGGCATCAAAACCTGCTTTGCGCAGGGCTACCCCGATCCACGCACCCGCCATGGACCGGCAAAGGGCGCCGGTAAGGGGCGAGCGGAAGGAAAAAGCCGTTTTCGAAGCGGTGGGGATACCGGTCCCGGTGAGAAGCCCGGGAGCCATGGTCACGACGTTCTCCGGACCGAGGGGATTCGCTCCCTTGGGGATGCGGTCCCAGGCGATTTTCGCCGCAAGTCCCCAGCCGCCCAGAAAAAGACGAAAGAGCTGCTCAGGGATTTCCTCTGTGCGAATGGATCCCGCGGAAAGATCCACAGAAAGAAGCCTTCCGGCCACGCCTTTCATCAAACCCCCTTTCCACCGCAGTATACCCGGAAAGCGGCGTGGCCGGCCAAAGGGTTAGCTCCGTACGAGGCTCTCCAAATACTCCCGGATCTTCTCTAGACCATAAATCGTGCGGTTGGCCTCGTAGTCCTCAAGCCAGGCCTCCGCCACCGTGTCGTCCAGCCGAATCTCCACATCCTCAATCCCCAAAACCCGACAGATGAGCCTGGCCTCCTCCTCCACATCCTCGTCGTGTACCCGAAAGAGGAACCGCGGAAGCCGCATCCCCATCACCTCCCCAAAAAGTTTACGCCCTAAAAGGCGGAGAGAAAACCGGTGGGATAAACTTGGAAGTCTATGAGGCCGGAGGAATGCGCGATCAAGACGGAGGAGCTCACCCGGGTCTTCCGCTTGCGAAAGAGGGAGGCTAAAGAGGGCAAGCGCGAAATTCTCGCGTTGGATCGGGTGAACCTCGAGGTTTCGCCGGGCGAGCTATTTGGCCTTTTGGGCCCAAACGGCGCGGGAAAGACCACCCTCATCAAAATCCTCGCCACCCTGCTTTTGCCCACCTCCGGCCGCGCGTGGGTGGCGGGAGTGGATGTGGTGGAAAAGCCCCAGGTCGTGCGGCGGTACATCAACATGGTGGCGGGTGGGGAAACCTCCGGCTACGGCCTCCTCACCGTGGAGGAAAACCTCTGGATGTTCGCCCAGTTCTACGGGATCCCCTCCCGGGAGGCCCGGCGCCGCATCCGCGAGCTTTTGGCCATGGTGGACATGGCCGATCGGGCCAAAACCAAAACCTATCACCTTTCTTCGGGCATGCGGCAGAAGATGAACCTTGTGCGAGGTTTCCTCACTGATCCCCAAATCCTTTTCCTGGATGAGCCCACCCTGGGATTGGATGTGCAAATCGCCCGCACCATCCGCAATTTCATCCGGCAGTGGCTTCGGGATCACCCCGAGCGCACGATCCTCCTCACCACCCACTACATGCACGAGGCGGAGGAACTGTGCCATCGGGTGGCCATCATCGATCGGGGGAAAATTTTGGCCTGCGCCCCGCCGGAGGAGCTAAAGCGACGGCTCCGAACGGAAGCGGTCTTCCGCCTGTATTTGGAAGGCGCTCTGGACGCTAAAAGCATTCTCGATGGCACAAAAGGCATCGTGGCCCTGGCCCAAAAGGAAGAAAATGGCCACACGAGCCTCGATTTGATCCTCACGGAAGAAGAGGTCTTGGTCTCAATCCTTTCCCGTCTGCAAGCCGCAGGGGGAAGGCTCCTTGCCCTCAAAAAGGAGGAGCCCACTTTGGAGGATGTCTTCCTCGCCATGGTGGGCCGGAAGCTCTCGGAGGAAGGATGAAGGGGGCAAAGACCTTTTTGCGCACGGTCTTTGGCCGTGCTTATCCCAGGTTCATCGGGGTCTGGCGGGAAAAGAGCTGGGTCCTCTTCGATGTTTTCCTCCCGTTTTTGCAGGTGGCCGCGTACGTGTACATCTACCGCGCCGTGGGAGCCCCTCCGGAATTCAGCGGGTTCGTGGTCTTGGGCGGGGCAATGATCGCCTACTGGATGAACGTGCTTTGGAGCATGGCAAGCCAGCTCTATTGGGAAAAGGAAACGGGAAACCTCCAGCTCTACCTCATCGCCCCCACCTCCCGCATGGCCATCCTTCTTGGGATGGCCTTGGGAGGACTGACGGCGACCACGCTCCGCGCCGCGGGGATCATCCTCGTGGGCACCCTTTTCTTCCGCATCCCCCTCCGCGTGGAAAACGGCGCCCTTCTCCTTGGCGTTTTCCTTCTCACCCTGGTCGCCCTTTATGGCCTGGGGATGCTTCTGAGCTCCCTCTTTCTCCTTTGGGGCCGCGAGGCTTGGCACCTTTCCAACCTTTTCCAGGAGCCGGTTTTCCTCTTCTCCGGGTTTTACTTCCCCGTTCGGGCACTGGGTTTTTGGGCTGCAGCTTTTGCCTCCATCGTCCCCATCACCTTGGGCCTTGATGCCATGCGCCAGCTTCTCTATCCAGAGCTCATGAAAAACTTCCGCTTTTTGCCACCGGAAGTGGAGTTGGGAATCCTCGCGGGCTCAGGCATGTTTTTCATTATCCTGGCCCAGCGGGCCCTGAAGTTTTTTGAGAATTTGGCCCGAAGGGAGGGCCGCCTCACCCTCCGGGGGCAGTGAACATGCGCAGCCTCAGGGAAATCTTTTGGGGAATGAAAGCCGGCGCCTGGCTGGGATGGCAAATCGAGTCGAACTGGACTGAGCCATTCCTTTTTGCCATCTACTCCGTGATCAAGCCCGTGGCCGGGGTTCTCATCCTCGTTTTCATGTACTTGGTCGTGGCCAAAGGAGGGCTTGCCAACCCCCTTTTCCCGGGGGTCTTCTTGGGGACCACGTTTTACCTTTACGTGATAAACGTCCTCTCCGGGATAAGCTGGAGCGTCCACGACGACCGGGAGCACTACGGAATGCTCAAGTACGTGTACATGGCGCCCATGCATTTCTACGGCTACCTTTTGGGCCGCGGCGCCGCAAAAACCTTGGTGGCCACCGTTTCCGTCCTCATCACCCTCGCGTTTGGGATAGGGATCCTAGGTGTGCCCCTCCGCTTCCACAACCCCGGCTTTTTCATCTTGGCGTTCGTTTTGGGTCTCGTGGCCCTTTCTTTCTACGGAATTTTTCTTGCGGGCATCTCCCTTCTCATCGCCCGCCATGGCTGGGTACTGGGCGATGTCGTAGCGGGAGGGCTTTATCTCCTCTGCGGGGTGGCCTATCCCCTTTCCCTTCTGCCCTTGCCCCTTAGAGCTTTGGGCTACATTTTCCCGCCCACGTATTGGTTTGAGGCCCTGCGGTTTTCCCTTTTGGGGCAGGGCCTGCACCCGGAGTTTGCCCATTTGTCCCCTGGGACTTTGCTCTTGATCCTCGGCGGCTCCACGGCCTTGGGAATCGGGCTTTCCCTTTTGGTCTTCAAGGTTTCCGAGCGCATTGCCCTCCGCCGCGGGCTTTTGGACATGCAGACCATGTACTAGTCCAAAATTTGCCGAAAACCGGGCTTTCCGGGCATCCTAAAACCCAAGGGGCTGAAAAAGGAGGAAGGGAAGATGGAAAAGCTTAGGGAGACCACATTGGCGCAATTCCTTGCGGCGTTAGGTTCCACCGCACCTGTGCCCGGTGGGGGAACAACGGCGGCGCTGGCCGGGGCGTTGGCGGCGGCCCTCGTGGAGAAGGTCACGGCCTTGGCCCAACGCCGCGGCCGAGAAGTGGGGCAGGCCCTGGAACGCGCCCAGGCCTTCCGCGAAAAGTTCCTGGAGTTAGCGGAGGAGGACGCGAAAGCGTACGCCGCCGTGGTGGAAGCCCAAAAGGCTGGCGGGGCAGAGCTCGAGCGAGCTTTGACGCGGGCAGCGGGAGTGCCCTTGGAGGTAGCGCAAAAAGCCCTCGGCCTCATGGACCTTGCCGAGCGGGTCCTCACGGTTTGCCCCAAGAGCGCGCGCAGCGACCTTGCTGCCGCAGCAAGGCTCGCCTGGGCGGCCTGCACCGCGGCCCTCTACACCGTGGACGCCAATGCCCCGGGAATTCGGGACAAAAAATTCCGGGCGGAGCTGGCCAAAGCCCGGGAAGAGCTCGCGGATTTGGCGGAAGAAAAAGCAGCTTTTGTTTTGGCGCCCCTGGAGGAGGAGCTTTCCCTTTGGCTGGGAGAGAGGGATTCGAACCCCCACTAGCGGGTCCAGAGCCCGCCGGCCTACCATTAGCCGATCTCCCAGGGCAAAAGAAGTTTAGCCCGGAAGGGCGGAGAAGGTCAAGCAAGCGCGTACAATAGGGCGAAATGGGATTCCGTTGGGCGTGTGCAGCGGGAACTTTTTATCCGGCCGACCCAACAAGGCTTGCCCTCGAGATCGTTCGCTGCCTGGGCGCAAAAAGGGAGGAATTGGGCCCTCCCGGACCTCCCCTTTCCCACCCAGTGGGTCTGATCGTGCCCCATGCGGGTTACCGCTATTCGGGCGGGGTGGCCGGGGTGGGCTTCCGCGCCCTATGGAAAGCGGGCCAGCCTGAGGCGGTGGTCATATTTGGCACGAATCACACGGGCCTTGGCAACTCCATCACCTTCGCCGAACCCGGGGCGTGGGAGACGCCGTTCGGCCCCATGCCCGTCCATCGGGAGCTAACCCTGACCCTTGCGGAAGCCTGCGGCGCAGAGGTTTCCGATACACCTTTTTTGGACGAGCACTCCGTCGAGGTCCAATTGCCCTTCCTGCATTATCTCTACGGTGAAATTCCCTTTGTGGCCGCGGTGGTCCAGCCCTTATCCCAAAGGGAGGCGGAAGCCGCAGGTCAGGCTTTGGCCCAAATCCTCGCACGAAAACCTCTGGCCATCCTTTGCTCCACGGATTTCACCCATTATGAACCCCATGAGGTCGCAAAAGAAAAGGATCTTTTGGCCTTGCGCCACATTCTCGATTTGGATTTGCCTGGCTTTCTTTCCGTTGTGAAAGCCCGAAGAATTTCCATCTGCGGTGTAGGGGCGCTTGCCCTCTTCATCGCTTTGGCGAAAGCCCTGGATCTTCGGGCAAGCGAGCTCCTTTCCTACCGCACCTCCGGGGAAGTCGCAGGGATGATGGACCAAGTGGTGGGCTACGCCTCCGCCATCTTCCGCGAGGTGAATGCCGTTGCGTAGCATGACGGGGTTTGGCCGGGGCGAAGCCTCGGCCTCGGGACTGCGGGTGGAGGTGGAATTGCGCACCTTAAACGGAAGATTTTTGGAGGTGCGCGTGCGCGGCCTTTCCGAGTACCCAGGCCTCCTCTTCCGCACCGAGGAAAAATTGCGTTCGGCTTTCCACCGGGGCACCGTGGAGGCGGCGGTGCGCCTGACCCCCCTTCCGGGAACCGCGGAAAAATCGGTGGACTTGGAGCTCGCGAGGGTCTACCTCGCGGACTTGCGAGCGCTTCAAGCGGAACTCGGTTTAGAGGAAAAGCCGGGGCTTTCCCACCTTTTGGCCTTGGGGGTGTTCCAGGAAAAGCGACTGGACGAAGAGCTCCTTTGGTCCGCTTTGGAAAGCGCGCTTTCAGAGGCCATTGATGAGGCCCAGGCCAGCCGGGCCCGCGAGGGCCAGGCCCTGCGCGAAGCCCTTCTTTCGGAGTGCGGGGAGATGAAAAAACTCCTGGAAAAGGCGGAGGAATTGGCGCAACAAGACCAAAAGATCGCGGAAGAGAGGTTGCGCAAGCGCCTTTCCGACTTAGCTCTTCTTGATCCGGCGCGGGTTAACGCAGAGATCTCCGCGTTTTTGGCCCGCTGCGATGTCCGGGAGGAACTCGATCGGTTGCGCGCGCACGCCACAAGGTTTTTGGAACTCCTTTCCGAAGAAGGCCCTGTGGGAAAGGAACTGGAATTCCTGGCCCAGGAGATGGCTCGGGAGGCCGGGACCTTGGCGGCCAAGGCCTATGGGCCGGAATTGGCGGAAATAGCCCTTAGGCTCCGCCTTGGAGCGGAACGCCTGCGGGAACAGGCAAGGAACGTGGAATGATGGACATCCTTCCTCCAGGGGTGAGGATTCAGGGAGCAAATGGGATCGCCTTTGTGATCGCCGGACCATCGGGAGCGGGGAAGTCCTCGGTGATCTCCGCCCTACTTTCCCGCGATCCTAGGCTTTGCTTTTCCGTTTCCGTGACGACGAGGCCGCCGCGGCCCGACGAGGTCCACGGCCGCGACTACTACTTCATCTCCGAAGGGGAGTTCGACCGCCTCCTTTCGGAGGGCGCTCTTTTGGAGTGGACGGTGTACCAGGGGCACCGCTACGGCACGCCCCGCTGGGAGGTGGTGGATCGGCTCCAAAATGGGCGGGATGTGGTGCTGAATGTGGAGGTCAACGGCGCCCGCGCCATTCGCCAAGCGAATCTGGGCTTCCCCGTAGTCCTCATTTTTCTTGTCCCGCCGAGTTGGGAGGAATTGGTGCGGAGGGTGCGCGGCCGCGGAACGGAAAACGAGGCCGCCCTCTCCGAGCGGCTCAGGATCGCAAAAGAGGAGCTCAAAAGGATCCCGGAGTTCGACTACCTTGTGATCAATGACGAACTGGAGAGGGCCGTGGCCCGGGTGGAGGCCATTATCCAAGCAGAAAGAATGCGCATTGTGCCATGCGGGTAGGGATTGATCTTGTGGAGGTTCCCAGGTTTCGCGCTTTTTTGGAGCGGCACGGGGAGCGGGCGCTTCACCGCCTTTTTACTCCCGCGGAAATTGCTTACGCGGAGAAGGCCGCACCCAATTTGGCCCTGCAAAGGCTTGCCGCGCGTTTTGCCGCAAAGGAAGCGTTCTGCAAAGCTTTAGGAAAGGCTGTGCCCTTTTTGGAGATTGAGGTCTTGCCCGGAAAAAATGGGCCGCGCCTTCTTTGGCGCGGCCAGGAATACCCGGTTTCCCTCACCCACACCGCCCAGATGGCGGCGGCAGTGGTTCTTATCCCATCCCCAATTCCCGAAGCCTCTCCCGCAGGGTGATCGTCTCCCGCACGGGTTGTGTGGCGATGAACTTTTCCGTCTCCGCCTGAGCCATATCTTCCTGCAGCTTTTTGATGGAAAGGCGCACCTGCCGTTTGGCTTCGTTGATGCCGATGATCTTCGCCGTGACCTCCTGGCCGAGTTTCAGGACCTCCGAGGGATGGCCGATCCGCTCGTGAGAGATCTCGGAAACATGGATGAGGCCCTCCACCGCGGGGGTGATGCGCACAAACGCCCCGAACTCCTTGATCTGTGTCACAGGGCCAGAGACCACGGAGCCCACGGAATACTGCTCCAAAAACTCCTCCCAGGGATCCTGCTGGAGGGCCTTTAAGGAGAGGCTGATGCGGCGATTTTCCGGGTCCACTTTGAGGACCATGGCCCGCACCGTCTGGCCCGGCTGCACCACCTCCTTGGGATGGGAGATGCGCTCCCAGGAAAGCTCGGAGATGTGAACAAGCCCCTCAATTCCCGGCTCAAGCTCCACAAACGCCCCGAAATCCGTGACGTTCGTAACTTTGCCCTCCACCAGCGCCCCTTTAGGATAGCGGTGCTCCACATCCTCCCAAGGGTCAGGCAGGGCTTTGCGCAGGGAGAGACTGATACGATGTTCCGCCTCGTTCACCGCAAGCACCACCACTTCCACTTCCTGTCCCGGCTGCACCACTTCTTTCGGGTGCTTCACCGGCGTCCAGGAAAGCTCAGAGATGTGCACCAGCCCTTCTACGTCCTCCTCAAGCTCCACGAAGGCGCCGAAATCCGTGAGGGAGACCACTTTGCCTTTGACTTTGGCTCCCACGGGGTAGCGCTGGGCGATGCCCTCCCAGGGATTGGGCCGCAGGCGTTTGATGGAAAGGGAAATGCGTTCCTCCTTGCGGTCCGCCTCGAGGACCATGACCTTGATCTTTTGGCCGGGCCGGAATTTGCCCGGCGGCGGAGCGGGAATATCCTTCCAGCAAATCTCCGTCCGGTGGACAAGACCATCGTGCCCACCCACATCCACAAAAATTCCGAAGTCCACCACGCTTTTCACGGTGCCCTCGATCACCTTGCCGGGGGTGAGGGAGGCGAAGAGCTCGTCCTTGGCCCGTTCCTCTTGATCCTTTTGCCATTCTTTGCGAGAAACCACGATGTTCCGCGTGCGCCGGGAGAACTCGATGATTTTTAGATCCAGAGTTTTCCCGCGTAGGCGCTCGAATTTCGTGGAGATACCTTTGCCCAAGTGCGAGGCAGGCAAGAACGCGCGAATGCCCCCGAGGTCCACCTGAAAACCGGCGTTGGGGACCTCCGCTACCACCGTGCCCCGCACAGGCGAGCCCGTGCGATACGCCTGTTCCAGCTCCGCAAATTTTTTGGCAAAGAAGGCTTGACGCTCGGAAATGTAGACCGTGCCGTTTTCCTCGTCGATGTAGGTGATGAGGACTTCCAGAACCTGCCCCGGTTCCACCTTATCGTGGCCCGGCGCAAGTTCCTCTTTGGGGAGAACCGCCTCGGATTTGTAGCCGATATCCACGAGGATCTCGTTCTCCGCTACGTGAACCACCCGACCCTCTACCGTATCCCCCCGGCTGAAAAGGCGAATATCGTTTTCGCCGAGGGCCTCTTCCATCCTTATCCGCTCCGCCATTCCGATCACCTCGATGGGTTTCCCCTTGCGGGCCCAGATTTCTCAAACATCCATGCGGACGTGGGGCAATCTTATACGCCTAAAACGTCCCTCTCAAATCAGAGGCTGAGGATGCGCTCCATGAGGCGCTGGGAAAGGAGACGGTAGCGCTCGGATTTGGGAAGATCGGGAGGAAGACCTTGAGCGAGGTCTTCCACGGTGAAAGGCTCACCAATCCGCACTTCCACCTTGGGGAAGCGCCAGCGGGGCCGGGGAGGATACGGGCCCTTGGGGACAAGCCGCACGGGAATGAAGGGAAGCCCAAGGAGCTCGGCGAAGCGGATCGCGCCGGGCTTGGGTTTCGCGCCGGGCCTTGTGGTCCCCTCGGGGAAAATCCCGATCCACCGCGCTCTTTTTGCCGCGCGCATGGCTTTTCGAAAATCCCTAAGCCCAAAATTCTCGCGGTTAATCACCACGGCAAACCCCCAGACGAAGGGAGCGAAAACAGGGTTACGCAGAATCCCATGCCGGGCGAGGAAGACAATGCGGCGGAAAGGTCCAAAGGCCACACACAAAATGGGGATATCCCAATACGAGCGGTGCGGCGCCACCACAATCCCTTGCGGATGGGGCTTTCCCCGCACGGAGAGTCGGAAAAGAAGGAAAACAATGGGCGTAGCCAAGCTAACGAGAATCGCGTAGAGAAAATCGCGGATGCGGTCAGCTACCCAGCCGAGCACGACGTTCCTCCACAAGCTTAAGCACTTCCTCCAGCACCTCTTCCGGAGTTTTATTCGTGGTATCCAAGAAAATCGCGTCCGGGGCGGGTTTTAGGGGGGAGCAGGCGCGGGTGGAGTCCCGTTCATCCCGGCGGCGGATGGCCTCCAAAATTTCCTCAAACTTCCCGCCCTGTTCGCGCTGGCGACGCCGAGCCCGCTCCTCCAGCGTGGCCCAAAGGAAGATTTTGAGCTCCGCATCGGGCAGAACCACGGTGCCGATATCCCTTCCTTCCATCACCACGTCCCTGCCCTCTGCGATTTTGCGTTGCAGGGCCACCAGCCTTTCCCGCACCCTGGAGTCCGCGGAAAGCACGGAGGAAAGCTCATCGAGCTCGGGGCTCGCAAGAAGCCCAGTTACATCCTCGCCGTTCAAAAGGATTTTCCCGGCCGTGGTAACGGTGATATCCACGTCTTCTATGCGCATCCCGCGCTGCACGGCCAAAGCGGCGGCGCGGTACATCGCGCCTGTGGGAACGAAAAGGAAACCCAAAGCTTGGGCCAATTTTTTCCCCAACGTGGTTTTCCCCGCCGCAGCCGGGCCGTCAATGGCGATCTTCATCCCACGATCTTGTACCCGCAGTCCACCGGCTGCGCAATGTACAGCTTCGCTTCCACTTTTCCCAAAAGTCTTTCCTTGGCTTTTTCCGCGTCCTTGCGCGAGGGGAACGCGAGAAAAAGGGCGGAGCCGGAGCCGCTTAGTCCAACTCCCAAACTCTCTACCGACTCCAGCACTTCGCGGATTTTGCGAAGCTCCGGCCGAAGGGCCGTAGCGGCAGGCCAAAGGTCGTTCGAAAAAGGCGGGATGGAGGGAATCCCTTGGCGCGGAGAAAAAGGAAGGCGAAATTCGTCGAAAAGGCGGTAAACCTCGGGGGTGGGACAGGGAAATGGGGGGACCACCAAGAGAAAGGCCGCGGGAAGCCCGATATCCACGGGAGTGATGATTTCACCAACGCCTTCCACCCAGGCCGGGCTTTTTCCCAAGAAGAAGGGGACATCCGCTCCGAGGCCCGCTCCGATTCTCTTCAGTTCCTCTTCGGTTTTTCCTAGGCTGTAGAGACAATTTAAGCCGGCTAAAACCGCGGCGGCATTGGAACTTCCTCCGCCTAACCCTGCGCCCACGGGGATGTTTTTGTGAAGAACGATGCGTACGCCGGGACCGTTTTCCCCAAGCAAAGCCTTGGCCGCGCGGAAAGCGAGGTTTTTCTCCGGCGGCCCCAATTCCTCCGGGCCCAAAAGCTCAATTCCTCGCGCTTTGGGGTAAAGCCAGATTTCATCGGCGAGGTCTATGGCACAAAACAAACTCTGGATGAGGTGATAACCATCCTCTCGCCTTCCCACCACCCGCAGCACCAAGTTCAATTTTGCGTAGGCCAGAAGCTTCAAAATTTTCGCCCTCCCGGGCCCTTTCCCTTAGGAAGAGGATAGGGGAGGCGCCACCGGCCTCCCGTCCTTAACGACTGCCCAGGCGAGGTTTTGGCCCATCCAGTAGGGTATTTCCCGGAAGCTCTGGGCGTCCCAAACCACAAGATCCGCTCTCTTCCCGGGCTCCAGGGTGCCCAGCTCTTCCGCCAAACCTAGGGCTGCCGCGGCATTTAAAGTGGCCGCGGTGAGCACTTCCTCCGGGGTCATTTTGAGCTTCAAAACGGCAAGGCTCATGGCCCAGGGCAAAGACGCAAGGGGACAGGATCCAGGATTAAAGTCCGTCCCCAGGGCCACGGGAACCCCAGCCTCGATGAGTTTCCGCGCGGGCGGATAGGGCTCATCCAAGATAAAGGCTGTTCCCGGAAGAAGGACGGCCACTGTGCCCGCCCGCGCCAGGGCCGCGATCCCCGCCTCGGAAACATGAAGAAGATGCTCCGCGGAAGTCGCGGAGAGTTCTCCAGCGAGCTCCGCCGCGCCCACGTAGGAAAGCTCATCGGCGTGGATCTTCAAGCCAAACCCGTACTCTTTGGCCGCAAGAAGAATTGTCCTCGCCTCCTCCACCGTGTAAAAACCTCGGTCGCAGAATACATCACAAAAGGAAGCGAGCTTTTCCTCCGCCACCGCGGGAAGCATCTTTTCCACAATCAAGCGGATGTATTTCTCGCGGGGAAGTTCCGGCGGAAAGGCATGAGCTCCCATAAAGGTGGGAACGAGGGTGAGGGGAAGCTCTTCCCCAAGGCGCCGCACGGCCCGGAGGATTTTGAGCTCGTCAGGAAGGGAAAGACCGTATCCGGATTTGATTTCTACCGTGGTCACCCCTTGGGCAAGCATGCGGAGAAGCCGAGGTTTGGCTTGCGCCACAAGCTCTTCTTCGCTTGCGGTCCTTGTGGCAGAAACGGTGGTGAGGATTCCGCCCCCTGTGTACTTTTCGCCTTGCGCGCGGGCGATGAATTCCTGGACGCGGTTTCCCGCGAAGACGGCATGCGTGTGGGGGTCCACAAGCCCCGGGGTCACACAGCGCCCGCCGCAGTCGAGCTTTGGACCCGTAAAGCTCGGAGGGTAACCCTGCCCGACTTCTTCGATGCGGCCGTTCCGGACCAAAACGTAGGCATCGTGCAAAACGTGTATCGCTCCCTGCTCTTTCCCGCTCCGGGCCCTTTTTCCCTGCGGGGTGGCCAATTCGCCAATGCCAAAGAGAAGAAGATCCATGGAGGGATTATGGGCAATGATTGGGAGTGAATGCAAACGGAGGCTATACTCGTTTCTGTGCTTGAGCTCGGCGGACATTTGACCCGGGAAGAAGCGGAAGCCGTCATTTTTGAGGAAAAGCCGGTCACGATTTCCCCCGAAGCGTTGGCGAAGGTGGACGCTTCCCATCGGGCCCTCTTGGAGGTGCTGCGGGAGGGGAAGCCGGTTTACGGAGTGAATACGGGTTTTGGGGCCTTATCCCGAGTGCGCATCCCCCACGAGGAGCTGAAAATCCTCCAGCTCAATTTGATCCGCTCCCACGCTGCGGGGGTAGGAAAACCTCTTCCCGACCAGATCGTCCGCGGAATCCTTCTTTTTCGGTTGAACTCCTTCCTCCAGGGCGCATCCGGGGTGCGTCGGGAGGTCGTGGAACTCCTTGGGGAAATGCTCAATCGCCGAGTCTATCCGGTGATTCCCGAGCAGGGCTCAGTGGGAGCCTCCGGAGATCTCGTTCCCTTAGCCCATTTGGCGTTGGTTTTGGTGGGCGAGGGTCGGGCTCGGTACCAAGGGGAGGAATTGCCCGGAGGGGAGGCCCTGCGGCGGGCTGGCCTTTCTCCCCTTCCCGAACTTTTCCCAAAAGAAGGTTTGGCGCTTTTGAACGGAACTGCGGCCATGCTCTCCCTTCTTTTTTGCACCTGGGTTTGGGCCCGGCGGGTTTTCTCCGCAGCGTTGGGAATCGCGGCCCTCTCCTTCCAGGCCCTGCGGGGAAACACGCAGCCTCTGGATCCCCGCTTGCACCAACTCCGCCCTCATCCTGGGCAAATCAAAATCGCCGAGCAACTAAGAGTTCTTATTTCCCAGAGCAAGCTCACGGATACCTTTGAGGACGACGTTCAGGACCCTTATTCCTTGCGGTGTCTTCCCCAGATCCTTGGGCCGGTTTGGGAAGTCCTGGAAAACGTAGGAAAGACGCTTTCCATCGAGATAAATTCGGCCACGGATAATCCCCTAGTTCTGCCCGAGGGCGTGGTTTTGTGTGGCGGAAATTTCCATGGTCAGATCCTTGCGGTGGCTGCAGAAGAGCTCGGCATAGCTTTGACCATTTTGGGGAACTCCTGTGAGCGCAGGCTCAACCTTCTTCTCAATGCCTCGGAGCGCGGGCTTCCCCCGTTTTTGGCGCAAACTCCTGGGCGAAGTTCCGGGCTCATGCTTCTCCAGTACACCGCCGCCGCCCTAAGCGCCGAGAACAAAGTCCTCGCACATCCGGCAGCGGTGGACACGATCCCCACCTCCGGAGGAAAAGAGGATTTCAACTCCATGGGAGCAACATCGGCCTGGAAGGCTTGGCGCATCTTGGAGAACGTGGCCCACCAAGTGGCCCTGGAAGCGGTAGCTGCTCGTTGGGCCATCGGCATTTTGGGCGAAGAAAAAATTTCGCCCGCCACAAGGAGGATTTATGCCAAGCTTTCGGAGATAATCCCGCCTCCGGGCGAGGACCAGAATCTAAGCCCGGTCCTCGGCCAGATCGCCGAGCTCATAAAAAAGGGAGGAATCGAAAGCTATGGGTTTTAAAGCGGGAACGGTGGCGGTAGTGGGCAAAACCAATGTGGGAAAGTCTTCGTTCATCAACGCCATAATGGGGAGAAAAGTCGTGATCGTGTCGGACCGGCCGCAAACGACACGGAACCGTATCCGCTGCATCTACAACACGGAAAACGCCCAGGTGGTGTTCGTGGATACCCCAGGCCTTCATCAGCCGGTGAACAAACTTTCCGCCCATCTCCTGAAGGAGGCCTTTCGGGCCCTGGCGGGCGTGGATGAGCTCGTGTACATGGTGGAGCCCACGGGAAAAGTGGATGAGTACGACGAAACCGTGCTTCCCCGCATCCAAAGCCTCCCTTGCCCGAAAGTGCTCCTCGTGAACAAGATCGACCTTGCCAAAGGAAACGAGCTTCCCGAAACCCTTTTGGCCTACGACCGCCTGGGGATTTTTAACGACCTTGTTCCCATTTCCGCGAAAAGGGGAACGAATTTGGATCGCGCGCTGCAAGTGATCATCAGCCACCTTCCGGAAGGCGAGCCCCTTTTCCCTCCGGATTTCCCCCTTCCCACGGATCGCCCCCTGGAGTTCATCGTGGCGGAGATCATCCGGGAAAAAATTTTCCACCTCACCTACCAGGAAATTCCCTACTCCACTGCGGTGGTGGTGGAGGAAATCCGCGAGCGCGAGGATAAACCCCTCATCGAGATCTACGCCACGATTTATGTGGCGAAAGACTCCCAAAAGGGAATTGTGATCGGAAGCGGCGGGCAAAAGCTCAAGGAAATCGGAAGACTTGCGCGCCTGGAGCTTGAGGCCATGCTGGGGAAAAAGATTTTCCTCTCCCTTCAAGTACGGGTGAGGCCGAAATGGACGGAGGACGAAGCGGAGATCGCTCGCCTCACCGGCGACTGATATACTCGGAGCCGATGGAGGTGGTAATCCAGCCTGTTTCAGATTTTCCCGGGTACCGGGCCTGCGAACGCCTGCAAAAAGAAGTCTGGGGATTTCCGGATTTGGCCGTTGTCCCCGATCATCTTCTCCACATGATCGTTCAAGCTGGGGGGCTTCTTTTGGGCGCGTTCGATGGGGTTGGGCCCGGCCGCGAAATGCTTGGGTTTTCCCTCTCCGTGCCCGGCATCTGGGAAGGAAAGGCGCTCCGCCACCACTCCCTCATGACCGCGGTGAAGCCGGGCTTTCAGGACAAAGGCATCGGCCAAAAACTGAAACTCGCTCAGCGCGAGCACGTTCTTCGTCAAGGAATCGGACTCATCACCTGGACTTTCGATCCTTTGGAATCCCGCAACGCCCATTTCAACCTGAATAAGCTCGGAGGGATCGTGCGCCGTTACATTCCCAACTATTTCGGAAAGGAAATGCGGGATGAGCGAAACCGCGGCCTTCCCGGGGATCGGTTCCTGTGCGAGTGGTACCTTTCTTCCGTGCGCGTGGAAACGCGGGTTCAGGAGGAGCGGTATCCCCAATTTCCCCTTTCCCAAGCGGAAGTGATCAATCGCACCCAAAAGCTTATTTCCGGAGGAAGGGCGCCCGCGGGCGGAAGGCTCGGGCTTCAGGCTCCGTTTCTTCTTTTTGAGATCCCCTATGACCTCCAAGCATTGAAACGGGAAAACCTGGAAGTGGCCAAAGCTTGGCGCACGGAGTGCCGAAGATTCCTCGTTCCCTATTTGGAGGAAGGCTATTTGGTTACGGGACTATTCCGCGAGGGCGAGCGGAGCTTTTTGGTCCTGGAGCGGGCGGAGCTTGCGGAGGTTTTGAGCCGGCCATGATCAAACTTGAGCGCATGTCTTTGTTTTTGGTGGAGCTCCCCTTGGTCTCCCCGTTTGTCACAAGTTTCGGAGAGGAGCGCACCAAGCAGGCCCTTTTGGTCTCCCTTACCGCCGATGGGATCATGGGCTGGGGCGAATGCGTGGCCGGCTCCGGGCCCTGGTACTCCCCGGAGACTGTAGAAACCGCGCGTTATGTCATCTCCGAATACATCCGGCCTCTTCTTTCAAGCCACAAAACGCTGGAACATCCCAGTGATCTTCTCCGGCTTCTTTCCGGAATCCGCGGTCATCCCATGGCCAAGGCCGCGGTGGAAGCAGCCCTTTGGGACATCTTTGCCCGCGCCCAAAAAAAACCTCTTTATCAGGTGCTCGG
>Ga0072500_145839_pt1 | contig 15678 bp, 14 predicted proteins | sample GBScelen77Swater_FD_63803 | JGI IMG/M metagenome (GOLD analysis project Ga0072500, IMG submission 63803) | Hot spring microbial communities from Great Boiling Spring, Nevada - cellulolytic enrichment S 77C v2 (version 2) | ecosystem: Environmental > Aquatic > Thermal springs > Hot (42-90C) ...
ATACCGACATCCGGGTGGGGCTTGAATCAGGCTTAGAAACCATCCTTGTCCTCACCGGAGTCACCAAACGGGAGGACGTCGCCCGCTTCCCCTACAAGCCCCACCGGGTGGTGGAGTCCCTCAAAGAAATCGCGCTGTAGTCACCACATTTCTGCGGCGATTCTCTCGAGCACAGCGATGTTTTCCGCCGGCGTCCCCGGGGAAACTCCCCCTCCGGCAGAGAGGAGGAGCCGGACGTTCCCAGAGTTCTCCGCTTCCTGTAAACAGGCCGAGGCTGCATTCTGAACCTCTTCAGGCGTTCCCTGGGCAAGCACCTCCAGGGGAGGAATGTTCCCCATAAGGCAAACTCTGCCCCCGGTCTTCTCCGCAAGGGCTGTGATGCTAATGGTGTGGCTGAAGTTGAGCACCTGCAATCCTGTGTCCGCAAGAAGATCGGCAAAGGGCAGGATGTTGGCGTCATTATGGTAGACCCGAATTTTGTCAGGGAACGCCTCGAAAATCGCCTGAAGATACGGATGGGCAAACTCCTCGTAGTCTCTCCGGGACAGAAATCCGACCACGTCATCAAGGAGCATAATGCCCTCGCACGCCGGAACGGTGCGCACCTGTGCCTTCAGCCAGGCAATGACCGTTTCGGTCGTGATCTCAAGGAGTTTCTTTGTCCTCTCAGGCTCGGTCTTGAGATCAAGAAGGAACTCGGTGAGCCCTCGAAGGTGTGCAGCGGTCACAAGAGGCCCCCGGGCCGCCACCATGCGGATGAATATGCCCTGTTCTCTCAGGACCTCCTGGGCTTTCCGGTACCACCAGAGCACAAAGGGCATGAGACCATCGCGTTCCGGATCAGGAACGGTCAGGGCATCGACCTCGTCAATGCTTCTGAGGACCGGGTTTATGGTCGGCGTGCTCCCCCCGTACCAGTTGATTTTGCACCCAAAGCCTGAGGGCTCAGCCGCCATGCCGTACTCCACCCAGAATCCGGGGAGGAAGACGATGTGGGGATAGGTCTCGTATACCCGGAGGTTAGCCTCAAGCCAGGCATCAAAAGCGAGGTAATAGTCAAAGTGAGAGATGCCCCGCCATCCCGGAATCCAGGGGCTGTCCACGATAAGGGCCACGGAGGGAGAATGCTTCGAATGCCCAGAAACTGCCTCTTTGAACCGGTTCCAGCGTGCTTCGTCCATACCTTTCCTCCTTTCACTTCATCAACCCCACAAGGGCTAAAGAGAGCTGCGGCACAAGAATCAGGACCACTACCAGGGCGAGCAACGCCCCCACGTAAGCCCAGCTTTCCCGGATGCATTCCTCAACTTTTATGCCTCCCAGAGAGCACACCGTGTACATGTTGACACCCACAGGAGGAGTGACCCCACCAATCTGGATGAGGATGGCCATGATGATGCCAAAGTGCACCGGGTCAAACCCTGCAGCCCTGACGATGGGCAGGAAAATGGGAGTGAGAAGCAGTATGTTCACCGTCCCCTCCATGACCATTCCGGCCACGAAAAGGAAGGCTGTGATGGCCAGCATCAAGAGAAAAGGATGGCTGGTGAGGCCAAGGATAAAAGTGGACATCTTCACCGGGACTTTCTCGTACGCCAGGGCGTACATGAGGATGGCCGCCATGGAGACGATGAGCATAATCACAGCGTTGTCCTCAGCAGCATCCCGTATGGCCTCCCAGAATTTCTCCCGGGTGAGTTCCCGGTGGATGAACTTCCCCACAAAGAAAGCGTAGACCACGGCAAAGGCTGCGGCCTCAACCGGAGCAAAAATGCCAAAACGGAGAGTTACAACGAGAAAGAGGGGAAATAGCAGAGCCCAGATAGACTCCCGGAAAGCAGAAAGAACCTCCCGGAAAGAATGTCGCCGTCCCCGCCGCTCGAGATCGTAGCCCCTGTGAACCGCCTTCCAGTGCGTCACCCCCATCATGGTGATACCCATGAGGATGCCGGGGATAATTCCAGCGATGAAGAGTTTGCCCACCGAAACCTGTCCCGCAAAGCCATAGAGCACAAGACCAATACTTGGAGGAATAATGGCCGTACTCAGGGAGCTGCAGGCCAGGACCGCTGCGGAAAACCCATCGGCGTAGCCCCTCTGGCGCATCTCAGGAAGAAGAACGCGGGTCTCCATCGCCGCATCGGCATTGGAGGATCCCGAAACACCCCCCATGAGCATGCTGAGAACACAGCTCACCTGCGCCAGGGCTCCTGGAAGATGCCCCACGAGAACATCAGCAAGGTGAATGAGCCGCCGGGTGATGCCCGAAACGTTCATGAGATGTCCCGCAAGGACGAAGAAAGGAACGGCAAGCAGAGGAAAAGACTGGGTCCCGGCCACAAGTCGCTGGGCCACAATGGGAATGGGAATGCTCGTCTGGGAAAGAAAGTACACCATCCCGGAGATACCGAGCGTGAAGGCAATGGGGACGTTGGCAAGAAGAAGAATGACGAAGGTCAGCGCAGAATACAGCAGTGACATGGTCTCTCCCTCACTTTTTCTGGAGCGCCCGTACCTTCTCCATAATCCGAACCAGAACCGTAAAGCCCATGAGCGCCGTTCCCACCGGGACAGCCGCAACCACCACGGAGTAGCTCAAAAAGAAAAGCTCTTCGAAAACTCTCCTGGTATTCGCCAAAACCATGCGCACTCCGAGAAAAGCAATGATAAGGAGGAAAACCAGGATGAGCACAGCGGTCAGAAGTTCAATGATATCTCGTACGCCCCGGGGCAGGCGGTCCACAAGCGAGCTCATTCCGATGTGGCGGCTCCGGCGCAGGGCCCGGTCAGCACCGATGTAGATGAGCCACACAAAAAGCCCAGAGGCCAGGGCATTCGTCCAGTTGATGGGGTACCCCACATAGCGGAGCACCGCGGAAACGAACACCAGTCCGACAATGACAAGCAGCAAACCCTGGCAGAACGCAACCTCAATCCGGTCAAGGATTTCAAGAGCCCGCTGCACCTTTCACCCCTCCGGAAGGGGCGGCAAAAGCCGCCCCAGTTTTCACTCTTTCCCCAGGAATTCCCGGATTTTTTTGCGAAGCTCCTGGTACCCGAGCTTCTCGTAAACCGCTTCGGCTCGTTTCTTGAAGGGTTCGAGGTCGACATCGCTAATTACAGCCCCTTCAGCGGCCATTTTCGCTTCAAGGTCGTCAAGCGTCTCAAGGAGAAGTGAAGTAGCGTAGTCCCCTGCTTTTTCAGCCTCTTCAAAGAGGATTTTCTGGTATTCCTCAGGAAGCTGGCTGAACCATTTATCCCCCACGACCGGAGCATTCCAGAGCTGGATGTGACCGGTGCGGGTGATGTACTTCGTCACTTCATAAAGTTTGGAACCGTAAGTGGCCGGGTGCTGGGCTTCTGCGCCGTCGATGACCCCCTGCTGCAGTGCTGGATACACTTCAGTCCAGGGGAGTGCCACGGGTGTTGCTCCCAGCGCCCTTATGGTTTCCTGCCACACAGGAGCACCGGGGGTACGAATCTTCAGGCCTTCAAGGTCTTCAGGTTTCTGGATGGGCTTTTTCGTCAGAAAATGGCGGGCCCCGGCGTACCAGTTGAAAGCCAGAACCACAAGACCCTGTTCCTTGCGGAGTTTCTCAAACCATTCCTTCGGAAGGTCGGACTTCAAGAGCTTCTGCATTTCCTCGACGCTGTCCACAAGGTAAGGACAGAGGAGAATACCAATTTCCGGAACCCACACACCCAGCCGTCCTGCATCGGTGTTGACGCAAACTCCTGCTCCAAGCACTGCCTGCTCAAGCATTTCCTCATCTCGTCCTAAGACACCTCCGGGGTAGAGCTCTACTTTGACTTTGCCGTTGGTGCGAGCCTCAACCCCTTCTTTGAACTTCTCATAGCCCTTGTAGATGGTGTCATCCTGGGTAATGACCATGGAAACCTTGAGCTCATAGGTCTTCTCCGCAGCGACCACAGAACCGACCAGGCTGAAAAGAAGGAGCACTCCCACAAAAACCCCAAAGGCTAAACGACGTCGCATGTCTCCACCTCCTCAGGAGGATTTCAAAGGAATTCTCCTCGTAAGAGTTAAAAAGCGTATCCCCTTTCTCACCCCCTCTGCCGGAAGTACTCAGGGTATTCCTCGCGCAAGCGTTCAAAATCCGGGTCATGCTGCGGCAGGTGTTCGTCAAGGATTGCTTCAACCCGTCCAGGATCACGGTCGAAGATTATTCCGGCGATTCTTCGGTGTTGCTCCACGACTTCACCAACTCGAATCCCTGAAGAGAGCTTGAGCACCCGGATTCGTCGAAAGTCCGCGTTGATCTGGCAGATGAGGTCCCAGATGCGCTCCTTTTTACACCCCCGGTAAATGAGGCGATGGAATTCCTCGTCTAACTCGAAAAGGCGGAGGAAGTTCTTCTCCTCAAGGCACACTTCCTGGAGGGCAAGGTTTGAGCGAAGCTCGAAGGCGAGTTCTGAAGGGAATGCCTCACAGGCCAGGCGAAGAACAGCCTTCTCCAGGGTCCGGCGCATGAAGCGGGCTTCGTCCACCCGCTCAAGGTCGATGAGGGAAACCACCGTTCCCCGCTGGGGAAAGGTCTCAAGAAGGCCCTCCTGAGCAAGCCGGATGAAGGCCTCCCGGACTGGGGTTCGGCTCACGGAGAACTTCTCGGCAATTTCCTGTTCCGTAATGCTCTGGCCAGGTTTCAAGTGGAGCAGGATGATGTTCTTTTTCAACGCCTCGTACACATATTCACGAGCAGAAGACCCCCTGCGGGGTACAGAAAGGAGTTCCACACTCTCCCTCCTCTTTTTGTATACTACCATGCATACATATTCATGTCAACCAAACACATAGTCCGTCTTAAAAGACCGCGTTGAGACCGGAAGATGCCGAGTACACAAAGCACTGCGTATCCAGGTGCCCCCTCTATTGTTCAACTTCTCTCGTGAGCCGAAGGAACACACCCAGCTTCTCCCTGGTTGAACTAAGCATTCCCTCCATCCCGTACCTTCTTTCCCCGTACTTCTCCTAACTTGAAAGAGCGTTCACCACCATCCCCGACCAGCTTTCGAAGAAGTCCTTCACTGAGCCTCCTCGCTCCGTAGTGGTACATGCTCAACATTGGCATGGAGAAGTTCTCATATTTGCCATCTCCAGCACCCTGGGCGCGAGACTGCAAAGAATTCATAAAGTCATAGGGCAATGAATGGTTGCCTGTTGCCGCGGGTTTTGTGACAGTCTCCGACCAAAACTTCCATGAAGTACGCGCGTTCAAAGGAAAGCTTATGCCTGTACATGATTACATTGTAACCAAGAACGGGTCTTTTCTTATCGTTGGTCGCCGTTTTTAGCACAGTTCCACCTAACACATCAGCGTGATAGGCATCGAATCTTTGTGGAAACATGTCCTCCATCCTTCTGCCTCTAACCCTCCAAGGTTCTCAAAAGCTAACCTGATCGGTGGAACAGATCGTTAACCAAATCCCAAACTACAAGGGGATACTTTAAAAATACTTTAAACTAAGCCTTACGGGCATGCAGCAAAAGGGCAAGGTCACCACAGTGGTTGCCAGGGTGAAACCCCGAACCAGGACCAGATGAGACCTCGTGGGTCTTCTGTGGAGATGTTAGGACACCTTTCAACAGGCGAATAGGCGCTTCTAATTGCCCTTAAGAGACAGTCATCAACGAGTACCTGTGCGGAAATTTCAGAACCCGAAGCGTTCCAAGCCCTCTTCTTTCGATGAATGGTTAACTCATAAAGGTACGAAAAGAAGGCTGAACGTGAGTTCAAGGGTGCGTAAGCTTCAGTTTTCGGTTTCAGGGCCAGCCAGAAGAATCGTCATGGGTTCTAAGGGATGGTCAGAGACAGCAAGCTGAGGGGTCAGCTGGTTTTGAGTTTTTCTCAAAACTTCATGCTTATTCAAGAAGCACTGGATTCAGCAAGATGCAACGTTCCCGAAGGAGATCGTGGAGAAATTTGAGGCTGATCTTGGGCAACGGCACCACCAGACTGGTATAGCAGCACCCGTTTCTAACCATACGGAACGCGCTCGAAACAGAAACGGGCCACGAACATTCTGTCCAGCGAAGAAGCAACCCACAAGGCTTGCGCAGCCTTCAAAGATTACCAGATGGATTCAATGGCTATTTTTCTTCTGCTCCAGATCTTTTTCGGAAGTCCTAACAAAAGTCATCACCGTTGATGACTTCCTTCACTCCAAACGGATGGCTTTCTCCTGGGCGATTAGCGCCAGTTCCGCCACGTGGAAAGTGTGTTCCTGAGACATTGCATTTTCTGTGCCTTCGAGGCAATCGCGGATAAGCCTACCAAAGAAGGGATACCCAATTTTACCTGCTACCTTGTAGTGGTATTCACCCTCATGGTTCACCAAGATTACATGATCTCCCTCAGGGTCTGAAGCAACGTCAAGGTACTTTCTCAGCTCGATGTAACCGTCTGTTCCGAGGATAATAAGACGTCCGTCACCCCAGTTGCTCAGGCCGTCGGGGGTAAACCAATCGACTCGAAAATATCCCGCAACACCGTTATCACAACTTACCATTGCGTCTCCGTAATCCTCGAAGTCAGGATATTCTCTGTGGTAGTAGTTCGCTACTCGACTACACACAATTTCTCCTCTTCTTGCCCCTGAAAAGTAAAGTATTTGCTCGATCTGGTGACATCCCAGATCCACCAGAATGCCCCCATACCTCTTTTTGTCAAAAAACCAACTTGGTCGTTTCTCTGGGCTTAGCCGATGTGGCCCCCAACCCATAACGTGGATAACCCGGCCTATAGCTCCCTGTCTTATGAGCTCTTCAGCATATACTGCTGCTTCAACGTGAATTCTTTCGCTATAGTACACTGCAAATTTCCTGCCCGTCTTTTGGGCAACCTCACGGGCTTCTTGCAGTTCCTGGAGGGACACAAAGGGTGGTTTGTCGCAAAAATAATCCTTACCGTGCAACATCGCTTCTATACCCAGCTTACCACGCTGGTCAGGAATAGCAGCAGAGGCTATGAGCTTAATTGCCTTGGATTCCAAAATTTCTTCCTCACAACGAGCCGGTACAGCTTCCGGAAACTGTCTCCTAAAAGCTTCTACCTTGGCCTGATCCGGATCCCAGACCATAGCAACGGTTGCTCCTGCTTCAATCAACCCGTTGCACATCCCGTAAATATGACCATGTTCCAACCCAATTACCCCTACAAGAAATTCACCTTTAGCACACACTGGAGCATACTTGCCCCTTGGGGCGTGACTAAAGCCTTCCTTCCTCGTCAAAGGGCTCACCCCTAACGCAGTTTTCCCAAGAGTGACGGGAGAAAGGTAGCTATAGACGGGACATAGAGAATAAGTATGGCCACAGAGATGATCAGGAGTATGAAAGGCATTAAGGGTTTTATGCTTTTCTCAAGTGGAAGCCTTGCAATACTGCAGCTTATGAAAAAGAACGTACCCACCGGAGGAGTAATGGCCCCCATCTGCATAACGATTACCATAAGCAGGCCATAGTGAATAGGGTTAAAGCCAAGGGCATTGCCGATTCTCAGCATAGAAGGGGCGAACATGGCTATCAAGACTGTTGGGTCGAGGAAGCACCCAAGTATTACGAGTATTAGCATAATAAAAAAAGTCGCAAGATAAGGGTGGCCTATGGTATTTACGGCGAAGTTCAAAACCTGGTCTTGAAAACGCATCCGTACAAAAACGTTACCCACAACACCAGCCGCAGCAATCGTCATCATGACCACGGCTGTGGTGATAGCTGAGTCTAAGAGAATCCGTGGAATTGCTTCAACCTTAAGGTCACGAGATATAAATAAACCATAGAAGAGGCCGTAAAGGATTGCAAGTATTCCAGCCTCTGTAGGACTCACAATACCAAAAACTATTCCTCCCACGATGATTAGGGGCATAATGAGCGCTCCTATTGAAGCGGCTAAAGACCTTTTAAGGTTCTGCCACGTGAATTTTGTGGTAGGCAAGGCAAGATTACGGCAGAAAAAGTGGTTGATTAGCATCATGCCAGCCATAAGAATCACGCCAGGAAGGTAACCAGCCAGAAAGAGGGTCCCTACTGGAAGGTCTGTATAGTAGGAGTAGAGAATCATGGCAATGCTCGGAGGTATTATGGGGCTTAGCATACTGGAAGCAGTTGTAACAGCCACGGAGTATTCAGGACTGTACCCCTGCTTTACCATGGTTGGGATGAGAATTCCTCCTATTGCTGATGCATCAGCAGCACCTGATCCCTGAATGCTTCCAAAAAGAGCCGAAGCCAGGATATTTACATGACCTAGCCCCCCCTTAAAGCACCCCACAACGGAGTTGGCAAGGTCCACGAGTCTGTTTGTAATTTTCCCTGCACTCATAAGGTTTCCAGCAAGAATAAAAAAGGGGATCGCCATCAGGGCAAAAGAGTCGAGACTGCCAAAGACCTTTATTGCCACAAGGGAGGGTGGTATGTCCATAGCTAAGGTAAAAATGATACCTGTGACAAGCAACGACACGAAGATTGGGAACCCCAAGAAGATGAGGAACAACATGGTAACAAAGACTAGAAATATTTGAAGCATTCCTCGTTTCACCTGTCTTCTTTATGGAAGGTAGGTCTTGCCCTGTCCTTCACATCCTGGAACAACTCTCGATTTCCGACCTCCGCCATTTCCTAAAGGGATGTTCTCCGTAAAGGGCGACTAACAAATATTCAACAAGAAGGTAAAAGAAGCCCACAGGAATAGCTGCGTAAAACCAGGCAACAGAAATGTTCAAATTAAGCAAAGAGGTAGGAATGTTGTCTAAAGTGCGCAGTAATCCGAGGTATAGAAGGTAGCAAAGTATTGCAACTATAACAATGTTTGCAGCCTTTTTCGCTATTGCCCCCTTTTTTTCAGAAAGGTATTTCTCGATAAGGAACGTAACGCAAAGATGCGCTCCTTCTCTAGCGGCAAGACTTGCCGCCAAAAACGAAACCCACAGACTGGATAAGCGAATAATCTCTTCTCCCCAAGCAAAAGGTCTGAGGCCAAGATCCGCGAAATACCTCAATATCACTTGAAGAGTACCCAAGCCGATTATAAAAGTCAAAGTAGCGATAATGAAAACAGTACGAATCCAATCAAGCAAGGTGTAAACTTTCCTTATTATCGTTGGTACTGACATGACCTCTAAAACCTGCCCCCGAAGCTCCACTACATGCAGGCTCTGCAACGTTGCAGAGCCTGCATGTAGTGGCAATGCTTACTCAACAGAAAGGAGCTTATCGAGAAAGTCACTCCATTCCGGCCCCTTGGCACGGTATTCCTCTATCATGCCAGCACAGGCCTTAACCCACTCATCGCGATCCTCGAGTTCTATGATGTTTACGCCCTCCTGGGCCAATGCTTGTAATGCCTTCTCTTGGTCCTCGTCGTCTATCTTGGCCTGATAAGCTGCTGCCTCCTCGGCGCATTCCAACACAATCTTCCTCAAATCTTCTGGTAGACTATCCAGCCACTTTTTGTTGAAGAAATAATAGACACAAGCGATGATATGGCCAGTCATAGTCATATTCTTAGCCACTTCATGAAATCTCATACGGTAAATAGAACTTGGCGAGGCCTCCATTCCATCAATCATTCTTGTCTGCAGGGCGGTGTAAATCTCGTTCCAGTCAGTAGTGACACCTGATGCTCCCAGGCATTCAAACATCCTGATGTATATTGGGTTTGGACCACGCATTTTCCTGCCCTTCATGTCCTTTAAAGAATAGACCGGTTCAATCGTCAGCAGGTTACGAACACCCTGGGACTGGCCTGCCGCAGCAACAAAGCCGTAAGGAGCGACAAGCCGTGTAACTTCATCGGTCATAGCAGCTAACACTCTCCGATAGTGCGCGTTATCCTTAAACAGGAAGGGAAATTCAAACAAAACAAGTTGTGGTACCCAGACGCCTAAGCCGGTACCAGGTGCAGCAACAACCATCTCCAGGGAACCGGTCCGGCACATTTCAACCTGCTCTCTCTGGGTTCCAAGTTCTGCTCCAAAGTATGCTACCGCTTTAATACGTCCACCCGATCTCTCATTCACAAGATCAACGAAATACTGTAAGGCTCGTCCAACCGTCTCGCCTTTGGATAAGTTCGTTGATGCTCGAAGCTGGTAAACCTTTTCGCTTCCCTCCACACCCAACGCAAGCAGAAAAACTAAACTAAACAATACCACCAAAAAGATCGTCCTTTTCATTGCTTTTACCCCCCTTTACATAACTCACCTTCCCAAATCCCGCCCCAAGGTAATCACATTTGTCTCGAAGCTCGTTTTTTCACGAGTCTTCTCGTGAAAATGTGGCATGAGTTTTACCATCGTTTCCTTGTGATAGAAGTCATCATCCGGAGGTATAGGTAGGGATACAGTGGTACCTGTACAGGCTGACTTGTAAATGGCCATGATTATCTCAATCGCTTTGTAGCCTTCGTAACCATCAACAAGGAGCTTGTCCTTGCCCTCTATCGCGTCTAAAAAATTCCTGATTTGCGCAGGGTGCCCTTCGAACTCCAGCTGAGGCAAAGCATTGTATTTCTCCTGAAGTAGCTGCAGGAAGTCGGTGTTCTCGGTAGGAAAACCGTTCTCTAATTGCTTGAATGCCACTGGCTTCCAAGGAATTGAAAGACGTGCTTTCTCTGCTTGAAAAACTATTTCTTGTTCTTCCCCATGCGACACCAAAGAAGCATTTACCTCCACAATCATGTTAGGGTAGTGTAGTATACCTATGGCAAGGTCTTCACATTCTGAATTATCGTGGGCAAGGTTCGAGATGATTCCAGTGACTTTCTGCGGCATTCCCAGAATCCACTGCACCAGATCGATGTGGTGTACAGCATGGCTTATCAAACATCCTCCACCCTCTGTTGACCACCTCCCACGCCACCAAAGATCGTAATAGCTCTCTCCACGCCACCAAAAGGAATTGACCATACAGAACAGAACACGCCCTGCTACTTGTTCCTCAATAAGCCTTTTGACCTTCATTACTGGTGTTTTGTACCGATTCTGGGAAACCACACTCAGAACTTTGCCGTTTCTTTCAGATGCTTCAATCATCTTCTTGCACTCAAATAAAGAAAGAGCCATCGGCTTTTCCACCAAAACATGTTTTCCAGCATCAAGTAGAGATATCGATACTTCAGCGTGTTCGTGAGGTGGTAAACACACTGATACAGCATCGATGTCCTCTCTCGCTGCTACTTCCTGCCAGTCCTCAACCACTGTTGCCTGCGCTAAATTTTTGCTTTCCTTAAGTTTCTCAGCTTTATCCCTGAAAACATCGCAAATAGCCTTGATTTCACAACGGTCGGCGAACTGCTTATAGGCATCGACATGCACCGCAGCAATAGCGCCTGCCCCAATGATGCCAATGCCTATTTTCTCCACTGCGTTTACCCCCTTAGGCTTCAGGGAACCCGAGCCCCTCTTGACTTTGGTCTTTCTAAAATCATTTTTCTCCTCTTTTTGTATACTACCATGCATACATATTCATGTCAACCACGATGCGCTAGCGGGATAGTGCTAACCTACTTAGAGCAACCAATCCCCTACTCCTAAACTCTCTCGCTATACCAGTGAGAACCTGGAAGTGCCTGTTTTCAGATTCTCCTGCAAGCTTTCGGAAGAACAGCGAGAGGTCTTTCAGCTTTCGTCCTCCCCAGAAACCACTTTCTGTGGCCTCCCGGAGTTTCTTACCGAACCACCCTGAGGTAGAGTTTCCTGGACGCGTTTCTCAAAAAACTGTAAACCGATCTTTTCACCACCTCAGGACTGACGGTGGGTTCCTGGTTTTTGGGGAATGTCCTTTCCCACCTTCTTCTATTAGGAGAACCAGGACCTCCAAGAGGGGTTAATTTCCCAAAGCCCGTTCTCTGGAAGGTGCAGGCATTCTCCAAGCAGGCATCCTTCAAGGTGACATCCCCAAAGAGCGCAAAGACAGACGTTCACAGTTTCCTTAGAGCCCCTCCTCAAAAAGGAGGAGAGCCCCAGAATCCCCCGGAACCCTCTAAGAATTTGCTACACCCTCCATACAGAATCCGCTTTCAGGCGCCTTGTCAAGCAACTTTTTAGCAAGGTGCATCACGCTCTGGACGATAAGTCTTTATGGCCTTCCCCAGAAAAATCCAACACAAACAGCTTGAGCTTTCATAACCTACGGGTGCACCTACGAAAGGATTTCTTCAAGACCAAAAATACGCACCCCATTGCGGTACATCAGGGCTTCCACCATTCTTACCGCACCCTGCCGGGAAACCTGGCCTTCAGAGAGGAGCTTCCCCACCACCCGACAGATCATCCGGTCGAAGACTTCAAACCTGCTCCCTTCAGAGAGGATTTTCCTTCCATCGGCTACTGGCCCACTCATGGAGGTGAAAAGGGAAGAGTTCGCCACCTCAAGGAGGGTTTGTTCAATAAGATGGGGTGCGTCGTTGAACCACCAGGGGAAGCCGGTATGAACTCTGGGAAACACTCGCTCCAGAGCAATGTGCACATGAATGTGCTCATGGTTCATTGCATAGAGCACAAGAGGCGACTCCTCTTTGCTTTTGCCGCTGAAGAAGCGAGAGAGGAGGGGTCTCAGGTACTCCACCACCCAGACATCGTCAAGGGTTACATCTCCCCCTACATCACTCCCCCAGTGCTCGTAGAGGTAATCGTTGGCATTCCGGAGAACGCCGTAGTGGATCTGAGTCACCATGTGGTGGTCACTGTTCATTTCGCAGAGGCGGTGCATCATGTAGGAGATGAAGTCCCGGGTCTCGGGGGAACGGGGCGCGAAGCGTTCGCCTTTTTCGTATGCCCGGATGAAGATTTCTTCGGCTCGGGTTTTGTTTACCTCAAGGCCCCAGGGCTCAAGAAGACCATGGTCACTTGCTCGAGCTCCCATAGCGGCGAAATACGCGTGCCGCTTGCGGAGGGCCTCTACAAGACCATCTAAGGTTGTATCTTCTTTTGCAAAGTCACAGAGCCGTTCCACGTTCTCCTTCCACCGTACATCAAAGATGTTCACGTAAGGATCAGGACGAAAAGTGGGGAGGAAGACTATATCAGGGATGGTCGCTCTGGCCGTCCTGTGATAGGAGAGGTCATCAAGAGGATCGTCGGTAGTACAGAGGAGTTTCACGCCCATTCGGCGAAGGAGGATCTGGGGGAGCATGTCCTCTTCTTTGAGGGCCCTTTTGGTCTTTTCCCAGATCTGCTCCCCTGTTTCTGGGCCAAGGAGCTCGTAAAGGCCAAAGACCCGTCGGAGATCAAGGTGCAACCACTGGTGTACATGGTTCCCTTCAAGCTGTGGAAAGACCTGGCTCAGGGCTATCCACTTTTCGTAATCTGGACGGGAAGCATCGTACGCTAAGGCAGGGGAGAAAGGCGGGAACTTGGCAGCAAGCTGTACCAGATAGTGATCGCGGTTGCCGTATCGTTCGTCCACCACCTCCGCCTTCCAGATGTTGCCAAACGGTTGATTCTCGCAGATCTGCTTGAGGCTTAGATGGGTGTGGACATCCACAATGCCACAGGTTCTCCGCAAAGGCAGGGCCACTTCATGGTACAACCATACCGCCTCTTTAGTAGTAAGGAGCCAGTTGGGACCCAAGAAGACCTCATCGGTAAACATTATACCCTTTTCCTCCTTCTTTCCGAACTATACTCCACAGAAGGCATTGAAACCTCCATCAACGGGTATAACCACCCCAGTGACGAATTGCGAAGCAGGAGAAATGAGCCAGATGACTGTTCCAATGAGATCCTCAGGTTGTCCAAATCTCCCCTGAGGGGTATGAGCGATGACGCTCTCTCCCCGTGATGTCAAGCTTCCATCTTCGTTGAGAAGGAGGTACCTATTCTGCTTTGTCAGGAAAAACCCCGGGGCCAGAGCGTTGACCCGAACCCTTGGGGTACATTCTCGAGCAATGTATACGGCCAGCCACTGGGTAAAGTTACTCACCGCAGCCTTGGCTGCTGAGTAGCCAACAACCCTGGTGAGCGGTCGAAAAGCAGCCATAGAGGAAAAGTTGATGATACTCCCCCCTTCCTCATTCCGGACCATCATTTTGCCAAAAACCTGGGAAGGGATGATAGCACCTCCAAAGAGATTGAGCCGGACCACCTTTTCTATAGCTTCAACCGGCAGATCGAAGAATGAAACCTCAGGAGAGGTGGTAGCTTCTCTAACGTTACCTCCAGCAGCGTTGAGCAGAGCATCGACTCTTCCAAAGCGTTTCTCTACTTCCTGGGCTACTTCTTCCACACTTTCTCTGCGCAGGACATCCATGAAAAAGCCAAAGGCCTCAATGCCATTTTCGCGCAACTCCCTCACCGCGTCGTCAAGAGGCACAATATCGGTGAGGATTATAATGGCTCCCGCTTTACCCAGTCCCCTCGCGATAGCTGAGGAGAGAACCCCCGCCCCGCCGGTAAAGAGGACCACTTTTCCCTCCACCGAGAACAGATCCTCGATGTACGACATACGAAAACCCCCTTTCCAAGTAAGCAACTGCAATGAACATCATCTGATTGCTCGACCCAGGGTTCACGTTATGCAGGGTACTCAACGGGCTCAGGATCGTCCAGCTCTCTGAACTCTCTTCCCCAGGCCTTAGTGTAGCTTTTTTCCTTATTGTACACCCTCCCTATTACCCTTCAAGGCAGAACTTCCCTACGGGAATAGGTAGAGGCATTTCCTAACTTCATCCGCTTTGAGATTCCCAAGATTCAGTGAAGGGAAAGAACTCCTGCCGCCCTAAGCTCTTTCAGCAAACAATGCCTGACCGAGCACTTGTTGACCTCAAGACCCAGAGATAGCCTTGTGGAACAAGGGGGAATGAAACGGGGAGGGTATGGCTCACATGGACTCCGGCACTGACCTCAACTGGAAGCGCCTGGCATCCTGGATTTCTTCGAGCTCACTCCACCTCAGGACTGAGGACATGTCCTGGAGAGATTGTCTCTGCTTTTTGGAAGGAGTGCTCTGCGGCTCCCTCAAGAATCAGGGCCTCCACGAGAGGGCAGCCCCTTTCTCCCCGAAACCGACCTAGTCATGAAGGAGGCGCCTTTACGCCTACAGTAGGCCCTCCGGTAGGTGACATTCCCGAAATCCCTCCTCAAACTCTTGAAAACCCATCCCCTGTTCCAGAAAATAGAGAAAGAATCCTGGAGCCCTTAAGGATTTGCCGGGCACATCTAGGGACCTCGTCTCAAGGGCGCTTTAGTGGTTCCACCTTATGATTTGTGCCCATACCCTGGATGGGGTGGGCTTGTCCTCTCAGGCTGGAACCCTTACAGCGGTGAATCTATACTGACAAGGGTTCAGAGCTTGTCGTCAATCCCAAGATCTTTGTACCAGGAGGCTGAAGACACTTACAATCCCCGATAAGCCAGCAGGCTGGGAGGAAAAAGAATCCCCTGGTCCCCTGTGCTTGCCGAGGTTATCCTCTGGACGGAGTGCGGAGGTTTGGGAAAAAGTTCCTCTCCCCAAGCAGGAAACAACAAGCTTAGAGAAACAGCCCTGCTGCATTCGCGCCTTACTGGAGGGAAAGTTGGGAGAGAGAGAAGCACAACGTCAGACCCGGGGTGGATCTTCCACCCCGGCGCCTTCTCACCTCACATTATATATTACCACCAGGAGAAGTTCAGTGTGGTCACCGGGCTAACCATGGTGACGACTTCAATGTGACTGAACTG
>Ga0072500_132952_pt1 | contig 15619 bp, 5 predicted proteins | sample GBScelen77Swater_FD_63803 | JGI IMG/M metagenome (GOLD analysis project Ga0072500, IMG submission 63803) | Hot spring microbial communities from Great Boiling Spring, Nevada - cellulolytic enrichment S 77C v2 (version 2) | ecosystem: Environmental > Aquatic > Thermal springs > Hot (42-90C) ...
TTGACCCGCATTATGCGGTGAGCGTGACCCAGGTTGACCTTCTGCCCCACCAGGTGGATGCTGTGTACCGGCACATCCTTCCCTTGCCCCGGATCCGTTTCCTCCTTGCCGATGACCCGGGTCTTGCCCGCTGTTCAAGGAGTTCAAGACCCGGGAGGTTGTCCAATTGCCTGGTGGAAGCTTTTAGCCCCGGTTTATCTTTTGGGGCAGTGTGGAAGAGGGCAACTGAGCAACTCGAAGAGAGTTTGCGTGAGGCGAGGTGGTGAACACCTGAGTTTGCGGAGGTGGTTGCCATAGGGGATGCACTTCAGCCCGGTGACATCGTGGAAGGGGAGGTTTTCCCCGAGCCAATCCGGGTGTTACTGGTACGGCCTATAGGAACCAGTACCTGGCTCGTTGGAGGGCAAGGGCTTCGTACCCGACAATACCATGAGCGCCTCCTCAGTCCCGATCAGGTTTGTTTGTTGAGAATCACCCCTGCAGAGGCACCCTTTGATGGTGATGCACTGCGATTCCGGTTAGGGATCGAAGCAGCTCGCCTGGGTTTGGCCTACGAGTATGACCCTTATTTTTCCCTGTCCATCGCCCGCGTGGATCCACTACCCCATCAGCTTGAAGCGGTATACCACTATATCTTGCCTATTCCCCAGATCCGTTTCTTACTGGCTGATGACGCCGGAGCCGGAAAGACCATCATGGCGGGTTTGCTTCTTAAAGAGCTGAAGCTCCGGGGGCTTGTCACCAAAACTCTCATTGTCACACCCGCTAACCTTGCCTTCCAGTGGCAACGGGAGATGCGAGATCGGTTCCGCGAGCGGTTTGACATTATCCGCGGAGTGGATCTGAAGAATGCCTATGGAATCAACCCCTGGCAGGATAAGCCCCAGGTCATCACTTCTATGGATTGGGCAAAACGCGAGGAGGTTCTGGAGAGCCTCAGCCGCACAACCTGGGATCTGGTCATCGTGGACGAAGCCCACAGGATGAGCGCGAGCGATCCAGAACATAAAACAGAGCGTTACCGGCTTGGGGAACTCCTTTCGCAAAAGACGCATCACCTCTTGCTCCTCACCGGCACTCCCCACAAGGGAGACCCTGTGAATTTTTGTCTTTTCTTGCAACTCTTGGATCGAGACGTATACGGCGATGTGCGCAGCCTTGAAGAGGCTATGCAACGCAATCACGCCCCTTTCTATCTCCGACGCATCAAGGAGGCGCTTGTGACTTTTCCGGATCCTGAAACGGGCAAAGTTCGCAAGTTGTTCACGAACCGTGAAGTTCACACGGTCCGATTTGAGCTGGATGGTCCAGAGTTTGAGTTTTACGAGGCGTTGACCAGGTACGTGCAGGATCAGTCAATTCGTGCTGCCGCGGATCCCTCAGCTCGTGGTCGGGCTATGGGCTTTACCATGGCGATGTACCAGCGCCGGTTTGCCTCCAGCATTCACGCCGTTCGCCGGAGCCTTGAGCGGCGCCTTAAGAAGCTGGAGGACCACCTGCATCGTCCTCGCCCTGAAGCTGCTGTGGATCTCTCCCGTCTGGACGACATCGACGAGTTGCCGGAGGATGAAGTCGCCCGTCTGGAGGAGGAAGTGGAGGAAGCCTCCCTTCCTTCCGAATCTCAGCTCATCCGCCAGGAGATCGAGGCACTGCGGGTGCTGGTACAGCAGGCACGAGCCTTGGAAGAACGGGGGATCTCCTCCAAGCTGGAGAAACTGCGGCAGGTGCTCGTGGAGCAGAACCTTTTTGAGGACCCTCGGACCAAGCTGCTCATCTTCACAGAGTTCAAGGAAACCCTGGATTACCTGGTGGCTACCCTCAGCAAATGGGGCTTCCGGATTACCCAGATCCACGGGGGCATGAAAGTCGGAGACCGGGATACGCCGGGGACCCGGCTCTACGCCGAACGGGAGTTCCGCGAAGAGGCCCAGGTCTTGGTAGCCACCGAGGCCGCGGGCGAAGGCATCAACCTCCAGTTCTGCTGGCTTATGGTCAATTTTGACATCCCGTGGAATCCCATGCGGCTGGAGCAACGCATGGGCCGCATTCACCGCTACGGGCAAGAGCGAGACTGTCTCATCTTCAACTTCGTTGCTGCCAATACACGAGAAGGCCAGGTTCTGGAACGTCTTCTGGAACGGCTCCGAGAGATCCGAAGGGAACTCGGTAGCGACCAGGTCTTTAACGTGGTCGGAGAGATCGTTCCGGCCAACTATCTGGAGCGGCTTTTTAGGGAACTCTACGCCGGACGCATGACGCAGCAGGCAGTGCTGGATCGAGTTATCCGAGACTTCGACCGGGAACGCTTTGCCCGGATCTGCCAGTCGACTCTGGAGGGGCTGGCCAAGAAGGATTTGAACCTCTCGGCTATCTTGGGCCGCACGGCCGAGGCGAAGGAACGACGGTTAGTCCCAGAAGTGGTGGAGGAGTTTTTCCTCCAGGCAGCCCCAGTGGCTGGAATCCCAACCCCGAGGGGGCGTAACGGAGTCTATGCGGTGGGCCGCATTCCAAGGCACCTCCAGTTGGTTGGGGAACGCCTGGAGCCCCGCTTTGGTCCGCTGGGACGGGAGTATCGCCGGATAACCTTCGACAAACGGCGCCTTGCCGAAGACCCAACATTGGAATGGGTCACCCCTGGCCATCCGCTCTTTGAGGCCGTCCGTGAGGAGGTCTGGGAGAAGGTCCAGGAGGATCTTCGTCGGGGTGCAGTATTCTACGACCTGAATCGCAGTGCGCCCTCCCGCCTTGAGGTCTACGCGGCCTCCATCACTGATGGGCGCGGAAACACGCTGCACCGGCAGCTCTTCGTCGTGGAAGTCGCCGGTTCGGGCGAAATGCGGCTGCGTCAGCCTACCGTATTTTTGGACCTGGTTCCCGCGGAGGCCAAAGTCGCCGCAAATCTGCCAATAACCCCTGACCGCGGAGAAGTAGAGCGATTCCTGCTGGAGAAGGGGCTTGAACCCCTCCTGCAGAAAGTCCGGCAGGAACGCCAGAAAGAGCTGGATACCATCGCCCGGCATGTGGAAGTGAGCCTTCTCACTCTCATTGACCGCCAGCAACGGCAGGGGGTTGAGCTCCTGCAGCGAAAGGAGCAGGGAGAGGATGTGGCTCTGGCCCTTGGCGAGGCCGAGCGGAGGCTGGATGAGCTGAACGCGCGGCTGGAACGGCGGCGCCAGGAAATCCAGCGTGAACGACAATTAGCCATCGCCGATCTCACCCACATCGGCTCGGCTCTGGTCCTGCCCCATCCGGAGCGACAGAATTTTGCGCCGATGATCCGCGATGAAGAAATTGAGCGTATTGCCATGGAGGAAGCCATGCGCTATGAGCGGGAAAGGGGTTGGATACCGGAGGACGTCTCCGCCGAGGATCGTGGCTTTGACATCTTATCGCGGCACCCTGAGAACGGCGGCATTCGCTTCATTGAGGTCAAAGGGCGCGCAGGAACGGGCCCGGTAGTCTTGACCCGCAATGAGTACAAAACGGCGGAGCGGCTACGAAACGACTACTGGCTCTATGTGGTCTTCCATTGCGCTACCCGGCCGCAACTCGTGCCCATCCAGGATCCGGCGCGGCTACCGTGGAAGCCTATCGTGAAGATTGAGTATTATCAGCTTGTGTCCCAGGCAATTCGCCAAGATGAGGAAAAAGATGGGGCGACTGATTAAAGCCGACTCGTCTAGGAATGGTGTATCTCTCACGACTCCAGTCCCCTCATGTCCTCCGGTGCACCGGCGGGGGCCGAGCTTTACTGTTAGACATTGTGTAATGCAATTCTGAGAGAGGCTCGAATAACCATGAGGAAGGGAACCGAAGGAATAACCCTTGATACCCAACGGGCTCGAATGGCCGGTGCGTTGAATGTGGGACGCGTATCAAGTCCTGCTTCTACCGGCGGAGCAGGCACCTTTTTTGAGCAACACGTTGTTGCCTACTGGCTTGCCCAGCTCCTTGTGCAGGCTATCCCGCCCATATTGCTCGACTGTTTGGTCGTAGAAGTACATCTACAAACCGAGCGCCTTGGTTGGCACACCGATGATTTCCTGATTGTTGGCCAGACAGGTTCAGGCGAGCGCCGGAAGTTAGCGGGTCAGGTAAAGCGAACTTTTACCGTCAGTGCTGCTGATGCCGAATGTAAGAAGGCGTTGCAGGATTTCTGGAGGGACTTCCAGAACTCCGATCTCTTCTCGCCGGATACCGACCGTTTCGCCCTCGTCACACAGCGAGGTACGAACACGCTTCTTGAGGACTTCTCTGGGCTCCTGGACTGTGCGCGTGCATCTCGTGACGCTAGCGATTTTGGGCATCGGTTGGCGATCCCGGGATTCGTTAGCAAAAAAGCTGCTCAGTACTGTGAAGAGATCCAGAAGATCATCAGTGAGGTCGAAGGGAGAAGCTTATCTGCGGCCGAGCTCTGGCCGTTCCTCCGCGTTCTGCACGTTCTTAGCCTGGACTTACACACTGAAACGCGGCAGATGGAAGCCCACATCAAGACTCTTCTTGCATACACGGCAAACGGACATGATGCGCTTGAGGCTGCGGAAGCAACGTGGAACACGTTACTCCAAGAAGCGGGCCGGGGAATGCCTCTGGCTCGCAGCTTCAAGTACGAGGATCTTCCCGAAAACTTGCGGCAACGCCATTCGCCTATTGGTAGAAATGAGCAGCGCGTCTTACAAGCATTGAAAGACCATTCCGCGCTCATCCTCGATGGTATCCGTTCTACGATAGGGAAGGACCTCCACCTGGAGCGCGTTAGGCTGGTACAGCAGGTCATCGAACAGCTGGAATCCACCCAAATCGTTCTGCTCTCAGGACCCGCTGGTAGCGGTAAGTCTGTCATTGCCAAGGATGTCTTGAGTATCCTTAGCCGTGATCATTTCACGTTCAGCTTCCGGGCAGAAGAGTTTGCATGCGCTCATTTGGATGAAGCGTTGCAAAGTAGCCAGATCCCAGCGAACGGCAAAAAGCTTCAAGCGATCCTCGCCAGCCAAGCCCGAAAAGTCTTATTGGTCGAAAGCGTAGAACGCCTCCTTGAAAAGTCTACCCGTGATGCTTTCACCGATCTTCTCGCGCTTGTAGCCCGAGATAAGAGCTGGCGCCTCCTGCTCACGTGCCGTGACTATTCGACCGATCTCGCTCGTTCTGCCTTCTTGCAGCGTGCAGACCTCGGCCATTCCGTTGTCAAAGTTCCCCCCTTGGACGATGAAGAACTGGGTAAGGTAAAAGCTGAATACCCTACCTTGGCCCGCCCTCTTGACAATGCAGCGCTTCGTGAGATGCTTCGTAACCCCTACTTCCTTGATAAAGCCCTTCAGATTAACTGGTCGGCAGAACGTGCGCTACCCCAGAGCGAGTGGGAACTTCGCGCGCTCTTCTGGCGGGAGATCATCCGCGCTGAAGATCGTAGCACAGGCGGGATGCCCCGCCGGCGGTCGGATGCGTTCGTGCAAATCGCCCTGCGGCGAGCGCAGACACTATCCCAATATGCTGACTGCGGAGACGTTGATCCTGAAGCTGTGAGGGCTCTTCGGGAGGACTCGCTCATTGTGTCTCACCCCCAAAGTGATGTGCTCGTCGCGCCAGCGCATGATGTCCTTGAAGACTGGGCGATCCTGCATTGGATAGAAGAGCAGTATTTGAGGCACAGGGACGCAGTCCAAGACTTTGCCGCCACTATTGGTACGCACCCTGCTGTGCGGCGGGCATACCGCAAGTGGGTGGCTGAACTCGTCCAACGCGATTGCACCGGTGCAGATACATTGTTTCGGGTTGCAGTGAGTAATAGCGATCTCCCTAACCACTTCCGTGACGACACATTGGTGTCGCTTTTGCGTTCGCCATACGCGACGGATTTTTTGGAGAGTCATAGCGAAGAGCTCTTGGCGGACAATAAGCACCTCCTTCGGCGAGTGGTCCATCTTCTGCGGGTTGCATGCGTAACCGCCCCTGATTGGCTCGGAACGCTGGTGCCTCCAGCATCGCTCTTCAACATACCGGACGGGCCGGCGTGGGCGTGTGTTCTGAGATTGATCCAAAAACATCTATACTCATTCGGTTCGGAAGATCGCTTGTTGCTTCTTGGGCTTATAGAGGACTGGGCTCGGGGCGTTACCTGGAAGAATCCCTACCCCGATGGGGCCGAATTCGTCGCAGCGATCGCTCACTGGCTCCTGCCTGGCTTTGATGACTACCGGGCGGAAGCGGAGCGGAGACGGACACTGCAGGTGATTGCCAAGATCCCGAAGGCAGACCCGGAACGCTTCAGCGCTCTTTTGCAAGGACGTTGCAGCGACGATGAGCGAGGTCGCCTATCGGAAGAATTGCGGGAGATCATCTTTGAAGGTCCGGAAGGCATGCCGGTAGCCAGGGATATGCCTGAGCTTGTAGTATCAGTGGCGAAGGAGTATCTGCTGTGCTCGGAGGCCGACATTAGCCGGGAGTGGCGCTACTCAATTGACCTGCACCTTGAACCCGTTTTTGGGATTAAGCCACAAAGAAGCTTTCGCTTCTTCCCAGCGAGCGCGTACCGCGGCCCTTTCCTTTGGCTTCTCCAATATCATCCTCAACAGGGTCTTAACTTCATCATCGACGTTTTCAACCACAGCGCCGAATGGTATGCGCACCCGAGAGTGCCGTCTCATATTGAACCACCCTACGAGATTACACTAACCTTCCCGGACGGAACCGCCCAGAAGCAGTGGTGTAATGCTCGGCTCTGGAACCTGTATCGAGGAAACTCGGTCGGCCCGCATGTGCTGCAATCCCTTCTCATGGCCTTGGAGCGGTGGCTTCTGGAGTCTGCGGAGGCTCACCCAGACAAATTGGATGAGGTCCTCCTGAGCATTCTGAAACGGAGCAATTCTGCCGCGCTCACGGCGGTGGTCGCAAGCATCGCGACCGCCTATCCCCATGCGTGCGGTCAAACCCTTTTGGTATTGCTTCGCTCGAGAGAATGCATCTTGCTCGATCGGCAACGGCTTGCGAACGAATTTCAGGCTCCTTCCCGGATAGCAGATTTGCTGCCTCAACTGGATGCTAGAGAAAAGATCTACGAGACGGAGCGGAAGGAATCGGATGCACTTCCTCATCGGCAGCGGGATCTGGAGCATGCAATTCTAAACCTGCAATTAGGGCCCTTAGCTCCAGAGGTCCACAGAATCATAGATGAACACCGTGAAGCTCTGCCACCGGTTGCGGAGCAGGACGAGAACGACCGGATCTGGAGACTGGCGCTTCATCGAATGGACTTGCGCCAATACAGCGTAGCCGAGGACGAAGTCGAAGCCTCTAATCCCCCAGGGGAGCCAGCTTCTTCCGAAGACACTGGCCGACAGTTCATTCGCTTGGACCTCAAGGAGCCTGAGCCTGATCTCAAGAAGATGGTGGACGAAAGCAGCGCCCAAAGGCAGTCCATCAATGCCAGACTCGGCCTGCTGATGTGGGGGCTCAAAATTTTCAACTACGAAGAAGCTGCTAATTATGATCCCACCCAGTGGCAGCAGAGATTGCAAGAAGCTCGCTCCATCAGCGCTGAAGAGGACGGTGGTGGAGATTACGATCTGGGTCGAGGTGGTCCAGGCGTCGTTGCCGCTGTCTGCGTTCGTGACCACTGGAATGAAATGTCGGAAGATGAGCGGAGCTGGTGCGTGGATGTTGTTTGCTCAGAGATAGAACGAGAATCAGACCAGTGGAATCACCTTGCACGTGTGCAGCGAAACAGCATGTCTGCCGATCGGCCGTGTGCGTGGGTGCTGCCTCTGCTTCTGGGAAAGGACCTGAACGCTGCCCAAATGGACCGAGTTCGGCGCGCACTGGTAATCGCGCTAACTCATCCGGTTGATGAAGTTCGTTGGTATGCGGCGTTAGGTATCGGCAAGCATCTCTGGGCGATCGATCGTGATTTGACCCTGCGTTGTGTAAACGCACTTGCGACGGAGGCAACGCTGGTACAGGAGGCACTAGACGCAGAGAGAAGCAAACCGTATGCACAGCAGAGAAAACTCGACGAGATCCAGAAGGATGCTGCTACTCTCATTCTCCAGCGGTTCTTTGAAGCCGATGGCATCGCGAATCAAGCCTACAGTCAGATGGACACCTCCGGTTGGTTTGGAGCCGAGGCCAACAAATACATCCTTGCGATCTTCGAGCAGAGACCTACCGAGCCTGAAGCGATTTCGGCGTTCGAGCGGCTTGCATCCACGCTTGTCGAATGGTGGGATTCGGATGATGAGAGACGCCGAGATCGATACGCAGAGCGTCCAGAAAGGGACTATGAGACAGAGGCCACCCTGACCAATTTGCTTGAGGAATTCTTGCTCCGCACCCCAGCTGACAGCGCCTTAAGCATCGCAAGGCCTATTGTCGATGCCATCGATCGTCATCCGGACAAAGTTTATTGGATTCTACTTGGATTGATCGCTGCTGAAGATCGTCAACCAAATACCCCGCAGTTCTGGTCACTCTGGAAGGAGTTTGCAGACGGCGTGCGACGGGCAATTTGGCTTTCAAGGATAGATGATGAGCATGCAATAGGAAGGGGAATGGTATCGGCTATTTTCCTCGGAACGAGGTGGAGAGAGGAGGTTCGCCACTGGCGAAGCCTGGAAGGATATGCAGGAAATGTGCACGCCCTATTCGAAGACTTACCGCCGTCCTCAACTGTTTTGCATAGCTACATTAAGTTCCTGTACCACGTCGGAGAGCAATCGCTTCCCGAAGCACTTATGCGCATCGCGAAGCGTCTCCGGCGAGGGAATCCACGGGAGATGTTGATGAAACGGGATACTATCTTCCTGCTGGAAGTTTTACTCCAGCGATACGTCTACAGCAGGCCCCTCGAATTGAAGCAGCAGAGGAATCTGCGGGAAGCCGTCCTCTTTCTACTTGACTTGCTGGTAGAACACGGTTCGTCTGCCGCATTCCGAATGCGGGATGACTTCGTAACACCGGTGCCGGTTACGAGTTCTTCACATGGCTGGCGAGCAGAAAGTTATGGACACTACGAGTGAAATAGCTGCTCGTGCAAATCGAGCGAAGAGGTTTCCACGGGAGGATGGTAGTCATGGACCGACAGAACGTACACTGCCTTATCGAAACCGATATGCCCATCGGCGTGATCTCCCAGCATTCCCGCCGGGACCAGAACGTGAAGAAGGGGCATCTGCACACCCTTCATGTGTGGTGGGCTACCCGGCCTTTGGCTGCCTGCCGGGCGGTGCTCTTGGCCACGCTCCTGCCCGATCCCGCGGACGAGCGCTGCCCAGAAGCGTTTCGCCGGGAAGCCAGGAAGGTCTTAAGGCTGTTCACAGGGCGGGATCTTTCCGACCCGGTAGTGCTGAGGCAAGCACTCCTGGAGTTCATTGGCCGTTTTGCCGCCTGGGAGAACTCCACCAATCGGACCTTTGTGGAGACTGCCCGCCGGTTAGTCCGTGCAGCCCATCCGGGGGGCCCGCCCCTGGTGGTGGACCCGTTCGCTGGCATCGGCTCCATCCCCTTTGAAGCCCTTCGCATCGGAGCGGACGCTTTTGCGGGCGACCTCAACCCTGTGGCGGTGCTGCTCAACAAGGTGGCTCTGGAGTATCTTCCTACTTACGGCCAGCGGTTGGCCGAAGCCGTCCGCAAGTGGGGCCGGTGGGTGCGGGAGCGGGCGACCGAAGAACTGGGCAAGTTCTACCCTGAGGAGCCCGACGGCTCGATCCCTCTGGCCTATCTCTGGGCACGGACGATCCGCTGCGAAGGTCCAGGCTGCGGTGCTGAGGTCCCCTTGGTGGGGCTTCTTTGGCTTTCCCGCAAGGAGAAGTACCGGGTGGCCCTGCGCTATCGAGGACACAAAGAGCGAAAGCAGGTCGTCTTCGAGATTTTCGAACCCAAGTCTGAAAGTGAAGTGCAGCAGCCCATTGTGAAGCGCTTCGCCGCAACTTGCCCGGTCTGCGGCTACACGACGCCCTACAAGCGCGTGCGGGAGCAACTGCGGGCGCGCAAAGGCGGGACCCGGGACGCCCGGATGATCGCTGTCATCACTCTGAAACCCAATGGCAGCCGTGGATTTCGGCTGGCAACGGATGAGGACGTGGCCATAGCCCAAAGAGCCGCCGAGGAGCTTGCCCGCCGGCAGGCTCAACACTCGGGACCGCTGCCGCTGGTGCCGGATGAACCTACGCCAGAAGCGCGAGGGCCCGGAGCCAGTCGCGCATTTTCCGTGCAAAAGTGGGGCATGGAAACCTGGGGCGACCTTTTCACGCCGCGCCAGGCTCTGGCCCTCTCCACCTTCGTCCGCCTCGTGCGGGAGGCCCACGAGCAGGTGCTGGCGGAAACGGGAGATCTTCCCTTCGCCCGCGCCGTGGCAACCTGCCTGGCGCTGGCGGTGAGCCAGCTCAGTCACTATCTAAGCTCCATCTCATTCTATTGGAAAGAGGGCATGATTTCAGCATTTATCCAGGGTGCCAGCCTTCCAATGCGTCCCGACTTTGCCGAGGCAAATCCGTTGATGCCCAAATTGGTGGGCGGGTTTGAATATGCCCTGGAGCAGGTGGTCCAGGTGCTGGAGCGGGAAGGAGGGCAGGGGTTCCGCTCCGGCACGGTCCGGCAGGGCTCGGCCACGGCCATCCCGCTCCCCGACCAGTCAGTTCCTTATGTGGTCACCGATCCGCCCTACTACGATGCGGTGCCCTATGCAGCCCTCTCGGACTTCTGCTATGTATGGTTCAAACGGATGATAGGAGACTTACATCCAGACCTCTTCCGCCTGCCGCTCACGCCTAAGGCCGAAGAGTGCATCCTAGATCCAGGCCCGCCACCTCCAGGCGAGCCGGAGAAGACCAAGGAGTTCTTCGAAAACACCATGGAGCGTGCCCTAGCCGAATGCCGCCGGGTGCTCCAGCCCGATGGTGTTGCTGTGGTACTTTTTGCCCACAAGGGCACGGCCGGCTGGGAGGCGATGCTGAACGCCCTGGTCCGGGCAGGCTGGACGGTGACCACCTCCTGGCCCATTGAGACAGAGCGGAGCGCCCGGATGCGGGCCAAGAATTCCGCCGTGCTGGCCTCTTCTGTCTTTCTCGTCTGCCGCCCCCGGCCCGAGAACGCCGGTGTAGGCGAATGGCGGCAGGTGCTTGCGGAACTCAACCGGCGCGTCGCTGAGTGGCTCCCCCGCCTAGAAAAAGAGGGGATCCACGGGGCGGACGCCATCTTCTCCTGCTTGGGGCCGGCCCTGGAGGTCTACAGCCGTTATGAGCGGGTGGAGACAGCGGGTGGCCAGGTCATCCCTCTTGGGGATGTGCGCAATGGCAAGGGCCAGGTCGTCCAGCGAGGGTATCTCTCCTATGTGTGGGAAGCAGTGGCCCGGGAAGCGCTCAAGGTCATCTTCGCCGAAGCCGACCCCACGGGGTTTGAGGAGGATGCGCGCCTGACCGCTGTGTGGCTCTGGACCCTCCGCGCCAGGGCCGACGGTGCCGCCTCTGAAGAAGCGGAGGAGGAGATGCTGGTGCTGGAGGAAGAGGCAGCTGAGGACGCAGGCCAAAAGAAGTCTCCTGGCTATGCCCTACCCTACGACGATGCCAGGCTCATCATCCAGGCTCTGGGTGCCCACGAGGACCGGCTCAAGCGCCCGGGCGGCATCCTGGAGGTGAAAGGTAACACGGCTCGCCTCCTTCCGGTGGCTGAGCGGCGACGCTTCCTCCTTGGTGAGCATCCTGCAGGCGCCATGCATCCCCGTCCACGGAAAGGGCAGCAACTCCTCTTTGAGGAGATGGCGCCAGAGCCAGAAGAAGGCGTAAAGCTAGCGCCGGGTCAATCTACGTTGGATCGCCTGCATCAGGCGATGCTTCTCTTCGCCGAAGGCCGTAGCGAAGCCCTGCGCCGGTTCCTTGTGGACGAGGGTGTTGGCCACGACGGGCCGTTCTGGCGGCTGGCAGATGCGCTGTCGAAACTCTATCCCCCGTCTTCCCAGGAAAAGCGCTGGGTGGATGGCCTGCTGGCCCGGAAGAAGGTGCTGGGATTGTGAACGGGGTCATTGGTCCTGTGGAATGGTACCAGGTGTTTCGCCGGGAGGTGCGCAACCCCCGGTGGGCAGACCCGTTGCGAGAGTCTGCCCTCAAGGGCCGTCTAAGAACCTGGACGGAGTACCTGACAGACGTGGTGGTTGCAACTTGCCAGAACCTGGGCTGGGCAGCGGTTGCCCGGGGGTGTCTGGCCGCAGTGTTGCCGGTACCCAGGCAAGAGTACCTGGCCGTTGACGTGATGGCTTTTCCCCGTGCGGACCGTCCCGGCTGGAGGAAGCCCGTTGCAGCTTTTGAACTGGAGAACCGGCTGGACCTGGAAGCCATCTCTTATTCGGTGTGGAAAGTGAGCATGGTCCGGTGCTTCTTCGGTGGGGTGTTCTGCTACCGCCAGCAGCCAGAAGGAATCAGGGATCTGCTTGTTGGCCTCACGCAAGGGGTGATGGCCGAGCTGCATCCCCCTGCGGAACAGCATGAGGCTAAGATCCTTCTGGTTGTCGGTACGCGTAGCAAAGCCGAAGATTTCCCCGATGGGTTTTTCAAACCCTATCTTTGGGACAGCGCGGTTGGGCAGTTCCGACCTTTGTGGTAAGCCAACGTCAGGAGGTGGGAAGTCATGACTGGGTTGAAACCCTGGCACCAGGTTGCAGTTCCCAGGGAAGACTTGAGAAGGGGCGTGCCCCTGGACGCGGCGGAGTTTGCCATTCATCTTGACCAGGTCATTGACGGGCGTGCCCCACTGGATTACCGGGAGCCTGAACGCTTCTTTGCCCGGACCTACCTTACGAAGGCCTATCGGGAGATGGCGGCCGAGGTGATGCGGCGTCTGGCGGGTGACGTGGTGGGCACCTCTCCTGGCATCAACCTGACCACACAGTTTGGCGGCGGTAAGACGCACTTCCTTACACTTCTTTACCACCTTTTTAAGGCGGGAGATGAGGCTGGGAACTGGCCCGGGGTCAAGGAACTGCTCGGCCAGGCAGGTCTTGACGATGTGCCTGACGCCGACGTGGCGGTGTTCATCGGCAACCGGTTTGACTTCGTCGTGGGCGTCGGAGCCGAAGGCGAGCCCAGGCGGAAGACTCCCTGGGGGGACCTGGCATGGCAATTGGCGAAGAGCCGTGGCGATCCCTCCCTTTTTTCGGTGGTTGAACGGCATGACCGGGAGGGGGTGGTGCCGGGTGGTGAGATCCTCCAGCAGTGGTTTGAGGGGAAGCCCACGCTTATTCTGATGGACGAGGTGCTGAATTTTATCCGCCGCACCCGTGAGGCTGGCGGCTCCTATGCAAAGCTGGGGTCACAGATGTACAGCTTCCTGGATGTTTTGACCAGGGAGGTGGCGGGCACCTCTAAAGCCGTCCTTGTGGTCTCTCTCCCCATGTCGGAATACGAAATGACCCAGGAGGATGAAGCCGACTACCAGCGACTGGACAAACTCCTCGACCGGCTCAGCAAGGCGGTACTCTTGTCTGAACAGGTCGAGATTGCCGAGATTGTGCGGCGGCGCCTGTTCGAGGAGATCGGGGATCCGAAAGAGATTCGTCGCACGGCGAAGGCTTACGCCGATTGGGTCAAATCCCACCGGCAACAGCTTCCCGAGTGGTTCCCTGTGGACCAGGCCGAAAAACTCTTCGAGGTGACGTATCCCTTCCATCCCACGGTGATTTCGGTGTTTGAGCGCAAGTGGCAGTCGCTCCCAAAGTTTCAGCGGACCCGCGGGGTATTACGCCTCTTGGCGCTTTGGGTCTCCCACGCCTACCAGCAGGCTTTTCGAGAAGGGAATCGGGAGCCACTCATTACGCTGGGCTCAGCACCCCTTTCCGACAGCCGTTTCCGGGCTGCGGTCTTTGAGCAGCTGGGTGAGCAGCGATTAGAGGCCGCCATCCTCTCTGACATCGCCGGGGATGAGGCCCATGCCGTGCGCATGGACGCGGAAGCGCCGGCAACGATCAAGAGAGCTCGGCTCCATCAAAAAATAGCCACAGCCGTGTTTTTTGAGTCCTCCGGCGGCCAGGTGCGCAACGAGGCCAGTCTGCCAGAAATCCGCCTGGCCGTGGGCGAGCCCGGGTTGGACATCGGGAATGTGGAGACCGTGCTGGAAAATCTTGTTCGCCGCTGCTACTACCTGGACGCCAAAGGGACAGCCTACTGGATCAGCCACCGGCCGACCCTCAACAAGATCCTGGCTGACCGCCGGGCGGCGCTTTCCGGACCCGAGGCTGACGAAGCCATCCGGGAGAAAGTCCGACAGGTGATCCGTGAAGTGTTCAAAGGGGGTCCTGCTTTGGATCGCCGGTTCTTCCCCGAAGCATCGGGAGATATTCCAGACACACCCTCCCTGACCCTGGTTGTTCTTGCTCCGGAGCACGGCTGGGAAAACGCGTCCCGCGAAGCCACCCAGCGCCTTGTTGCCAGCATGATTCAAGAGTGTGGAGGGCGCGGGCGGACTTTCAAAAGCGGACTCATCTTTGCCGTCGCAGAAGGCGGTGCGGCCCTTGCGGACGAGGCCAAGACCTTGCTTGCCCTGGAAAGCCTCGAGGACCCTGCTGAGCAAGAGCGGCTTAAACTGGAATTGTCGCAGATCCAGGAGCTCAGGGAAAAGAAGCGGCGCACCGAACGGAGTCTAAAGGAACTGGTCTGGCGCGTCTATCGACGGGTTCTGTTCCTGGCAGAAGATGGCGGTGTCCGAGAAGTGGATTTGGGCCTTCTCCACTCCAGCGCTGCCGAATCGCTGGTAGGGTTCATCGTTGCACGGCTCAAGCAGGAAGGACTTCTGGAAGAGAGCATCAGTCCGGATTTCCTTGTTCGTAACTGGCCACCTGCTCTAACCGAATGGACTACAAAGGCCGTGCGGGACGTGTTCTTTGCTTCTCCCAGGTTCCCTCGCCTTCTGAATCCAGAAATTTTACGTAGCACCATAGCGGAAGGCGTGAAGGCGGGGAAGTTCGGTTATATGAGCAAGGCCTATGAGAATTCCCATAGTATGCTGATTATTGGAGACCCAAACTTTGGGCCGGCAAATGTCGAGATTTCAGACCAGGTCGTTCTCTTGCCTCGGGAGAAGGCTCTTGAGGTGAAAGGAGCACCACCAGCCCGGTCTGGGGAGCCAGAGTGTGGGTCTGGTTTGGCCGAGGCACCTGTGGTTGAAGTGGAACCAGGGGGTACGACAGTGGAGCCCACCTCAGTTACACCGTCAGTATCTCCCAGACGGCGCCTGTCATGGGAGGGGGAGCTGCCCCCTCAAAAATGGACGAACTTCTATATGAAGGTACTGACCCGTTTCGCTACGGATCCCAGCCTTCGTCTCCGCGTTTATTTTGAAGTGACTCCTGAGATGGGTATCACGCCGAACCAGATAGAAGAAATCGAGGCTGCTTTGCGAGAGCTTGGTCTCGATGTAAGGGTCATTCGGGTGGAGGACAGCGAATAACCAAGCGAGTATGGGGTGATTACAGGGTAGTCGCTGCTTGAGAGTCCCGAGACTCTTGTCTCTCTTCAGGTTGCCCAGCGCCTGCGGGAGCTGCAAGGAGCCACGGTTCTTCTTCGGGTCGATGACCCCACAGGGGCAATGCGGCGGCTGAAGCAGGATCTTGAGAAGCTTTTGCGCGATTACGGTTGTACGG
>Ga0072500_116236_pt1 | contig 15557 bp, 13 predicted proteins | sample GBScelen77Swater_FD_63803 | JGI IMG/M metagenome (GOLD analysis project Ga0072500, IMG submission 63803) | Hot spring microbial communities from Great Boiling Spring, Nevada - cellulolytic enrichment S 77C v2 (version 2) | ecosystem: Environmental > Aquatic > Thermal springs > Hot (42-90C) ...
GTCCGCTGGCCTGGATCGGCGTGCCAGCGGATAAATGCCAAGTAAAAAGCCTGGAAAAGTGGGTAAACGCGGAAAAATAGAAATAATAAGAGGGGAAGGCAAATAAAGACATAAGCCCAAAGAGCCCGCCGCCGGGATAAGGTCAACACGATCTAGACAGAAAAAGGGGCAGGGCTTAACCCCGCCCCTTTTTCTTCCCTAGCGCTTACCCCAAAAGGCATCAAGCACAGCTTGTTCTTCAGCGGCAGCAATGGCTAAGGCCTCTTCTGGCGATCCGCCAGCGCGGATGACCCGTAGGATTGCATCAATCATGATTTGTCTCTGCCGGGCTTCATCCACGAAGAATGTAGCATGAGAGTAGGGCAAAGCCCGCAAGAATGGGCCATAAATTGGGTCATTAAGGAGTTCAGGCCGGTTTAAGAGGGACAAGCGCGCTGGTAACTCACCTACCATCTGGAGCCACAACTCCATAGCTTCTGCAGAAGTGATGAACTTTAGGAATTTAACCGCGGCTTCTAGTTCTGCCCCTTGAGCTCTCGGGGTTAACGCGTGCATCCAGAAAGAGGCAAAGTTGTGCCTTTCGCCATCCGGAGTAAGCCTGGGTAACTCCGCAACACCCCAGCGGAACTTAGCACCGCTCTTTATGGTCCCTATAGCGAAGGATCCGTCTACAATCATTGCAATAAGCCCAGCGTTAAAACCTTCGCGGTAGTAGCCAGACACGCCAGGAAATGGGAAGTCTGGTTCACCAATTTTATGAACAAGCGCCAAGTCTGTGTAGAACTTAAGGGCGCGAACACCCTCTGGACTATTATACAAAACCTGACGGTAATCTTCGCTGTAAGGTGTCCCGCCAAACTGCCTAATTAACACCTCCCGGACCAAATGGTGGTCCTGCCCATCCGGGGCCATTCCAAATCCGGCTCGGACGAGCACACCATCCTGCCACACCGTTAACTTTTTAGCAATATCGATAAACTCGTCCCAAGTCTCTGGAGGATTAACGATTCCATACTGTTCAAAAAGATCGATGTTGTAAAACAAAGCCAATGTGCGCACACCGGTAGGCAGTCCCCAGTATCGCCCATCCATCTTAGCAGCCTGCACAAGGGGGGCGAATTCGCTCTCGATTTCATCGGTCGAAAACCATTCTTCAGGGAGAGGTTGGAGATAACCTGCCCGTTGCCAAGCGGGGAGCCATCCGTAGTAAAGGTTAACGACGTGAGGTCCTACACCAGCAGGAACAGCAGCCGCCACTTTTTCTGCGAAGGCTGCGTATGGGAAAGTTTCGTGAATCACTTTGATATCGGGGTTTTCTGCTTCAAACCGTTTGATTAGCTCGTCGATGGCTTTGACTTTAGTAGCATACTCGTACTGCCAATAAACTATGGTGACTGGCTCGGCGGCCAAACTTACCCCCACCAAAGTTAGCCCGACACATAAGCCTAAAATCCTTATTCCAAGTTTTGTCAACATGTGTACCTCCTTTTTCTTTTCATTTTAATTTACACAATCTGCACACTTAATTTATAAGCCGTTCTCACCTCCTTTCGTACCCGCCCTTAATCCGCGGTGGATAACCACACGTTGCCCTTGCTCTATACCTATCTCCTCCCGACCTAACAAGCGCGCCAAAAACTTAGGAGATCGGAGAGCCAAAGCTACAGCGCCGAGAAGTCCTGCATCACTTCCTAGAGCAGATAACACAAGATTAGGAGCAAATGGAACCGCCTTAGCAAGCCAGTCCCTAAATCGCTGAAGATCCAGCATTCCGGATTCGACGATGCCTCCACCGAGTACAATTATTTCTGGATTAAGCACACATACTAGGTTGATCAAGGTTAACGCCAAAAACCGTTGAGCGTCCTCTACAATGTTCCGAGCAGTAATGTCACCGTTTTGATAAGCAGACAATACATGAACGGCTTCTAGGGCATCCAGCGATTTAGCGAATTTAAGGATCCCCTCTCCATTCCCTGCCAGAATAGCAGCCTTTCCTCGTTGAGCGATGCCAAACCCTGAGGCTAGGTGCTCCAAGCAACCAAATTCCTCAAACTTCTGCCCCAAATATTGTGTATCGGGGAGGGAATAACCTATCTCTCCAGCAGAATAGGTAGCTCCGCGATAAAGTTCACCGTTTAAAATAATTCCCGCCCCAATGCCTGTACCAATGAATATGCAGACTAAACTGGAGGCACCGCGCCCCGCTCCTCGCCAATGTTCGCCTAAAGCGTGTAAATTTACATCGTTCTCAATAATCACTGGAAGTTGAAAACGGTTTTCCAAAAGATGTTGCAGATGAAGGTCGTGCCAGCCTAAACTGGGGGCCGAAACCACTACACCTTTTTCTGGAACCACTACACCCGGCACACCAACCACAATGACGCCGGGCTTTGCCCCAAAAGAATCCGCGGAAGACATGATGTCCTCGATAAGCTTGATCAAAACAGCCTGCCCTTGGGCACCTTGCTTAGAGCGTACGGAGGATCGGAGAACAATATTTCCGTCAAGGTCCAAAAGAGCTGCCCGTGCAAGCGTCCCCCCCAGATCAACTCCAACCACAAAGCTGGCTTGGGCATTGAACTTGATCCATATGGGGGGCCGTCCCACATCCCGTTCATGCTGGGACTCATGAGAGCACTCAATAACTAACCGCTTTGCCAGGAGCTCGTCCACAATGCGGGTGACAGAGGCAGGACTTAACCCCAAATACCGAGCGAGATCAGCGCGCGACATAGGGCCTTGATCTCGTAGAAGTTCTAATACTGTTACACTGTTTACCCAACGACATCCTGCAGGCCGGCCAACACGAATATTCATATTAATTTCAGAAACAAATTTTATATCGCCTCTCATGCTATGTCAAGTCCCCGAGTTGGCTCGTTGAAATTGTTACTGAAGGGGTCATCGATTCCTCATAAACGGGGTTACCAGAGGAAAGGACCGATGACCCCCGAAGACCAAGAACTTCTGGAGAAAATCTATCGAGATCAGCGCCTTTTCGTGAACTTTTTCCAGCCGGTGGGGAAGCTTCTCGCTAAGGAAAGAAAGGGAGGAAAGACCCGGAAGGTCTACGACGTGGTCAAGACTCCTTTCCAACGGGTTCTCGCTTCCCCGTATGTGCCCACAGAAGCCAAGGAAAGACTGGAGCAGATTTACCAAACGTTGAACCCCGCGAAACTCCGGACTCTAACAGGAATTATGAGGCAAGCTTGCGGGCTTCGGTAACACCTACTTTTAAGGCATCACGAAACCCGCCCAGCCCCCGGGCCAACGAGGGATTGTCTTCACGACTCGCATGAAAGCTTCGCGCCTTGAGAGAAAATGGAACAGGGCCAGAAACACTAGCGGCACACGGCGCACCGCCTCCTCGAGCCCTTCGTCAAGCATGGCTTTCCAGGCGCCGTCCAAAAGAGGTAAAGCCAGAATACCGTTTTTATGGTTTGCCAGTTTACGGTAGAACGCTGAAGACAAAAACACCGCTTCCACTCCAAGCCGATTGGAAGCGCGTCTTCTCGCCAGAAAACCGGTTTTATGGTATAACAGTTTACTGGTGTACTTTTATCAATTTGCAACCCCCTCGAAAAAAGAATAAATTCCCCTGCCATGAAGGTCGATAAACGCCTCGATATGGGCCTTCGTCTCCTTTTAGGCTTGGCGAAAAAGCCCGACCAGCTCCAATCAGCCCGCGATCTCGCCCTAAACCAGGGACTCCCAGAAACCTCAGTCCGCCCCATCCTCCGAGACCTTTCCCGGGCAGGCTTTCTCGCCTCGGAGATCGGCCGCGAAGGCGGCTATAAACTCGCAAAGCCTCCCGAAGAGATAAGGCTCGCCGATGTTTTCCAGGTACTCGCTGGAGACAGCCTTGAGCTTGCCCTCTTCAGCCGCGGCCGCTCAAAACCCCTCCCCCTTGAGCGCTCCTCCCCAACTTTTCCATTCTTTTCCGCTTTGGAACGAAAGTTCTGGGAGGAGCTCAAGGATAGGACCTTGGCCGATCTCCTCTGATGCCCAACCCAAAAGTGGTAGAGGCCACCTTTGGCTTGCGCGACGATCTTCCCACTCGCCTCCTTTTTTCTCTCCTTGCGCAAAACCTCGCTGAGGTTTGCCAGATTGTGAGCGTCCTTGGTCAAAAGGACCTTCCGCCAGCTCTTCTTTCGCGCCTCAAAGGAATCGAAGCCGAACTTTTGGAGATGAGCCGCCTCTGCCAGTTCCCTCCCCTCACCCTCTCGCGCCCTTCAACGGTTTCCAAAGGTTAGGATCGGCTCATCCGCGATTTCGAACCCCTGGAGGGCATTCCTATAGTTGTGCCGATGAAATTCTCTTCTTGTCCCCCAAAAAATTTGACAACTCCATTCTCACCTCGATAAACTAATTTCGTGCAGTTAGAAATCACCCTTGAGGGCAAAGATGGAAAAATCCTCCTTCCCCGCCAATATAACGAGGTTCTCCAGGGATTCCTCTACAGAAACCTGGAAAGCGAGCTCGCTTTGAAGCTCCATGATGACGGCTTTACCGATCCCAAAAGCATAAAAAGGCGGCTGAAACTTTTTACCTTTTCCCGCGTTCTTGGTAAATGGAAGGAAGAAGGTGAGATGATGGCCTTCGATGGTCCGGTGTGTTGGATCGTGGCCTCCCCATGGGAGGAGCTCCTCTCCTCCCTCGCCATGTCTTTCTTATGCGCAGCGGAGCTGGAGCTATACAACCAGAAAGTGCGCGTGGCTGGCCTAAAGGTCATTCCCATCCCAGAATATAAAAGACCCGTGCGTGTAGTCACCCTTTCGCCCATCACCGTGTACCGCACCCTCCTTACCCCTGAGGGCCGGAGAAAAACGTATTACTACTCGCCGTTTGAGAAGGAATTCAGCGACCTTGTGGTGGGGAACCTCGTGCGGAAAGTGCGGGCCTTTCAGGGCCAAGAAGTCCCAAAGGAAGGGGAGGTGCGGCCAGTGCGCGTAAGAAAACAGAATGAACACGTTATCCTCTACAAGGGCACAGTGGTCAAGGCCTGGAGCGGCGTATACGAGCTGGACCTCCCGGAACCCCTTTTCCGCATGGCATTCGCCGCAGGTTTAGGCGCCAAGAATTCCCAGGGATTTGGCTGCATCGGCCTTTGGTCGCCCACCGCTCCCGAAAGGAGAAAAACATGATCCTGGAAGCCGTCCGACGTCTGGGTTTGGCCGCGCTCGAACGCACACCTTTTGTAGAGACTCTCGTGGATACCGACGTCCAAGGGAAATACATCGTTGTTTTTGATCTTCACCCTGATCCCTGGCGCCTAGAACTCGACGTCCGTTCGGTGGAAGAAAAAGCTTTAGCGGAAGTCCTTTGGGTTGGAAACGCCCCCGGCGCAAACAGCCCCCAGGACCGCTTCACCACGAATCACCCAGAATATCTGGCCTCTCAAGCCGTTCCCAATGTTTTGACTTCTATTTCCAAAGGCCCGTTAAAGGATATCCTCGATAGCATCTTCAAGAACGCCTATCTCGATTTGGGAGAAAAGGCAGAGGTTTTTCCCCAAGGCGGAGGAGATCCCCAATATCCACGGTACCGCTACCTCTGGAACTTACCAGAATTAGGCATAACCGACACGGATCTCCTTCCCCAAGAAGAACGGCAGGAGGTGGAGGAAATCTGCCAAAAAGAAAAAGTTAGCCCCTTCAGCCTGGAATTTCTCCAAGCCTACGCCCGCAAAAACGGAAGCGCAAAAGCCGCGTGCGAACTTTTGGGCGAAACCCTCAAACAATGGACGGCCCAAAAGCTTGGGATTAAACCCAAGGAAATCGCTCTCTACACCCTCGCTTTCGAAGGAGAACTCCTTGCCCAACACCCCGATTACAAAAGCTATCTTGAGCAAAAACTCGTGGACGAAGCCTTTGAGGAGGCCGCAAAGGGCGTATGCCACCTTTGCGGAAAACAAGATAAAGTCACCAGGGACACCACTCGCTTCCGATACCTCAAGTTCTACATCACCGATAAACCAGGTTTTGCTTCCCGCCTCACAAAAGAGGGATTCCTCAAAAACTATGCCCTTTGCAAAGAATGCTATAGAGGGCTTTTGACTGGCGAGCAGTGGCTTGAAAATCATCTCCGCACACAACTCGGCCACAAGGATGTCTACGTAATTCCTGTTTTCCACTTGCCCGAAGCCTACCCATCTTCGGATCAGCTTGAAGCATGGGCCAAATATTTGAAAAACCGCCTGGATGCTGCGCAAACCTTTGAAGACTGGAGGAAGTTTCAAGAAGAAATTGAACGCTACCAGCACTACGAAGAGCAGAAAGCCCTTTTTGTCCTGAATTTCCTTTTTGTTACCAAGCAAAAAGCGGCCGTAAAGGTCGATAAACTAATTCCCGATGTTCCTCCATCCAGATTGGATCGTCTCGATGAAGCCAGGCAAAGAGTTCGCCAGAAGGCTACAGAATTTCTGGGCCCCGACATAAAAGGCGAATGGGACCTCAGCCTCGAAAAAATGGTCTTCCTGCTCCCCCTGCGCCGCATGGGCAATTACGTCGAAGCCACTCCCTACCTCAACCTCCTCGACGCCCTTTTCACCGCCCGCCCGCTGGAGGAAAGAACCCTCATCCGCCAATTTGTGGAAGTAGCCGCAGTCCATCGCTTCGAGCGCTACGAACAGTATGTCCAGGAGCGCCCTAAAGGAGGGGAGCTGGCACGGGAGACCGCCCTGGTTCAGCAGATTCTGCAATCCCAGCTTTTCCTCCTCTACCTGAAAGAATTGGGGCTGCTCAGCCGTTTTTTAGGAGGTGAAAGGAAGATGACCGAGCTAAGAACCAAGGAAGAATTGGAGGAGTTGCTGGATCAGGACGTGCGGAACTGGATGGACGGGTTAGGCCTAGGGGGCGCCCGCCGTGGCCTTTTCCTTTTGGGCGTGCTCATCGGAAAAATCGGCTCCACCCCCGAGCAAAGAAAGAGCGAAAAACCCATCCTCAATAAGCTCATCTTCCAGGGAATGGACCGCCTAAAAGTCATGCGCCTGGCCAACGAAGTCTACGAAAAGCTCCGCCAATACCGGATCGCCGACGTAAACGAAGGGACGTACGCCGTGGCCAAAGCCTATCTCGACTCATCCCTGAGCGAACTTGATTCCCCGCAGGAGAACGTTTTTTGGATCCTTTCTGGCTACTCTTACGCCACCTGGAAGGCTATCCAGGCTGGCAGGAAAAAGGAGGGGTCGGAATGAGCGAGATTGTGCGGAAGAACAGCGAGATCCTTTTCCTCTACGACGCCAAGCTTTGCAACCCAAACGGTGATCCCGATGAGGAAAACAAACCCCGCATGGACTACGAAGCCCGCAGAAACCTCGTGAGCGATGTGCGCCTCAAACGCTACCTCAGGGACTACTGGATCGCCCTCGATACGGAGGCTTGGAAAAAGCTGGGATTTCCCGAAAAACAGGATGTTTGGGTCCGCCAAATCGAGGATCAAAACGGAAACCTAAGCCGAGTCTCCGCAAAACAGCGCATCAACACCCTCGCCCAAGAATTCGCAAAGGCTCAAGGAAAACCTTCCGCCTCCGTCAAGAAACTCATCGAGGACCGGGAGTTTTTAAAGTGGGTATTGGAGAAACTTGTAGATGTTCGGCTCTTTGGGGCCACCATGCCCGTTGGGGAAGACGAGGACAAGCGTGGCGCCGCCCTCACCCTTACAGGACCGGTACAGTTCACCTGGGGCTACTCCCTCAACCGCGCGGAAATTCTGCCCTCCTCCACAATCAGCTCCCAATTTGCCGGCCGCGAGGAGGGCGAAAAGGGCCAATACGGCACTTTCGGAAAAGACTGGCGCATCAAGTACTCCCTTTTGGCCTTCTACGGAACGGTCAGCGCTTGGCGGGCCCAATATACTCGCCTTAAAGAGGAGGATCTTCTCCTTTTGGACCACTCCATGGTTGAGGCCCTGTCCCTTTTGGCCACGACCCGCAGCAAACTTGGCCAAACGCCGCGGCTCTACCTACGCCTGGTATACCGTGACGACAAAACCTTCCTCGGCGACCTCCGCGCCGGCCTGAAACTCGACCCTGAGGAAGGCCTTGAGGACATCAAGGACGTAAATCTCGACTTTTCCGAACTTCTGGCGAAAATTTTCGCCGCAAAAGATCGCATTGAAAACGTTATCCTTTGGGTCCACCCAGATTTCTCGTCGGGAAACGCTTTCAAAAAGGAGCTTGAGAACGCCTCGATCCTTAAACAAGGGTGAGCATGGCAAGCGAAATGAAAAGGCCACTCCTTGTCTTCGACCTCGTCGGCCCTATGGCCCATTTTCGCAGGTTCTACACCAACTCCTCCTCCCTCTCCTACCCTTTTCCACCGCGAACGGCGGTGATGGGGATGATTGCTGCCCTTTTGGGCCGCGGCCGCGACACGTACTACGAGGAGCTTTCCATGGAAAACGCCCGCATCGGCGTGGCTTTGAAAACGCCGGTCCGAAGCGTAATGCAGACCGTAAACTACCTGGCCACGGATGATCAGGACTGGCATGGTGTGAAAAGGCGCATTCAGATCCCTTTAGAGTTCGTCTTTCCCCGGCCGCCAGAGCGGTTTTTGCGCTACCGGATCTTTTTCTCTTCCCCCAAACCTTCCCTTGTGGAAGAGCTCTACGCATATTTGAGCCAAGGCCAATACAAATATCCTCTGTATTTTGGGCTCACGGAGTGCCCCGCCTGGGCGGAAAACCCCCGCTTCCTCCCCGAGGTGAAATGGATTTCTGACCCCAAAGAGCCCTTGCCGGTGGCCACTGTCGTACCCCTCCCCAGGCTTGCGGAGCCCCCCAATCTCCAAGCCCTCCAGGGCCTGCGCCTCTTCAAGGATCGCATTCCTTTGGATTTCTATTCCGATCGGAAACTCAAGGCTGCGGCGGAAGTGCTCTGGGAGGCCGAGGGCCGCGCCCTTCCCCTCAAACTCAAAGGCGAGCTTTTCCAAGTCCCTGAAGATTCCACATACGCTTGCTTTTTAGAGCTTTGAAGGGCAAACCATGCCCTACGAATCCCATCCGGGGAAGCCCTTGAAGAGGCACCTGGCCGAGGTGGCCGAGGGGGCCAAAGGGTATCTCGATCATCCCGCTCTCCGCCAACGCCAGCTTCTTCGGGAAGGCGCGTATCTCGTGGGCCTTGCTCATGATCTGGGCAAGTACACGCCGTTTTTTCAGACCCACTTAAAGGAAGGGCGAGATTTTGATGGCCTAGAACGCCATTCTTTCTTAAGCGCCCTCCTCGCCGCCTGGTTGGCCTTAAAACGGAACGAAAAGCTCCCGGAAGCACGGGAGCGAGAGTTCCTCCCTCTTTTGGCCTACCTTGTCGTACACCGCCACCATGGCCACCTCTGCGCCCCAAAGAACCTCCTCCCGCCCCTCGGGGACCCAGATAAAGCCCAAGGCGAACTCTTTTCTGCTCTCCGAGCATTGAACTCCCAGCTTGAAGCCATGAGGAAAAATCGAGATTGGATCCCCGAATGGAAAGAGCTAGGAATAGAGGAAGCCATCGAGTTTGTGGAGAGGCCAAATCTCAAGGATCTTTTTGCCGCTCTCGACAAGTTGGAATACCGCCTGAAGCGGGCGGATGAGGATTTGGGAGCTTGCCTCTGCCTTTGGGGCCAGCTTCTTTTCTCCGCCCTCACGGATGCGGACAAGCGCAGCGCCGCCCAAACAAGAGGCTTGAAACGCCTCCTTATCCCTCCCGATCTTGTGGAACGTTTCCTCCGCCAACGCTACCCCTATCCGCAAGGGGAAATACCCCGCTTGCGCGCCGAATTCCAAACCGCTGTGCGCTCCAATGTGGAAGCCCTAAATCCCCAGGAGATTTTGGGACAGACGTTTTCCCTCACTGCGCCCACGGGCTTAGGGAAAACCCTGGCTGCCCTCGATGTGGCTCTGCGCCTGCGGGGAAAGCTCCAGGAAATCTGGGGTGAAGACCATGCCCCACGGATCGTTTATGCTCTTCCTTTCATCAATATCATCGAGCAAAATCACGCGGAGTTCCAAAAAGTTCTTAGCTTACTTTGGCCCCATAGCTTCGTTCCCGAAGCCGCCCTTTTGCGCCATCACCACTTGGCCGAAATATCCTACCGCACCGAAGATGAGGCCCTGCCCCTGGAACAAGCCCTCCTCCTCACCGATTCCTGGGAAAGCGAGGTCATCGTTACCACTTTTGTGCAGCTGTTCCAAACCATTTTGGGCTATCAAAACCGCTTCCTAAGGAAGCTCCATAACCTCATAGGCTCCATCGTCATTCTCGACGAAGCCCAGGCTCTTCCTGTGGAATACTGGCCCTTAATGCACAAGGTGTTTGAGGTTTTGAAGAAGGAGCTGGGGGTGGTCGTGTTGCAAATGACGGCCACAAAACCCCTCATCTTTCCCAAGGTAAAAGAGCTCCATTCCGATCCCAAAGCCCTCTTTCGGCGCCTAAATCGAACCAAACTCATTGTGCGAGAGGAACTGCCCTTTGAGGACTGGCTTGGAGAGGCCATAAGGCTTTTTGAGGAGCACGGCTCGCTTCTCATCGTGGTGAACACCGTAGGGGTGGCCCTGAGGACCTATAAAGCATTGCGCGCAAACCTTAAGGGTCTTCAGCCCTTTGGCTTTCGTGTTCCCGAGGAGAAGAGCGCGTGGCTTGTGCATCTTTCCACAAACATTGTCCCAAAACAGCGGATGGAGAGGGTTTGCGCCCTAAAGCAGCATTTGAGCTGCGGCGGCCGGGCCTTGGTGGTCTCCACCCAGGTCATCGAGGCCGGTGTAGATTTGGACTTTCCCGCAGTTCTCCGGGATTTGGGGCCTTTAGACTCCATTGTCCAGGTCGCCGGCCGCTGCAACCGCGAGGGCCGCGCCCGCCAAGCCCCCGTCTACCTCATCCCCCTCAAAGATGGGGGGTGCGCGCGGATCTATGGCGCCGTCCACACCCACGTGGCCCGTTCCCTCCTCCAAGGCCTCCACACTCTTGAGGAAAAGGATTTCTATCTCCTCGTGGAAAAGTATTTCGCAGAAGTTCAAAAGCGCTCTTCCCAACGCGTATCAGAAGAGCTTTGGAAGGCCTACCAAACCCTCGCTTACGATGATTTGGAAAAAGAGCCATCCCTCTCCGATTTTCACCTCATTGAAGCCCCGGAACATTTGCCGATCTTTGTTCCCCTAACGAAAGCCGATGAGGATTGGTTTTGGAACGAATTCCATCCGGAAGCATTCAAAAACGAGGACATAAATTCCCGCCGCAGGGCGTGGCTTAAACATCGCAAAAGATTTCACGACCATCTTTTACGTCCCTTCCTTGCCCGTGCCCTTCGTAATCTCCCACCGGAGGTGGAAGGGGCTCCCTATCTACGTTGGATCCCTTACGACGATTTGGATCGTTTCTACCACGAGGAATGGGGATTCCGCTGGGACGAAGAGGATTTGGAAAGGGCATGGATAGTGTAGATAAAACAAAAATTACAGGTACGCTCCTTTGGTATTGGGCTATCTGCCCAAGGGAAGCCTGGCTCATGGCCCATGACATCCTGCCCGACGAGGACGACCCTTACCTCGAGCTTGGCCGTTTTTTGAGCACCAAAAGCTATCCCCGCCTAAAACGCCGCGAACTTTGCCTTCCCGGAATGAAGGTAGATCTAGTGCAGTTCAAAGACAAACAGCTCATTGTTGTAGAGGTCAAAAAGTCCTCGCGCTTCCTTGAGGCTACCCAACTCCAGCTCCTCTTTTATTTAGCCCGCCTAGAAGAGCTAGGGGTACATGCGCGCGGAGAAATACGAGTCCCTACCGAGCGCAGAAGGCTTTCCCTTGCACTCGACGAGATGGGGAAACACCGTCTCCTTTCTGCCATAACCGGACTTTCGCGCCTTTTGGAACAGCCCAACCCTCCACCTCCCACGCGCATCTCCTTCTGCCGAAGATGCGCTTATCGCGCCTTCTGCTGGGCAGAGGAAATTTTGGATGGCACGGGATGAAAAGAACTCTCTACCTTATGGCCAGTGGCGCACTCCATCGGCGAGGAAATACCTTGGTTTTGGAACTGTCTACGGGAAAAGAGGGGATCACCCGCAAACATTTTCCTATCGAGCAAGTACAAGAAATCCTCGTATTCGGAGAGGTTACACTAAACAAGCGAACCTTGGAATTTTTGAGCTCACGCGAGGTTCTCGTGCACTTCTTTAATCGTTTCGGGATGTATATTGGCAGTTTTTATCCTCGAGAACATTACAACTCCGGCTACATGTTAGTCAAACAAGTTGAACATTACTTAGACCAAAAGAAACGAGTGGATCTGGCAAGGCGTTTCGTGGAGGGGGCGTTGCAAAACATGCTTCAAGTTCTCCGATACTACATAAACCGAGGAAAAGAGGATCTCCAGCCCGCCTACGATTGTGTTGCCCGCCAGGCTCTCCGGTTAAATGACCTTTCGGAAGTGGAACAGCTGATGCAGGCTGAAGGGCAGGCTCGTGAGGCTTATTACAAAGCGTTTGACCTGATCCTGAACCACGCTGACTTCGCCTTTGAGGAAAGAACGCGGCGGCCGCCCCAAAACCGCCTGAACGCCCTCCTCTCTTTTGGTAACAGTCTCCTTTACGTTTTGGTCCTAAGCGAAATTTACAAGACCCATTTGGATCCGCGGATTGGATTCCTTCACGCCAGCACTTTTCGCCGGTTCTCTTTGAACCTGGACGTGGCGGAGGTATTCAAGCCGATCCTTGTGGATCGCCTCGTGCTTTCCTTAATTCAAAAGGAGCAGATAAAAGCCCAGGATTTCGAGCCCGAACTCGGTGGCTTATTTATGAAGGAGAGGGCCAAACGCACGTTCATTGAAGCCTGGGAAAAGAGGCTGTCCACCACTTTCCTACACCGTGGGCTCGATCGCCATGTTTCTTACCGAAGGCTCGTGCGCCTTGAGCTATATAAGCTGGAAAAACACCTGCTGGGCGAAAAGGAATATGTGCCGTTTCGTAGTCGGTGGTAAGGATGTATGTGATCATGGTATACGATGTCAACCAAACGCGACTAGGGAAGGTGTTGAAAATTGGGAGGCGCTATTTGGTTTGGGTACAAAATTCTGTCCTCGAAGGGGAGCTATCCTGGGCACAACTGGAAAAGTTGAAAAGCGAACTGTCTAAAGCAATAAATCCTGAAGAGGACAGCGTTCTTTTATATGTGTTGAGGGACGAAAAATGGATGGAGCGTCAGAGGTTGGGGAAGAGCAAAGGTGAGCCGAAATGGGTGGTGTAAGCTCGTCGGTGTAAGGTGGGGCCAAGTTTCTGGGGGATAGACGCCAGTTTCGCGAGCGCGAACTTTTGACTTAACAAGGTTTTTCCTGTATTTTCATTTGTCTTGCGGGGTTGATCTTGGACATGTGGAGAAGAGGGGAGAACTCCTGATCAATTCACCTATATTTTGGGGTTTTGAGCCTACCTAGCAGGAATTGAAACTTTTCCAGGGAAAGTCGTTCTCGTCAACCCTTCGACGAGTTTTGAGCCTACCTAGCAGGAATTGAAACCTGACAGGGCGCGTGGGATTGAGCTCACCATGCACCCGTTTTGAGCCTACCTAGCAGGAATTGAAACGTGAGCGGCCCTTCCCAGGACCATGGCCCCCGCCGGGTTTTGAGCCTACCTAGCAGGAATTGAAACCCGTTTTGTGCACGCGCTCTATTGGCTCTCGCGGGTTGTTTTGAGCCTACCTAGCAGGAATTGAAACTCGGCTCAAACGAGAGCGACCTGCTCGCGAAAGGAAGTTTTGAGCCTACCTAGCAGGAATTGAAACTTGAGAAGGACGGACTGCTTAAGCGTGAGATCAATAGTTTTGAGCCTACCTAGCAGGAATTGAAACGACGGCGGTTCCCGTCCTAGTGCTTCGGCTCCTAAGGGTTTTGAGCCTACCTAGCAGGAATTGAAACTCTCAATAAATTGCCGTCGCGCGTCCTAACTGCATTGTTTTGAGCCTACCTAGCAGGAATTGAAACATCACGGAGTCCTGGGAAAGAAGGTCCTGGATGATCGTTTTGAGCCTACCTAGCAGGAATTAAAACCCTTTACCGGACGGGAGCATCCTGGTCACGCCGGGGGTTTTGAGCCTACCTAGCAGGAATTGAAACGGCGTTGTCGCCGTAGCAGCTATTGCCGGGGTAGGGGTTTTGAGCCTACCTAGCAGGAATTGAAACAGGCTACGCCTTGGTGCAAGCGCACGCGGTTGATGGTTTTGAGCCTACCTAGCAGGAATTGAAACTACAACCACACCTGAATCGCCGTGGTGTCGCCGGCCAAGGTTTTGAGCCTACCTAGCAGGAATTGAAACCGCGGTTTTGGGGAGGGGGGCAATGAGCGAGATCGTGTTTTGAGCCTACCTAGCAGGAATTGAAACCTATCGGTGACGATCACCAAACGCCTGGCTTCCTCGTTTTGAGCCTACCTAGCAGGAATTGAAACAAGTCTCTGAATGTGAGGATCATGCCCTCGAAGAGGGTTTTGAGCCTACCTAGCAGGAATTGAAACCACAGAGCTCTCCTTTTTCCGGGCAGTCCCACCGGGTTTTGAGCCTACCTAGCAGGAATTGAAACGCGTAGAACCTCTTTTCAGCCTGGCCTGGGAAGGACAGTTTTGAGCCTACCTAGCAGGAATTGAAACCGATGTGTTTGCAGTGGCCGTTGTAGCGGAACCCTGGGGTTTTGAGCCTACCTAGCAGGAATTGAAACATGTAGACACTCATGGGGAGGTTCACAAACTCCATACCGGTTTTGAGCCTACCTAGCAGGAATTGAAACTAACTCCACAAACTCGGTAACCCCGCCCCAGTCCTAGGTTTTGAGCCTACCTAGCAGGAATTGAAACTGCAGCCAAGGATACGGTTTGGGAACCCATTGTTTTCAGCCTACCTAGCAGGAATTGAAACAGTTGGCACGCCCAAAGCAGTGCCACTACCAGGCTGCGTTTTCAGCCTACCTAGCAGGGATTGAAACTAAATCTCTCTAAAGCCCGGCGGCGCACTTGCCAACAGTTTTCAGTCTACCTAGCAGGGATTGAAACGCTCGAGCTCTTCCATTATCTTCTTCAAGAGCTCTGGTTTTCAGCCTACCTAGCAGGGATTGAAACAAGCTTGAAGAGCTGCAGGCGCCCGCACTTTTGGGCTGTTTTCAGCCTACCTAGCAGGGATTGAAACTAGAAGCACCACCCGAACGAAACTCGCCATGCCAAAGTTTTCAGCCTACCTAGCAGGGATTGAAACCTTTTTAAACTCCATCGCTCCAGATCTAGATTAGAACGTTTTCAGCCTACCTAGCAGGGATTGAAACGGCTGATAAGGCCGCCAGTGCACCAGAATCCGGGAGTGTTTTCAGCCTACCTAGCAGGGATTGAAACTCTCAACCCCGAAGGGGCCTTTGGTCTTCCAGCTCTCGCTTTCAGCCTACCTAGCACGGATTGAAACCCTCGTAGCACTGTCCCAAAGTACCAACGAAGTAGATGTTTCCAGCCCACCTAGCAGGGATTGAAGCAACGGTTTTCCGTGCGAGTAAGTACCCGGGCGCCCGGGTTTTGAGCCTGCCTAGCAGGAATTGAAACGCCATTTTTATCTGT
>Ga0072500_164048_pt1 | contig 15436 bp, 18 predicted proteins | sample GBScelen77Swater_FD_63803 | JGI IMG/M metagenome (GOLD analysis project Ga0072500, IMG submission 63803) | Hot spring microbial communities from Great Boiling Spring, Nevada - cellulolytic enrichment S 77C v2 (version 2) | ecosystem: Environmental > Aquatic > Thermal springs > Hot (42-90C) ...
ATAATTCTTAAGTACCTCAACCTGAATTAAGGGGCATGAAGAATGTGGAACTGCTGGTTGAGGCTCTTCCATACATTAAGGATTTTCACTCTGCAACGATGGTTATCAAGATTGGCGGTCATGCGATGGTTAGCGAGGAGGTTCTTGAGGATACGATCAAGGATATACTCCTTCTATACTTTGTCGGTATAAAGCCTGTTGTTGTTCACGGTGGCGGGCCTGAAATTACCGAAAAAATGGAAAAATTTGGTCTTAAACCCAAATTCGTTGAGGGGTTGAGGGTAACGGATAAAGAAACGATGGAAATTGTTGAGATGGTTCTTGACGGAAAGATAAACTCAAAAATCGTAACGACATTCATAAGAAATGGTGGCAAAGCTGTTGGGTTGAGTGGAAAGGATGGTTTGCTTATCGTGGCAAGGAAAAAAGAAATGAGGATGAAGAAAGGCGAGGAAGAGGTTATTATTGATCTCGGCTTTGTTGGTGAAACTGAGTTTGTGAATCCTGAAATCATAAGGATACTGCTTGATAATGGATTCATTCCCGTCGTATCTCCTGTAGCTACTGATCTCAGCGGAAACACCTACAACCTCAATGCAGATGTTGTTGCTGGAGACATAGCTGCCGCTTTAAAGGCAAAGAAACTCATCATGCTAACCGATGTTCCGGGAATCCTCAAAAATCCGGATGACAGATCAACGCTCATTTCGAGACTCAGTCTTTCAGAGCTTGAGGAGATGCGAAACAGGGGGATTCTTAAGGGTGGAATGATTCCCAAGGTTGATGCAGTCATAAAAGCTCTTAAAAGCGGTGTTGAAAAAGCCCACATCATCGACGGTTCCCGCCCTCACTCAATACTTCTCGAGCTTTTCACTAAGGAGGGAGTAGGGACGATGGTGGAACCGTGATAAGGCTCGGAATACAGCCAGATGTTAAACATTCACCAAAGGATGCTTTTGAGTTTGCAGCAAACAATGGATTCAGCCACATTGAAATCCTCATGGATCACCCTCTTTACTCCATCGAAAACCTGAGCTTTGCTGAGGTGATCGAGCTTAAATGGAGTTATGATCTCGATCTTCTCATTCATGCTCCGGCAACGAGCACCAACTTCATTTCAATAAGTGAGGAAATGAGAAGGGCGAGCTACAGGGAAATGAGCAAGGTTTGCTACTTTGCGGATAAATGTGGGGCTGAAATCGTGACATTCCATATAGGCTGGAATCCGGCCTTCATCAACAACGGAGAGTTTTACTTTAACAAGGAATTGTTTGACAGGCACAATGAGAGTGTTTTGATGAATGAGTTTCTGCCCTTCTTGAAAACCTGCCCGGTTCAGCTTGCACTTGAAAACACGATTATGATAGAGGACGGGCTTGAGAGGGCTTTGAATGAGATAATGAGAACCACAAATCTTGGATTGACGATAGATGTTGGTCACTACAACATACGCGAGAATCCATTTTTCCTCAAAAACTTTGACAGGGTGGTGAACATCCACCTCCATGACAACGACGGTAAATCAGACCTGCACCTCTCCTTGGGGAGAGGTAATGTTGACCTGAGCAGGTTCAATCTTAACAGATACTCAGGTTTTTTAACCATTGAGACGAGGGAGGAAAAATCCATACTTGAAAGCAGGGACTACCTGCTGAAGGTGATTCCATGAAAGCGAGGGAGGTTGAGTTTGAAGGTCACCTGATCGACTCAATGATTTTTACCAAGGCACTTGACATAATACTCGACCTTGAAGGCGAGTTTGAGATTCTGGAGTTCAGAGTTGGGAAAAAGAAGCATGATCCGAGTTATGCGAGAATGATAGTCATTGGAAAGGATGACAGCCATCTTGAGCAGATCCTGAAAGAGCTTCACAAAATAGGTGCAAGAGTTCCCGAGATTGAGGAAGTTGAGCTCGCTGAAGCCCCTTCAGACAAAGTTCTTCCTGATGGATTTTACGTTACAACCAACCACCCAACCTTTGTCAGATTTGCTGGAGAGTGGCTTGAGGTTAGGGACATCAGCATGGACAGGGTTATAGTGATAAGGGATGGGAAGGCTTACTGCGTACCTATTGATGAGGTGGTTAAGGGGGATAAGGTGGTTGTTGGCGAGAAAGGTGTGAGAGTAATTCCACCGGAGAGGCCGAGAAAATCGACAGTGTTTGAGTTCATGGGAGGACGTACGTCTTCCGAAAGGCCAACTGAGAAAATGATAGAAGCGATTGCAAGGGAGATTTACGAACTGAAGCTTAAGGGGGGAAAGATTGCAGTTGTTGCAGGTCCTGCAGTTGATCACACCTCAGCAAGAGATGCTCTTGCAGCCCTTATAAGAGATGGTTACGTTGATTTGCTCCTCTCAGGAAACGCTCTGGCGGTTCATGACATAGAAATATCAATCTTCAGCACCTCTCTTGGAATGGACGTCTGCAGGGGCAAACCTGTGCCGGGAGGAAACAGGCACCATCTTTACACAATCAGCAAAGTTATAGCAGCAGGTGGAATCGCAAAGGCGGTGGAAAAGGGATTAATAAAGGACGGAATCATGTACGAGTGCGTCAGAAACAACGTTCCATTCATCCTTGCTGGATCAATCAGGGATGATGGGCCATTGCCTGAAGTAATTACAGACGTGATGGAGGCAAAGAAGAGAATGAAGGAAGCCCTCAGGGGAATTGACATGGTGATTATGCTTGCAACGATGCTCCACAGCATTGCTGTTGGAAATCTCCTTCCATCCTACGTCAAAACCATCTGCGTCGACATTAATCCGGCAACCGTTACGAAGCTCATGGACAGAGGAACGCATCAGGCAATTGGAGTTGTTACCGATGTTGGCCTTTTCCTGCCACTGCTCTATCAGAAGATAAAAGAGCTTGAAGCTAAAGAGTGAAGAAGAACTCCACGAATTTCTCGCAAAGCTCGTTTTGAGCTTTTATCTTTTCTCTGCTCTCTTCAATAATCTTCCATTTCTCCTCTTCGCTCAGCTTTTTCTCCCTCAAAACCCATTTTTCGATGATGTCAAAGGTAATTTCGATGTGGAACTGCACTGCAAACGCTTTACCTGCAATGAAACACTGGTTTCTCACGTCCTCTCCCTCATAGATCAATCTTGCATTCTCAGCCAAGTCGAAGGTATCGCCATGCCACTGAAAAACCTCAATTTCTTCCGGCAGAGGTGCTTCAGCCACTCTTCTTACCTTTCTCCACCCTATCTCTCTGATGAAAGGATAAACTCTTGCTCCAAGGGAAGCTGCTATCAGCTGTGCACCGAGGCATATGCCAAAAACTGGCTTATCCTTGTAATTCTGTCTTACAAGCTCCATCTCCCACTTCAAAAAAGGATGTTTTTCCGCCTCGTAAACTCCCATAGGGCCTCCAAGAATTATCAGTGCATCAAAATCCGAAATTTTTGCATTCGCATAAGCATCCACGTAGTAGAACTCCACACCTTCACGGCTGAAAATTTCTTCGATGTATCCGAGACCTTCTGCAGGATGGTTTTTGATGGCGGCTATTATCATAAATCAATAAATGCAGAATGGAAAGTAAAATTTTTGTTTTGCTTAAACAATTAAATGACCGATGCGCACAGCAATTGCAGTACTGCTCATAGCACTGATAGGACTCGCATCCTATCAAGTGGTAATGAGTCAGGTAGGCAGTCAGGCTAAATCGGTAAATCTTGTGGGCAACAAGCTGGTGCTGAAGGGATTCAGCAACCCAACTGTTGAAATTCCGATGAACTGCAACGTAAGTGTTGAGGTTTATTCGGAAGGCAGGTTAGTCTTCACCGGCAGCTTTTCTCTTAACCCTTGAAATCAGCGATGCGAAAACTGCTGCTCCAAAACCGTTATCTATGTTGACAACCGCAACACCTGAAGAGCAGCTCTGAAGCATTGCAAAAAGCGTTGTTATTCCTCCAAGATTCACTCCGTATCCAACTGATGTTGGAACAGCTATTACCGGCACATCAACGAGTCCGGCTATAACTGAAGGCAGAGCCCCCTCCATTCCTGCAACAACGATTGCGCTGTCCACATTCTCTTCTCTAATTACCCTAACGGGCTCAATGATTCTGTGCAATCCCGCAACTCCAACGTCATAAAATTTCAGAACCTCAAGACCCAAAAACTCCGCTGTCACTGCTGCTTCTTCAGCTACCGGAATGTCGGAAGTTCCTGCAGTCAGAATTGCAACCTTCCCGATTTTGGCAGCCATTGGTTTACCAACAATGGCTATTCTTCCCCTCTCGTTTATCTTTACTTCCTTGAAGCTTCTTAAGGCTTCAATCTGCTCTTCCGTTAATCTTGTAACAAGGGTTGATTCTCCCTTTTCAATGAAATGTCTGATTATCTTTACAAGATCTTCAACACTCTTTCCCTCTGCAAAAACTGCTTCCGGCTTTCCAGCCCTCTTTATTCTGTCAAAGTCAAGATTTGCAATATTTTCCAGATCATCCTTCTTCATGATACTCCTGGATTGATTTCACAACCATCTTCTTCGACTTCACAGCTTCAATTGCTCTAACAGCTGCCAGAGCTCCTGCTAATGTTGTAATGTAGGCCACTCCATAATCCACAGCCGCCCTCCTGATCATGTAGCCTTCAGTTCGCCCTCTTTTACCTGAAGGTGTGTTGATGATTAGATCAACCTGCCCGTTAACAATTGCATCCAGAATGTTTGGTCTTCCCTGGCTGATTTTGAAAACGAGCTCAGCTTCGATACCGTTCTCAACGAGATAATCTCTTGTCCCGTCTGTTGCGATTATTCTGAATCCAAGCTCCTTAAACTTTCTTGCAATGTGCAGCAGCTTCAGATTCTTGTCCTTTTCCCTGACGCTTATGAATACAGTCCCCTCTAATGGAAGCCTCATTCCTGCAGCAAGTTCAGCTTTGTAGAACGCAAGCCCGAAGTCGTAGTCTATGCCCATAACCTCTCCTGTTGACTTCATCTCCGGTCCAAGGACAGGATCAACCCCTGGAAGCTTTATGAACGGAAATACTGCCTCCTTCACTGCAACATGCTTTGGTTTCAGGTTCTCCTTAATACCAAGCTCTCTGAGTTTTTTACCCATCATTAGCTTTGCGGCTATTTTTGCCAGCGGAATTCCGGTAGCTTTGCTTACAAACGGAACAGTCCTGCTTGCTCTGGGATTTGCTTCAAGAACGTAAACCTTTCCATCCTTCACAGCATACTGAATATTTATAAGTCCAATAACATTCAGTGCAAGGGCGATTTTCCTGGTGTAGTTAACTATTGTGCTGATTGTTGCATCATCCAGCGATACTGGTGGTAAAACACAGGCAGAATCGCCGCTGTGCACCCCAGCCTCTTCTATATGCTCCATTATGCCTCCAATCACAACCTCTTCACCATCACAGAGAGCATCAACCTCCACCTCGATTGCATCCTCAAGAAATCTGTCAATGAGGATCGGCTTTTCCGGACTGACCTCCAGAGCTTCCGTGATGTACCTCTCAAGCGTTTCCTCGTCGTAAATTATTTCCATCGCCCTTCCGCCGAGGACATAGCTCGGCCTTACAAGAACCGGGAATCCAATTTTTCTGGCAATCTCCTTTGCTTCCTCAACACTGTAGGCTATGCCGTTTTCAGGCTGCGGAATATTTAGCTTCTTGAGCAGAGCCGCAAACCTCTCCCTGTCTTCTGCGATATCAATGGAGTCAACCGACGTTCCCAAGATTTTTGCTCCGCTCTTCTCAAGCTCCCTTGCGATGTTTAGAGGAGTTTGACCACCAAACTGCACTATTACTCCCTCAGGCTGCTCATTTTCGTAGATATTCATCACATCCTCATGCGTTATAGGCTCAAAGTAAAGTCTGTCGGAAGTGTCGTAGTCAGTTGAAACCGTCTCCGGATTGCAGTTTACCATAATTGTCTCATATCCCTCATCCTTCAAACTGAATACCGCATGAACACAGCAGTAGTCGAACTCTATACCCTGTCCTATTCTGTTCGGCCCGGCACCGAGAATCATCACTTTTTTCCTGTCGCTCCTTAAAGCTTCGTTCTCATCCTCGTAGGTTGAGTAGTAGTAAGGCGTCTTTGCCTCAAATTCAGCCGCACAGGTGTCTACCATCTTGTAAACAGCCATCACACCTTTCTCCTTCCTCACCTTCCTGACTTCCCTTTCCGTTGTTTTGAAAATTGTGGCAAGCTGCCTGTCTGAGTATCCGAGTTCCTTGGCCTTCTTCAGTATATCCTTCGGAACCTCGCTGATTTTCATCCTTTTTGCAATCTGCTTCAGCTTTTTCTCAAACTCCACGAGGTTCCTTATCTTGTCTATAAACCACGGGTCAATCTTTGTCAGTTCGTAGATCTCCTCCACGCTCATACCCTTCTGCAAAGCATAGCGGATGTAAAAGACTCTGTTTGCATTTGGATATCTCAATCCGTTCCTAATTTCATCCATCGTAACTTCTCTGTCCTTTCCATCACATCCCAGACCGTACCTTCCAATCTCCAGACTTCTTATTGCCTTCTGCAGTGCCTCTTCGAAGGTTCTGCCAATGGCCATAACCTCTCCCACGCTCTTCATCTGACTGCCGAGAACTGGATCAGCGGTCGGGAACTTGTCGAACGCAAACCTCGGGATTTTAACCACAACGTAATCAATTGTCGGTTCAAAGCTTGCAGGGGTTTCCTTTGTTATGTCGTTTGGTATTTCATCGAGCGTGTAACCAACAGCCAGCTTTGCAGCTATCTTTGCTATTGGAAAGCCCGTTGCTTTTGATGCTAATGCTGAAGACCTGCTGACCCTCGGATTCATCTCGATCGCAACTACCCTGCCGTTTTCTGGATTAACAGCAAACTGGATGTTGCTACCTCCTGTCTCAACTCCAATCTCTCTTATTATCTTTATCGCAGCATCTCTCAGATACTGATATTCAACATCAGTCAAAGTCTGGGCCGGAGCGACTGTTATGCTGTCTCCTGTATGGACGCCCATCGGGTCGAAGTTCTCGATCGAGCAGATTATCACTACATTGTCCGCAAGGTCTCTCATGACTTCAAGCTCGAATTCCTTCCAGCCCAGCACTCCTTCTTCGATCAGAACCTGATTTATTAATGACATCTTAAGACCTCTCGATGCGATCTCTTTGAGCTCCTCTCTGTTGTATGCAATTCCACCTCCGGTACCTCCAAGGGTGAATGCAGGTCTGACGACAACAGGATAGCCGATCTCATCGGCAATAGCCAATGCTTCAGCCACATCGCTGGCAACATCGCTCCTTGGCACATCCAGACCAATTTTTCTCATTGACTCTTTGAAAAGCTCTCTGTCCTCAGCTTTCTTTATTGCCTCAAACTTGGCTCCGATCAGTTCAACATCGTAATTCTCCAGAACTCCCATTTCAGTAAGCTGGACAGCCAAATTGAGGGCTGTTTGACCGCCAAGAGTTGGAAGAAGAGCATCCGGGGCCTCTCTTTCAATTATTTTTGCCACGATTTCTGCATCAAGCGGTTCGATGTAAACTCTGTCCGCCATCTCCGGATCAGTCATGATTGTTGCGGGGTTGGAGTTGACGAGCACAACCTCATAGCCTTCCTCTCTCAACGCCTTGCATGCCTGACTTCCTGAGTAATCAAATTCAGCAGCCTGACCTATAACAATCGGCCCGCTCCCTATGACCATGATTTTCTTAATATCCTCCCTTTTTGGCATTAAACATCACCTGTACTGTCTGAGCATCTCAACATACCTGTCGAAGAAGAAGTAGGTGTCATGCGGTCCCGGCCCGGCTTCGGGATGGTACTGCACAGTTATGAGTGGAAATTCCCGGTGAACCATTCCCTCAACCGTGTGATCGTTCAGGTTGATCTGGGTAACCTCGAACTCCTTTGGGAGAGTTTTTGTATCGACAGAAAAGTTGTGGTTCTGGCTGGATATGAAAACTCTTCCTGTCTCGAAATCCTTAACAGGCTGATTGCTGCCATGGTGTCCGAATTTCAGTTTGAAAGTTTTTGCTCCGAGAGCTAAGGCTGTTAGCTGGTGACCAAGGCAGATTCCCGCCATTGGTATCTGGCCTGCGAGTTTTCTTATTGTCTCAATCGTCGGCTTAACTCTCGCAGGGTCTCCGGGGCCGTTTGATATGAACACACCGTCGGGATTCATCTCCTTAATTTTCTCAGCTGGGAAATCGTAGGGGACGACGGTAAGATTCACGCCTCTCTTCAAAAGCTGCCTTGCTATGCTCATCTTAACTCCACAGTCAACCAGAACCACCTCGAGATCACCATCAGATTCAAACCTCTTTACCTCCTTCACGCAGACCTTGTCCACGAGATCAATATCGCTTATGAATGGTTGCTCCACAGCCTTTTTCACAAGTTCATCCTTCTCCACATCCCCGATGCCTATCGCCGCCTTCATCGAGCCGTAAATTCTTATCTTTTTAGTCAGCATTCTCGTGTCAACACCTTCAATTCCGGGAACATCGTATGATTCAAGGAGATCATCAACACTCATCTCGCTTCTCCAGTTGCTCGGCTTTTTGCAGAGTTCTTTAACAACAAATCCTTCAACCTTAACCCCATCACTCTCGAAGTCCTCCCTGTTCACACCATAGTTTCCAATGAGGGGATACGTCATCATTAGAATCTGCCCCTTGTAGCTTGGATCAGTCAGGGCTTCTACGTAGCCCGTCATGGAGGTGCAGAAGACTATCTCACCCGTAGCTTCCCTCTCCGCACCAAACGCCTTTCCCTCAAGGTATGTCCCATCTTCAAGAGCTAATGCTGCCTTCATTCGAGCACCTCTTTGAGATTGGAAACAACCTCCTTAAGCTTGGGAACATCGAAAAACCTCTTGCCAGTAACTTCATTGCAAAAGGCTTTGTAAAGGTTTGAGATACCTTTTCTAACCTCTTCAGGCAGAGACGGGGGTTTGCCAACCTCATTTCTCCAGCCTGCCTTCCCTTTAAGTTCTTTAAGTCTCTCATACCATTCTGTTTTTCGGTAGTACTTCCTCAAAAGCTCCTTGCTGACCTCAAATCCCCCCATGCTGAACCTGCACTCGTCAGGTGTGCCAACAGCATCAATAACCATCAGGTTTCTTTCATCATCCAGTGCAACCTCTATCTTCCCATCCTCGTTTGTTAAACCAGCTCTCGCAACTTCTCTCGTTATAATCTCGTCAACCTTAATTGCAATCTCTTTGAGAGTCTCGAATTCGTCTTCAGTCAATCCGGAAATCTCCCTCGCCTCTGCATGGCTGAGATATCGATCAACATCCTCAAGCTTTGTGCTGAAGTCGATGATGGGCTTTTCAAGTCTCATTCCGGCTTCAATCTTGCTGAGTCCAAAATCTTCAGGCCTGATTTCTCCCTTCTCAATTCTTCTCAGAAGAGAGGAACCTTCAGGAATGCTGTTTCGGTAGATTATTTCAAGGGGTATGAGAAAGTTCCCCTTTAAAGTTTTAAAGATGGAATAGCCACAATCAGGCCTTACAACCCTTACAAGCCTGATCTCCATCTCGTTAACCGCAACGCTAACTTCATCAAATCTCTTTACTTTTCCATCCTCAACCAGACCGATGTAGTGTGTTCTTAACCCCTCTTCCTCAAGCTTCTCGAAGAAGTAGGCTGAGACCATGCAGAGGGCACTTCCCTTACCCTCAATCTTATCTGGCATCTCTCCGTAGTCGAAAACGGAGTATCTGTCAGAAAAAACGAATCTTCCGAGTCCAGGCTTCTCGTCAGGCTGCCTGAGAATTAATAAATCCTTAACACTTCCCATCAAATCACCCCATCTCCTCATCCGCTTTATAAATTTCTTCCCTCTTTTTCTCCTGGAACTGGATCACTTTCTCCCTCACCATTTCACTCTTCATTGCGAAGATCTTGGCAACTGCCAGTGCTGTGTTCTCGGCTTCAAGAACAAGCATGGGGGCAACTCCAGAGGGCATCCTGATGCTTGAGAATATATCAGCTCCACCAAAACTGTCGCTGTAAGGTGGGGATGCTATTACCGGTTTGTGAGTGTTTGCATCCACAAAACCGCTGAGCGCATTACTTCTCCCTGCCACGGTTACAAAAACAACATCTTCCTTCTCGTACTCTCTTATAATTTCGAGAACCTTTTCAGGTGTTTTGTGTGCTGAAGCCACCCTTAAAACACACTCTATCCCAAACTGCCTGATTTTTTCAGCTATCTTCATGCAGTAATCCAGATCAGATTTTGAGCCCATTATTATTACAGCCTTCATATTTTCACCTCTTCGATATTGCCTCGACAACCTTGTCATAGGCTTCAAGCAAGTCCCTAATCTCGGGGATTGTAACACGATATAACTTTCTCGGTGGGTCTACCTTTACATCAACCAGTCCCAGGTCGTAAAGCAGCTTGAGATGCCTGGAAGCACTGTATTTTCCAATTCCAAGCTTTTCGGAGATCTCCGTCACACTTAACTCACCCGAATCCACTATCGTCTTCAGAATTCTCCTCCTTATCCTCGCTCTCAGCGCTCTTGCAAGCTTTTCATCCGGCATTGTTCAGTTGCGCAATAGGGCAACATTTAAATTTTTTGGAAATTAGAAGATGGTTTTAACGTCTTGAAAAAGGGGATTCATGCCGTTTTTCACGCCACCCAACTGGCTTTTTGCTCCGGCATGGACTGTACTCTACCTTCTCATTGGTTTAGTGCTTTACATCTGCTGGATCAACGGATTCTGGAATAATCAGAAGCTGAAGTTCGCGTTCTTTCTCCAGCTCGCTCTGAACTTTCTCTGGTCGCCTCTTTTCTTCGGACTTCAAAACCCACTTCTGGGCTTATTTGACATCATAACCCTCGATCTCGCAGTGATAGCAACGGTTATCCTTCTACACAGGCATTCAAAGTTAGCCTTTTTGCTCATGCTCCCCTATCTGGCCTGGATCCTGTTTGCAACGCTGCTGAACTTCTTCATCATCATCTTAAATCCATAGCGGCTTATGAACTGTTGTGCTCCCTGAATTAGAGTTTTGAAGTGTCGAATGCTGGAGTGCTGTGCAGATCAAAAGAGTTTTGTCGAGAACAGCAGGAGAATTGATCTCATCATCGTGAACGTTTGTGATAAAAGGGAAAAAACAGTTTTAAACCTGCAGTCCGAAAGTTTATAAGTCATGAGCTATCAGATAACAGCATGAGTTATGCTTTTAAAAACTGGAATGAAGAAGTGATGAAGTGGCTTGCAGTGGCCATGATTTTGGCAATTGCGGAGTGGCTGTGATGCCTGTGGGCTTTGGGGACATGCATGCAATTGCAGCATATTACAGCGAGGAACCAGAAATCGGAGTTGGGGGCGTCTTGATTAGTGCAATGCTGTTAAAGTGTTTACCTGAGCTTATAAAGCTCGGTTTGATTACAAGCGCGGCTAAAGAATTCGTGGTAATTGGAGGAGCACTCGCAATAGCGGCGTGATCTCTTATGTTTTCTACTGTCTACATTTTCACTTTTTGTTTTTTAATTCTCCTCGCCCTGAATATGCATCTGAAAGTGAAGAAGCATGGGGCTCTAAAGAAATTCGTTCTTGCGGCAGATTTAATATTCCTTTTGGCTGTGTTAATTTGGACATTGACTAAATTGAAAGAAAAGGGCACATTAATCTGGCCATAAAAGAGGAGGGTGATAACTTGAAAAATTTGAGTCGCGAGGAAGAAATACTGACCAAATCAATAAAATATGGTGTATTGCTGGCCATCGTAATCATTGCAGTATTTGTTATTTGCTTCACATTGGCACCAGCAGAGAAGAAAAATTTTGTAATTACAATTTTTATTTATATTTGCTTGATTTTGATCTTCGGACCAATTATATACGGTATTTTTAAAAAAATTATTTCAAGGGTTTTATGAAAAGCTGGATTCTGCCATCCTCCTCCATGATATATTTTATATTTACATTTTTAGGCTATCTCACATATAAGTTCGGTCTTTCTACTCAAATCTCTAAATTCAGCCAACCTCCCCTGATGATTGAAATACTCAAGAACAATCTATCCGTTGTTTTACAGCTAATTTTAGGAGGACTTCTTTTTGGCACTCCAACTATTTTTACCTTATCTTATAATGCCATGCATTTTGGATATTCGGTAGCGTATCTATCCAGTCAAGTATCAACACTCAAACTCATTTTATTAACAGCTCCACACGCTATCTTCGAAATCCCCGCCATCATAACAGCAGGAGCAGCGGGCTTCAAGATTCCATACGAAATAATCAGATACTTGGCAGGCAAGAAAGAGCAAATCTTAACCAAAGAGGATTTAAAAGAATACCTGACCCTTGCCTTAATCTCGATAATCCTAATCGTAATTGCAGCGTGGGTTGAAGCGAACATAACTTTAAAAATAGCTGAAGCAATGCTGAATTCAACAAAAGGTATTTGAATTTTTGAAACAACTAATGGCATGGAAAAAGTCATCGAAGTAATATACGAGGATGGTGTGTTCAAACCACTTGAAAAAGTTAATTTGCCCGAAAAAACAAAAATTAGGATCAGAATTGAAGCCGTGAAACCCGGCGGCATAATGGACATAGTTAAGGAATTCAGAAAGAAAATAAACTTAGAGGAGATAAAAGAAGACCCGCTTCAGGTTTTGCTTGAGATGAGAGATAGGGCATGATAGTGGTGGATACTTCGGTTTGGGTGGATCTTTTTATCGCAAAGAACAGTTTTATCACCTAAATTATTCATTGTTGAATTTATCAGTACGATGAAGAGGTTAGTAGGAGACATGCTACCTACTGGCATCTTTGAAAAGATAAACCTGCTGGATGAGGAGGCGAAGAAGTATAAGTACAGCCAGCTGTTAAGAGCAAAATCAGTAAAATTAAACCCGAAAACATCGTAGCACCTTAAACCGACCGTATGCCTACAATCCAAACATGTTCGGGACAACTCTTATATACTCATTATAAAAGGTAAAAATATGAAGGATTCCATAAGGCTGGGTCTCTACACCCCCCTCTTCGTAGCCTCCACAGTATCCATTGGCGTTGGGACTTTTACTGGTATGATTGGTATTTGGGGCTATGCTGCGCAGAAGCAGGTGATTCCCGAGTGGATTAAGGTCAGCCACGCTCATGCGAGCTGGTGGGCTGTACTTATCCTCCTTGCAGCTTTCGTTGTCCCGAGTTTACCTTTAGCATCCTGGTTTAGGAAGTTGTTGTTAGCCTTTGCCCTAATATGCCCTGCATGCTGGGTTATTCTAGGTCAGTACGCTTACTACCATTTAGGCATAGGTTTTAGTAAATATCTTATGCCCGTCTTCGAGATCCCGCTTTTCCTAACCTTGCTGGGCGTCTTTTTGGTAGCTGCAGGGTTTAGAGTTCCCTTCATAACCGTTGATGGCGAGGTTAGAGCAGGCAAGTATGATATAATGTCTTCTGTTGAGGTTGAGAGGAGGGTTTTCCTAGTTCCAACTCTCGTGGCAACGCTAGGTGTAATAGTTGGCTTCATTCTAGCTTACTTAAAGGCTGCCGGCGGGCCTATTAGACCTTCCGCTCTTGTTCAACTACACGATCACCTCATATTGATCAGCGCTAGTGCTGTAATATCATTACTAGCTTTAAAGGTTCTCAATGTTAGTGATGGCGTGTTTAGAGTTGCTAGTAGGGTTATGGAGATATCTTTACCGCTCGTAGCGTTAGGTCTTATAGCGTTCAACTTCCTAGGTCTTCATAGCACAGTGTGGGTTCTACCTGCAGCGATATACTATGTACTACCGGTTCTAGCGCTCCTAGCAGCAGTAAGCGTGCTACCTAAAGCTAAAGCTAAAGAGCTACCCTTCATGCCGGCTATAAGAGTGCCACTTGCAGTGGTTTTCGCTATGATCCTAATACTCGTAGCTCAAGGGGCTTACATAGCGTTGGCTTGGAATACAAGCCCGGATGTAACGGTAACCTTCAGACAACCTGAAGGACTAGGCTACCCAGGCCCCTACCCTGAGAAATTTATTGGAACAGCTCCAACTAAAGGCACACCCAGAGGGTTGGAGAACGCCCACTTAAGCCCAGGATCGTGGTCTCACGTAGCAGCAACATGGCTTATAATGCTAGCCTTGATAGGTTCAGCTATATTCGTGGAGAAGCTAAGAAAACCGGGACTACTATACATGTTCCTCGTAACAATACCGCTAGCACCTGCATTCAACATGCTAGGAAGATATTTAGCTTGGTGGCCAGACCTACCAGCAGGGGCTCCGGGAGGAATAGGGGCTCTCTGGTATGCGGGGCACCCGATAAAGGGCTTCAACGTAGTAGCGTTATTCATTTTAGGCGTTGCCCTAATCTATATGCTGAGTAAAGTGGAAGTTAAAGAGAAAGCTTAGAGTAAAAATATAGACCCTCAACATCTTTCCTCAACACTTTTTATCACTTTTTATCACTATTTTTAAATAATCCTCGGTAAGCCCCCTACCTAGAACCTTTAGCGGCATAGCTGAGATCACTTGGTTAGTGGGTCTTAGAGACGTTTCTGCCGCAAGATGGTGGTAGCGGGCTCTAGCAACATGGGGACTGCTAAAACGGTTTTAGAAGGGTCACTTGACGCCCCTCTTTAATTTAATCTATACAAGTCAAGTATTGTTTTTCAATATTGTACCCGGATGAGCGTAGGATTTTAATGACTCCCAGTCATGTTGTTTTTGGTTTTGATGTTCTCCGTGTTATGGCTTCTACTATCAATTGAGCATATGAGATGCTGTTATGAAGTTTCATCTTTCATTTCGTTTCTTGTTTATACTGTGAAGTCGCTTAGTGCTATGATGTAAGCTGGCATAACGTGCCCTAAACCTTAAATGCATGCTGGTAACCCTGAGGTCTCCAAAAACCGTCGGATGATGAAACCTCTGGCGACAGAGTTGGAAATACCGCTGTGAGGGGCTCGAAGGGCTGTTGAGAGGCAAATTGTGGGGAATCTGAGACAAATAAACATAAAAGACGGTTATACAACGTTGGGTTTTCATTTTCTCTACCTTGTTTACATAATTCACTTTTATGAAGTCCTCAATGTTAATAGAATTCTCCCGTATGCACTTGTTATTTTCCAGTAGCGTCTTAGAGTGTATTGGTGGGTACTTGTTGAGACATCTAGGAGAGTTCTTATAACAGCTGAAATCAGATTGAAATAGGTTTTTACGATCTCGCTATTTATAGCCATCTTGGGGAGACTATCCAAGAACACTTAGTATTAGGAGACTAATTCCATGAATCTTAATCTTAATTGCAGCATGGATTGAAGCCAATATAACTTTAAAAATAGCTGAAGCTATGCTGAACTCAACAAAAGTTATTTGAATTTTTAAAACAACTAATAGCATGGGAAAAGTCATCGAAGTAATATACGAGGATGGTGTGTTCAAACCACTTGAAAAAGTTAATTTGCCCGAAAAGATACGCGGGAAGGTTGTAATAGAAGAGAAGTTGATGGGCGATAT
>Ga0072500_145224_pt1 | contig 15246 bp, 17 predicted proteins | sample GBScelen77Swater_FD_63803 | JGI IMG/M metagenome (GOLD analysis project Ga0072500, IMG submission 63803) | Hot spring microbial communities from Great Boiling Spring, Nevada - cellulolytic enrichment S 77C v2 (version 2) | ecosystem: Environmental > Aquatic > Thermal springs > Hot (42-90C) ...
AAATATTGTCGAAAAATTCCAACACCTGCCCGACAGCTACATGGTATATGTCAAGGTATGGTCTCTGGAGAGCATACACAGCCACAACCTCGAGTCAAGGCTCAAATCGAACCTCGGCACACTCAGGCAAAGGATTGGAGCTGTCAAAATGGCTTGAAATTTACGCGGGAATATGCAGAGAACTCGGCCTAGACCCTGAAAAAGACAAACAGGCGGCTGAGCTTCTCTCAAACATGATTGCTGAAAGATGCTTAGGACGTGAGGTTCTCTCGAGGGTTCTGTCATCAAGGCCTGTGGTCGTTGTCTTCGGGGCTGGGCCTTCGCTTCAACAAGACCTTGGACAATTCATTAAGGCCGTGGGGTTTGAGAAAGCTGTAACAGTAGCGGCCGACGGAGCCGCCAAAGCATTCATGGAAAGAGGCTTCACGCCTCACGTGGTTTTTACTGATTTGGACGGAGGAGACGACACTCTAATTCAAGCAGCTAGAAACGGAGTCCTTCTAGTAGTCCACGCACACGGCGACAATATGGACAGACTGCGCCAATTAATCCCCGCCTTTACATGCCCTGTCCTAGGCACTGCTCAGACAGAGCCCGTTGGATGCTTGGAGAACTTCGGCGGCTTCACAGACGGGGACAGAGCAGTGTACGCATGTGAGGAGTTAGGCGTTGAAAGAATTGTGCTGGCGGGCATGGACTTCACAGGGGATGTAGGGCCCTATTCAAAACCCTACCCTCTAAACCAAGCGGAGATTAGCCGAAAGAGAAAGAAACTACTCATAGGTAAAAGGCTGCTGGAGCTGCTCTCCCAGGAGACCTCTGCAGAGCTTTACGACGCATCGGCCTCATATTCACGTATTGAAGGATTTAGAAAATTGGACTGGCAGGGTGTTAGAAAAATTTCCCAGCGTTAAAATACTGCTGTGAAGCTGTTTAGGCGGGTTTACCGGTGCAATCCGATGAGAAACTGCTGGTAGAAAAGATCGAGAAAGGTGTGGTCATAGACCACATAACACCCTGCAAAGGCTTCCTGGTCTACACCATCTTTAACCCTGACCCAGACTCAACAGCCGTAATAGCGAAAAACGTCCCCTCAAGAAAATACGGACGTAAAGACCTTGTCAAGATCGAGGGCGAATACATAACCTCGACCCTAGTCAACATCATCGCCCTAATATCCCCGACCGCCACAATAAACATCATCTCCGACTGGAAGGTCAAGTCAAAGGAGAGAGTCAAACCTCCCGAACAACTCGTCGGCGTCATAGACTGTAGAAACCCGGCATGTGGTTCAAGGGGACCCGGCAGCGTTTTCACAATACAGCTTAACCCAGTCCTCGAGCACAGCAGCCTCCGCTGCAGCCTCTGCGGCTACACATACTACTACGAGGACGCAGTGCAGGAAATATCACGCAGGGCCCACTCCGGGATACTTGTTTCACGGAACAGGGTGAAACGTGAGCTCGTCACACTCCTCATTAAGAAGGGCGGTCTCCGCCTACATCAGTCGTTTAAGCTGAAGAGTGGACGTGTCAGCCCATACTTCATAAACATGGGTGCTTTAAACGACGGTGAATCACTTGCAAAGCTTAGGTGGGTGTTCGCCAGCTACATAGCTCTCCTGCTAAAAGAAGGGCTGATAAGTGATTTCGATTTCGTCTTCGGCCCTGCATACAAAGGGATCAACCTAGCATCACTGGCCTGCGAAGGATTGAAGGAATACTATGGAATAAACAAACGCTTCCTATACGATAGGAAGGAGGTGAAAAACTACGGCGACGTCTCCATGGATGGGGCTATCGTCGGCTCCGAGTACTTCAGACCGGGACAGAACATCCTGATAGTTGACGACACGATAACGACGGGGAAGACTAAGATGGTCTCCTTCGAGAGGCTCTCCACGCTCGGGGAGCACAGAATAGTGGCGGTTGTCGTGGCGGTTGACAGGCAGGAGACAGCGGAGGAGTACGGCATGAGCGCAGTCCAATACCTTGAGAAAAACTTTGCGGTGAAAATCTTCCCGATACTGCCGGCCTCTGAGATCTATGAGTTAATCAAGAAGGATTTAAGCTTGGAGGAGAGGATGGCTTGGGTGGAGTACTACGACAGGTATGGCGTTGTGAAGCTAAGCCCGTAGAGGCTGGTGCTTAAATGTCCAAGCCCTTGGAGAGATATCTGGAAGCTGTTGAAGCCAAATCCTCGGTTCTATGCGTAGGCGTCGACCCCGACCCAGAAACATACCCCGAAACAGATGAAAAGCTGGGTTTCTGCCTCTGGGTTCTGGACGAAGTAGCTGATTACTCGGCGGCCGTAAAAGTCAACGAAAACTTTGTCAGGGACTTCTCCCTCGAAGCACATGCCGAGCTGACCAGACGGGCTATTAAACACGGGCTGGTCACAATATATGACTGCAAGATCGGAGATATTGAGAACACAAACAGGGTGGGGTTGATGATGGCGCAAAGGCTTGGTTACGACTTTGTCACCTTCAACCCCGTGCTCGGAAACCTTGAAGCCACTGTCAAACATTCAAAGTCCCTCGGCGTCGGTGTTTTCGCGCTTCTCCACCCCTCCAACCCCGAGTCAAGACGTTACTACCGTGCGACCATGGCTGACGGCCGCATGTTTTACGAACACCTGCTGGAGGAGATATCGGCTACAGAGGTTGAGGGGGTTGTCCTCGGCCTTCATCCGGACCTGGCCCCTGAGGAAATCCGAAATATTAGAAAAGTTATCGGCAATGAGAAAATAATCCTCTTCCCGGGGGTTGGCCTTCAGGGGGGCGACCCAATCAAAGCCGTCAGACATGGGGGCCAAAGAATATTGGTCAACGTGGGGAGAACAATCACCCAGTCCCCCAACCCCCGCCAGAAGGCAGCCGAGATCGCCGAGAAGCTGCTGTCGGAGGCCGGAAGGCCGTTTAAATAAGTGCGTAAATGTGGTGAACAGGTTGAGACTACCTAAGCTCTCGGAGGAAGTGAGGACCGGTGCGGTAACGCCCACAGAGGTCGTCCACAGGTGCTTGGAGGCAATCCGTAAGCATAACCCGGTTATCAACGCCTTCATAACCGTGTTGGAGGACGATGCCTTGAGGCAGGCTGATGAACGTGAACGTGAGCTGCGGGCAGGGGTATACAGAGGCCCTCTGCACGGCATCCCCGTCTCGCTGAAGGACATCATCTATGTCGAAGGTGTCAGATGCACCGCTGGCTCTAAAATTCTCGCAAACCATGTGGCACCCTTCGACGCCTCCGTTGTGAAGAAGCTTAGGGAGGCGGGAGCCGTAATATTGGGGATGAACAACCTCCACGAGTTCGCCTCAGGCGTGACAAGCATAAACCCCCATTACGGGCCGGTGCGCAACCCATGGAACACAGAATACATAGCGGGCGGCTCGAGCGGGGGGTCGGCGGCAGCCGTTGCAGCAGGCCTCACAGCCATCTCGCTTGGGACAGACACTAGCGGCTCCGTACGAATACCGGCATCCCTGTGCGGCGTAGTTGGGCTAAAACCCTCCTACGGCAGGGTCAGCAAACATGGTGTCATACCGCTCAGCTGGTCCCTCGACCACGTAGGGGTGTTTGCCAAAACTGTTGAGGAGGTGGCCGTATGCCTCCACGCCATAGCCGGATACGACCCCGAGGACGAGTCGACGGTCTACGCCGAGGTGCCTGAATACGTGCTGGACATGGATGTCGAGGGTTTGCGGACTGCTTACTTCAGGGAGATGGACATGGCAGACGGGGATGTAGCCCGCGTTTTCAGCAGGTTTGTCAACGTTCTGGAGGGGTTGGGTGTGGTTGTTGAGGAGGTGGCTTTCGAGTACAGCGGTAGGGTGAGGGAGAGCTGGGCCCCAATTAGGCTTGGGGAGGCCGCGGCTTTCCACGATGAATGGTTTAGGGAGAGGCCCATGGACTACGGGGCAGACGTAAGGGCTATGCTGGAGAGGGGGAGGGCCTTCACGGCCGTAGAATACGTTAAGGCCCAGAGGCTTAGGCATGAGATAACCAAAACCCTTCTAAAAACACTTGACAAATACCACGCCGTCATCTCACCCACAACACCCAGGGCCGCGGTCAAGATAGCTGAGGCCCAAAACCCTGAAACCTATCAACGCCTCACAGAAAACACGATCCTCTACAATCTCACCGGCCTCCCAGCAATATCCATCCCAATCGGAACCACAGACAAAGGCCTACCCGTAGGCGCCCAGATAGCGGGAAGGCTTTTCGACGAAAACACAGTCCTCCGCCTAGCATACCACGTCCAGCAGAAAACCAGCATCCAAAGACCCGGCCTACCCTAAAACCAAGCAACACCCGATGTCTTACAAAAATAGTAGCCCGGGCCGGATTCGAACCGGCGTCCTCGGGGCTCCCCTCACCCTCCGGGGGAGGAGCGATCCAGAGCCCGAGATCCTTGGCCCGTTCTGACCAGGTGTTTGGCCGCTAGACGACCGGGCTTTTCGTCATGTGTATTGTGTGGTTGGTTTATCTTAAGGTTTTTGCGGCCTTTGTCAGCCGGCCTATGGGGTAGTCTCTACTGGAATTCGCGAATACGGCTGCGCCGCCTGTGCAGAACGGCTCCAACAACACCGCCGATAAGTGCAAGAAAGAAGGAGATGCCGCCGACTACCACCACGGCGACCCCAGCAATTCCTGACAAAAATCCCGCCGTCGGTGGCTGCGATTGGAGCCAAAATATGAGGCCGACGAAGCCCGCCACAGTGTAGACGAAGGCGATTGCTATACTCATCAGCAGGCCCTTCCAACCCCAAGCAAGCCCGTAGAGCAAGCCTACGACAAGGCTGCCGACGACGGCAACAGTCATGACAAGCCACTCCAATGCACTGCTAGAAAACCCCAATGCCAGGAGAAGCGCTGACAGGAACAGAACCAATGTAGCTGTTTTCACAGCCATGCTTTAGAGCGTGTACAATATTATTTATAAGCATATTCCTTTGTTGTGCTCCGTTTCATTCCATCCCTTGAGAAAAATGTTTCATGGCCGCTTTGGTGTGTTTAGGGCTCTAAGCCGTGTGTACAGAGCTAATGCTTCCCCATCCAGCGTTACAGCACTCCCTAGGTTTACATATAATTATTTTTCTGAAAGCTTAACCAACGCCTCCCTCAGCAGCCTCATCGTCTCGTTAAGCATCTCCCTCGTCTCCCTCGACTCCCTCGTAAGCGTTTCAAGTATCGTCGTTAGCTTGTCGGATATCTCACCATACTTCTCCATTATAGCCTTAAAGTTCTCATCAGTCCTCCTGGCAAAATCCCTGAACTCCTCCCGGTATTCCCTAAACTCATTCCTGTAATCCCTGAACTCCCCCACAAAATCTCTGAACTCATTCCTATGCTCTCTAAATTCGTTTCTGTAGTCATGGAACTCCCCCACGAATTCTCTGAACTCGTTTCTGTAATCTCTGAATTCTCCCACGAATCCTCTGAATTCTCCCCAATAGTTCATGAAGATTGACTGCATTGCTCCAAACCCTTCCTGCAGTTCCTCGTGGAGCGGGGAGGGCTTGACAGTAAAGTATTTCAGGGCTGGCTTGGGTTTGGTTTCCTTGACTTCGATTGAGCTGACATATGCGGGCGGTGGTGGTGTTTTTATCATTTGGATGAATTTATCCATGGCTGCGTCCTCTCCCTGTGCAAAGATCGTCACGGAGCCGTCCTTCTCGTTTCTGACATAGCCTGAGAGGCCGAGCTCCTGCGCAGAATCTAAAACAAACCTCCTGTACCCGACCCTTTGAACCCTGCCCTGCACCCTAACTAATGAAGCCTTCAAACCCAACCAAGCATGGGCCAGGTATGTTTATAAAGCTTTCCCAACAGCGTTGGTTTGAAGCGGCAGATTATGAGATATTAATTGTTGGGATGTGGCGGTTTTGTGTCAAGATTTTCGGATAAATTTTCCGTCAAAGGCTCAGGCATTTTTCTTTTTGAATATTGGTAGCACCCCAAGGTATATGACGTCTTTATGGTGTTCTCCCTCAACAAGTACTGTCGCCTTCTTCACCACCTTGCCGCCCGCCAACTCGACAATCTTCTCCATGGCCTCCATGGTGTTTTTCGTGCTAACTATGTCGTCGACTATGCCGACCCTCCTGCCCCGGATGTATTGGACGTATCGGCCGTCGATGACCAGCTCAAGCTCTTTCGCCGACGTTATGGGTCTGTATTTGACGGCTATGGGGTCTTTCATGAATGCTTTCCTCTCCTTTCTGCAGACTATGTAGCGTGGATGCTTAAGGTGCATGGCTATCTCATGGACAAGCGGTATCCCCTTGCTCTCCGAGGTCACGAGTATCTCACAGTCCCGCAGCTCCTCGGCCAAGATGCCTGCACAGTGCTCTATGAACTCACGGTCTCCGAGGCTGTCAAAATACGCTATCCATGTGTCGGGCGCAACCTGAAGAAGCGGTAACTGCCTGCGGAAATTTCTAATGACAAGCTCGTAATAGGGACGGCCATCATACTCCAGAACTGTGGCCTCCAACCCAAAACACACCGGCGGATGATTCAGTAAGTCTAGCCAGTATTTAGCATTATTTTCTCCAAGCCACGCTCCTCGAGCTACGGCTTCCACAAGCCTTACCACCAAAGCAAAACACTCACGGAGCTACTTGCCCGAAGACAACAGCACATGACGTATTCCTCAGCCGCCCGCACATAAAACAGCGCAAAACGACGTCAACAAAGCAGAGATAATCAGAGAATTACCTGCAAAATCTTCCATGAGATAACCCTATAGTGGTTTGCTTCCTGTTATGGACAACGGATAAAACAGGGCTAGGGGTGCAGCGCTTTTTCGGTGGAGTGTTTGCAGTATGTTCTGAGTTCAGAGATTGCTGATTCGTGGAAGCTGGCGGGGAAAAACTGGGGGTCGTCTCTGCACCGCATCATGTCGAGGACAGGCTCTTTCCCCCCTGCGTTGGCGCGGTGGGCTGTTGAAAAGTTTTCAGACCGCGGACAGGTAGTGCTCGACCCTTTCTCCGGCAAGGGGACGGCGCCGTTGGAGGCCTGTCTCAGCGGACGCCTCGGTGTTGGGAACGACCTTGCCCCCGAGGCATATGTCGTAACCCGCTCCAAGGTAAACCCTGTCATGCTCAAGGACATACGTAGATGGGTTGAGAATGCTGCGAGAACCATGAGGCCTGACACCGTATCGGTCTACGATGTTGAGGAGGAGGTAAGGCTCTTCTACCATCCGGCAACCCTAAAACAGATCCTCGCAGTCCGTGAGCTGCTCCTCGACGCTGACGATGATACATCAAACTTCGTCAAAGCCCTGATGCTGGGGATATTGCACGGCTCCTCAGAGACAAGCCTCAGCCTTCCCTGCAGCCACTCTTTCTCCATGGCCCCCGGATACATCAAAAGATACGCTGAGAAACACCGGCTGCGGAGGCCTGTGAAAAACGTCCTCTCATGTCTGCTGCGTAAAGCTGAATCTGTTCTGGCTGACGGTCTACCCCCGGTTAGGGGTGCATGCTTCAACACCGACGCCCTAAACCTACCTCTGGCAGATGAGTCAGTCGACCTTGTAGTAACATCACCGCCCTACTTCAACTTACAGACATATGCTTGGGATAACTGGCTGAGGCTCTGGTTCCTGGGCCAGGACTATAGGGATGTGGGGCGAAGACTTTTCGGAACACAGTCAATAGGAAAATACGTCGATTTCATGGAGAAGGCGTTGAGGGAGATGTTTAGGCTTTTAAGGGATAATCGTTTCTGCATAATCGTTGTCGGCGAGGTGTCACTCAACGGTCGACGTGTGGACATGGCAAATCTTCTGGTGAAGCCTGCCGAGGCCGCTGGCTTCACAGCCAGAGCCGTGATAAGCGACGGAATCCCCAAGAGCCACAAATACCTGATGTACCTCAAGCCACACCAAGGAGTTGGGCGGGAGAGAATACTTGTCCTGAGTAAGGGCCAAGCAGTTATGAGGAACCGTGTCGTCAGCTGGGCCGGGGTGACTTCAAAATGATCTATGAGGTTCATGGTGATGCCTGTAGGCTGGGATACCTCAAGCTGGTTGCATGCCTAAATGCTGATAAAACACCGCGTTCCACAGACTATCTGGCATCGCTGCTGCTTGAATCATCCAGACAAACCTTCAACGACCTGAAGGAAGATGTGCTGGGTCTGTTAAAGGGGGAGGTTAACGCCCGCAACTACGTGAAGCTCGCCGGGGAGCTTGGGTTTTACGACAACAGGACGGGGGGTGTAGGCGAAGTGGGCGCCGCATACATGTCCCTGAAATCTTCAGCAGCCCTAATGAGACATGTGGCAGGTGAGAAGACCGCCAGCCTCTCCGAAATACTTACACTAAAACCTGTGGAGAAACTGCTTTTCTTCTACGCACTTCTTCAGAAAGACCATCACATGATTGTGGCGATGCTGCGCTGGATATTTGAGAGGAGAGAGTTTACGCGGTTTGAGGCCATGCAGTATGTTATGGAGGAAATATATCCGATGGCTCTCCGGCAGTCTCTGAAGAAAGCACCTGAAAGCGTAAAACCGCTCATACTGAATGAGCTGGAGGAGGCGCAACGTCTTAGTGAGATACGTCAATCCTACGGGTCTGGAGCCGAGTGGGTGAAAAGCCGACATTACGCTAAATACCGACATACTGTCCCGCCGCGGCTTGAATGGCTTGTAGACCTGGGTGTTTTGACGAGGACGGGGAGAGGCCGCTACGCCGTCACCGCTGAAGCACTCAGGCTGAAAACAGACTATAAAGTGTTGTTTGAAGCATCCCGGGAAAAGAGCGAGCAGACACTGTTCAACTACCTGGCTCCATCAGTCCTGGAAACACGCAACCCAACAAAACACGTCGAAATACAGGCCATCGTGGAAGCATATAGGGCCCTACAGGAATCCGTTGGAAGGGTCAGGCTGGACACTCTCTGCCTAGCTGGAGCGTTCAAACTCCTGGAAGAAGGATACAGGTCTTCTCCACAAACCATGTCAAGGATATTCAGCTACCTATCACTATTACACCCCGACCGCGTCTTCGCAACATACTCCGACGACGGCTATGCAGAAGTATCGGGACTCGACCTAACCGTGATGGAATAAAATTGCGGGAAGAATTACTTACTGCGGGGAGTAGGGCCTCACCTCGCTTTCAGCCTCTTCTATTTCGCTAAGCTCCTTCTCTAGAACTATACCCGTTGAGCATGACGTGGCTCAGACCTCAGCGTGGACAGATCGGAAGAAAACCTTTATCCACCCCTCCATTTTTAGTCCTCAAAGACTTTATGGCATGTGAGAGCTTAACTCAGGTACCGTCAGCCTCTTAATTGTCCCCCTCCATGCCCTAGCCATCCAAATACCTACCGCCCCAAAATAGCCGGAGACTTGTGGGGGAGGAGATTTATATCTCCCGGTCATGACCTTGTTGGTTGGGATGGCCTATGTGGTCTGGAGGAGGTAAACGCAGGGTTGGTTGAAAGAAGCAGTGACTGGCTAGAGCAAGCTGAAGGAGACCTTGAACACGCCAAGAACGATCTCAAATCAGGGTTTTACGACTGGGCATGTTTTTCGGCACAACAGTCCGCAGAGAAGGCGGTGAAGGCTGTTTTCCAGAAACTGGGCGCCGAGTCATGGGGCCATTCTGTTTACGACCTCCTCACAAGCCTTCGAGAAAAGCTGCTGGACTATGCCTTGGAGCTCGACAAAGCATACATCCCAACCAGATACCCTAACGCACATCCATCCCTGTCTCCTAGAAGAAGATACACAGAGGGGGAGAGGCTCATAAGCTATGCGGAGGTGATTTTAAATTTCTGCAAAAATATACTATCCAAAATATAGTACGGAAGAAGTTGTGGAAAGAGTGAGGAGAGAAGCCGAGCCGCTATGCAGAGACGTGGGTGTTGAGAAAATCATACTGTTCGGCTCATACGCCACCGGCAGACAAACTGCTGCCAGCGACATAGACCTGCTAGTCGTCATAGACGCAAACATCTGCGACAAAGACAAGGCCTACAGAATACTCAGAAAAGGGCTGAGCATCAAAATGATAGAGCTACACATCCTTACAAAAGAAGAGTACCAATCAATGAAAGAAACGAAATGGATAAAAACTGTTGAAAAAGAGGGGAAAACCATAATATCAAGATGAACCAAACGTGCCTAGCAAGGCTTTCACTTTTTTGTTCAAGTTTTTAGACGGTATTATATGGAAGTCTTTAACCGGTGGAGATATCTTAGGCTGCTGAAGATGCTTTGAGTGGTTGGCTCTAGCCGTCATAAACGCAGTTCTCGACGACACGGCCACAAAACAAGACCTCCATCAGCTAAGGCAGGAATTGAAAGGAGAGATAGAGCAGCCACTTCAGGTGGACAATAGGACCCACAAACGCGATATTAGGTACCACCGCAATACCACTACTGATGAAGATGGCCGGCGTAATCTAGGAAGACAAGAAATTTACAAACCACACATCTTTTTTCACAAAACTAGGAAAAACTTAAGTGGTTTAGCCCATCCCCAACTTTTTCTCTATTTCGCTTAGCTTAGTCTCTAGAACTGACATACGTTGAGCATACTGTAGCTCGGACCTAAGCATAGATATCTCGGAAGCAAGTCGTTTGTCCATTTCATCGATTCTGCCGCTGAGCCGTTTATCGAGCTCGTTGATACTGCCGCTAAGACGTCTGTCCATCTCATCAATTTTGTTACTAAGGCGTTTATCCATCTCCTCAACCTTAAGCTTGAGCATAGACATCTCTGCGGTGAGGCGTTTATCCATCTCATCAATTTTGGCTGTCAGGCGTTTATCCATCTCTTCGACCCTGCTGTCAAAACGCTTCTCCATTTCACTGAGCCTAATGGACATAGGCTGTAGGGCGTTGGTCAGCTCCTCCCTCACTATCTCCCGTAACTCGGGCGCCGTCAGCCTTCTAATTATTTCCTTCCCAGCCTTAGCCATCCAACCCCCTACGCCGTTAAAAATTTTGACTCTCCAAAATAAATTTTTGACGCCCATCCGAGGACATGTTGGAGAGACATTTATATCATATTACTCCAGCATGGTAAAGGTATGTCTTTATCCGCAGGTGAGATCGTCAGGTTGCTGAAGTCTGACAGAGACGCGTTGAGGGAGCTTGCCGCGGCGATAGTCTCCGAGCCTGAGCTGAGGCTATCCGTGATAAACGCCGTTGTTGCCGACATGGCTACCAAACAGGACTTGCTTCTTCTCCGGCAGGAGGTGAAGGCGGAGATAGGTCAGCTCAGGCAGGAGATAGCCCAGCTCAGGCAGGAGGTGAAGGCGGAGATAGGTCAGCTCAGGCAGGAGATAGCCCAGTTAAGACGAGACATTAACACAAACTTCAGGTGGACTATGGGCCTCATAATCGCGATATGGGGGACGACCGTAATACCTCTGCTCATGAGGATGGCAGGTGTGCTGTAGAGGAGGTGGATGCGCAGTGGTTGAAAGAAGCGGCGACTGTCTTGACCAGGCTGAGGGAAACCTTGAGCACGCTAAAAATGATTTGAGGACGGGGTTTTATGAATGGGCATGCTTTTCAGCTCAACAGTCTGCAGAGAAGGCTGTTAAGGCAGTTTTCCAGAAGTTGGGTGCTGAGGCATGGGGGCATTCGGTGTACGACCTGCTTACAGGCCTTCGGGAGAAGCTCGATGTGGATGAGAAGTTGCTGGAATATGCTTTGGAGCTCGATAAAGCCTACATCCCGGCGAGATACCCTAACGCACACCCATCCCTCTCGCCGAGGAGAAGATATACAAGGGCTGAGGCCGAGAGGCTTATAGGTTATGCGGAGGTGATAGTCGATTTCTGTAAAGCTCTATTATCCAAGATACAGCGTTGAAGAAGTGGTGGAGAGGATTAAGCGGGATGTAAAGCCGCTTTGCCGGACGGCCGGCGTGGAGAAGCTCATCCTGTTCGGGTCGTATGCAACAGGCAGGCAGACAGCGGCGAGCGACATAGACCTCCTCGCCGTCATAGACACCAACATATGCGACAAAGACAGGGCCTACAGAATGCTCAGGGAAGGGATAAGCCTCAGGATGGTCGAGCTACACATCCTATCCCGAGAAGAGTACCGCTCGATGAAAGAGACAAGATGGATAAAAACGGTCGAAAAAGAGGGGAAAACAATAATCTCAAGAGAACACCAACCCTAGCCAGCAGCCATCCCTCTTGTAATTGAAGCTTTATATCATATTATTCGAAGAAATCTTTAGATGTCCCTATCCGCAGGGGAGATAGTCAGGCTGCTGAAGTCCGACCGTGATGCTCTGAGGGAGCTGGCCATTGCGATAGTCTCTGAGCCTGAGCTAAGGCTCTCTGTGATAAACGCCGTCGTGGCCGACATGGCCACAAAACAGGACTTATCACAGCTCCGGCAGGAGTTGAAGGCTGACATATTCCAGCTCAGGCAAGAGATGAGAGGGGAGATGGCTCAACTGAGGCAGGAGCTGGCTCAGCTGAGACAGGAGATGAGTCAGCTGAGGCAGGAGATGTCCCAGTTGAGACAGGGAGTGGATGGTGAGATGGCCCAGTTAAGGCAGGAGATGTCCCAGTTGAGACAGGGAGTGGATGGTGGGATGGGTCAGCTGAGGCAGGAGGTAAGAGGTGAGATTGATCAAATGAGGCAGGAGATAGCACAGCTTAGGCGGGACATGAACACAAACTTCAGGTGGACAATAGGCCTCATTATTGTGATATGGGGGACGACCGTAATACCGCTGCTTATGAGGCTAGCGGGTGTAATATAGTTGGAGGGTTTTCCGCTAGAAACATGAATATCTGAGTTTTCTCTATTTTGCATAAATTATGGATGGATTGGGGTGTTGGTGCTGTTGAGGGTTATTGCGGTCATTCCTGCTAGGGGCGGGGTTTCTGGTGCGTCGCTGGCCCTAGTGCATATGCTTCTCGGGCTAGTGTCGAGGTTTAAAAGGGTTGAGGTGGTCGCCGTTACATCGGGTGAGGCCCTAAAGTATCCTGCTGTCAGGAGGCTGCGTGAACATGGGGCCCGGCTGGCCTTCACACCAACCTCCTGTCTTCCGGGGCCGCTATACTGGATGGGGCTTATGGCTGCACTATTGTTGCAGTTGGGACATGGGCGTTTTGAGGTGGCCCACTTCAGCACACCTAAGGCCTTGCTGTTGATGTATCCGGCCGCCCGCCTAGTTTCGCGCAAGCTTGTCCTAAGCTTGGAGGGGTATCCGCCCTATGAGCTGGAGAAGGTCAGTGGGTTTAGCAGGTTCTTTGGGATGTTTGCCTGGTATGCATCGTTGAAGCTCGCCGACAGGGTCGCCGCCTGCTCGGAATGGCTTAGGCGGGTCTGCACCAGTTCGGTGGGCTATGTGGGGAAGTTTGATGTGCTGTATAATCCTGTTGACGTTGAACGTTTTGTTAAAGTGCAGCCGGAGACGGCGGGCCCGGGAAGATATGTGCGGCTGGTTGTAGTTGCACGCCTCGACTATGTTAAGGGTGTTGACGTTGCTTTGGGTGCTTTGGCCGTTCTGAAAGGTAGTGGCTTTAGCCATTTTAGGTTAGTGGTTGTCGGGGATGGGCCCGAGGCAGGGAGGTTGAGGAAGCTGGCTGAGGAGCTGGGTGTTGTGGAGGTTGTTGATTTTGCAGGTTTTAGACCGGATGTTGAGAGGTGGATAGCGGCGGCAGACGTGGTTCTGGTCCCTTCGAGGTATGAACCTTTCGGCATGGTGGCTGCGGAGGCTGCTGCGGCTGGAAAGCCGGTTATCGCGTCACGTGTGGGCGGGCTTAGGGAGATAGTCGTCGAAGGTGAGACAGGGTTGTTTTTTACACCACACGACCATAACGACTTGGCTGAAAAGATTATTGAGCTTGTCAAGGATTATGGGCGGGCTGTGGTGATGGGTTTGAGGGGCCGTTCTAGGGCTGAGACGTTGTTCTCACCTGAAAGGGTTGCGGAGAGGCTTGTGAGGGTTTACTTGAGTGCGTTAAAGCGGTAGGCTTGATTTGTACCATTCGGCGTATCTCCCCACCATCTCCTCGATGTCTGTTTTCGGCCGCCAGCCAAGTTTTTCCCTCGCCTTCATGTTGTCTGAGTAGCTTATCAGGGACTCGTGGGGCTGCAGCTCTTTTTGGAGGACCGGCACCCGTCTCCCCATGTGTGTGAGCATGAGTTCAGCTACTCGGGCTACGCTAACAGGCCTGCCGTAACCTATGTTGTAGACCTCTGCGCCGTACCCCTTTGCCCCAACCAGAACAGTTCCCTCAACGGCATCCTTGACGTATGTGAAGTCTCTCTCCGCGGGTTTGAAGACGCCGTCCACGTATCTTCCGTTCACCTCAACAGGCTGCCCACTCAGTATCCTGTCCGCGAAAACCTTGAAGACAATGTTCCCCCTGCACCTCTCGCCGACTACGTTGAAGTACCGGATTATCGGACACGTGAGGCCGTATTCCTGGCTGTATAGTCTGCAGAGCTGCTCGCCCATCAGCTTGCTTAAGGCGTAGGGGCCGCGTGGCCTCGGCGCCATGTCCTCTCTGAGGGGTGGCTGGTTGTCGCCGTAGACACTGCTGCTCGATGTGAAGACTATCTTCGGGGTTGGCTCTGTTGTTCTGGCTGCTTCGAGGACTGTTAGGACTGTGTTGAGGTTGTTGTGGAGATATGGGTGCGGGTCCCTGTGGCTGAGTCTGTGGGAGGCTAGGGCTGCGAGGTGGTATATGGTTGATGGCTGGAAGGATTTGAGAAGTCTCTTGAACGAGTTGAGGTCTGTGAGGTCGAGGGACGCTATCCTCATTCTGTGAGCGTTCCTATGGGATGTCAGGAGTTTGAGGTTGTCTTCCGCAGGCGGAGCTACCCCAACCGCCACAACTTCTTCACCTTCATCGAGGAGGCGTTCAACCAGATGGCTCCCTATGAATCCGAAGGCACCTGTAACCAGCAGCAAACCACCGCCGCTGCGTTCTCTCAGGTAAAAAACCTATCAGGCCTGTTTGGCCTTATTATGTGGCTTTAGAGACCTGTGTAGAGGTTGGTTGGCTAGACGGCCTGGTCTTAGGCTGACTGGTTTTGTTGCCTTCGTGGTCAGGATGGGGAGCCTGCTGTCTGGTCTGGCCTTCTCGCTGATTGTGGCTAGGCGGCTTTCTGAGGAAGACTTCGGTACATGGACCTACGTTGGACGGCTTGTCTCCTATTTTGCTGTCACGGCTTCTTTCATAAGCTTCTGGGCTGGTAGGGATGCGGGCCGCGGTGGCAGGCCGTTGAAGAC
>Ga0072500_194659_pt1 | contig 15050 bp, 18 predicted proteins | sample GBScelen77Swater_FD_63803 | JGI IMG/M metagenome (GOLD analysis project Ga0072500, IMG submission 63803) | Hot spring microbial communities from Great Boiling Spring, Nevada - cellulolytic enrichment S 77C v2 (version 2) | ecosystem: Environmental > Aquatic > Thermal springs > Hot (42-90C) ...
AACAATAAAAAATCATTTGAAATTACAGCATATTTAGAAAGTGAAAGAAATAAAGGAGAAAATTCAGTTTCTGCTAATGATTATGGAACAAATATATATTTATATGAAGGAGGAAGTGATAAGGGTTTATTAAATCCTAATGTGGAGCTCTCATTCACAGTTAAATTATTAGCACATATTAATTTTTACGGTTATTATGATAATCAACCATATGTAGGGTGTTCAAATCATGTAGATATTGCTGGTAATCTTCTATATATTACTACAGGATATTGTGCACGAGATGGCCCTCCAGATCCTACATCCACTATTGCTGTTATACCTGATTTAGTAGTTATAGATATTTCGACACCCTCTAATCCAGTCATCTTAGGAGAATATAAAGATATCAGTTTTTCTTGGGGTGTAAAAACTTTACTTCCTTATGCTTATGTTTCTTATATGAGAAATTCAGATATAGGAGCAGCAAAAGTTTGTGTTTTGAATGTCTCAGATCCATCTAATATTCAGCAACTTGGTTGCTATAGTCCAGGACATTGGCATGGTAGAGGGGTGGATGTTCAAAGTAACATAATTTACTTTGCAGCAGGATATCGAGGTTTAAGGATTGTAGATGGAACTGATCCAAATTCTTTGGTTTGGTTATCTACTTATCCAGTTTGGTATGCACATGATGTAAAGGTAAAAGGGAATTATGCTTATGTTCCAGATAGAAACGGCAAGGCTTTTCATATTGTAGATGTTTCAAACCCCTCTGCTCCTACTTCTACCTATATATACTCGCTACCCGAAGGTAGTTATGGAGTTTTTTTAGAGAATAATATAGCATATGTAGGAGTAGGGTTTTCTGGCCTTTTTACTTTCGACATTTCTAACCCCTATAGCCCTATATTATTGAGTCAATTAGACACTCCTGGTTTTGCAGGTAAGGTATTTGCTACAAGTGGATATGTATTTTTAGCAGATGGCGGTGCAGGCGTTCAAATTATAAATGCTAAAAACCCCAATAATCCTTATATAGTAAAAACAATAGATACCCCAGGTAATGCTTTAGCTACTTACGTAAAAGATGGAATATTATATGTAGCTGATGATACTAATGGCTTGCTAGTTATAGATGTTTCTGATTATCTGAAATAATTTAAAACATAATAACCTCCATATAATGCTGCTAAATTTTCTAGTTTAGATTTAACTAATTTTACTTTAAATGGCATTGTTTTTAAATTTTCAAAATTTATTTTTAATAAATCAAAATCTAAGCTTTTGACTAATGAACCACCGATTATAATTATTTCTGGTGACCAGTATAATGCTACATTTACTAAGAATCCGGCAAAAATTTTGTTAATTGTTTTCCAGAAAGTTTTATCTTTTATGTCTTCAGGCTTCGTTTTAAAAATATTCTCAATTGCTTTGCCAGATATTATTTTTTCTATTTCTTCAAATTCTACTTTGCTAAAATCAATTAAAAATAAACTGTGCCCTGGTTCAAATCCAAAGAAGTTTTTATCTATTTTTTTATCTACAATTCTTGCTCCTCCTATTCCTGTACTTAAAGTTATATAGGCAACAATTTTATTTTGCTTCCCTGCTCCATAAATACTTTCTCCTAAACCAGCTAAGGCAGCATCATTTTCTAAGTAAATTTTACAATTAAATATTTTCTCTAGATCTTGCTTAACTGATTTGTTCTCATAATTTGAAATATTAGGAGCTTTTATTATTTTACCTTTTTCCTTATCAATCATGCCAGCAAAACCGATACAAATTTTTTTAAATTGAAAATTTTGAAATTCATTTTTAATAAAATCCAAAAAACTCATATAATCTTGGGGAGTGGGGATTTTTTTAAAGTTTTTTCTTAAATCTTTTAATGATTTAAAGCAGGCAAATTTTATTGTTGTACCTCCTATATCTAAAACTAAATTCATTAATTAAATTATAAAAAAGGGGCAAGAAAAATTATTCTTGCCCCCCTAAAGATTTAGTCTAGTAAAACTAGTAAAAATTATTATATAGTATTTATAATAATAAAATGTTAACTTTATTATCTGTACTGCTTCTTCCTTTTATCTGAATAAGGCCTTTATTTATTTTAACTTCTACATTCGCTGTCCCTTGGTAAATTATTCCCCCATTTTCTAAAACTTCTATTTGAGTTTCATTATTTTCAGATACTATTTGCATTTTCTTATATTCATTATTTACAAATTCATACATTATCTCTATATTCTTTGGTAAACATATTTCTATTTTTTCTTTAGGATATACAGGATTTTCTTTTAAGCTTAAATTATTACCACCGCAACTATAAACAAATAAAATATACATCATCAACCACACATACTTTCTCAATTTTCTCACCTCCTTTAAGACTGTTAGCTATTTTAATTATACAATTTAAAAATCAAATTGTCAATTACTCCACTTCAATTATAGCTTGATCAGTATAATCTCTTCCTTCTTCATCTAAACAACTGATAGAAAGGGAAGTTCTTTCATTTATAGGTCCAATAATTGCTTCACCTGTTGGTGGTTTTACTCCGCTCCATTCTTGTAAATAAGGGCTTGAAGAAACAGTACAACTATTTACTCCATAAGAATTCCATTTAACATTAACACTACTTCCTTTCACAACTTTAGCATTATCTGATCCGTTTACCTTAAGATCTACAAACTTGGTTAATGTAATTTCATTAACATAAACTATAACTTGATCTACTGCATCATTTCCATTTTCATCTACACAAGAAATAGAAAATGTAGTTGTACCACTTTTAGTTAAAGTGATATTTATACTACCTTGGGGTTCTTTAAATCCACTCCATTCTGAATAATAAGGGCTTGCTGAAACAGTGCAGGAGTTTGCATTAGTAGCTTGCCAACTTAAGGTTACAGAATCTCCTTGATTTGCATTTATTGGTCCTTCTTGATTATTAACTTTCAAATTAACTGAGATAGAGGGCAGTGTAGTAGTTATAGAAGTATCTCCTCCTGTAGAAGCAGTTACTCCAATTCTACCACCACCGCCGCCTCCAAAAATAACCTTTACTTCCACATATTTTTCCATTGTCTGATATTTATTAGAACACTTAATTGAAAATTTAGTATCTTTAGTTATATTTGTAATTGATCTCTTTCCTGATAAAGGAATTTCCCCTTTCCAATTTTCGACTTCAGGAAGTGAACTTGCTTCACATTTTTCTGCGTTTTCTGTATTCCAAGATAAAGTAACCCCAGAATTATAATAAACAAAAACTCTTTCTGATTGGTCATTTGCTTTTATTTCGACTTTTAATGGATTTGGGATATAAACATTTGCTTTTATGCTTTTTGTTATATAACCTTTCTCATAAGTACAAAATATCCCAAAAGTAGTAGATTGATCTAATTTTTCTATTGTTTTTGTACCCTTAAGGTTAATTAGAGTATTCCAATCAAAATTTATTGGTTGAGAAAAAGCTAAACATTTATTTACATTTTTAGCTTCCCAAACAATAGTAATTTTTTCATCTGGTTTTACATTAATTTCTTGTTCAGAATTGTTAATTTTGAATATCAAAGATGGAACAGGAGTAACTTGCTTTTTAGTACTTGGTGTTATTTTTTTTGTTGGAGTTGTAATTTTTGCGGTAGTTTTAGCTGTAGCTATTTTAGAAATATTTTTAGTTTTTTCCTTTTCTTTTTCTTCAGCTTTTTTAATTTCTATTTTTTTAAAAAGTGGTTTTAATTCTGCTTCTTTTTTAGAAATTAAATTTACAGAAATTTCTTTTGAAATTAAACCACCTGGACCAGCGCAAGTTAAACTAAAAGTAGTTGAAGTATTAATAGAAATTTTCTCTTCTCCTTTGATATTTTTTTCTCCTACCCATTCTTCTATTTCTGGAGACGAAGAAGCTACACATAAAATTACATTAGATCCTTCCCACTTAATATTTAAATTGTTATCTTTTGTTTCAAAATCATAAGAATGGTCATTTATTTTGAATTCTAGTGCACTTTTATATGGGTTTAGGATATTAGCAAGAGATAATCTTAAATTTTTAACTATTTGAGATTTGGATATTATTAAAAAAATCAAAATTAAAATTAAAGCAATTAAACCGAAAATAATTGTTTTATTTCTTTTATTGTTTTTATTTTCTAATTCCATTTTGATCCACATCTTAATTGTAACTTTATTGTTTATTAATTATACTATATAAAAATATATCAGTCAAGTATAATATGGCCTGCCATATAGCATTATGGCAGGCCGTTTATGATTTATGTTTATATTAATATTTTTATATTTATTTTTTATTCAACACATACCTTGGCACTTCCAAGGTCTAACTGGTACACATCTACCTGGTACCAGCCCTTGAAAGTGCCGGCTGTTACTTCTATTTTAACGTAGACTGTACCACTTGCCGGTTTTGAAATTGTCACCGGTGCAGGTGGTACAGCATCTGACGGAGAGGAGGCTTCTTTTACTAAAGTATTTCCATCATACAAAGATATCTTTATCCGCCAATTATTTGAATCGCTTGTACTCTCTAATACAGAAAAGTGTATGGTATATGCTTTATCATTCCTTGAATTAAATCTGAACCAATCTACAGAATCTTTTGATGTATGGAATATCTCTCTACCTGTTGCTTGATTGTTTGAAAATGTTAACTCTAATGCCCCTCCTTGAGAATTATTTGCTGGTTCATTTATTCCTATGATAGTTACTCTAACGTCTGTTGTTGTAGCTGCTTTCACTTCAAACCTATCAGATGTTCCTCCACCTATTAATATATTATTTCTATCATATCCTTTTGCTTCTGCTATATAATTATTTCCTACAGGCAATTCTATAACAATTTCACTATTTGGTCTTTGTATAACACCACTGCCTGCTATATTATTATTTGCATCATATATTACTACAGAAACTTTATCTACTGCTGTAGGAATATACCTTCCTCTTAACGTAGATGTATCAACCGGTGTATTCCACCAGTTGATTGTTACTCTAACAAATCCTTTCTCTGCTGGTGGAAGAGGTTTTTTACCTCCTCCACCACATCCTGATATTACAACTACTAATGTTGTAATTAAAGTAACGACAACCGTCCGGAAGAACATAAAACATCCCTCCTTTTTTGTAGTGTGCTTCAAAAGAATTTTAAAAAAAATCCTTATTTGTTGTCAATAGAAAATATAAAATTTTAAATAAAATGTCAAGCAATTTTTTACTTTTCTAAAAAGGCTTTTAAGATTTCTTTAAATTGAATTAAAGATTTTTTATCAATCCATTCATTATCTGAATGGTAATTACCTCCCTTAGGTTGCATAATTATAAATGGAATATTATATTTTGCTAAAAATCGTGCGTCTGTAGCTCCATAAGATTTAGTTAATTTAATCTTTCTTTTTAGAATTTTCTCTGTAATTAAAATCCATTTTTTAACATATTCATTTTTAAGATTTGTCTTTATAGGATCTCCTCCTGCAATTATTTGAATTTTTGCCTTAGGAAATGTTCTTTCAGCTATGCTTAAAATTTTTTCTCTTTTATAACCAAATGGATATCTAAAATCTAATAAGGCTTCGGCATAATCACAAACCTGATTAGCGACTTCTCCTCCAGATAATTTTCCCAAATTTAATGTTGGTTTCCAAGTTGGTTTTTTATATTCAGGGAAAAATTTTCTCAATTTATTATAGCCTCTTAAAAATTCATCTAAAGCATTTTTACCTTGCCAAGGCATTGACCCATGTGCTTTTTTACCTTTTAATACAATTTTTAAATGCAATACTCCCTTGGCTTCTGTTTCTAAACTAAAATTTAAACCACCATCAGGAACTATAAAAACTTTTCCTAAAAATTTCAATTTATTAATAATATAATTTGCCCCATTAAAACCTCCTATTTCTTCATCTGAAGTTATTATCCCACCAAAGGAAATATTTTTATCTTTTAATTCTTTTAGGGTTTCAATTAAGACTGCAATAGAAAATTTATCATCTAAAACTCCTCTTCCAAAATATTTATCCTTTGTTTCTCTAAAAATAAAGTCTTCATTTCTTGCAGGTACTACATCTAAATGACACATATAAATAATTTCTGGTTTTTCTTTTTTCCATAAAATTAAACTTTTATATCCATTTTTTTCAATTAATTTAAATCCTTTAACAAAATCTTTGATCTGTGATATTATAAAATCAAAAGCTTTATTAAATTCTTCTTTGTTTCCTTCTTGATGAGTTGTTTTAAATTCTACTAAAGTTTTTAATGTTTCTTTCATAATTTTATAATTATACAATGATTATTGAAATTAAAACACATAAAAAAAGAGAAATTATTGATATAACAGAAAAAGTTCAAGAAATTCTAAAAAAACAAGATAAAAATGAGGGATTAATTTTTGTTTTTGCTTTACATACAACGTGCGCTTTGACAACTGCAGATTTAGATCCAGGTACAGATTTAGATTATTTAGATATTTTAGAAAAAATTGTGCCTAAATTAAATTTTAGACATCCTCATAATCCAGAGCACCTTCCTGATCACTTTCTTTCTTCATTAATAGGAACCTCATTATTGATTCCTTTTGAAAACAAAAATTTATTATTAGGTACTTGGCAAAGAATTGTTTTAATAGAATTAGACGGACCAAGAGTTAGAAAATTAAAAATAAGTTTTATTTGAAAGTTTAGAAATTTTATTTTTCTACGATAATAATATCTAAGTCAGGAAATTTTTCTGATAAATTTTTAATTATTTCTTTTACCCTTGTCTTTTCTAGGCCTACAACTCCAGTACCTAATAAAGGAGTAGCTATTTTATAAAATTTATTTTCTTTGCAATAATTAAAAACTTTCTTTAAAACTTTTTCTAATTCTTTGTAAGTTATTTTTTTATCATTCACATAATCAATTGTTGGAATATGAATAACTTTTTTAACCTTAAGATTACCTGCAGAAGTAACGGCAAAATCTCCAATTGATACAAAACCTATTTTCTTACTTTCCTCAATCAATTTTTTACCAGCTGCTTTTGCAATAGCCAAAGCAACTCCTCCGCCATGAATAAGCTTCGTATTAGCAGCATTAAGAATTACATCTGCTTCAATTTTGGTAATATCACCTTTTATTTCTTGAATCATATAAAAATTTTATTTTAAATTTGTAATCTAAATAGTTTTTTAAAATTTTCATTAATAATATTTTCAAGCTTTTCGATTTCTATATTTTTTATTTCTGCAAATTTTTGATAAATAAATTTTACATAAGCTGGTTCATTAATTTTACCACGATAAGGTTCAGGAGTTAGATAAGGAGAATCTGTTTCTAAAAATATTCTTTCTAAGGGTACTAATTTAACGACTTCTCTTAATTTATAAGCATTTTTAAAAGTTATTATTCCTGAAAATGAAAGGTATCCTCCTATTTCTAAAAATTTTTCAACTTCTTTTAAATTGCCAGTGCAAGAGTGCCAAATTGGGATAATTTTATAATTTTCCAAAATATCAAAAACTTCATCAAAAGTATTTCTTATATGTATAATTGCTGGCAATTTATATTCTTCTGCTAATTGTAGTTGTTTTTCAAAAATTTCTTTTTGTCTCTTTTTATCGGTTTTATAAGTATAATCTAAACCAATTTCGCCTATACCAATTATTTTTTCATTATTTATTAATTTTTTAATTTCATTTAAATCTTCATCTTTAAAACTTTCAGTATCAGAAGGATGAATTCCTATCATAGACAAAACATTTTCAAATTTTTTAGAAATTTCTATTATTTTTTTAGCCGAATCTAAATTAATGCTTGGAGAAATAATATAATAAACTTTTGACTCATTTGCTCTTTTTATTATATTATCTAAATCAGGATATAATTTAGGATCATCTAAATGCGCATGTAAATCTATCATTTATTCTATTTCTATAACTTCGTAATCTTTTTCTGAATTTACTCCTAAGTTTAATTCAACCGCTCTTTTTATTTGTGGTAACTCCCAAGGATTAATATTTTTTAGTGAATTTCCCTTAAAGCTTTGTATTATTTTTATTCCTTCAATATCAATAGCTATTCTATCATTTGAAGCTAAAATCAAATTGGGTTCTCTCACTTCACCTTCTGCAGGACCTTTTGTTATAAAACATTTTCTTGCATCCATTATTATTAAATCCACATTAAATAAAGTATTTAATTCGGCAATCTTTTCTTGAATATGAGATAGGTGCAAATTAATTCTTTCAATTGGTTTCATAAACCCTACTGCTAATTTCAATGCACCTGTATATTGCGCATATTTATGTGTTTTAAGGCATGGAAGAAATATAATTTTATCGATTCTTTCTAAAATTTCTGTTATTGAAACAGATTTTAAATATTTTGCCTGTGGAATTTCTTTTTTTATCCATTTATAATCTTCAAAAACATAAATCCTTGGAGGTGTTTCTAAATTTAGAAGTTCAAAAATATTCAATTTTTCCATAATTTTTCTTGTATTAAAACTCATAGTTGAACTTTCACCTATCATAACTAATTTAGGTTCAACAGAATATACTATTTCTACTACGGCTTTCAAAAATTCATAATCAGTAGCAGCAGGTAATGGATCAGCAGTATTGAAATTAGGCTTTAACAAAACAACTTCTCCTTTTTTAACAAAATTTTGAATTCCTCCTAACGGTTCCAATGCTTTTAAAATTGCTTCTTTTAAATTACCATTAAATTTAACTTTTATTACTCTTTTCATTTTTAATTTTTAAATATTATTATTTCAAAACTATTAAAATAGCACCAATTATTATTAAAATCATACCCAAGGCTATTTTTAAATTAAAAGCTTCGCCTAATATTAAAGCTGAAAGTAAAATCACAAATACTAAACTTAATCTATCAATAACTGCTACATGACTTGCTGGGCCAAATTTAAGCGCCCAGAAATAGAAGAGCCAAGAAAGAGCACCAGAAATGCCCGCTAAAATTATTAAAAGCCAATCTTTTGATGAAAAAATATTAAAAGTAAAATTTTCAAACTTTTTCAAAAATAAACTTAATAATATTAAAAATCCTGTCATGATTAAAGATCTTATGGTCGTTGCAAGAGTTGGATCAACACTTTTTAGTCCTAATTTGCCAAATATCGCTACTAAACTTGCTGTTATTGCCGAAAGCAAAGCTAAAATTATATACATTTTTAAATTGGGAACATTGTTAATATCCGCGCTTTATTTTCTTTAACTTCTAAAATTGAATCAAATGGTAAAAGAATTTTTTGAATCTCTCCATTTTTCTTAATTTTTATTTCACCTTTTTTAACTACTGTAATCAATGGATGATGATTAGCTAAAATAGAAATTTCTCCTAAATCGGTCTCACAAATTAAAGCTTCAATTTCTTCTTCTAAATAATTTTTTTCTATTTCTACTAACTCAAATTTAAATTTCTTCATTTTTCATTTAAAATTCCTTTCATATAAAATTCATCTTCGGGTATTTCATCATATTCTCCATTTATAAGTTTTCCAAATTCTTCGATAGTTTTTTCTAAGGGTACATATTTCCCTTCCCTACCTGTATAACTTTCAGCAACAAAAAATGGCTGTGATAAATATTTTTGAATTTTTCTTGCTCGATAAACAATTAATTTGTCTTCTTCAGGTAATTCTTCTATCCCTAAAATAGCAATAATATCTTTTAATTCTTGATATCTTTGTAAAATTCTTTGAACTTCAGTAGCTACTTGATAATGTTTTTCTCCAACAATTTTAGGATCTAAAGCTAATGAATTAGATTGTAAAGGATCAACTGCTGGATAAATTCCTTGTTCTGCTATTTCTCTTGAAAGTACAATAGTTGAATCTAAATGTGCAAAAACAGTAGCGGGTGCTGGATCAGTAATATCATCAGCTGGAACATAAATTGCTTGAAAAGAAGTAATAGAACCATCTTCAGTTGAAGTAATCCTTTCTTGAAGCATCCCCATTTCTGTAGCTAAAGTCGGTTGATAACCAACAGCAGAAGGTGATCTACCTAAGAGTGCCGACACCTCTGAACCTGCTTGTACGAATCTAAAAATATTATCAATGAATAACAAGACATCTAATTTTTCAACATCTCTAAAATATTCTGCTAAAGTTACCCCTGCATAAGCAGTTCTAAATCTAGCTGCAGGTACTTCATTCATTTGTCCAAAAATCATAGCTACATTTTTTATTACTCCACTTTCTTCCATTTCTAAAATAAGTTCATTTCCTTCTCTTGTTCTCTCACCTACTCCAGCAAAAATTGAAAAACCTTGATATCTATAGGCAATATTATGGATAAGTTCCATTAAAAGAACAGTTTTCCCTACTCCGGCGCCTCCAAAAAGCCCAACTTTCCCTCCTTTAATTACTGGAGTTAAAAGATCAATAACTTTTATGCCTGTTTCTAAAATCTCAACTTCGGGTTTTTGTTTGGCGAATTTTGGTCCTTGTCTTATAATTTCCCATCTTTCACCTTCAATTGGGCCTTTGTTATCAATAGGTTCTCCATAAACATTAATAACTCTACCTAATACATTTCTACCAACAGGAACGGTTAGTTTTCTATAAGTTCTTTCAACTTCCATTCCTCTATAAAGCCCATCAGTACTTTCAAAAGCAATACATCTTACTCTTTTAGAAGAAATAATATTTTCTACTTCTAAAAGTAGCCCATTTTCAATAACTCTTAAAACTTCGTAAACTTCTGGTGTTTCTTCTTCGAATTCTACATCAACTACTGTACCTATTATTTGGATTATTCTTCCTTTCATCTTCTTATATCGATTAATTCTTCAGTAATTTTTTGTTGCCTCATTTTATTATAATTTAAAATTTCTTTTTCTTTAAGTTCTTCTGCATTCTCGCTTGCTTTTTTCATTGTTATTGTTCTTACAAACTCCAAACTTGCTTGTGCTTGTAAAATTAATGCATAAAAAACTAAATAAAATACCTGATCTAATATTGTTTTAACCACTACTTCTGGGGAAGGTTCAAGAATATATTGAAATTCCTTAAATCGAGGTTGTTCTTTTCTCAAATTTTCAAATTCTTTTGTCCTAATTTTAATTTTTTCTAAAAGATCATTTATTGATTCTAAATCAAATGGATAAACTTTTAAGCTCTCAACTATAAAGCCGCTTGAGGTTAAATTGGGTCTTATAAGATAAATTTCTTTTATTTTTTCTTTTTCAATTAAAAGTTGAATATAACTTAAGAGTTCTTTAGCAAACTCTTCGGGTAAAATATTTTCAAATTTACTGAAGCTAAAAAGTAGTCTATATTTCTTTTTAAAATACTTCTCTGCTTTTAAGCCAATAGTTCCAAGATAGCAATCTTTAGTTAAAAATTCTTCTGTTTTTTCGAAAATAAGGTTGTCAAAACTTCCAGCTAATCCTCTATCTGATGCTATGCAAATTATTAATTTTTTACCCGTAAGCACATATTTATATTTAGTAATTTCTTTTATAGTTTTGGGGTGTCTTTTTATTATTTCTTCAGAGATATCTAAAAAATAAAATACGTTTCTTAGAATATTAGCAATTTTTTGGTAAACTTTCTGAAATTTAATTGCAGAAATTAAGTTTATAGACTTAGTAATTTTTTGGAAATTAGTTAAAAATTTTATTCTTTTTCTTAAACTTACTAAATTTTTTGTTTTCATTCTTTGATTTGTTCAAAGAAATAAATTAGTGCTTCTTTGATTTTATTTTCTAAATCCTCATTTAAATCTTTTTTAATCATAATTTCTTCTAAGATGTCTTTTTTTTCTGTTTCTAAATAGCTTAAAAGTTTGTTTTCTATTTTTTTAATATGGCTTATTTCAAAATCATCAAAAAATCCATTATTAGCTGCATAAATTAAAACAACTATTTTTTCAAATGTTAATGGCTTAAAGTTTTCTTGTTTGAGAATTTCCATCAAAACTCTACCTCTTTTAATTTTTTGAGCAATTTCTGGCGGTAGTTCAGTAGAAAGTTTTGCAAATTCTTCTAATTCTCTAAATTGAGCTAAATCTAATTTAAGCTTCCCAGCAATTTTTTTCATTATCTTAGTTTGTGCTTTTGAACCTACACGTGAAACAGAAAGGCCGATATTAATAGCTGGCCTAAAATTGCCTTTAAAAAGATCAGTTTCTAAATAAATCTGCCCATCAGTTATAGAAATTAAATTTGTAGGAATATAAGCAGAAATATCTCCAAGTTGAGTTTCACAAATAGGTAAAGCAGTTAAACTTCCACCATTTTTAAGTTTGCCAGCTCTTTCTAATAATCTTGAATGAGTATAAAAAATATCGCCTGGATAAGCTTCTCTACCGGCAGGTCTTTTCAAAAGCAAAGAAAGTTCTCGCCAAGCCCAAGCATGTTTTGTCAAGTCATCATATATTACAACAGCGTCTTTTCCTTTATCTCTAAAATATTCTCCGATGCTGCAACCTGCATAAGGAGCTAAGTAAAGTAAAATTGGTGGATCTTCTGAAGTTGTAGCTACAATAATAGTATAATTTAAAGCACCTTCTTTTTTCAAAATTTCGTATAGCCTTCTGATTTTAGACATTTTTTGTCCAATGGCTACATATATGCAAATAGGAGTCTCTAATGGATCATTTTTTTGATTTAAAATTACATCAATAGCTATTGAGGTTTTACCTATTTGCCTATCACCTAAAATAAGTTCTCTTTGCCCTCGACCTATAGGTATTAATGCATCAATTATTTTAATTCCTGTATGCAAAGGCGTATTAACGGGTTCTCTTTCAATAACACTTGGTGCTTTTCTTTCTAATGCATAGAATTCTTTGGTTTCAATATTACCTAAATCATCTAAGGGTCTTCCCAGGGAGTCAATTACTCTTCCAATAAGAGATTCTCCTACAGGTACTTGAATTACTTTTTTAGATCTTTTTACAATATCACCAGGTTTAATTTTAGAAAAATCACTTAAAGCAGCAGCTCCTATAAGACCTTCTTCTAGATTTAAAGCAATGAGGGGGATATTTTTATCTTCTACAATTAATATCTCTGAAACAAATGCTTTATAAAGACCTGAAACCCAAACTATTCCATCACCAACTTTAATAACTTCACCAGCTTCTTCAAATTCTGGTTTAGCTTCAATTTTTTCTAATTCCTTTTCTAATTTTTCTATTAAAAAACTTAGATCTTCCATATATTAGTATAAAATATTTTGTTAATCACATTCTTAAGAGAAAAATCTATAATATAATTCAAGGTCAACATTCTTCCGCCTAAAATTAAACTAGGATCAATTTTTTTCTCTATTATTTGAGTAGAAATACCAAATTTTTCTTTTATTAATTTTACTATTTCTTTTTTGTCATAATCAAATGCTAAAAATAATTTTGCTGGTTCTTGATTTTTCATTTTAATATTTTTTAATTTTAAATAACCAATAATATTTTTAAGAATATGCAACTTGCCTTCGTTTTTTAAATTCTCTATTAATTTATCTATTAATTTTCTTTTATTCTTAATAGCTAATTTTAATATTACCTCGCCTACAATTTTTTCATTCATTATTTAGATAACATATTTTTAATAAATTCCTCATTTAACTCTTTGTTTCTAAAAATTTTCTTAGACACATTAATTAAAATCTCTGGTAGTTTTTGATCAAGCTCAGAATAAAATTTTTGCTCCAGTAGTTCTTTCTCTTTATTTAACTCAGCTAGCATTTTTTCGCGTAAATCACGTATATCTTTCATCAATTCTTCTAATTTTTGTTTTTTTAATTCTTCGACTTCAGATAAAATTTTTTCTTTTTCTCGATAGGCTTTTTCTAAAATAGAGGTTCTTAATTTTTTTATTTTTCTTATTAACTTCTTACTTTCTTCTCTCATTTTCAAGCCTTCTATAATTTTGCTTTGTCTTTCCTGAATAATTTTGTTTAAAGGTTGTGCCAGAAACTTATAAATAATAATAAATATTAAAAAGAAATTTAAAATCTGCGCTATCAACATTTTATAATCAATACCAAAAGCAGAAAGTAATTCACCCATTAGATGAATTTAAGAATTAATGCAATTACTAAAACATAAATAGCAAGAGCTTCAGCAAAAGCAATAGCTAAAATCATTGCAGTTTGAATTTTCGAAGATGCTTCTGGATTCCTTCCAATTGCTTTCATTGCTTCTGAACCAATCTTGCCAATTGCAAGAGCTGGGAATATTACGCCTAGCATTATTGTTAATCCTGGAATGATGATCTTGAAAATATCTGGACTCATTAATTTAATGATGACTAATTGCGACCTTCAAAAATATACTGGTTAATGTAAAAAATATTAATGCTTGAATAAAACCTACAAAAATTTCTAATAATAAAAATGGAATGGGAATTAAAAATGGAATTAAAAGACCAACTGAAATAATTAAAATTTCTCCAGCTAAAATATTTCCAAATAATCTTAAACTAAATGATAAAATTTTTGCAATCTCAGAAAATACTTCAAACAAACCGATGGGAGATAGAAATTTTTTTATAAAATTAAATCTTAATCTCATTAACCCAAGAAGATTAGCCCCAATTACAGAAATTAAACCTAATGCTAAAGTCATATTCAAATCAGAATATGTACTTCGCAAAAGATGGATTTTTTCTTCGTGATGTTTAATATAAATACTACCAAAACCAGGTAAAATACCTAACCAATTTGAAAGAAGCACATAGATAAAAAAAGTAAAACAAAAAACAAAAAGTTTTAAATTTTTTATTTCTGTTAGATTAGTCCAAAAATTATAAAAATTTTCGAAAATAATTTCTAATAAAATTTGAAACTTGCTTGGAATTTCTTTTATGTTTCTTCTAAAAAACAAAATAAAAGATAAAATTAAAATCACTGTTAATATTGATGCAAAGTAAGTATTAGTTAAATTAATATTACCAATTTTGAAAATTATCTCTGGTTTTAAACTAATCATTTCATTAAAAGTAAATTAAAAATTTAAAATAACAACATTTAAATAAAGATGGTAACATCAACTTAATCATCAATTTATTTTAATTATTTTTAGTTA
>Ga0072500_188915_pt1 | contig 15034 bp, 13 predicted proteins | sample GBScelen77Swater_FD_63803 | JGI IMG/M metagenome (GOLD analysis project Ga0072500, IMG submission 63803) | Hot spring microbial communities from Great Boiling Spring, Nevada - cellulolytic enrichment S 77C v2 (version 2) | ecosystem: Environmental > Aquatic > Thermal springs > Hot (42-90C) ...
ACTTAAGGACACGATCAGTTTTGGATGCAGGAAGACCCATAACCGTATAAAAGTCTCCCCTGATCCTTTCCACAAACTTAGCACCCAATCCTTGCACACCATAAGCGCCAGCCTTGTCCAACGGCTCTTTTGTTTTAATGTATTCATCAATCTCTCCTTCGTCAATTTTTCTAAATTTGACCCACGCGATATCATGAAATAGGACCTTACCTTTTGGAGACAGGATGGCTACTGCAGTTATAACCTTATGCCATCTGCCAGATAGAGTTCTGAGCATATTTTTCGCTTGCTCTTCGTCTTTCGGTTTCCCAAGGATTTTTTCACCTAATACCACTAAGGTATCCGCACCCAAGACTGTGGAAAACTTATACTCTTTCCATACCTTAAATGCCTTTTGGTATGCTAGTCTTCTGGCAGCTATCAGAGGATTTTGCCTGTATCCCTCTTCTATCCGAGATGGTATAACAAAGAAGCTATACCCGAGCATTTTAAGTATCTCCACCCTCCTCTTTGACTCAGAAGCTAATATAAGAAGCCTCACAGGAATTATTATAAACATCACACTCTGAGTGGGAGCTTTCCTACTGGAAGGTCTTCGTGCTTTTTTACCAGCTTAAGAAATACCAAAGAAGTCATGTAAGCATCCTCCAAAGCGTCGTGAAGGCTTGATAGGGGCAAGTTTAGCTTTTTGGTAAGCTCCTCTAAGGTAGGGATTTTACTCTCAACCTCCAGCAAGTCTACAAGGTCCATGTAGTAAGGATAGAAAACTCCCCCACACGCTTCTTTTACTATGTTCCTCATTACCCAAACATCTATCTGTGTAAAGTACCCTACAAGCAAGCATCCTCGAGAGAATTCAATAAACTCTTTACAGGCTTGTTTGGGCTCTATTCCCCCCTTTAGCTCGTCAGGTAATATACCATGCACCTTTACACTTTCCAAGCTCTGAACAGGATTTTTTATCTTAAAGCTTATGTGGTCAGAAAGTTTTAGGTTTAAGCCTTCCAAACGAAAAGCGCCCAAACTTAAGGCTTTCGCAATTTTAAAATCAGTGTGGGATGTTTCTGTGTCAAAAACCACAAAACAGCTATCCCTTACTCTTTTTTTTAAGTCCAGATCCCAGTTGAACCTCTCAAAGGCTTCTCCGTATTTTTTCTTGTAATACCACCGCTTGAGCCTACTAAAACTCATTGAGAAAACTCATAATGAAAGTTTGTCAATAAATTATATTTATTTTCTTGGAGGCGTGATATGGCAGTAAAAGAAATAATGGACTCTTTGGCAAAGCAAACTGTGAATAACAAGAAACTCTCTGAATTGGTAAAGGACATAAAGCTGGTGGGTGATAGGCTTAAGTTGATCTTTATGCTACCCAACAGAAGTTTAGAAAAGGAGATAAGGGAAAAGGCTTTGAGCGTTTTAAAGGATGTGGAAGGTCTGCAGGACATTGAAATAAGCTTTACTGAGATGGAACAACCTGTTCAAAGTCCCGCTTTTCATAGAACCAGACTTCCTGGAGTTAAACATCTAATAGTGGTTGGTAGCGGAAAGGGTGGAGTTGGCAAATCTACCGTAGCTACGAACACTGCCCTCTCCTTATCCAAGCTTGGATACAAGGTTGGTCTTTTGGATGGAGATATATACGGTCCGAGCATCCCAACTATGCTGGGCCTAAAAAATCAAAGGGTAGAAGTAGATAAATTTAACCGAATTATACCTGCAGAAGCCTTTGGGATGAAGGTAATGTCTGTGGGCTTTTTGCTTCCTTCGGAAGATACACCGCTTATATGGCGTGGTCCAATGCTTATGAAGGCTTTAACTCAGTTTTTGTTTGACGTAAAGTGGGGTAGTTTGGACTTTTTAGTTTTGGACCTGCCACCCGGCACCGGCGATGTTCAGCTGACTCTTGCCCAAACAGTGGAAATTGACGGTGCTGTAGTAGTTACCACCCCTCAAGATGTTGCTCTTGCAGACGTAAAGAAGGCAGTGGTGATGTTTAAAGAAACAAACATCCCAGTACTTGGGGTAATAGAAAACATGGCATACTTTGTCTGTCCAGAATCTGGTAGCAAGTATTACATATTTGGCAAAGGTAGAGTTGCGGCTTTTGCTCAAGCTTACGGGCTCAAAGTGCTTGGCTCTGTTCCCATAGAGCCTGAAATTGCAGAAACCTCAGACAGTGGTGTGCCAATAGTGGAAAGCTCTGCGAACTCTCAGTCTGCTAAAGCTTTCCTTAGTATAGCAAAGATTATTGCAGAAGAATTAGAAAGGAGGTAAGCGATGTTTATAAAGAAAGTCGGACAGAGAGTTGTTTATTTAGACCACATAGCTACCACACCCGTAGCGCAAGAAGTGCTGGACGCTATGCTTCCTTACTTTAGAGAACACTTTGGCAATCCCACTTCTCTGCACAGCTTCGGCCAAGTGGCAAAAAAAGCCATAAACGAAGCGAGAGAAAAGATAGCAAGCTTGATATGCGCCAACTCTCCGGAGGAAATCATATTCACTTCTGGGGGAATAGAAGCTAACAATCTTGCTATAAAAGGTATAGCAAAAGCTTATGAGAAAAGGGGAAGACACATAGTCTCTACGGAGATAGAGCATCACTCCATACTTCATCCCTTAAAGAGCTTGGAAAGAGAAGGTTGGGAGGTAACCTACCTAAAGCCGGACTCCTATGGGATCATTCATCCAGATCAGGTAAGGGAAGCAGTAAGAGATGACACCGTTTTGGTAAGCATAGGCCACTCAAACAGAGAGATAGGCACAATACAGAACATAAAGGAGCTTGTGAAAGCAGCTAAGGAGAAAAACCCAAGGGTTGTGTTCCACACGGATGCTTGCCCTACCTTGGGACACTATCCTGTTGATCTTAAGGATTGGGGGGTGGATTGCGCATCTTTTACAGCTCACCTGATGTATGGACCAAAAGGAGTAGGCGCTCTATGGACAAGAAAAGGAGTAAAAGTTAGACCCTTGATTGAAGGGGGAACACAAGAAAGGGGAGTTAGAGCAGGAACGGAGAATGTACCTGGTATAGTTGGTTTTGGCGCGGCGGCAGAGCTAGCTCAAAAAGAGTTAGAAGATAGAATGACAAGACTTTCCTATTACAGAGATAAGCTTAAAAAAGCCATAGAGGAAAAGCTTGACTATGTGGAATTTACCGGACATCCCACCCAAAGGCTACCACACCACCTTTCTTTGATTGTCCATCTTATAGAAGGAGAGGCTATGCTCCTAAGACTTGACCTTATGGGTGTGGAAACCGCTTCTGGGTCTGCCTGTGTATCCTTAGCTTTAAAGCAATCTCACGTGCTTTTTGCCATAGGCGTGCCCAAGGAGGTTGCCAACGGTTCTTTGGTTTTCAGCTTTGGAAGGGACAACACGGAGGAAGATGTAGATTATGTGGCAGAAGAGTTTCCAAAGACAGTAAAGTTGCTAAGAGAACTCTCTCCCTTCAATCCAGAAAATTGGGAGCAGTACGTTAAAGGTAAAAAGTAATCTTCTCTTCCACGAGCTTTAGGTCCTCTTCTGTATCAACGCCATGGTAGTAGTTTGAGCTAAGTAAGACCTTTATATCAACTCCCTTTTCTAAGAGCCTAAGTTGCTCCAAAGATTCAAGCCTTTCCAGAGTGGATGGCTTCCAACTGACAAAATCTATAAGAACTTCTCTTCTGAAAGCGTAAATGCCTACGTGTTTTAGGGGATAGATAGAGGAATCTCCCTTCATGTAAGGGATGGGGCTTCTGGAAAAGTATAAAGCCCTTTGATTTTCGTCCAAAACTACTTTCACACAAGAGGGACTGTTGTATGAATCCGGATCGTGTATAGCAAGGGTAGCCACAGGATATTCATCCAAAGCAGAAAGAAGGCTTTCTACATCGTCTTTATAAACAAAAGGCTCGTCACCTTGGTAGTTAATCACATAATCCGCCTCTATATCTTTTATGGCATAAGCTACCCTATCACTTCCAGAAGGAAGCTCTGAAGGTGTGAAGACGATCCTGATGGGCAGATCTTGGACTACTTTGGCTATTCTTTCACTATCTACCGCAAGTATAACCTCTTTTCCTGTTTTTATACATCCTTCCACTACCCACCTTATTAAAGGTTTGCCTTTTATAAGCTGGAGCGGTTTCTCCCTAAGCCTAGTGGAGCTGAGCCTTGATGGTATGACTATAACTTGTTTCATCTTAGCGTTATTATTTTAGTAAATTTTAGTGTCAGATTTTTTAGGGAAAAGGGGTTTTATAAAATTTTAGCTATGGGGAGCAAAAAATCGCAGTTTTTAGGACATGTTTTTGAAGGTGCATTTAAGCTGGGTTTTTTGAAGGGAAAGATCGGAGATTACGATGATTTTAAGAAAAATGGAGTCTTTAATTACATCTTGCAAAAGTATGAAGATTATCAGGAGTTGGAGGATTTAATCTTAGTATGGAAAAATTTAGAACAAAAAGTCTCAGACAGTTTAGAAAGCCTTAAAGAATTAGAGCTTAAATACACGGAAGAAAATCTCCTTTACTTTATTTTCCTGGTAGGTTTCTATGAAGGATTATTCTTTGGTAAAGAGGTAAAGAACCCAGAACTTATAAAGTATGAGATCGGTGAGGAAAGTAGCGAAGCAGGCAGGTACGAAAATGCGGATCTGATCTTTATAAACAATAAAGCTCTTTATGTGATTGACTTAAAACTCGGAGGGGCGCAACATAGAGCCAAATATATACTTGATGGTGCTGAGGAACTCTATATACCCTTTAGAACACCTGGAGTACCAGTGAATTTATCCCTGGGTGAGATTGGGCTAGGGGGATTTTTAAAAAATCTGCTGAACTTGGGGGATAAGCTTTTAAGCCTTCAGAACGTATACCCAGAAATCAAGGGCTTTATTCAAACGCTCTCTTACGCAGTTGATTATCTTTGTGAGAACGAAGGCACTAAGAGTATTTCGGAGGTGAGCATTTCTTTGTTTTATCCTCTTGCGGAACCATTTTCAGCACGCTTTTACTGGAATGGAGAAAAACTCAACCATTATAGAGAGCTCATAAAGGGTATATATGAAGAGATAAAAAACAAGGAGTGGGAATATGCTGAAGTGGAAAATGGCACTGCAGTGAGAAACGAAAGGCTTTTGGAAAAAACATCTAAGAAGATAGAAGAGCTTGAGGGAAAAATAAGAAAAATAGAAGCTGAACCTTATGTGATAGAGGTAGATAGTATAGACTCTGCAAGGAAGGATGTAGAGGAACGTTTAGAAGATTTTCTAAAAAGAGAGGACAGCGTAAAAGTTTTATGCCTTCTGCATTCTGCAGGTAGTGGCAAAACAACCCAAACAAGAGAAGCTATTCTGAAAATGGAAGGAAAGCACATAGTTTTATACACCGCCACCAGAAAGGTATTGCTCAAAAGGGAAGACCAAGTACTCTCCAAGCTTTGTGAAACTCATGAAGATATAAAGGTAGTATATAAAGAGAGAAATACCAGAAGCTCTAAATTGGTGGAAAATGTGGGAGATGTATATAGAGAGGTAGGTGTTTCTGCGGGTATTCTCAAGCAAACAGTGGAGGAAATAAAAAAGCTTGCAGGAAAGAACAGAATCATATGGGCGCTTTGCACTCAGCAAGCAGTTATCGAAAATGAAAAAGGTAACAGCACTTCAAAGCATTTAAGTGATTTGGCCACAGATAGGATTATTGACAACTACTACCTTCACATAATATTGGACGAGTTTTTAGGACACAGCAATGGACTTTTTGTCATAAATGAGATGTTCGAGTTTTTAAATTGGGTAAAAGAAAAGGGAGGAAGGGCAAACCTTTACCTCTTTGATGCTAACGGATATTCTCCATCCATACTGAAAAAGCTTTTGGAAGAGTATACAGAATTTAAAGTTATACCAGATGCTATTATGGTTTGCGATCATAAAAAAACTGATGAATTTGAACACAATAGCATAAAGATTTTTGTACACGCCAAGCACGGCTATCCTTCTCCCCAGATAATTCTGAAGAAGAAATTTATTCAAGAAAATAACATACAGAAAATGATTAGTTACATTACTACTTACATTAAAAGCACTATTCAAAAAAATAACACAGCTTTCGTTTATTTGCAGCACAAAAAGATGCTTTCTGAGCTAAGGCTTGCGCTAGAAAAAGAAGGTTTTAGCACATTAGTAGCTACTGCAGATTCTCGTAAAAGTCAGGAAAGAATAAACAAAGGCGACGAGGATATTATCCTTTCAACCTCTGCACTATCAAGGGGCATTGACCTATCAAGACCTAAAAAACCCGTAAACCAGATATATATAGTAATACACAATTGGGGGATAGAAAACAATTTGGTAGAGCTAATACAAACGATATCAAGGGCGAGGGGAGATGAAGAAACTGAAAAAAATCCCAAAGAGATCCACCTAATCTACTCCCTCCCAGTTGCTGATTGGACCGTAGATGCCATACTTGAGTATCTTGATAAAGAAGTAGACAAAGACACTATAAAACTGTTGTTGCAGAAGCAGGTTTTAGAACAGTTGCTTGAGCTTGATTATGTGGTTTCTCAAATAATAGAGCAGTTTGTGAAAAACCCAGAGGAAGGGAAAAAAGCACTTGTTCCTGTCCCTAAGCAATACAGGACTAAATATATACCCAACCCGATTGGAGACTTTGAAGGACTGATCAGCTTTGTTAATAACATATATGAGCTAACTGGAGAGGAAAAATTGTATAAACTTTACGACAACCTACTAAAATCTCTTCATGTCTCTGCAGTAAAGATAGATTTTGAAAATGCTTACAGCTATTACCATCCGTATATCCTATTTGAAAGGCAGGAAGTTAGAGTCGTTTTTGATGACAGATTAAGAGGTAGAATATATCATCTGTTTAATAGTGTGGAAAATCTTCTAAAAGAACACAACCCAGAAAAAGCTGAGCTTTTGAGGGGTTTTATTTCAAACTTTCTTAGTGCAACTTCAAAAAAGATGCCTGTCTTAATACCTGTTTACTCCTATGTTCTGACGAAGCACATTCTGAAAAAGGCAGAAAGGGTAAAGTTTCACATAAACAAAAGCGTAGGAAGGGGTGGGGCAGACAGTATGATGGGGGATGTGAAACCTTGTACATACTGTATCAACGGTGAAAACCTTGAAGAAGAATACGCGTGCATACCTTTGGGGGAAGAGTATCCTTATAAAGAAGTTTTAAGCGGTAGATTTGCAAAATTTCCGATAGAATTCTTAAGGAGGTTGTTGGATGAAAGAGTTTGAAATAAGGGGCAGAGGGATTGTGGATTGTATGTCTTACTTTTCAGAGGCTATGCCGCAAGAGGGAAGATTTGTATACGGAGGGTTGTTCTGGACAGGAAATGAGGAGTATATAAAGAACTTTTCCATAATCTTACACAAGTTGATTAATAGGAAAGAAAGATTGGAAAATCTTGAAAAAGAGCTGGAAAAGGTGCTGGAAAATCCAGCTTACAAATTGGAAGGGAAAGCTCTTTACGACAGATATAGGGTGATTCGGAAAAAGACTTTTGAAAAAACCGATAAGTCCATTTTTCCCAGATACAAGAAAGGTGAAAGAATGAACATAGTTTCCGGCAAGGTGATAAACTCAGGAGTGGACAGAAGGTCCGGGTTGGTTTTCCTCAGGCTTCTCGGTATAGAGGGAGGACCGGTTGATAACAACAAAGTATTTGAAGGAAGAAGAAGGTTGGTAGAGATTTGGGAAAAACTAACACAAAAGGATCATATAAAGGAATACCTCGCTAAGGTTAGGCGTGTGGGGGAGGCACTTTACGAGCTGTATCCATCGGGGCAACCAACCAAAACCGAAGTGGTTAGACTTTTTGGATATATGGCGGGCTTTGATTTTAAGAACTTTGGCAATAGCTTTCTTTTGAGCAGAGCCAAACTTTTTTGGAGAAAGAAAAAAGCAGAAGAGCTTGTGGAGGAGATAAAATCCTCTGACAATAGTTTGTGGGAGGATATTGTCTATAAGTTGGAAAAAATAGGAATAAATGAAGAGGATTTTTTAGAATTATTGCGCAAGTCTGAAGATGAGAATTTCTTGAAGGAGCTAAGAATGGATTGGAAGGGCGTTTTAAAAAAGTTGCTTACGGAAAAAAGCGAAAAGTTCCTCTCCGGGTTTGTGGCCAAAGGGGATAACAAAGAGGGTAGTATTAGCTATGGAGAGTTCCTTGTTCCAAGCGGTGAAATAAAACTTTATCTCTTTTACGAAGACTCTCTAAAAGACAAGATAGACGATTTCGTGGAAGGTTTTAAAAGGGCAACCAAGGTATTTGGTAAGTTCATAGGAGATGTGAAGGTGCATATTGAAAAAAATAAGTATCCTATAGCAAATCTTATATACAAGTTTGAAAGACTGAAAGCTAAGGATTTTCAAAAGTTGAAACCTACAGATTCTGTAGAGTTACTTTTGAGCCTGATGAACTTTGCCTGTAGACTGAGGAGCTTGGAGGAGCGCGTAAATAGAAAGGGAGAAATGTTAGGTATCTTACTGCTCTTGGATACGGACATAAGGCAAGAAAACGGAGGATACTCCTTCTGGGATTACTTTAGTTTTATATATGACTTTTTTGGAATGCCAGTCCAAACACTTAACAGACAGACAATAAATGAAATAATAAAAGCTGCTAAGGATAAAGATATATCCAAGAATAAACATCTACGTGGTTTGTATAAGAACCTATTTATAAGCCTTCTCAAGGATTACAAAAATCTGAGATTTGATTTTGAAGGGTTTGATCTTCCTACGGAGTTGCGTGTTTACGTTATCCTTGAGAAACCTTCTGTTAGCTTTTGTTACACTAGGGGGAGCATTGAGAAGGGTCGAAAACATTTTCTCTACGAAATATATCAGATAGAGATAAAAGACAAAACTGCCGAGGTTAGGCTTGTAGATAAGCGGATGCTTTTGACAAGTGGGTTGGACGTTGAGAGGGAAAGATTTAGAATGTGGTTGGAAGAAAAGGCACAAGATAATAAAACAAGGTTCTGCTTCATAACCGCAAGGTCTTGGGAAGAGTCTTATCTTGAGGAGCTTATAAACCGATCGGATATGTCTCAGCAGATAAAGGAAAAGAGTCTATACGTTGAATATGAAGAACTTCCCACCGCCTACATATCAGAAAAGGCTCAAGAAGATTGTTTTGTTATATACACCAGCGAGTTTGAAAAGCTAAAGGCTAAGCTTGGCATAAAGGATGATAGATATTCTGCTGTCTTAGCTCTAAAACCAGCCGAACCGAAGAAACGCGGAGAATTTGAACTAAACGGGGAAGCTTATTATCATCAAGCTCTTCAAGTCTTTTCTACTAAAGGTCCTGGATGGGAAAGGAATGAAGCCTACTTGGAGAAAAAGAGCCTATTCTTATTTACAGTGCTTGCCCTATCCTTCTATGAAAGTGAATCTTTCCAAACCCCATACAGCAAGCTTGATCTTTGGCAAAAGAAAAAGACAGATTATATAAGCATAAAAAGGAAACACAGTGAATACATCCTGCCACTCAATGCAGTGCTTTATGAGCTTGTTTATCTGGTGGGTAAAATCCCAGGCGAGGATGAGTCTCAAAGCTCAGAATCTTAAGCCTCTGCAGACCTTATGGCGGATGATTGCTTGCGCATTAATTCCAAAAGCTTTTTTCTGTCGGAACTGCTCAGTTGGAGTTTGAACTGCACGCTTACATACATCTTAGGCTTTTATTATAACTACCTTGAGGGATTTTTAGAACATCCTCTTTTACCGCTTGACAATATCTTCTATAAGAGAATATTTTTCAATTATATGAAAACTAAAAGGAGGTTTTACGATGGATAGAAGAGGGTTTTTTGCATTTCTAGGTTTATTAGGCTCTATGCCAATTTTAAGTAAATTCGCTTACGGACGTTCTAAAAAGCTGGGCTTCGGTGATTTAAGAAGAGAGGCAGAGATTAACGTGGTCTATCATGCGGATTTTGGAGAAGAGAAGAGGTTTAGAACAATGTTGCGTAATATAAGAAACCATTTATCGGTTTATGACAATGATCCTACAAAGGTTAAGATAGTTATAGTTGCTCATGGTGCAGGTGTGAAATTCTTTATGAAAGATTTAACTGGAAGCCCTTGGGAGAAAGAGAATATAGATACTAAAGCCATGGAACAAGAACTTAGAGATCTAAACATCTATGGTGTGGAACCACTTATATGCGAAATAACTATCAAAAGATTAAAGCTGGACGCTGAAAAGTTGTATGATTTTTGTAAGATAGTGCCTTCTGGAGTAGGGGCAGTTGGAGAGTTGCAAGCTAAGGGATATGCTTACATAAAGGTTCAGTAAGCCTTCGATAGCAAGATTCAAAAAGGAAAAACTATAGGGCGAATATTAGTAAAATATTGTCAAATTTTATTAGCTTATTATATTTAATAACTATGGAAGACCTAAAGAGGTCTGCGGAAGAACTTTTTCAAGAAGCTTACAAATATCACATGCTTGGGGAGTTTGATAGGGCAATAGAGCTTTACGAAAAATCAGCTGAAATTTACCCTACCGCCATTACCTACACCTTTATGGGTTGGGCATACAGCATGAAGGGAGACTATGAAAAATCTATAGAACTGTGTTTGAAAGCCATTGAACTAGACCCGGATTTTGGAAACCCATACAACGATATTGGCTCTTATCTTATAGCTCTTGGAAGGTATGACGAAGCTATTCCTTGGTTGAAGAAAGCAATAGTTGCAAAAAACTATGAACCAAGGCATTATCCTCATATGAACCTTGCCCGTGTGTATTTGGCAAAGGGTATGTTTAAAGAAGCATTGTGGGAACTGGAAAACGCTATCAGAATAGCCCCAAACTACAAGCCAGCATACATTCTAAAACATCAAATACTAGCAATGCTAAATTAAGCTAAAATATTTTTAGTGATCATTCCTTCCGCTAAGGGTTGTTAGCAGTTCTTTGATTTTCTATTGAAACTGTGTTATGTTTATCTCTATGTGGAAGTTGAAAAATGAAAGAACAAATTCTTAGCTATGAGCTAACTCTTCCAGTAAGCGTTAATATAGTATTCCGCCTGACAAAACCGTCCCGCCTGGTGCAGGTGGAATGGAAGGCTCTTTTAAGCTTTATTTCTTTCTCAAAACTTCTTGCTTGGCTCCGTATAGTTGAAACTTCTCAGCTCAAACTCAAAAAACTACTCAAATTGTTATACTCGGATAAGTATGGTTAAGGAAAAATGGAACGGTATAACTCAAAACTCAAAGGAAGTTCAAGAAGGCTGGATTTTTGTTGCTATCAAAGGTTCATCTGTAGATGGTCATCAGTTCGTAAAAGAAGCTTTGGAAAGGGGCGCCTTTTTAGTTTTCGTAGAGAAAGACGTGGGGATTGAGGATTCCAGAATAGTCAAAGTAGAAGATACACGCAAGGTTTTGGGGGAGCTTGCAAGCCAGTTTTTCAAAGAGCCATCCCATAGCCTTAAAGTTGTGGGAGTTACGGGGACCAACGGAAAGACTACCACTACGCATCTCATAGAATCCATACTAAACAAGGCTAATACTCCCACAGGTTTGATGGGGACTATATACTACAGACTTGGGGAAAAGATATACGAATACGAGGGGAGGACCACACCAGATCCCATAAAGTGGCATCAAACTCTAAAGCAGATGTTAGAAGATGGAGCAAAGGCTGTAGTTGCTGAAATATCCTCCCATGCGCTGGACCAAAGAAGAATATGGGGCACTAAGTTTTTTATCACAGTTTTTACCAACCTATCCCAGGACCATCTTGACTATCATGGCACCATGGAAAACTACTTTAAAGCCAAGCTTAGACTTTTTAAGGAATACGAATACGATTTTGCTATAACTAACTTGGATGATCCATACGGGCAAAGGGTCTTTGAAGAGCTAAAGCAGAAAGCATTGACCTATGGGAAAAAAGCAGATCTATCAATTTTAGACTTTGAAACCTCTTTACAGGGAAGCAGGCTAAAAGTGCAATGGCAGGGTAAAACTTTTGAGTTTTTCTCAAACTTAAGAGCGGACTTTCAGGCTTATAACCTAAGTTCTGCTATTCTTGTAGGTTTCCTTTTTGGGTTGGATAAAGAGATTATACAAGAAGGTGTTAAACAAGTAATAGTGCCGGGCAGGTTTGAGACTTTTTCCAAAGACGGAAAATTGGCAATCGTAGATTACGCTCACACGCCAGATGCTTTAGAAAAAGTGCTAATCACAGCCAAAAAGCTCACCAAGGGCAAGCTGTGGGTGGTCTTTGGTGCAGGTGGAAACAGGGACAAAACCAAAAGACCGCTTATGGGTTCGGTAGCGGAAAGGTGGGCAGATATGGTAGTTGTCACTTCTGATAATCCACGGTGGGAAGAACCAGAGGAAATAATAGATGATATACTAAAAGGGATAAAGAATTTGGATAAGGTCGTTGTTCAAAAGGATAGAAGGGAAGCAATAAAGTTTGCGTTGCAGAGTGCAAAGGAAGGGGATGTGGTCCTTATTGCAGGAAAAGGTCATGAGGATTATCAAGAAATAAAGGGTGTGAAGTATCCTTTTAGAGATCAATATGTTATAAAGGAGGTTTTTGATGTGCGACCTTGAGAACCTCTACTACCACCTTAGGGATGAGCTTTTGAGAATCTACAGGGAAGCGGAGACGCCTTTTCCCAAGGTAAAAATAACAAACTTACAATCTGCAAGGCTTTGCGGTCTTGCCAATTTAGCAAAGATTATTCTATATCTGGAAAGGGACGGGTATGTGCAAGTAGAAAATAAAGAGCAAGCTTTTCAGGAATGGGAGTTGCAGATAGAATCTTCAATACTTGACTTTATGCTTGGCTCGTGATGTATGAAGAAAAATCCATAAAGAACCTACCAAAGGACCTAAGACCGAGGGAAAAGCTAAGTAAGCTTGGGGCTGAAGTTTTGTCGGAAGAGGAGCTTGTTGCAATAATCTTTGGGTCTGGTAGCAAGGGGGAGGATGTGATGAGCTTAGCTAAAAAGGTAGTGGGGGTTGGATGGAACAGGATAAACTCTATAAGCGTAGAACAGCTAACAAAGGAAATAAAAGGTTTAGGCTTTGCCAAAGCCTGTCAGCTAAAGGCGGTTATGGAGTTGTCAAAGAGAATAAACGACCCATACTCAGGGTTTAAAATATCATCACCGCAAGAGGCTTACAGGTTCATAAAAGAAAAGGTCCAATTGGACGAAAGGAGAGAGCATCTAATAGCCCTTTATCTTACACCCACAAACAAGGTAATAAACTTTGAAGTGGTAGCCATTGGTAGGATGAACTCCTTATATGCGGAGCCAAAGGATATCCTTTACGGAGCCATAAAAAACGGATGTAGTTCAATAATAGTATTTCACAACCACCCCAAGGGAGAGGCTAAACCCTCAAAGGAAGACATAGAATTTACCCAAAGGCTAAAGCAGGCGTGCCAGCTTTTGGGTTTTGAACTACTCGATCACATTATCCTCACCAAAGACAAGTATTACTCCATGAAAGCCAATGGTTACCTTTGAGCTTACTCCCCACAGGCTGATCCTTCTCTCCTACATATTGGTCATACTCGTAGGCTCTTTCTTTCTTCTTCTTCCTTTCTCCACATACAAAGACATAAGCTTTTTAGATGCCCTTTTTACTGCCACCTCTGCGACCACTATAACAGGGTTGGTGGTGGTTGATACTCCTTCCACCTTTACCCCCTTTGGTCAGTTAGTAATCCTTGCGCTTATTCAAATAGGTGGTCTCGGATACATGGGATTTACCACCTACTTTTTGATATTGTTAAGAAGAAGGCTGAGCTTAAGGGACAGGCTACTTCTGGCGGAGTCTATGAACTATCCTGGTATGCACGGACTGGTAAGGTTTATAAAAAGGCTCGTTCCTGTGGTTTTTCTAATAGAACTTACAGGAGCCTTTTTTCTTTTCCTTTTATTCCTTAGGGACTTTTCAAATCCGCTGAATGCCCTGTGGCAAGGGATCTTTCATTCAGTTTCTGCCTTTAACAACGCAGGCTTTAGCATACTTCCAGGTGGTCTTGCGCCTTATAGGGGAAACATACCGGTAAACCTTATTTTTTCGGTGTTTATCATTTTGGGTGGTCTTGGCTTTTACGTAATCCAAGAACTGATACTTTATTACAGAGGACAGGTTCTCAGACTGTCTACTCACACCAAGATAGTGATAACCTTCACTGGGCTTTTGCTTTTTTTGGGATTTGTCCTGCTTTTGATGGAAACCATCCAATGGAAAGAGCTTAGCCTAAGGGAGAGAATACTGGTGGCTTTTTTCCACAGCGTATCCGCAAGGACTGCGGGCTTTAGCACGGTGGATCTGAAAGATTTTTCCGAAGGTAGTTTATTCTGGATAATAGTTCTAATGTTCATAGGCGCTGGTCCAGGTGGCACCGGTGGGGGAATAAAGATAACCACCGCGGTGGTAATCCTTTTGGTAGTGCACAGTTACCTGAGCGGGAAAAACCAAGTTGTTATATTTGAAAGGAGCGTTACCGAAACTACCGTCCAAAGGGCAATAACCATATTTATTCTCTCCTTTGCATACACTACCTTTGTTGCCCTTCTATTAACCAAGCTTGAGGGAACACCCTTGCTTCCTACGCTGTTTGAAACGGTATCTGCCTTCTCTCCGGTGGGCCTTTCTATGGGAAACTCTCAGGGTCTTAGCTTTTGTGCAGACTTTTCTCCAATTGGTAAGATGATAATTATAATTACTATGCTTATGGGAAGGGTGGGAATACTGAGCTTTATGCTTGCCATCTACGGTAAAGGTAGAGAGAGCAGAGTAAAACCCCCTGAAGCGAGAATACTGCTATGAAAAGGCTAAAGGATAAAATCTTTGGAGTTATAGGGCTTGGAAGGTTTGGTTACCACGTGGCTAAGACCTTAGCTCAAGGTGGGGCGGAGGTTATAGCCTGCGATTCGGATGAGGAAAAGGTTCGGCAGATAGCAGACCTTGTATCCATGGCCTTTGTCCTTGATGCCACTGACGAAAAGGCTCT
>Ga0072500_162203_pt1 | contig 14979 bp, 13 predicted proteins | sample GBScelen77Swater_FD_63803 | JGI IMG/M metagenome (GOLD analysis project Ga0072500, IMG submission 63803) | Hot spring microbial communities from Great Boiling Spring, Nevada - cellulolytic enrichment S 77C v2 (version 2) | ecosystem: Environmental > Aquatic > Thermal springs > Hot (42-90C) ...
AAAGAAGATAAAGAAAAATCAACCCAAGAGGGTCTTTTATTTCTGTTCTAAACCCAATAAAATGGAGAATAGAAAATACGATAACCCATAAAAAAACAAAAATAACCCCCTCAAGTATCCATCTTGAAATCATAGCATCTATTGGTTTTACAGGTTGATAGGCAAAGAGCCCTCGGTTAGCCTCAATTGAGTTCATTACCTGACTGACAGTATGCCTGAACATAAAAAAGGGGATGATTCCTGCAGCGAGAAATAAGGGATAGTCCACATGATATATGATTTTGTCTGCTCCTCCTCTTAAAGAGCCTGCTAAAATTCCCCTGATCCCAACAAAGAGCGTAATGGTTAAAAGAGGCTCAAGCACAGCCCAAAGGTATCCAAGCCTATACTTGCCAAAACGGGTTTTAAGCTCTCTCAAAAATATAGCAAAAACAACGGTTTGTAACTGCTTAATCTCTTTAAGCATAAGCTATAATAAATTTTTAAATTTTTTTATAATGTAAATACCTCAAAAGTCAATATCATAGTGTCTCTTTTATTGTTTAAAAAATTTTTCGAGAAAGGCATGGTAGTTCCCCAATTCAATTTCATTAAATCCTCTTAATCTCCTTGAGTTTATTGTATTGTACCCCATTTGTCAAGACAGTTTTTATACCCTAAGGTTGTAGAGGTCAGGTCGCAAATTCATTAAGCCAGATGACCTCTTCTTTTATCAGGCTTTTGACTCTCTCAGTATTCTCCATTGCCCTTTGGATTGTAGTAAACTATTTGAATATCTGCTCTATGACAAGTGTTGCCATATCTCTCATAAAAGAAGCCGCTGTTAGCTGAGAGTCATTGTAACTTATAAGCTTAAGCCCTCTACCCCTCACACCTTGAGCCAATTTCCTCCAATACTGTCTCGGTCTCTCTGCCCTTGGTTTCCTCCCTTGAGCTGTCCTCTTCACCTTATGAACTGTCTGCGTGGCAAGTAATCTATGCTCTCTCATGAGCATATAAACCCTTTTGTGATTGATCTTTAAACCCTCTCTAACTTAAACCAGGCGGTAACTTGCCTATGTCCCCAAAAAGGATGCTCTGGTTTTATCGCCTTTATCCTCCTCAAAAGTTCTTCATCCTTTGGACTTTCTGCTAACCATTCAACAACCTTTACCTTTTTGGCAGCATAAAGCTCTCCCTTGATATTCCTAAAGCCTTACAGGCAGCTCTAATCGTATATCAAGCTTTCTTAAGCATCTCTATTGCCTCTATCTTGTTTTTAATAGGTCCTTTTTTTGCCAGCTTCAAGAAATTTATCCCTCCATCGGTAATATAAGGTTTGGCTGATTTTATGCTCCCTGCATATATCAGCTACTGACCTTTTTCCTTTAGCCCCTCAAGGAATATTGTTAATTTTTCCTCTGCCGTCCATTACCTCTGTTCATCTCACACCTCCTGTCTTAATATTTTATCCCTACCTAACAAGAGAGTTTAACCTCTACAACTCTGGTGTGTCCAGTCCTTATGGGGTTCAGTATATTTCCCTGTATTTCGGCAATACAGAAACTTGATTTTTGTATATACATACATTAATCTTGTTTCTAATAGGTTAGGAGGTGATGTGTGGTGTGGTTAAGTGGTGTGGCAGGAGGTCAGGTGTTAAAAGCCTTTATTTTACAGGCTTTCGGTGATGGCACAGTGGACTCTGGATCCACGAGTGGAGGTTCGAGTCCTCCTCCCCCAGCCATTTATCTTTTTATCAACCTTTCTAAGGCATCTATAACTTCTTCTACTGAGATAGAACTTAAGCATTTATAATGCCCGTAAGGGCAGGTTCTTTTAAAACAAGGATTACAGGGCATTTTGTGCTGTAAAACTATAGCTTTGGGGTTTAAAGGGCCTGTTTTTTCGGGGTCTGTAGACCCAAACAGGGCTACTTGAGGTTTTTTAAGAGTAGCAGCAAGATGCATAAGCCCTGAGTCGTTAGAAACTATTGCTTCAGCTAAAGCAAACATACCTGCTACGGTTATTAAGTCGGTTTTTCCGCAGAGGTTATACACTTCTTTTACTTCTGTTTGGATAAAGTCTCCTACGTTTTTTTCTTTTTCTCCCCCTGCAACCACTACCGTCCATCCCTTTTTTACTAAGTTTTTAGCAAGTTTTTGGTAGTATTCCTTAGGCCACATTTTAGCCGGTCCGTAGGCTGCCCCAGGGGCAAGGATGATAAAAGGCTTTTCTTCCAGCCCTTTTAAAAAATTTTTAGCCTTAGTTATAGCCTCTTTCCCTAAGGGCAAAGAAAGGTCTCTGTGGTTGCAAGGAAGTTTTAAAGCTTCTAAGAGATAAAGGTAGTAATCCCTTTGATGAAGGGTTAGTTTAGGTGGTTTGACTGCTTTGGTTAATAGAAAACTTCTCAAATCTTTGGCATAACCCCATCTTTCCTTTAGTCCAGCCCTAAAAAACAGCCAGGCAGAGGAAAAGGAATTGGTAAGAAGAAGCCCTGTTTGGTGGTTAAAAGGTTTTAGAAGATTAAGGTTTTTCTTGAAGTTGCCTTTTTCATAATAAAGAACTTCGGTGTTGGGGAAAAACTTGAAAAGGTCTACGATAGACTGAGGTCCTAAGAGATAAATTTTTTCATGTTGACAGAGGTTGTGATATACAGGGGTTGCCATCAAGGCATCCCCTAACCAATTAGGAATGCGTATAACCATAAAACAGCCTCTTCACCACCAAGGTGGCGTAAGACCCTTTTTCTAAAAAGAAAATCAGTTTTACCTCATCGTCGGTTAGTTTTTCCCAAACTAAATTTTCTGGAAAGATAACCGCCGGTCTGGGATAGGTCTTGAAAACCAAGCCTTTGATAAAACTTCTTAGTTGAGAAACATTTTCAAGTCCTTCCTTTTGGCAGACCTTTTCGTAGAATTTTGGGATGTCTATAGAAGAGCTGTTTTTATCAAACCTAAGTTTAGGGGAAGGAAGGGGTAGTTTTAGGGTTTTTATACTTTCCCATTTGTTCTCGGGGACCTCTCGGTAAAAGAAAAGATCGCCTAAAAGATAAGGGGCTTTAAAATGGTTAAGTCCAAGTTCTTGCAGGATTTCTTTTAAGATTTCGTTCCAAAGAAAGCTCTGGTAGGCATTTCCAAGAAAAAAGAGATATTCTTGGTCTACTAAGTTCAAAGCCCTTTTAAAGGTGCGTTTAGAGGGTTTATGTTCTGCCAAAAATTGAAAAAGGTTTTTCTCCCAACTCAATTTGGCAAACTCTAAGCATTTTTTAAAGTCACCCCAATGTTTTTTAAGACAATCTCTAAGTTTTCTGTTTTTTTCTATTTCTACAGGGCTGGCTTCGGCAAACATTAAATAAAGGGCTTTTTCATAGTTACCTTTAATGATTTCCTTAGCAGCAAACTCTTTAGAGGTTTTTACTGAACCAAACCTTTGGTCATCAAAATAATTAGCTAATCCGTATTTTTTTACTAACTCTATTTCTTTATCCAATCGTTTAGGTTCTACACGAAAGTTTTTTACTCTAATTTCAAAACGGTTACCTAAAAGAAGGTCTTTTGACATAGGTTTGGTGGTTTGCCCTAAATAGATTAACTCAAATTCTTTGGTTTTGATGTCTTTTTTAGGACCGTTTTTGATGGTGATAAACTGTTGAGCTATAGCCTTTTTATCTTTTAACCCCCCAAATCCTATAGAGTTCATCGAAATGCGAATGAATTTGGCTATCTTCCCTAAAGCATCCCAAGTAGAGATGTTGTATTTTTTTAATAAATATAAAGAGAATTCACCCTTTCCTTCTGGAAAGATTTCTGCAACCTCAGAGACGATAAAATCTTCTAAGCTTTCTTTGATTTTCATCATAGCTTTTTCCAATATATCATAGAAGTGAGGTTTTAGTAAGATGCTTGTTTTATGTTTAAAAAGTATTAAATTTAAGTAAATATTTTTTAGTAGGAGGAAAAGGAAGGGAATGATTACTAAGCTTTTGTCAAAGATTGTAGGCACTAAAAACGAAAGAGAATTAAAGAAAATAAGACCTATCGTGGACAGGATAAACAGTTTAGAACCAGAGGTTAAGAAGCTTTCTGATGAGGCTCTTTCCAGAAAAACTATAGAGTTTAAGGAAAGGATAGAAAGAGGGGCAAGCTTAGACGAACTTTTACCCGAAGCTTTTGCTGTGGTTAGAGAGGCAGCAAGACGTGTTTTGGGTATGAGACACTTTGACGTTCAGCTTATCGGAGGGGTGGTTTTACATCAAGGAAAGATCGCGGAAATGAAGACAGGTGAGGGTAAAACTTTAGTAGCTACTCTTCCTGCCTATCTTAACGCTTTAACAGGAAAAGGGGTTCACATCGTTACGGTAAACGATTACTTAGCCAAAAGAGACGCCGAGTGGATGGGACCGGTTTATCGGTTTTTGGGTCTTACCGTAGGATATTTACAAAATCAAATGGATGAGGTAGAGCGTAAAAAGGCTTATCAGTGTGATATTACCTATGGAACTAACAGTGAATTTGGTTTTGACTACCTTCGTGATAACATGAAGTATTCCTTAGAAGATATGGTGCAAAGAGGTCATCATTATGCCATCATAGACGAGGTAGACTCCATCTTGATAGACGAAGCAAGAACCCCGCTTATCATCTCGGGTCCTTCTGAAGAATCTACGGACATTTATTATTTTGTAGACGAAATCGTCAGAAAGCTCAAAAAGGATATACACTTTACCGTAGATGAAAAGACTAAAAACGCTACTTTAACCGAAGAGGGGATTGCTGAATGCGAACAATTATTGGGAATAAAAAACCTTTACAACCCTCGTTATGTTAGATTAGTGCATCACATACATCAAGCTTTAAGGGCTCATCATCTGTTTAAGAGGGATGTAGACTATGTGGTTAAGGATGGCAAGATTATCATCGTAGACGAGTTTACCGGAAGGCTTATGCCAGGTAGAAGATGGAGTGATGGACTTCATCAGGCAATAGAGGCTAAGGAGCGGGTAAGGATAGAAGCAGAAAACCAGACCTTAGCGATGATTACCATTCAAAACTATTTTAGGATGTACGAAAAATTAGCAGGAATGACCGGAACCGCTGAAACTGAGGCTGCAGAGTTTAAACAGATATATAACTTAGACGTAGTGGTGATACCAACTCATAAACCTATGATAAGAATAGACTACCCTGATGTAGTTTTCAGGACTCAGAAAGAAAAGTTTGAAAAAGTGGTAGAAGAGATAGAACAGGCCTACAAGCAAGGCAGACCGGTTTTGGTAGGTACAACCAGCATAGAAAAAAGCGAACTTTTATCTAAGATGTTAAAGAAAAAGAAAATATCTCATCAAGTGCTTAATGCTAAACATCACGAAAAAGAAGCAGCCATCATCGCTCAAGCAGGTAGGTCCTATGCGGTTACTATAGCAACTAACATGGCTGGTAGAGGGGTAGACATCCTTTTAGGAGGTAATCCTGAAGGGTTAGCTAAGGCTCAACTTGAGGCTGAAGGATATGACCTTTCTGAAATAGATGAGAGAGCTTGGAACGAAGTTTTAGCCATGGCTAAACAAGGGATAGACCCTACAGAAAAATATAAAGAATATTGGGCTAAAGTTTTATACGAAAGATATTTAGAATGTCAAAAAGATGCAGAAAAAGTTAAAGCCTTAGGAGGACTTTACGTTATAGGCACAGAAAGACATGAATCGAGAAGAGTGGACAATCAGTTAAGGGGTAGGGCAGGAAGACAGGGAGATCCAGGGGCTTCTAAGTTTTTCCTTTCCTTAGAGGATGAACTTTTACGTCTTTTTGGTTCAGATAAGCTTAAAGGTTTTATAGAAAAGTTAGGGCTTCCTGAAGGAGAGCCTTTAGAGCATCCTTGGTTGTCAAGGGCTATAGAACAAGCCCAGAAAAAGGTAGAGGCCTATCATTTTGAGATAAGAAAACATCTTCTTGAGTATGACGATGTTATGAACCAACAAAGAGAAACTATTTATGCTCAAAGAAAAGAGGTGTTGAAAAGTGATTCTGTAAAAGACTGGATTTTTTCAATGATAGAAGAGACGACAAACGATTTGGTAGAAGAGGCTTTTATAGAAAGAAAGGAGCTTACTCATGAGGAGTTAAAAGGTTTGGTAGAAAGGGTAAAAGAGATTTTTGCCTTTAATGTAACCTTTGGTGAAGGGAAACATTCTAAAGAAAAGGTTTTAGAATTTTTGAAAAATACCCTTTTAGAGTTTTACGAGAATAAGGAAAAGGTCATCGGACCTGATAACATGAGGGCTATTGAAAAGTATTTCTTGTTAAATACGATAGATAATCTATGGAGAGAACATCTGTTGATGCTTGACCATCTTAGGGATAGTGTAGGCTTAAGGGGTTATGGGCAGAAAAACCCGTTACAAGAGTATAAACGAGAGGCTTTTCATCTGTTTGTAGAACTTATGAGAAAGATAAGAGAGACAACCCTTTCTTATCTCTTTAGGGTTGAAATAAAAGAAGCGTCAGAGATAGAAGGGGTGCTTGAGTTAGAGGAAGAGGTAGATACTCAGAAGCTTGAATACAAAAGAGAGGATGTTTTTGAAGAAAAGACAAATCCTGAAAAATCTCAACCAGTAAGGGTGCAAAAGGTGGGAAGAAACGACCCTTGCCCTTGTGGTAGTGGTAAAAAATATAAAAAATGTTGCGGTAAAAACTTAGAAGAGGAGGGAAAAAGTGAAATGTCCTAAATGTGGTTATGTGTTTTCTGAAGAGTATACACAATGTTTAAAATGCGGTAATACCATGACCCTTATTTTAGAGGTGTTGGGGGATTTTCCGTCTCCAGCAAAAGAGCCTTTTTTATCGGTTGAAGACTTTATGAAACAACCTCTTATAGAAGAGCCAGAAGGAGGAGAAACTCCTCCTCCCCCTAAAGAGATTGAGTTAAAATTACCTGAATAAAGGTTTTTTAAGGAAATCTATCTCCCCAGAAGTCTTTTTTAGTGCCTTCGGCAAGTTCTTTAGTTTCAAATAAGGCTTTCTGATAATAAAGAGTAGCTACTTTTTTAGCCTCTTGGTAGATATTAGTATCAGGGAAGTTATTAAGGATATAAAGGACTCGGTTGTAAGCCGCCCGGTAATACCCTATCTTGTAGTAAAATTGAGCTACGTAAAATTCATGTTTAGCTAACTGTTCTCGAAGTTCTTTAATCCTTTTAGCTGCTTCAGCCCGATAAGGATTTTGAGGATAAGATTGTAATAGCCTTTGATAGGTTTCTATTGCCTTTTTGGCATAGGATTGGTCTCTGTCAAAAGTGAGCCTAAGTTTATAATAGCAGGTGCCTATTTGAAAGATAACATAAGGTATGGCTTCATTGTTAGGGTAGAATTTTTCAAAAGATTCATAAAGAGAAAGGGCCTCTAAGTATTCACCTTCCCAGAACTTAGAGTCAGCCATCCTCAACTCAGCCAAGATAGCCTGAGGACTTCCTGGATAAAGGTCTCTTATCTTTTTATAGTACTCGTAAGAAAGGTCATAGCTTCCTCTGTTAAAAAATCTTTCTGCATCTCTTAATAAGGTCCCTAAGTCTTCTTCTTCGGTTTTGCTAGATTTTTGAGAAATTTCTTTTCCAAATTTAGAAGAGATTTGAGATCCGATCTTAGAAACCGTTCCACATCCATAAAGACTAATCAATATGCTCAAACTAAAAATCCATAAAAGGATAAAGGTTGGTTTAAGGCTTTTAAGCATATACCTTTAAGCTAAAACTTTGTTTAAGGCGTTTACTATGGTGTTTTTAGAAACAGCCCCTACGATTACCTCTACAGGCTCTCCGTTTTTAAAGATGATAAGGGTGGGGATGGCTCTTATTCCATATTTTCCTGGGGTAATAGGATTTTCGTCTACGTTTAATTTCATTACCTTAACTTTACCTTCAAACTCCTCTGCTATTTCATCGATTATTGGTGCAATCACCCTACAAGGGCCACACCAAGCAGCCCAAAAATCAACCAAGACAGGGATTGGTGATTGGAGAACCTCCGTTTCAAAAGTTTCGTCCGTTACCTTTGGTGCCCCCATGTTAACCTCCTTTAAATATTTTAGTAAAAAAATACATTAACCTAAAACCCTAAAACTGCAACCCTTTTTATCCTAAAAAACCTCTTTTTAAAACCAAAAAAAGTTTTTTAAGAACGGTCTCAAGCTCTTTGTTAAATTTTTCATTTTTTATGAGAAAATAGTTATAAGCCATGACAGCCGGTATAGCACAAAAAAGCCCCATAGCAGTGTTGATAAGGGCCTCAGCTATGCCAGGGGCTACTGTAGCTAAACTGGCACTCCCTTTTAATCCAATATCATGAAAGGCTTTCATAATACCCCAGACCGTGCCAAAAAGTCCTATAAATGGTGCCACATTACCGGTTGTGGCAAGAAAACCTAAACCCTTATTTAGGTTCAAAAGCATCCGTTCTTTTTCTAAGGAAATCAACTCCTCAAGCTCTTTTTCAGCAAGATTTATCTTGAAACGCTCGTCAGCAATTTTGGGAGTAGCCGTCCTGAAGTAATAATCGTATATTTCACCAAAACCTGCTACCATCCTTTTAATCCCTTTAGAAATTAAATTTTGGTCTAAAGATTTAACCAATTTGATTAAACCTGAAAAATCTTTGGTGCTTTCAAGGCTTTTGTTAAAGTCTTCAAGATCATTGGCAAAGGATTTATACCTAAAATAATTGGCGATGATGTAATACCAACTTTGGATACTAAAAAAGACTAATAGTAAAAGTACGGCTTTGCCTACATACCCTGTTTGAGAAAAAAGTTTCCAAAATTCCATCTATCCTCTCCAAACCAATTCGTTGATGTCTTTTTCTATTTTTAGAAGGTTTTTTAAATACGTCAACCCTTTTAAAGCACCTTCTTTTAGGTTAAAGGTGTGTTCTGTTACGTAGGTGTCTACGTGAAGTTTTATCACTTCTTCATCAAGTTCTTGGGCGTAAAACTTTAGCAAAGGTAGCACCTCTTTCCAGTGTTCTTTTGCCCACAAAAGGCTTTCTCTAAAGGCGTTTACTAAGGATTGTTTGAGTTGAGGGGATAGGTCTTTTTTGATAAAAAAACCTCCTAAAGGCACCGGAGCCACTGTTTGTCTTTCCCAATATTCTCCCAGGTCACAAATTTGATAAAGACCATGCTTTTGGTAAACAAAACGACCTTCGTGAATCAAAACCCCTAAGTCAGCTTTTTTCTCTAAAAGAAAAGGTATGATTTGATCATAACGGACGAAGACCTTATTTATCTCACCTTGGTAAAAAAATCGAAAAAGCAAATGTGCGGTGGTATGCTCTCCAGGGATAGCTATGGTAAGGTTGGGAAAATCTTCTGGGCTGTAAGGTTTAAGGCTTACTATCAAAGGACCAGCCCCAAATCCTAAAGCCGCCCCTACAGGCATAAGTTCATAGGTCTGATAAAGTTTATCCCAGATGGCAAAAGAGGTTTTAATTACCGGTATGTGGCCTTCAATTCCTAATCGGTTTAAGGTTTCTATGTCTTCAAACCGAAAGGTTAAGTTTATCCCTGGGTTTATCCTTTTTAATAAAAGCCCAGAAAGGATAAAAACGTCGTTAGGGCAAGGGGAAAGGGCTATGGTTAAAGGTTTTTCAGACATTTAGCCACCTCTCTTAAGACCTGAGAAGCTTTATTTAAATCCCAGGGTTTGTCAGGTGCTTCTAAAAGATTGCTTATTACCCTTACCTCTAAAAGCTCAATCCCCAGTTTTTCTGCAGCCTTAGCTACCCCAAAGCCTTCCATGTTTTCTGCAACCACTTTAAATCGATTTTTAAAAAAAAGGCTTCGTTCTGGGTCGTAAGAGGTTGCACAAACAGTAGCCATAGGTCCAACTAAGGTTCTCAGCCCCTTGTTTTTAAGCAGTTTTTCTACCTTTGATACTAAAACTGAAGGAAATTCTATTTCTTGACTTACCTTCAGTTTTTCTGGGAGACTTTCATAGCGGTCTTTATGTTTTCTTCCAAAATCAACCCATACTTCTTTAGAGGCAATCACCACGTCCCCTTCCCTTAATCCGGTATTAGGATAGCCACCTGCCCATCCTATAAGCACAAACCTTTTGTCTAGGTTATTCTGGAAAAGAAGAGTACAGGTCACCGAAGCTTCAACCACTCCTATCCCGGTTAAACTATATTCTATATCTAAATCAGAAATAGAAGAAGCCTCAAATTCTGAAGGTACAAGAAAAGAAATCTTTTTCATTTCAAGGCTTCTAACTCAAGGTTATCATCAAGGTAGACTATTTCCCCATGAATTCCTAAGGATAAAAGTTCTTCTAAAATAAAATCTACCTCGTTGCACCGGATAAGATTTCCTTCAGAATAGAAGGGAAGATATATTCTTACTTGAGGAGGGTTTAATCCCACAGCCTCTACCTCTATCTTTGCCTCTTCAGGCAGGCCTTTAAGTCTTTCTTTTAAAAATTTTTTGGTAAAAAGTTTTACATCTTTTAAATTTTTAAAACTTTTTTTCACCTCAAAATGCCACTTCCCATTTTTAAAAAACATTTTACCTTTAAAAATAAAAAATAGCAATCAAAAATGAAGGCTTATATAGGAACTTCTGGTTGGAGTTACTATTCGTTTAAAGGTATTTTATATCCAGTAGAAAGTAAGCCTAAGGACTGGCTTTCTATTTACGCTAAACATTTTAACACCGTAGAGGTTAACGTTACCTTTTACCGACTTCCTTCTTCTAAGACGTTTGAGAAATGGTATGCAGAAACCCCGGAGGATTTCGTCTTTTCGTTAAAGGCACCCAAGATTATTACCCATGTAAAAAGATTAAAAGAGGTTTTAGAGGATTTAAGGGAGTTTTTAAAAAGAATAGCTGTTTTAAAAGAAAAGGCTAAAGTTTTACTTTTTCAGTTTCCCCCGTCTTTAAAGTTTGAGAAGAATTTGATAGAAAACTTTTTAAAGGTTTTACCTTCTGATTATTTAATGGTTATAGAAATAAGAAATCAGTCTTTTCATACAGAAGAGTTTGTAGATATGGTTAGAGAAAAAGGGATATGTCTTTGTTTTTCTGATTGCGGGAAAAGATATCCTTCCTGGTATGAGGTACAGACTACAGATTTTTTGTATGTTAGATTGCATGGAAGAGAAAAACTTTACGTTTCTAAGTATAAAGAAGAGGAGTTAAAAGCTTTAGTTAAAAGCTTAAAAAGGTTTGAGTTTAAAGAGCTTTTTGTTTATTTTGATAACACAGCGTTAGGGCATGCGGTTACAGATGCTTTAACCTTTAAGTCCCTTGTAGAGGTTTAGGATAGGTCTTCTTCAGCGAGTGCTTGATAGAGCTTAAAAAGATGTGGTATTTCTTCATCTTGGAAAAGGGTTCTAATCTCTAAGATGTCTGGTTTGATTTTAAGGAAGACATCTACCAGTTCAGGGTCAAACCGAGTCCCTTTTTCGGATTTAATGATCTGTAAGGCTATATCATAGGGTAAAGCCCTTCGGTAAGGTCTGTTTGAAGTGAGGGCATCAAACACATCGGCTATGGCTACTATTCTTGCAAAAAGAGGTATTTTTTTACCTTTTAACCCGCAAGGATAACCTTTCCCATCCCATCTTTCGTGGTGATAAAGGGCGATTTTTTGAGCGGCTTTAAGGTATTTTATGTTAGAACCTTCTAAAATTTTAGCCCCTATAATCGTGTGAAGTTTCATGATTTCCCATTCTTTTGGGGTAAGTGGGCCAGGTTTAAGAAGGATCTTGTCAGGAATACCTAATTTACCTATGTCATGAAGCGGAGAGGCGTATTGAAGGATTTCTATTTGACTTTGGGAAAGTCCTATGGCTTCTGCGATCCTACTACAGTAAAAGCTTATTCTATGAATGTGGGATCCTGTGTGTTCATCTCTGTATTCTGCAGCTTTAGCAAGCCTATGAATAATTTCTAAGGAAAGCTTTCTTATCTCTTCATGTGCTTCGTTTAACCCTAAATAAATTTTCTGAATTTCTTTGGTTTTTTGAATTACCTCTCTTTCCAGGTTGGCTTGGTAAGTCTTTAAAAACTCACGATATTTTTTATTTTTACTTAAAGTTTTTATCCTTACGAAAAGCTCTGGAATAAAAATCGGTTTGGTTAAAAAATCGTCTGCTCCTGCTGCAAGACAGTTAATTTTAGTTTCTAAATCGTTTACCCCGGTAATGATGATTACCCCTATTTCAAAGGTTTGATTGTTGTTTTTGATAATTTTACACAAGGAAAGACCGTCCAATCCAGGTAATAGATAGTCTATTAGAGCGATGTCTGGGTTTACTTCCTCAAGCTTAGCCAAAAACTCTTGCCCAGTTTTCGCAGAAAAAACCTTAAATCCTTCTAAACTTAAAACCTCGGCTAAAGAGGTTCTAATATGGTCGTCGTCATCTACTAAAAAAACCTTGGTATGTTCAGGCGCTTCTATCTCTGGCAAAAACATCTTTCAGCTTCCTTTAGGTCTTCCAAAGTATTTAAATTAATAAAATTTTTGGGATTTACCAGACTGTCTTTTAATATTAAGACTCTCCCTTTATTCATAAGATGATTAAAAAATCTAAAAAGGCTATACTTAGGAGACATAGTGAAAAAAGTTTCTATTTCATCTTTTAGCCATACAGGATATACCCCAGGAAAAGGTTTTATTTTTTCTTGTCCTTGGGAAAGAAGGACAAACCCATGACAAAAGATCTCAGAAAGAGAGGTTAAAAATTTAAGAAAGCTAAGTTCTACCAGAGGTTGGTCTACTGCTAAAAAAAGCACGCTTCCTTCGTTAAAAGCTGAAACCCCAGACCATATCCCTGAAATAGGGCCCTCTATCTTAGGATTTTTATCATAGATAAAAGTAAAATCTTTTTGAGAAACCCCCAGAGCTACTAAAGCCTCAGTTATTTTTTGAGCTTGGTCCTTATTTTTTACCGAAAAATATACCGGTAATTCAACCTTTTTAGCAATTTCAAAAACCCAGTAAGCTAAAGGTTTTCCTAAAAAAGGTTTTAACGGTTTTTCTCCTCCTATTCTTTCTCCTTTGCCTCCAGCCAATACCACTACTTTCATGAGGGAAGTTTTCTTATTAGATTGATTTTACTGCCGGAGACAGGGTCTTTTAATACCTCTAATACCAAAGGAAAAGATTCCTTCATCTCCTTAAGATGAGAAATGATCCCGATAATCCTTCCGCTTTTCTCAGAAAGATTTAGTAAAATTTCTATCACTTTATTTAAAGTATTTTCGTCTAAACTCCCAAATCCCTCGTCTATAAAAAGGGATTCAAAAGGTTTGGCTTTAAAAAGATAGGTGATGACGTCAGAAGTCCCAAGGGCAAGGGCAAGGGTAGCGATAAAAGATTCTCCTCCTGATAGGGTTTTAACCTCTCTTTTATCTCCGGTAAAGTAGTCAAAAATCTCAATTGATCCTCTTTTTTGTAGAAAGATCTCTTCTAAAAATTTATAACGCCCAAAGGAAAACTCCCATAAATAAGTGTTAGCCCTCTGAAAAATTAGCTTTGCGAACATAGAAACTACAAAGGAATGAAAAGAAATTCCTTTAAGGTTTTTCCCTGAGATAAGGTCAACCAGTTTGCCTAAAACCCTACATTCTTGCTCGGTTTTTTTTAGGTTTTTTTCTAAGCCTTGATAGGAGCTTAGAATGGTTTCAAACTTTTCTATTTCGTTAATCTCCATCCCTATTTCTTGATTGACCTTGGTAAAAAGGTCCTCTACGTTTTTCTTTTTTTGGTTTAAAGCCTCTAAAGCTTGAGCTATTTTTTTTTCTAATTCTTCTAAGGTTTCTTGGCTTAGAATTTTTAGCTCTCTTTCTATTTCTTCTTTCTCTGCTTTAAGTTTTTCTTTTTTTTGATAAAACTCATTTATTTCTGCTTCTAAATTTTGGATTTTAGCTATTTCGGTTTTAAGGGTTTCGAACTCATAAAGTTGTTTTATAAGGTTTTGCCTTTTTAAAGGCAAAATTTTAAGTATTTGGTCCTTGTAGTTTTTTAGCAAATGTTGTAAGAACTCTTTTTGGTTTTTTAGGTCTTGTGCTACGGCGGTTTTCTCGATGCTATAGTTTTTTAGGTCTTGTTCTACTTGTTTTTTTTGATTTTCAAACTTAGCGATTATTTTTTCTTCATGATCGATCTTAGCCTTTAAAGCCTCTAACGTGTCTACTTGACCTTTTAAATCATTTAACAAACCCTCAAGACGTCCTTTTAAACCTAACAGTTTCTGTTTTTTACTTTCTAACTCACCAGAAAGTTCTTTTTCCTTTTCTTCGTTTTGGTTAAGGGTTTCTTTTAAGGTTTGGGATAGAGATTCAAGCTCTTGGATAGAAGAAGGATGGTTTTGATACAAAGAAATAAGGTCTAAATGTCTACTTTTTTGAGTGTCTATTTCGGTTAATTTTTGGAGTATTTCTTCTTCTTTATCTTTATAAGGGAGAAGTTCTTTTTTAAGGTGTTCAAGTTTTCCTTCAAGCTTATCAAAATAGGTTTTAGTCTTTTCTAACTCAGCATTTTTATTTTTTAATGCCAACTCAATTTTTTTTAACCTTTCAGTAAAATTTTCATCTTTGATAGGGGCAGGATGATGGGTGGAACCACATACAGGACAAGGCTTATCCTTTTCCAGAAATTGGGATACCGCTAAAGCTAAGTTTTTAATCTCAAGGTCTCTTTTCTCCCGCTCTAACCGATGTATTTCTTGAGAAATAGATGCGATTTTTTCTTCTATTTCTGGTTTTTTCTCTAAAATTGTTTTTAGATGGTTAAACTTTTGGGCTAAATCTCTTAATCGTTCTTCATCTTTAAGAAGACTTTGAATTTTAAGTAAAAGGTTTCTTTTTTCATATATTTCCTCTAAATGAGCTTTTAGTTTTTTAATTTTTTCTTGGATTGACCGGACCTCTTGTTCTTTTTTTTCTACCTCGTAAGAAAGTTTTTTGACCTCCTTTTCTAAAAAGTTTTTTTCTTTTTCTCCCCTG
>Ga0072500_146626_pt1 | contig 14899 bp, 16 predicted proteins | sample GBScelen77Swater_FD_63803 | JGI IMG/M metagenome (GOLD analysis project Ga0072500, IMG submission 63803) | Hot spring microbial communities from Great Boiling Spring, Nevada - cellulolytic enrichment S 77C v2 (version 2) | ecosystem: Environmental > Aquatic > Thermal springs > Hot (42-90C) ...
CCTGAGCGAAGCGAAGGATCTCGGAGGGGCCCTTCGGCCTTGCGGCCTCAGGGTGACAAGAGAGGGGCCTCAGGGCGACCCATCCCCATCCTGAAGCGAAGCCGAAGGACCTCTGAGGGGCGTAAGGACCGAAGGGTCTGATGAGACCTTTCGCTTCCCCTTCGGGCGACATCAAAAGGGAAGCTCCTTCGCTTTGCGCAAAATTGGAGAGAGAAAAGAATTTTTCGAACAGCCTCAGATGTCAAGGTGGGTTTGCAAGAATTTTGGGAGAGCCTTATATACTCTTTACATTAGAAATTTATAGGTTTAAAATAATCTAAATCTTGCGAAATCCTCTCAGTGAGAGACAAAGGATGATGAAGGTTAGGAATTGGATGATTACGGACTTGATAATAGTTAGCCCTAAGGATACGGTGGAATCTGCTATCCAAATTATGCAACAGCATTCTATCAGGCATCTACCTGTAGTGGAGGACGGAAAGCTTGTAGGTTTGGTTACGGAAAGCTCCTTGCGCCCCTACCTTTCACCAGAAAAGCTAAGGCTACCTTTGCGGGAGGTAATGATCATAAACCCTATAACCATTGACCCTGAGACAAGCATTGATGAAGCAGCTCGGCTCATCTATAAATACAAGATCGGTGGGTTACCGGTAGTCTCTCAGGGTAAGCTTGTAGGGATTATCACTATAACCGATATTCTTGAAGCTTTTATAGAGCTCATGGGTATTCTTAAAGCCTCTTCAAGGCTTGATATCATACCCAAGGAGGATAACCTAAATTCTGCCCTTGAGGTAATCAAAAGAGCAGGAGCTAAAATAATCTCTATCGGAATGGATATAACTGCAGAGGGTGAAAAAATCTACTTTATCAGGGTTGAAAAGACAAATCTTGAAAGGATTGCCCTTGAGCTTGAGGCTGAGGGCCATAAAGTTGTGTCTTTTATAGAATAGTTTGGCGGGGGAGGGGGAACATGGCTCAAGAATATAAAGTGAGAAGAACCGTTGAGGAGATAAATAAAAAGATCGAAAAAGGAGAGGTGGTTGTCCTTACTGCTGAGGAGTTTTCTAAGCTTGTAAAGGAGGTTGGTCCAGTTCAGGCTGCTAAAGAGGTTGATGTTGTGACAACTGGCACTTTTTCTCCCATGTGTTCATCCGGTGCTTTTATCAACTTTGGGCATACTGTGCCAACCATTAAGGCTCATCGTGTTTGGTTAAACGATGTCCCAGCCTATGCTGGTCTTGCTGCTGTAGATATCTACATTGGTGCCACCGAACCGCGGGAGGATGACCCTTTGAACAAGGTTTTTCCTGGTCAATTCTTGTATGGCGGAGGGCATGTTATCCATGATCTTGTGGCTGGTAAAAAGGTTCTGCTTCGAGCAACAGCCTACGGGACCCACTGCTATCCTCGGAAAAGCTTAGAGATGGAAATAACTATACATGATATGGTGAATGCAGTCCTTTGCAACCCAAGGAATGCCTATCAAAACTACAACGTGGCTATAAACCTCGGGGATAAAATCCTTTATACCTATATGGGTATTCTTAAGCCTCACCTTGGAAACGCAAACTATGCAACTGCTGGATGCCTTTCCCCTCTCTTAAAGGACCCTTATCTTAAAACAATCGGTATTGGAACGCGTATCTTTCTTGGCGGAGCAAAGGGCTATGTTGTATGGGCTGGGACCCAACATCGTATGGAGGTTAAACGAACGGAAAAGGGAGTACCCATGCAACCTGCTGCAACCCTAATGGTTGTTGGCAACTTAAAGGAAATGAAGCCGGAATGGCTCATTGGCACTTCACATCTTGGGTATGGTTGTTCATTGGCGGTTGGGCTTGGCATTCCCATTCCTATCCTAAACGAACAGGTTGCAGAATGGGCTGGACTTGGAGATGAGGATATTTTTGCTCAAGTGGTAGACTATTCTTATGACTATCCAAACGGGGTAAAAAGAAACTACGGTTTCGTCAGCTATGCGGAGTTAAAGAGCGGAAAGATCAACATCTTAGGAAAGGAAGTTCCCACTGTGCCCATAACAAGCCTGATTAAATCGCGTCAGGTTGCGGAGATTTTAAAAGAGTGGATAAAGAATGGAGAGATGAAGCTTACAGAACCTGTAGCACCCCTTCCTGGGGCAGAGCTTTTTCCTATGCGATAAAATTTAGCAGGAAGGAGAAGGATCCATGGAAACATTGCTTTTAGTCTTTCAGGTTATTTTAGCCATCCTTATAGTTTTGATCGTCCTTATCAATGTGACCAAAGGTTCGGAATATGGGGCAGTTTTTAGAGGAGCGGAAGCCATCTTTGGAGGTGCAGGTCCTACAAACTTTCTAAACAAGGTTACCATGGCGCTTGTGGTTCTTTTCTTTCTTAATTCTTTAATCCTAACTAAGTATGTTTCGCTAAAGCATAGACCTGCCCTACCTGAGGTTAAGGTTGAGCAAAAGGTCCCAACCCCATCCCAAGTGCCTATACCTCAGCCCCAGCCTCTTATTCCTCAGCAACCCCCAGCTCAAGAAAAAAAATAGCTGTGAAAAAGGTTCTACTATTTGGTGCAACTGGCTCAATTGGTCAGCAAACCTTAGACATTATCTCCCGTTTTAGAGATAGTCTTACCCTTCTTGGAATCTCAGGAAAATTAAGGCTTGATAACCTTCTTGATATTGCCGAAAAATTTCGGCCCCCTCTTATAGCCCTTCCTGATGAGGAATCTGTTAGCTACTTAGCGAAGAGACTTAGCTATAAGCCTGAGTTTTTCGTTGGGGATGAAGGTTTAGCGAGAATGGCAAGCGAGCCTTCTGCCGATGTAGCTGTAATTGCCATCTCAGGCATTAAAGGTCTTATTCCTGCTTACTATGCTTTAAAGAATGGAAAAAGGGTTGCCCTGGCAAATAAGGAATCTATAATTGGGGGTGGTTTTCTCCTCTTGTCCACTGCTCAAAGTTCAGGAGGGGAAATTATTCCTGTTGATAGCGAACATTCAGCCCTTTTTCAGCTCTTACAAAAGGTGAAGAGTTACTCTTTGCGCAAGGTTTATCTTACCGCTTCGGGAGGACCCTTTCTTGATTGGGATTTAAAAGATTTAGAAAAGGTTACTCCTGAGCTTGCTCTAAAACATCCAACCTGGAGGATGGGGGAGAAGATCACTGTCGATTCTGCAACCCTTATGAATAAGGGTTTTGAGGTCATTGAAGCTTCAGTGCTTTTTAATCTTCCTCCTGAGAAGATTGAGGTCTTAATTCATCCTCAAAGCACAATCCATGCCTTGGTTGAGCTTATTGATGGCACTTTCTTTGCCCATCTAAGTAAACCTGACATGAGGCTTCCCATCCTCTATGCCCTTTTTTATCCTGAAAGACCAAACTTTGATGTAGCAGACCTATCTTTCAGCCCAAGCCTTACCCTTAATCTTTTTCCGCCCGATTTTCAAAAGTTTCCCTGTCTTACCCTTGCCTATTCTGCTTTAAAGCTTGGACATCCCTACCCCCTTATCTTAGAAGCAAGCGATGAGGTGGCTGTGCCAGCTTTTCTTGAAGGTAGGATAAAGTTTACCGACATTCCCAGGGTGCTTGAAAAAACTCTCAATGAGTTTACCATAAAGTATAAGCCTTCTACTGTGGATGAAATTTTGGTCTTCCACGAGGAGGTAAAAAACTTTACCGAGGAGATGATTAAAAGGCTATGATCACTGTCCTTGCTTTTATTGTCGTTGTTGGGATTTTAATCTTCGTTCATGAGCTTGGACATTTTTTAGTGGCAAGGCTCCTTGGAGTTAGGGTTGAGGTGTTTTCTCTTGGTTTTGGTCCAAAGGTATTTGGTTATATAAAGGGGGAGACAGAATACAGGATTTCAGCCATTCCTTTTGGGGGTTATGTTAAACTCTACGGGGAGCATCCTGAAATTTTACCTTTGGTGGTAGATAAAGAAAAGGCCTTTGCCTTTAAGAAACCCTGGCAAAAGGCGCTTATTGCCTTTGCTGGACCAGGGTTTAACTTTCTTTTTGCACTTCTTGCCTTCTGGCTTTACTTTAGCCTTTCAAGTCCCGTTTACTTAAAGCCGGTGGTGGGAAAAGTTATTCCAGGTTCTCCTGCTGATGCTGTCGGGTTGAAGCCTGGCGATGAAATTTTAGCCATCGACGGTAAAAAAATTGAATCCTTTGAAAGGCTTTTTTTCTACTTACGGTCAAAGGAAGACTTAACTGAGATTGAGCTCAAGGTCAAAAGGGGGACAGAGGTCTTCACCATAAGGGTCAAGCCTGCCTATCAGGAGGGCACAAACATCTTTGGAAAAAAGACCAAAGTTCCCGTTCTTGGTGTTGCCCCAAGCGGTGAAGTGATAAAAAAGGAATACAACCCATTTTCGGCTTTCGTTGCTGCCTGTGAAAAATTTTATGAGCTAACTTCGCTAACCTTTATAGCTATAGTTAAGCTTTTGACGGGAGAGCTACCTTTGTCCACTTTGGGTGGTCCTTTGACCATAGGAAAGATTGCCGGAGATACGGCTAAGGTTGGTTTATTTCCGCTTATTGCCCTTATGGCTATGCTTTCCATAAACCTTGGTATAATAAACCTTTTCCCCATCCCCATGCTTGATGGTGGACACTTAGTGATCTTTGCCATCGAAGCTGTTAGAGGGGAACCCCTATCTTTAAGGGCTCAAGAGCTTATCTTTAAAATAGGGTTAGCCTTGATTATCCTTCTAAGCGTTATCGTCTTCTACAACGACATCATGCGGTTGTTTTCTGGATGGAAGCTCGATTAGTATGCATTGAAACTTCAGGCACCTTTGGAGGAATAGCCCTTTTTTTTAAAAAGAAGATTTGGGAAATAAAATTTTCTTCAGATAGATCTTACTCAAGCCATCTCTTTCGGTTTTTACCTTTTGTTTTGCAACCAAAGTCCTCGATTTGCCAGTCAAATCCCCCCTTCTGTCATCCCGAGCCCCCTTTTTGTCATCCTGAGCGTAGCGAAGGATCTCTTCCCTTCCCTTTTTCCTTGGACGAAACAGATTACTTTGTTGTTGACGTAGGACCCGGAAGTTTTACTGGTCTTAGGGTAGGGGTAAGTTTGGTGAAAGCCCTAACTTTGGTATATGAAAAACCGGTTATTCCTGTATCGAGCCTTGAGGTTTTAAGCTTTGGTTATGGATGCCCGGATCTTCCTATCCTTTCCCTTGTTGATGCCTACACTGGAGAGGTCTTTGCTGGTATGTATAGATGGGAAAACGGAAGGCTTGTAACTCTTCTTAAGCCTTGTCTTTTACGCCTTGAGGAGCTTGAAAGCTTGATCAAAGAGAGGACGCTTGTCGTGAGCGAAACCTTGGAGAAGTGGAAAGACTATCTTTGCGAGAGGCTATCTGAAAGGGTGGTTTTTCCGTCCTATCCCGTTCATCTTTCAGCCTCTCTCTTGGGAGGGCTTGCGATGCTAAAGCTTTCTCAAGGTGAGGCTGAGGTCTTATCTGGAGACGAAGTCTTACCCCTCTATCTTAAACCTTCGCAGGCGGAAAGAAAAAGGTCTTAGACTATGTTTAGATTTTTAATCAAGCGTTTGGCGATAATGCTACTAACTCTGTGGGGAGTTCTCACAATTAGTTTTGGGCTAATTCATCTTGCACCGGGCGACCCATTAAGCCCCATGACCGAGTTTAATCCCAAGATAACTCCTGAATTTCGAGAAAGATTGATCAAGATGTATGGTCTCGACAAGCCCTTGCATGAAAGATACCTAAAATGGCTTAAAGGGGTTATTACCTTAGACTTTGGTCAATCCTTTTCCTTAGACCAGCGTCCCGTCTGGGATAAGATTAAAGAACGGCTACCTGTTACCATCCTCATAAACAGTTTAGCCCTTATCATAATCCTGCTTATAGGCATTCCCATCGGTGTATACTCAGCGGTCCATGCAGGCACCCTTAGGGATAGATTGATAACTATCTTTACGCTCCTTGGTTATTCCATGCCAAGCTTTTGGTTTGCCCTCCTTCTTATGATGCTTTTTGGGGTAAAGCTTGGGCTTTTACCCATTTCAGGTTTGCATAGTGGCGTTGGCTATGAAGAGATGAGTTTTTTTGAGAAGGTTTTAGACTGGACGAAACATCTTATCATGCCCCTTCTTGTGGCAACCTTTGGGGGTGTTGCTGGCATTGCTCGGTACGTGAGAAACTCTATGGTTGAGGTTTTACAGAGCGATTTTATCCTCTTTGCTAGAGCAAAAGGCTTACCGGAGAGAAAGGTCCTTTATCGTCATGCTTTAAGGAATGCCCTGCTCCCATTGATTACAATCCTTGGCCTATCCTTGCCTGGATTGATTGGGGGAAGCGTCATCTTTGAATCCATCTTCGGCATCCCAGGCGTTGGGCAGCTTATGTGGCAAGCAGTCCTATCAAGGGATTACCCGGTCATCCTTGCTAATCTCGTCTTAGTTTCGGTCCTAACACTTCTTGGCAACTTTTTAGCAGACATCGGCTATGCCCTTGCTGACCCACGCATAAGAACAGGCGGAAAAACATAGGAAGAGGCATGCTAAAAGCCTTGCTGTCCCACCGAACAGGCCTTTTTTCCCTGCTTTTTTTAACAATCCTTTTACTTTCTGCCCTTTTTGGACCCTATCTTTATCCCATAAGTCCCTTTGAGGTCGATGTCCAAAAGATACTTCTTCCTCCAAGCCTTGAGCATCCCCTGGGCACAGACCTTCTTGGAAGGGATGTTTTGGCTCGCATCCTTTATGGGGCAAGAATTTCCTTACAGGTAAGCTTTGTTGCCGTTGGTTTATCTTTGTTCATAGGTGTAAGTCTTGGTGCTATTGCGGGATATTATGGAGGCCTTGTAGACCAAATAATCTGCCGACTAATCGATATGTTTCTTTGCTTCCCAACCATTTTTCTTATCCTTGCGGTAATAGCCTATCTTGAACCATCGCTAACGAACATTATGATCGTCATCGGGCTTACGAGCTGGATGGGGGTGGCAAGGCTTGTTCGAGCAGAAATACTGTCCCTTAAAGAGCGAGAATTTGTGCTTTCTGCAAGGCTTTACGGAGCAAGCTCAGCAAGGATTATCGTCAGGCATCTCCTTCCTAACGCCATTGCCCCGATCCTTGTTTCTGCTTCCCTTGGGATGGGACATGCCATTTTGATTGAGTCTGCCTTGTCTTTCCTTGGGATAGGAGTTCAGCCCCCAACACCATCCTGGGGGAACATGCTAATCGAAGGCAAGGAAACCTTGGAGGTTGCTTGGTGGCTATCTCTATTTCCGGGCATAGCCATTCTGTTGACTGTCTTAGCTTTAACCTTACTTTCTGAAGCCCTACAAGATATTCTAAATCCGAAGAGAAAATAACGTGTAAATTTTATATAACCTTGGCGCTGTTTCAAAAAGTCTCATGCAGTTATGCCAAGTATAGGCGCATCCCTTGTTTTTACTGAGTACCAAAATATAAAGAAGCTTACGCGGGTAGTAGAAAAAACACTTATAAAAAACATCCTAAGCGAAGAGGAGGATCTCAGGGATCCTTTTGTCGTTTAGGCTACCTTTAGACGGCAAGTTAAGCTTGCAAATATTTTTGAAGAGCCTTAATTCCAAAAAAGTGGGAACTATATAGATTTAAGATTTTTTATTACTTAAGAAAATTTATCAGTGTGATAATAAGGGTTAGAAAGGAAAAACCAATGGCTATTAACCATTGCATAAAGTTTAAGCGCTTCTCAAGGGCTTCAAACCTTGCGCTCATTTCTCTTAACAGGGCTTCAAACCTTGCGTTCATTTCTTTCTGTTGAGCTTCAAACCTTGCGTTCATTTCTTTCTGCTGAGCTTCAAACCTTGCGTTCATTTCTTTTTGCTGAGCTTCAAACCTTGCAATCATTTCTCTTTGCTGAGCTTCAAACCGTTTATCCATCTCCCTTAGTAGGGCTTCAAATCGTTTGTCCATCTCTTTTGATAGAGCTTGATGCCTTTCTGCTTCAAGCAACCTTAAGGCTTTTAATTCCTCTTCTAAACGTATTAATCTTTCAAGTAAGGGAATGGCATATAGTTCCTTTTCTTTTTCTTGAAAATAGGTGGTTAGAACATCAGGAAGCAGAGAGAGGATTAATTGTTTTAGGTGTTCTGTAGAAAGGTGAGCCTGCATACAAATAAATTATAGTAAATTTTGAGGGTTGTCAAGGTCCTTTGGGAGGACGACAAAAAGAGGTCGTCCTGAGGCGAAGCCGAAGGATCAAAGAGGGGCGTAAGGCCCGAAGGATCTTGGGGGAGGCCCTTCGCTAACGCTCAGGACAAAAAAAAAGGGCCCTTACACAATATTTTGACAAGCCTTTAATTTTCGTTTAAAATTAAAGAGCATAATAAAAACTTACTATCAGGAGGATTAAATGGCAAAGAAGGGAGATAAGTGGCTTAAGCATACCTGGGAGTTTGAAACCACGGAAGATCCTTACGCCATGAAGGAAGCACCAGCAGGAGAAGCAGTTTGCCCCCGCTGCAAATCGGTGTTTAAAGACAAAAGATGGTTCATAGATGAAGAGTTAGCGGAAGAGCTCTTAGAGGCAGAAAACGTGCCTAAGCTTCTTTGCCCTGGTTGTAGGAAGGCTCTCGAAAGCTATGCTATGGGATATCTCTACATCTCCGGTGAATTCTGGAAGACCCATCGGGATGATATCATGCGGCTAATTAACAACGAGGTTGAAAAGGCACGCGGGCTAAATCCTCTTCATCAAATAATCAACATCGTAGATGACGGCGAAACCACCATCATTGAAACAACAACTGACCACTTAGCTCAAAGGCTTGGTAGAGCCCTTTATAGAGCCTATAAAGGAGACCTTGAATTTCGTTGGTCAAAGGGAGACAAACTCGTCAGGGTCTACTGGAAAAGATAATCAAGTCCTCCATGACCAAACCTTTAGTTCTTTTTCTTGATTTTGATGAATTAGCTCATCCTATACTGGAAACTTCTAAATTCTTACTAACACATGTCTACCAGGAAAGTAAAGTAATCCTTTTTCACATCATTGAGGAGGCTTTAACTACGCCGGCATACGTTCTGCCTTACTTAAAGTTTGAGTTTAAAAAGGTTGAAGAGGAGCTAAATAAGCTCATTGAAAAGGCTAATTTTGACCGAGAAAAAGTTGAAAAAACCTTAGCTTTTGGGGAGAGATGGGCAAACCTTGAAAGGTTTCTACACACACTAACCCCTGAGCTTTTAATTATTGGTTATAAACCCCATCTTTTTAAGGTTCCGTTAGCTGAAAAGCTCTTAGAAAGACTTGAATTAACCTTTTTAGCTGTGAAAGAAAAACCTATCACAAACCTTAAAAGGATCCTTTGTTTTTTTGACCAATCACAGGATGCCACTTTCGCTTTAAAGTTAGCTGCTAATTGGGCAATCAAAACTGGTGCCAAGTTGACAGTATTAAACTTTTATTTTACTAAGCCTCTGGTAGGCGTTGATGAAATTACCCTTCATGAAACAATCCAAACATCGATTACAAAAACTCTCCAAAAAGAGCTTTCGGAAGCAAACCAAATCCTTGAAGATGTCCTTATCCTTAAAATTGATAAAATCCATGACTTACATAGAATGGTTAACCAAGGTTTTGAGGTAATCTTTATGGGAAGAAAGGGTGAAACCCTTGTCCAGGGTCTCGGCTCCTTTTCTAAGCACATTCTTCGCACATCAAAAGTCCCTGTCTGCGTGGTAAAAGCCTAAGGATGGAGTACGTAAGCTTAATTTTCAGTCTTTTTGTTATCTTAATTTGCGCTGAGGTATTTACCAACGGCGTTGAAATCTTAGGAGAAAGGTTATCCCTTTCGCAGGCAGTAGTTGGAAGCATCCTTGCTGCGGTAGGAACAGCCCTTCCTGAAACCATAATACCTCTTGTGGCTATCCTACTCTATAAAGGTGAGGGCGGTGATCAAATAGGAGTGGGTGCAATTCTTGGTGCCCCTTTTATGCTGGCTACAATCGGAATGTGCATGGTGGGGCTCGGAGCCTTGATAAGCTTTTTACAACGAAAAAGAGACTTTGAAATCTATCTTGAAGAAAGCACCTTTAGAAGGGATTTTTCTTTCTTTCTGCTAAGCTACAGTTTAGCCATAGCTGCAGGAATATTCTTCCCGGGAAATAAACCTGCCCATTATATCCTTGCCTTTCTTCTAATTTTGCTTTATTTAAACTATATCTATAGAACTTTTAGAGCAGATAGTCTTGAAGTAGAAGCTCATGAAGACCTATATTTAGCGAAAATTCTTAGGAGGCTTTCCTTCAATGTTGGGGAAAATGCTGAGAGGTTCTTAAGCCTTCTTCAGGCTGTAGTTGCCGTTCTTATCATGGTAGAGGGTGCCCATTTGTTTGTTGAGGCTATAGAAAAGATTTCTACTAAATTTGGGTTAGACCCCCTCCTTTTTTCTCTACTCATCGCTCCCGTTGCCACAGAACTACCGGAAAAGTTTAATAGCTTCCTTTGGTCCTTAAGGAAAAGGGATATCCTTGCCTTAGGAAATATCAGCGGAGCCATGGTCTTTCAGTCTACCTTTCCCGTTGCCGTAGGGCTTATCTTTACTCCTTGGAAGATTGAGGGTTTGGGGTTGCTCTCTGGTCTTATTGCCATAGGCTTAATCTCTGTATACTGGGTTTACGTCTCCCGTTATAAACGTCTCCCAATTCCTATCCTTCTCCTTTCTGGAGTTGCTTATGTTTGCTATGCAGTCCTTGTTGTTCTAAGCATCAGTCATGGGAGAGTTTAATTCTTATTTAGAGTGGCTTTCAACCTTTGAATTTCACGGCATAAAACCGGGTTTATACAGGGTTCAAAGGCTTCTATCTAAGCTTGGGAAACCTCAGAACAGGTATCTAACTCTCCATGTTGCTGGAACAAACGGAAAGGGGTCAACATCAGCTATGCTGGAAAGCATTGCCCATTCCCTTGGTTTAAAGGTTGGGCTTTACACATCCCCTCATCTTTTTAAACTAAACGAAAGGTTCCGAATCAACAAACAGCCTGTATCGGATGATAAACTTTTAGAGGGTTTAAAGGTATTGAAGAAAACCTTAGAAAGCCAGCAAGCTACCTACTTTGAGTTGACAACTGCCCTTGCCTTTTTAATCTTTGCTGAGGAAAAAGTTGATATAGCTATCATTGAATGCGGGATGGGTGGAAGGCTTGATGCCACAAATGTGATAAAACCAGAGGTCTCGATCATTACCTCCGTAGGCTATGACCATATGAAGTATTTAGGCGACACCATAGAGAAGATTGCCTATGAGAAGGCCTGCATCATAAAAAGGGAAAAACCTGTCGTAGTGGGCAAGATGGAAGAGAAAGCCAAGCAGGTTATCCTTGATAGGGCAAAAAGGCTAAATTCTCTTGCCTACCTTTGGGATAGGGATTTTAAAACAATACCCTGCGAAGGCTCATGGACCTATGTAGGGAAAAACACTGTTGAGGGGATTTTTCTTAATCTTAAAGGCTATTATCAAGGGTATAACCTTGGTTCAGCCTTAAAAGCTATAGAAATACTTTCTGAAAAAGGCATTTTGCCCTGGAATGAAGAAAAGATTAGAGAGGCTTTACAAAATGTTATCTGGCCCTTAAGATACCAAAAACAAAAGTTTTTTGGAAAGGATTTTCTTTTTGACTGTGCTCACAACGAAGAAGGAGCTTTAGCCTTAAGAGAAAACCTTTTAACCGAAAAGGAAGGAAACTACAAGCTTTTATTACTTGGAGCCACAAACGAAGACGGCACAAAACCATTCCACAGGCTCTTCGAAATACTCGAAGACCTTTTTCATGAAGTTTTTATCTGCCAATTCTCATCACCACGACGAGTTGTTACAATTTCAGAGTGGAAAGGAAGGCTTAAGAATAATGATAAAGTTAAGTATTTTGAAAACCCAAAGCTTGCTTTAGAAAAAGCCATTGTTAGCCCCTTCTCAGGCGTGGTAATCTCTGGCTCAATCTATTTTGTAGCTGAATGTTTTAAAGTTTTAGAGAGTATGCAGAATGTTTGATCATTTATCTGAAGAACAGAAGTTTGTTCTATCTACTCCGGGAGACCTTTTGGTTATTGCCGGTCCTGGAAGCGGTAAAACAAGAACGCTTGTGGCTAAAGTGGTAAGACTTCTTGAAGAGGGCATCCCCCCTAAAAAAATCTACCTTTTAACCTTTTCTGTTAAGGTAAGCTTAGAACTAAAAAAGAAGCTTGAAGAAGTTGGTTTAAAAGAGGTAAAGGTTGATACCTTCCATGGGTTTGCCTACGACCTAATAAGGGAGAAAGAAGGAAAGCCTCCAATCGTGCTATCCGAAACAGAAAAAGAAGAGATATTGAAAAAGCTTTTTCCAGGAGTAAGGGACCCTTTATCAAGGGAGGAGCTAAAAGGGATATACTATGCCTATCTTGAAAAGAATGGGCTTTATGACTTTGATTTTTTGGTCTATAGGGCAAGCGGGCTTGAAGGCTTAAACTTTAAGGACTGCTTTGTTATCGTGGATGAATTTCAAGACCTTTCCCAAGACCTTTTTCCTCTCTTAGAGTTGCTAAAGCCTGCAACCTGGCTTTTTTTTGGCGACCCAAATCAATCCATCTATGGGTTTAGGGGGGCAAACCCAGAAAAGCTAAAGAAATTCTTAGAAAAGGCTAAGCCTACCCTCAAGATATGTTACCTTACTCAAAGTTTTCGCTGTCGAGAAAATATTCTAAACTTTGCCGAAAATTTTAAAGCCTCTCCTTGGTCCTCTCCAAGGTTGAGGAGCACTATCCCGGGGGGCGAGGTTTTAGGTTTTTTAAGCCCTGATGAATTTTTGGAAAAGGAGAAAATTTCAACGATAATCAAGGAACACCTTGGGGGGTTAACGCTTGAGACTGCCAAAATAAATCAGGTCTCGCCTGATGAAATCTTTATCCTTTCCCGATTGAAGGTTCTCTTAGCTCCTGTGAAAGAATGGCTCCTTCAACAGGGCTTTCCTGTAAGCCTACCAGAAGAGGAAGCAAGGGAATGCTATCAAGAACTTTCACAATTTTTGCAGTCCCAACGAGTTCACCATCTCACTGTAGAGCAAGCCCTTTCTGGAGTATCTCCTGAATTGAAAAGCTATCTACTTAATTTGTATGAACTCTTTGAGAGGGATAAGGAAAAATTCTTTGCCTATCTTTCAAATCTAAAGGAAGTTGATTTAGTCCTACCTACAAGGCAGGGGATTAAACTCATGACTATTCATGCGAGCAAAGGTCTTGAGGCAAGGATTGTAATCCTCATCGGGGGAGAGGATGGTATCATACCACTAACCATCTTTAAGGATTATGATTTAGAAGAAGAAAAACGGACGCTTTTTGTGGCTCTAACCAGAGCCAAAGATAAGTTTTACTTCTTTATTCAAAGGGGAAGAAGGGCTTACGGGAGAAGTTTTGAGCAACCTTCTCCCTTCTTTTTAAACTTTCCCATTGAAAAGTTAGAAAAACCTAAACCCAAAGCTAAACAGAAGAGACTATTCTAAAGGCTTGACCTACTCTTTTAGCTCAAAACCTTCCTTTTGAGCAAGCTGTCTCATCTTAGCTAAAGCTTTTTTCTCGATCTGCCTAATCCTTTCTCTGCTAACTTTGAAGATGGTCCCAATTTCTTCCAGTGTATAGACTTCATACTCGCCGAGACCAAACCTCATCCGAATTATCTTTTCCTCTCTTGGAGAAAGGGTTGAAAGAAATTTTTTTATCTTCTCCGATACATCCCTTTTTCTTGTCACTTCGTAAGAAGAAAGGCTCTTTTTGTTCTCAATGAAATTACCAAGAGTGCTTTCCTCGTCTCCGATTGGAGTCTCTAAGGAGATGGGGTCTTTTGCGGTTTCAAAGATGGAAAGGATCTTCTCGTATGGGACGCCTGTTCTCTCTGAGAGTTCTTCTGGAGTTGGCTCTCTACCAAGCTCCTTGGACATCTCATAGAAGGTTTTAAAGACATAGTTCCTCAATTCAAGAAAGTGCACAGGTAATCTTATAGTGCGCGTCTTATCAAGAATAGCTCTTGTTATGCTTTGCCTGATCCACCAAGAGGCGTAAGTGCTAAACTTATTCCCCTTTCGATAATCAAACCTATACACTGCCCTCATTAAACCAAGGTTTCCCTCCTGAATGAGGTCCGCAAGGGGTAAACCTTGTTTTGTGTATTTCTTAGCGATAGAGACAACAAGGCGCAGGTTAGCCTTGACCATCTCATCCTTTGCCTTCTCGATCTGGGCAATGCAATCCCTTATCTTTTGGCAGAGAGACTTGAGCTGTTTGTTTTTTACATACTTTGCTGAACAGGTTTCTACTAACCTTTCAAAATAGTTTACATAGCTTTTCTTTGGTTTAAGATTTGGGTCTCTTTTTTTCCATTCTTCGATCTGATTTTTAGCTTCCACAATCTCAGGAAGGTCCAAATTGCTTTTAAGGATTAGATTAACGATAGTTTCAAATCCACCTCTTATCTGTCTTGAGAGCTCCTCTTCCCTTTCAGGAGTCAAAAGTTCATACTTCCCCATCTCCTTAAGATAGATGGAGAGAAGTTCCTCGCTCCCAGGCTCAGCGTAGCCCTCCTCTTCCTCTTCCAAAACACCTTCTGAGTAAGTAGTAAGCTCTTTTATCTTGTCCTGGACTCGTTTTTCAATGTATTCCTCTCTTTCGTATGGGTCGAGCTCCTTTAACTCTATACCATGGCTCTCAAGAAGGTCAAAGATCTCCTCCATCTTATCAGGGTCGCTATAATCCTCAGGTAGCATTTGGTTTAAAAGGTCGTAGGTTAAACGCCCTGACTTACCAAGCTCAACAATCTTCTCCTGCAACTCCTTGTTTGCCATTACTTTATCTCACCCCTTTGTTAGGTTTAATATAAAAGTAAAATTTCATAAATTTTTTTCCAACCCCATCTTATTT
>Ga0072500_117575_pt1 | contig 14895 bp, 16 predicted proteins | sample GBScelen77Swater_FD_63803 | JGI IMG/M metagenome (GOLD analysis project Ga0072500, IMG submission 63803) | Hot spring microbial communities from Great Boiling Spring, Nevada - cellulolytic enrichment S 77C v2 (version 2) | ecosystem: Environmental > Aquatic > Thermal springs > Hot (42-90C) ...
CGCGGCTTTTCGCCAGCTCCCCAATCTTGTATTTGTCGACGCCGGGCCCCCCGATTGCTACGCCGACGCCTTCAGCTATCTTTCCCGTCTCCTCCAGCTTTAAAGCCGCATCGATGGTGACTATAAGCTTCGGCCGTTCTGGAAGGCTTTCCACAAGCCGTTTAACGACTTCACCAGGCCTTCCAACCGTACCGCCAGACCTCGCAGCCCTCACCACGTAGACCTTCCTATTCTCAAACTCAAGCTCCTGGACTATCGTGTACTTCACTATCTCATACCTCGTTTTCTCCAAGCCTTCGGCCAACTTCGCCACTACAAGCACTCCGACACCGTCGCCTATCGGCTGCCCTTTGCTGAAGACCACTGCCGGGTGACGGTATGACTCCTCTATCTCGATAAGCCGCGGCAACACCATCTATCTCAATTACAGAGCTCATCCTTATCGCAAATAATAGGAAAAGTTGAATAATGAAGCTAGGTATGTGTGAATGGACCCGTTGCGCAGGATGGACAGCGCGCCGGCCTTCGGAGCCGGAGGCCGTGGGTTCAAGTCCCACCGGGCCCGCACTTTTTTGGTAAAAATTGATTTCAGGGTCAGTTTCAAACATTCCCCCTCACTGCATCCTACGAGGAATCTTCATCCACCCTTGAAACATTCAACCAAGGCTTTGCTCAAAAAGATCTTTTTTGAGAAAACTCCGAGAGAAGAAGGCTTAAATGCAAAGCCAAACTTGAATGATTGAGATCTTGAGTGTTAAGATTCAGAACCTGCCAAAGGAGCTGAGGAGGAAGGACCTAGAGGAGAAACTTGCTGAAATCTGCCAAAAAAATGACATAGTCTTCATGGCTGTCTTCGGCTCCTTCGTCAAGGGAGAGCAAAAAAGAAGGAGTGACATAGATATAGCGATAGAGTTTGAGCGGGGCAGCAAAAAGAGCCTCCTCGATTTAGTTAGAGCAGAGAACGAGTTAAGGAAGATATTCAAGAAGAAGGTTGACGTTGGAATCTTTAGCAGCCTAAATCCCCACATAATAGACGAGGTAAAGAAGAAAATGCGAACCATCTATGAAAAGAGATAAGGCATACCTAAAACACATCCTAGAAGCAGCCACGAACATAGAGAAATTTGCCGAGCTTTGGACAAAATAACTCTTTTATCATGTGAACGTTCGTGTGGCAGGTTCTCTAGTTGGCACTGAACATTATCTTATTTACATTTTTTTAAATGGTGAATTAGCGAGCTGGGATCACCTACCTAGTACACATATGGGTTTGTCTGAGTATGTATGTTAGTGCTACGTCGTTAAGCTAGTAAGGTAGTGATTGCCAGTTGAGTATGTTTCTCCAGTCGCTGACGTTTTTCAGGATGCCTGTTTTCCTGAGGTATCCTTTGGTTAGGGTTGCAAGCCATTCTCCGAAGGGTCTTATCTTCATCCTGTGGCTGATGAATCCGAGCCTTACGAGCTCCTCCTGCGTTTCAGACAATATGGTTCTTGGTACATAGATGTTCACGTAGATTGAAGTAACCGCTGCTACGTGTATGAAAGTTAGCTCTTGTAGCATCTTCTCCACGTAGCTGTATAGGCCTCTCTTGTTCCCCCTGAGTTTACTGCTTCTCTGGAGGGCTAGCGGCGCGAAGTTTCTCCCGATGTAGTATAGGAGTTGTATTGGGTCGTATCTGGGTTCTGGGCCGCGTCTCACCGGGACCGCCTCTCCCGATACAATCTTCTCCAGTAGCCGTTTTAGGGCGGATCCTGCTGGTGTATAGACGAGGCCGGAGTCCTTCTCTGTCTTAATGAGTCCGAGCTTGATGAGTTTGTCCAACGATTCATTCATGTTATCTACAAGCCTTCGGACTATCGCTTTAGCTATTCTCTCACCGAGATTGAATGACGGGGGTATAGAATGGAAGAGTATGTATGTTATATCTTGGGATGTGAGTGGGGTTGTAAGCCATCGTGCTACGCCGTAGACATCCCTTCGGCCGGCTAGGAGACGGCCGTCGACAACCTCAAGCCTGCTGACCCATCCGTCGACAACTGCTTGGCGGGATCTCTCCCCCTCTGCGGCAGACCAGCTAACGTGTGAGATGGTGCTGTTGAGGCGTTGGATGACATGGCCTATCGCCTCAAACCGCTCATCAGCGTACTTTGCAGAGTATGTGTACATGTTTGCGGCATTTACGTCGAAGCCATTCTCCCTCAAAGTGGTTTCAAGCATGTGTGCGAACTCTACGGGGTCCACAAGAGTCTCAGCCCACTCGTCTACGCTGAAGAATGCTTCCAGACCCTCTCTCGTAATTTTCAGGGACAACCCTTTTAAAGCCTGGAAGCTCTGGGATATCTGTGGTGAGGCCCTGACCACGACGTCGTCCGGAAGCTCGTCAAACCTGACCTCTTCTAAGGCTCCGAGCAGCCTGTCTTGGTCATGCACGTGGTACTTGCTATCATATTTTTGGGCTTTAAACACCAGCTTGCCAATTTTGAAATCCCCAGACTTCCTGTCAAGCTTCACACGTCTTCTAAACAAAACCCCGTTAACAGTTGGTAAAGCATGTTTTTTAGTATGGAGAGTAGTGTAAAAGTGCGGTGTAGAAAAACCTTAAATCAACCCAGCAAATCTATGAGGTGGCTAGGCAGAGGGGAGAGAGGAGAAGAAGCCCACGCCTGGCTGGGCGGTAGGGCCGGCAGTTGACCGGCCAAGCAGGAGCAGCCGTTGACTGCTCACAGCAGGTGGGGTCGTCGGCTCCACAGAAACATTTAGGAAAGAGCCTGTAAAAACAACGAGTCATCCCTAGATCCTGGCCCCCAGGACTCGCCCCCGGCCTGGGAGGATGTCCAGGGTCTAGGGGCGGGTGGGGAAAGCCATGGACAGCTCTGGGTTGGAGGATGTCAGGGGGCCCGGCTCCTCCCGGGGGTTGGGTGCCGGGCCACGGCGGGTTTGCTGTGGTCTTCTGGAGAGGTATGCGCGGAAGGGGTTTCTGAGGGTTGTGTCAGTCGATGTAAACGTAACCGATGTGATAGCTTCGACGATTGAGGTGCGGCAGCTGATACGCGTTATGGGATACAGAAGAGTCCGCAGGAGGGCGCATAAACTACTGTTCGTCAGGAGGGTTAACAGGTTTTCTATGAGGGTCCACCGCAGGCCGGCCTATTCATGGCTGAGGTACGGCAGGAACCTTGAGAATGATTGGGTTAACCAGTCCGTCGGCCTGGTCAAAAAGCTTGCCCAACAGGCTGATGCTGTCGTCGTCGAGGACCTAGATCCGAAAACCTTGAAGGCTAGGCTTAGGTCTAAAGACCCGCGAATGGCGATGCTGCTCAGCGCATGGCCAGTCGCAAAGATCCTCCGGAGGCTGCACGGGATGGCGGCGAAGCTGGGCAAGCTGGTTATCATACCACCGCACTACACAAGCAGCCTATGCCCACGATGCAACACGCTGATGAGCCATGAACGAGGTAGGTGGGACAGGCTGGCCTGCTCTAAATGCGGGCATAGAGACGACAGAGACCACGTAGCGGTCTACAACATAGCTAGGACGGCACTGGTACTCAACGGCTTCCACTACCTAGACACCTACCTAGGAAGACAGGTCAAAGAATACAAACGAGCAATAGACAGCTATACAACAGCTGTTGAGAAAGCCCTCGCCCAAGGCCCCGAGAGACAGGGCCTGCCACTCGGAGGGAAAGGGGAGGACACCCTCCCCAAGTACCCCGAGGCGGGCGACCTCGGGGAATACTTGGGCGGGGGTGTCTTATGAACCTTTCGCCGATGGTGGGTGGCAGATGCCAGCCGACGCCTGGGCCGTCAGCCCTCGCGGGTGGTTGGTGACAGGCAGGCTGTAGACAGTCGGGCGCTTCCGGGATAGCCGTTGGCGGGGGCTAGGTAGGCACAGGGTTCGCCGACGATCGAGGTAGCCCCTCCTTCTCTCTTTTTCCCTTTATTGACGTTACTTGTGTCGGGTTGTTCTTGATCGGGGTTTGTTGGTGGACATGAGTCAATTTTTTGGTCCGCTATACTCTTCGGCATGAGGCTCTTTACTAACGTAAGATGTTATCTGCTTCACCACTAGTTGTGCGACATCTTCAAGGTTGAAGGGCCACACATATAGTATCCTTATCCCATATTTGGTTGATATTTTCTCTATTGTTGAGGGTATTTCCTCCTCTGAGTGTACGCCGCCGGGAGTGAACATCGTGGGGACTACAAGTATTTTTGTCATAACCCTTCCTCTATGCGTCTTCTAACGCCTCCTCGATATGTGGTGCGCAGAACTCATTAAAGGCCACTACCACATCGTATTCTCCATGCAATCTTATTAGGTCCCCGAGCTTGTGTAAGCTGTTCCAGTATGGATCGTTTGAGTTGTTTCGCGGCCAGTTTCTTATCATTCTTTCGAGCTCCTCATACAGTCTTTCCTCATCCAGATTTTTCCGGGGCTTAGCCCTTAGCTTGAAGTATTCCTCCCTTATCTCCTTGGGTAGATCTCTTGACAACTGCCCATGGCCCACGAGTATGATCACTTTTCTCATGCCTGAATGCCCCCCTTAGGCAGGTATGTGCAGGCAGGATCGGTTTCTAGTGGGTCACCATACCGTGAGAATGCCCTGGCACGTGATCCCCCACAGACCTTCCTGTATTCACATTCTCCGCATCTTCCTTTGAAGTCAGCCTGCCGCATCTTAATAAGTAGCGGATGTGTTCTATAAATTTCTACAAGGCTTTTCCGCCTTATATTGCCTAACGGATAAGGCATGAAGCCAGTAGGATACACGGTTCCGTCGTAGGCAATGAATATTATTCCTAGCCCGTCGCGGGTGGGTATGAAGTGTGGGTCGAAGTCTTTGTATGGCTCACCTAGAAGTATGCGTAACTCCTTTACAAGTGTTTTGTATAGATGCCCTGTAAATTTAGCGCCATTATATCTCTCCAGCTTTACTCTGCGGAAGAAAGGAGCCTCCACAGTCCTCACTTGTATCCCATACCTTGATACCTCCGTAAGGAACTGGAGGACTTCTTCATATTCGCTTGGATTTATATCTAACTCGGCTACAGCACGTCCGGTCACAATGAGGAAGAATACTTCCCATATTTTAACACCCATCCTCTTCAACAGTGCTGCAATGTATGGTAGCTGTTCGATGTTCCGCCTCCACACAACTGTATTAACCTGCACCATAAAGTCTTCATCGACTGCATAGCTTATTGCTCTTAATGTCTCGTCAAAGTTTCCATCGACCTGACGCATACCTTCATGCACCTCTGCAGTTGCTCCATCCAGACTTATCGAGATGGCCTTTACGCCAAGGCTTCGCAGCGTCCTCAGCTTTTCAACTGTTAGGATGTGCGATACCGCCGGTGCAACACCTACGGGTATGCTCTCGTATTTTGCATACTCCACCAGCTCGAATAGATCCCTCCTGGTAAGCGGGTCCCCCCAAGTTATGATTAATGTGGGTTTAGGTTTCCCAAATTCGCCGACCTGCCGTATGAGCTGCTTGCCCTCATCTAGAGACAGCTCTCCCGGGAGGGGGTTCCTTATAGCTTCGGCTCTACAATGCCTACACGCTAGGGGGCAGGCCTTGGTCGACTCCCAGAACACGAGTAGGGGTGCTTCCTCAAATCGCTTAAGCCATCTCTCTATATATGCCTCACTTACCTGCATCATGACAGCCTCAACCAGGTTCCCATTAACACGGCCAAGATCGTGAAGCCTAGTGCTGCCCAGCCGACCAGCAGTAGGTCCCGCCTAACCCTCATGTAGGCGGACCCGTCGCCCACCGTCATGTACATTATTTTCTCGCCTAAACGGGAGTGCAGGGGAAGCAAGGTAAGGATGAGTAACACAGATATGATCTTGCCCAACAGGACGGCTCCGAAGGGCGTGGTATAAAAAATCGGGTCCACCAGCGCCGTGAAGGCGATTCCACGGGTAAAGAGCAGTAGGAGGCCTGTCGCTATGGCGAGGTACAGGGAGTGTCGCATCGTCTTTTGGATAGAGCGCCCTATGACGCCCAAGCTCTTAGTGGCCTCAGAGGCTGGCATAACCCTCCTCAAAGCTCTATTCATGACCACAGTAAGTATTATACCCCCTATCCAGAGCGATGCGAAAAGCAGGTGAAGCGTTTTTACGAAGGCGAAATATGTAACCAAGCTCATACCTCATCAGCCTCGTATGAATGAACATACTCAACTAGGAGGCTGACATTCTCCGGGGGCGTGTTAGGTAGTATTCCGTGGCCTAGGTTGAAGATATATCCAGCCCTGTATCCGACCTTGGCGAGAATATCCCCCGCCTCAAGCAGGACCCTCTGCTTGCTGGCTAGGAGCTTAGCCGGGTCAAGGTTTCCCTGCACCCCCACATCGTAACCCAATGTATGCCATGCATCTGAGATATCTACCCTCCAATCAAGACCTATAACATCAGCCTCTGTTTCCCTGATAAATCGTAACAGTCCAGCCGACGAGGCGATATAGTATATGACGTGGCTTCCCCTTTCCTTGATGCTTGAAACAAGGCTTCTAGTGTAGGGTAGTACGTATGTACTGTAGTCTGTCGGTGATAGTGCACCAGCCCATGTGTCGAAGAGCTGTATAACGTCCGCACCGGCTGAAAGCTGTCCCCAGACATGGCTAAGGATGACGGATGCAAGGCTATAGGCAAGGGCTTGGACTCCATGAACTCAAGAAGGTAGTCGATAAGGTGAACATCCCGGTGATAGCTTTGGGTGGTGTATGCCCAGGAAGAGAGCGGCCATGCATCTCGCAGGGGGCCAGAGGTGTGGCCGTAATGGGTGCCTGATACAATCCACCGACCCACATAAGTTTCTGAAGACGTTGGTGGAGGGAAACAAGAGCCTAACCTTAACGGCATCTACTCATTATTGATGGCGTTTACGTCACTTACATGGTTATATATGGTTCAGGGTTTCTCAATTTATCGGGTTGAAGATGGATGATGAAAAGCGTGCTGTAGTGGAGATTATAGAGTATACCGACCCATACTGTACTTGGTGTTGGGGCTCGGAGCCGGTACTCAGGAAGCTAGAATATGTCTACGGTGGGCAGCTTGTGGTCGGTTACAGGATGGGTGGGCTTGTTAGAGATATTTAGTACTTCGCCCCACGTGTTGTCTCAGCCATGTAGAGAAGGGTTTTGGCCCTGTGGTAGATGAGTTTGGCGCGTTGTAGTAGGCTGTGACGGGTTGCCTCGCTTATGCCGGGTGTGGGGGAGGACAGCTTTTCCAAAAGTTCCTCAAGAATTACCACAACAAGGTCCAGCCTAGCCTCCGCCAACACCATTCTCTCACAGTAATCAAGCTGTTCAACCACTGAGGCACATGTTTCGTCGCCTGTCGGCATTTCTCAGTGAAAAAGCATTTTGGAGTAATAATAAGCTTTTTGGACATTAAACACTCCTCCTTAAATGCTTTAAAATTCACCGTCTCCATCTATGTTTACCCTCGGCTTATCTTCCCCGTTCTTCCTACCCCTCTTCCTTGTCTTGACACCGCAACTCGGACACCTGCCAGCGTCCTTATACCCCTTCATACACCTACTACAATCGTATAGTCTGGCTTGCTTATCTGCGGTGGATAATAGGCCTCCCTGTCCTCTTTATAGAACAGAACATCTCGAAACAACCATTTAACACCTTGAAGACTACTATCCTATCTCTACTCTCCTCGTTTAGTAGGTGTGTGTAGGCCGTCCCAAGGTTTACCCTGAAGCTACTCCCCGATACGTCGTGTCTCTAACCTTCCTGTGAACCAACACATACACCTTCTCGGGCGTGTTGAGGTCTTGGACTAAAAGGCATTTAAGCCGTATAGACACCCTCCCCTACCCCTCCTCTCCCTCCGCATTTACGGGCTTTAGGGAGTGAACATGGTGTCTTTCACTCATAGCTTTCCCTCGATTACCTGTCGATAGAATGACTTGGTTTTCACCCCGTAAACCATGTCCACCACTACCTCTCCACTAAGCAGGACGGGGGCAGGGGACGCCCATAACCCCATACCTGACCGCTAGGCGCCGTCCCCGTCTACATCCACCTCCTCGTAACCCAGCCCTACTCTTTTNCGAGCTCTTGGACGACGGGCTTCACCCGCCTGCAATGCTGGCACCACTCAGCCGTGAAGAGCAACAGTTTCAGGCCCATGTCCCGAAAAACTACATGGAACTATATAACCCGACGAGGCCAGACATCCACACACCAATTCATACAGACCTACGTAAGTATCCAACTCCAGCCGGATACATAAAGTGCTAACCGATAATACGTTAAATCACCCATCCCATAGTAGGGAGCGGGATGGCAGGAGTGAAAACACGTAACCATAAACGGTTGTTGAAAAGGGGGAAGAAAGAGGGGAAGGGGTTTGGCCTGCCACATCCAGCCTGACGACTGAGAACCCGGAAGGCCGGAGGAGGCTTTTGCGTTAGATAAATAAGTGATTGTGGAGTGGGCGTAGGTATGGCCGCTTCTAACCGTAAAGTCGACTGGAGTGTGCTTGTGGAGACTGTTCATTCCCTTCCGCTTTACGCCAGCCATAAGGCATATACGAGGGATAGAATTCTCATGCAAAAACCAGATATAACCGCAGAGGAGCTTGTCAAGCTGCTCGGCATCCCTTTAGGTGAGGCTTTGGTACTCCTCTGGGAGTTGAGAAAGACGGGGGATGAAATTATTGAGATGCTCAAACAAGGCGGCACAAGCATTTACAGCTTTACCCTATCAGCTCTGGGGGGCACTTTTTCAATGCTGCATGTAGGGCACGCAGCCCTTTTACTTACAGCTTTCACCGTCTCTGAGAAGGTTGTGGTGGGAATTACGTCAGACCGCTTCGCCGCAACCCTCTCAAAAAAACACCCCATCCCCCCGTTTGAGGAACGGGAGAGGAACCTCAGAAACTTTCTCTCACAGCATAGATGGGCTGAGAGAGCGAGGCTCGTCAAGCTTGAAGACCCCTACGGGCCCACGATAGAGGACCCAACAATAGAAGCCCTTGTCGTCAGCCCCTCCACATCCCACAGAGCCGTGGAGATAAACGCAAAAAGGGTTGAGCGTAACATGAAAACGCTCGAGGTTGTCGTCTGTCCCCTGGTTGTGGCTGAGGACGGGTATCCTGTGTCAACTACGCGTGTGATGAGTGGCGAAATAACACCTGAGGGAAGAGTAATCAGAAAAGCACAGGCACAAGGTTAGTTACAGACAGATATGCGAGTAACATGACCAGCAGAGTTGTTATAGTTTTCGTCTTGTGGAGCGCCTGCACCGCGACTCCAAGGTAGATGGACATCAAAGCCCTCCACACAAAGTTTCTGACCAGACCTAGCTGCACAAGGAAGGCACCCGGCTCATTAAGGACCGCTGCAACCGAGGTCAGAACAGTGTTTTTAGCCTCGATCCCGCTGGATGAAAAGTCCTCAACCACTATTGTGGAGGGAAGTTTATGCGGAGGTGCCTGCGGCTGCCTTAGCACAGTCTTCAGGCTGGTGGATTTTAGGATACTTTCAAGCTCTTCAACCATGTAGGCCCCGCTCTTTACAGATGAACCGTTAATAAACACCCTATCAACAGCCGCCTCCCTAGCATAAAGTATAGGGGCCTCAACCTCGTTCACCACCGACTCGTTAAACCACCTTAAACGGACATCATAGAAGACCACGTCCCTGAACTCAGCCCCCAGCACAAGATATTTTTCAGACGGAGCCGTGTAGGCCAGCCCTGTGTATGCAACATTCACCAAAGCCAAAAATGTAAACAGGTACATGGCCGCTGTTATGAAAACCTTCATCGGAACATATGCATTACCGAGAAATCTGCCCAAAATCCTTCCGACACCAACCAGAACAACAAGGTTCACAAAAACTGTTGTCAAACTGGACATTACTAGGTAGTCAATTCTGAAGAGGCTTATCTTAGCGAGTGAGTAGGGCCCCAACGCGACTTCGTATAAGACCTTGCTGCTGTAAACGAGTGACGCCATAACCTGTGACAGGGTTGCGGCCGCAAACACAGCAAGCCCTTTCCTAGTATAACCGCCTAGACCGATTTGTTGGAAAAACCTTGACGGGGACAGTATTAGAGTGAATGGAGACATTATCGTGTTAAAGACGCACGTCTCAATATAAGCTAATAGGATGCTCTCACCGGACAGGCAGGCTGGATTAATAGAGGTCCCCCGGAGCATAGGTCGCTGGAGATTGTGAAATTATGTCCATTAGTTTGCTGGTTGGGTTTTAAATTGGGAGCAAGCGGTAATGGATTTGCCTGAGCACTAGTAGCGTAAATTAGACAATGGGGTTAAATAAATTTCACACCCACGTTATTAGAGGATGGTTTATATTGCTTATATTATGGTTAGATAAAACAGAAGAACGGGATGGCTGAGATAGTCCTAACCTTTGACCCATCGCTGGGGCATAGGTTTCACGACTTCCCATTACTCAGCTTCCTGCCCTGCGCTCCGGTAAAGTATGTGCCGGGGCCGGTGTACCACTACCTCTCGCTCCCAGATGTGCCATATGACCATGCGGGAAGGGCTTTACTCGCACCCTACGCCGTCAGGAAGTTGGAGGCCTGCCTTGTTAAACGGTCCCGTTTTAAAACAGTTGTCGCACACCCGAGGTTTGTCGCCAACTTCATCGGGGCAGACACAAAGATAATTGGCGTAAATACTATGGACCCGCTTGGACTGGGGCCTCTGACGCTGATGTTCAACAACGGGGGACGTGAGAAGTCATGGGTTACGGAAGAGTTCGAGGGGTTGATGAAACGTATAGCTGTAGCGAAAAAGAACAGCGGTAGCAAGGCTAAGGTTGTGGTGGGCGGGAGCGGTGAATGGGAGTTTGAGCACCGCCGTGACATGATTCCGAAACTAGGCATCGACCACGTCGTCCAAGGGGAGATGGACGACATAATTCATCTGCTGTTTGAACAGCTTGCGGAAGACAGCCTCGACAAAACAATCTTCATGAACGGCCACAAGACCACCACCTTCGATGCACATGGAAGGCCGTTCATAAGATACGTAAGCGACCCCGACGGATACTTCATATGCAGAAACCCAGCCTCCCGTTACAGGCTTCCCAAAATCGAAGACATACCGTCAATCATAAACCCGGTCATAAGTGGACAGGCGGAAATAATGCGTGGATGTGGAATTGACTGTGACTTCTGTGAGGTGACGACTAGGCCTCTGCGGTATTATCCTCCCGAGAAGGTGTTGGAGGAGGTGTTGGTGAACTTGAGGGCTGGAATAAACAACGCATGGTTTGTGACCGACAACCAGTGGGCCTACATGATCAGGGACCCGATGTTCTGGCCCAACAAAGAGGCCATCTTCAGGCTTTACAGCACCGTTATGAAGGCTGTCGTCAAGGCAAACCCGATGCATGCAACCTTGGCGCCTGTGGCGGCCGACCCGGAGGCGGCCATGGGTGTTGCGAAGATTGTCGGCGCGGGACCGGACAAGCACATAGGTGTCCAGATAGGTTTGGAGACGGGGAGCGACAGGCTTGTGTTGAAGCACATGGTCAACAAGGCTAAACCTTTGAAGGTTGGCGTGGACGGTACCTGGGCCGAGATAGTTGTGGAGGCCCAGAAGGTCTACAACGCGGCCTACTGGATACCGGCCTACACCATTATCTTGGGGCAGGAAGGTGAGACAGAGGAAGACAGCTGGGACACAATAGGCCTCATCAACTACATGGCCTCCCAAAACCTTTTGTTCACAGTCACGCCCATGGCGCTGGTAAACCTGGGCGCTTTGAGGGGTACGAACGTGCTGACAGATGTCTACGCAAGCCTTACACCAGCCCAAGCAGCCCTCATCTACGTTTGCTGGCGAAACACAAAACGCATGGCCGAATCAATCGCGTTCAAAATATCTAAGGACAACCCATTTTTCCGGGTGTTGACGACAACATTGCTAAATGTGGGTGCAAGGTTTTGGTTGGACAGGCTTGAAAAATACTTCACACGGCTAGGCAGAGAATATGAGAGGGCAATAGATAAAGCCAAAAACTACGTGGAGCTCAAGAGGATGGGGACGGATTTCCACAGGCTACGAGCCATGTATAAGGAGATGAGGGTTACGAAGTTCTCCTAAGCTTTTGCCCGCCCTCTGTGTTTAGACTACAAACCTGCTGAGAGTATTTTTGATATGGTTGATGCGTACTAAACCTTCTCGATTGGTTTCACTTCGACATAGTTGCTGCGGTAGGCAGGAATCATGGTGTTTTCGTCATATCTTCTTTCGACTAATGCGTTGCATTCCGGCCAGTAGGCCATGATTGTTTTCGGGCTTATGTTTCCCTTCACCACAACAGCCCTTAAAGACCCCGTCTGCGAGCTTAGGACAACCTCGTCGCCGGGCCTCAGGCCTTGCTCAGCCATGTCGTCTGGGTTCATGAAGACTTGGATGCGGCTACACCCGGTTAGCATGTCTCTTTCAGAAAGAAGCATGCTGTTGAATTGTTTGCCGCGCCTAGTGGTGAGTATGAACATGTTTCGAGGAGGCGTTGTCTCAGGGGGTTCGACAGGGTAAAAGTGTGCTTTCCCGTCCTCTGTGTTGAACTGCCATCCCTCACAGAGCCTTTCACCACCCCACTGGATGCTGTCACCTTTCCTTGAAAGGTGTTGTATGCCGTCGTAGAGCGGGACAGCTCTCGCTATGTCCTCCCTTATCTCCCTAGTGTTGTTGAAAGTGATTCTGTCCGCCAGCCATGGCTTTACGCGCCTAGCAAGCTCGACCAGCGCCCGCCATTCTTCCAACGCCTCAGCCGTTCTCGAACCCTTTATCTCGGGGGAGTATACAATCCGTCTCTCCGTGGTCGTTGTCGTGCATCCCCCAGCCATCTCATACCTTGTTGTCGCGGGTAGTAACACCACGGTGTCGCGTGGCGGCAGCAGCATTATCCTGTTAAGCACTATGTCATGGTGGACTCGTAGCGGGATGTTTGAAAGGGCTTTTTCGACGTATTGTCTGTCGGGAAGGACTTCAGCCAGCCCGCCACCTATTGCGTACAGGATGTCCAGCCTGTCTTTGGCGGCTGCTTCAACCATCTCGGGGACGGTGAGACCCCTCCGGCCTGGGACTGGAAAGCCCCAGAGCCCGCTGATTTTTTCGACATTTTCCTCGCTGAGCGGGAGACCACCTGGAAGAGAGTCGGGCGAGACACCGACCTCTGCCCCGCCCTGAACACCCGACTGGCCTCTAATCGGCATCATGCCTGTCTTCGGCCTACCCACCATCCCACGGGACAAAGCCAGGTTGATGATGGCCCTCACGTTTAGCACGCCGTGTGTGTGCATGGTGACCCCCATGCTCCAGATAAAGACAGCCGACTTGGACGCGCCGTAGATCTCCGCGAACCTATACATCTCCTCACGGCTCAGCCCCGATATCCTCTCACACATCTCCATGCTCTGTTTATCGAGTGAGTTTACTAAATCCTCCCATCCCCTGGTGTGTTGCTGGATGAAGCTATGGTCAACCCAGTTGTTTTTAATCAAAAGTTTTAGTACGCCGTTTATGAAAGCTATGTCGCCGCCGACGTTTATTCTGAAATAATAGTCGGCAACCTTTGTTCCCAGCAGCATCGAGTCGAGGGACGACGGCACCCAGTATTTCTCGAGGCCTGGCTCAATGTAGGGGTTGATGACGGCCACCTTAGTCCCTTTCTTCTTGGCTTGGTGCATGTACTTCATCATGACCGGTTGGTTGTTTGCCACGTTGCTGCCTATCAGTACGATAAGGTCTGTGCCTATGAGGTCTCGGTAGCTGCAGGTAGATGCCCCGTAGCCGATTGCTTGTTTGAGGGCTTTTGTGCTGGGTGAGTGGCAGAGCCTCGCTGAGTAGTCGATGTTGTTTGTTCCGAGGAATCTCGCGACTTTCTGGGCCACGTAGTATGTTTCATTGGTTAGGCCTCTCGCGGTTAGGTAGAATGCAACCCTGCCTGGGTCTGTGCTGCTGAACTTTTCCGCAACAAGGTTTAACGCCTCATCCCACGACACCCTTTCAAACCCCGCCTCGCCACGCCTTCTAACCATAGGATAAGGTAAGCGTCCCATCCTCCTGAGCTGATGCTCCGACAGGGCCCTTAACCCCTCCGCATCCTCCAACAGTCTGTAGTCAAGCGGGGGCATTGTGTTTATTCTCAGGAGGTTCAGCCTTATCCAGCATAGATGTATGCCTTTGATTGTCCAGTCACGCATACCGTATGTTCCGAGGGAGCAGCCGTCGCATACGCCGTTTGACAAAATCCTCCAAGCATATCCCAGCCTGTCCCTATTCTCCCAAACAGCTTTCAAAACTTCAAAGTAGGGGCCGAACCTGCGTCGCATCGAACCGGTATGTTGATGTTGGAAATTAAGCGTTTCCCGACGTAAATCAGGCTTAAAACTACAGATATCACACCTACCCGTCTTACACCCCTCAGACCTAATACCTTAACCACCTTCTATGTTTACCTTCGGCTTGTCTTCCCTGTTATCCTTCTTACCTTCTTTTCTTGTCTTAGTCCCGCAGAGAGGGCATTTATCCGCACCATAATAACCTGCCCCGCATGAGGAGCAGAAGTAGAACCCTCTACCGTAGTCGGCCCTACTTATCTGAGGGGGATACATAGCTTCATTCATTCTCTTTATAGACGCGTGTATGTTGGGTCTTTGGACGGCTACGTGGTATATGGCTGTCTTAACCCGTCCATCCGCGGGACGGGCGGTGACAGTAGGACGGGTGGCCGCAGCCCCTCAAACAGGCTGCAACTCCCGCGGAGAACGCATAGGCCACAAAGACACACAAAACAAAGCATAAACCCCCTTCCCCCTCCGAGCCCTAACAGGCCCCTACCCCACATGTAATTTTATGGGGTAGCGGGGAGGTG
>Ga0072500_136106_pt1 | contig 14770 bp, 14 predicted proteins | sample GBScelen77Swater_FD_63803 | JGI IMG/M metagenome (GOLD analysis project Ga0072500, IMG submission 63803) | Hot spring microbial communities from Great Boiling Spring, Nevada - cellulolytic enrichment S 77C v2 (version 2) | ecosystem: Environmental > Aquatic > Thermal springs > Hot (42-90C) ...
ATATAAAAATACAAAAATAAATCATGTATTATTATATAGTATAGTAATAACGGCGGTATCCGTTAGTTCATTCATTTTAACACTGGACAGTATTGATCATAGAGATAGATACACAAGTATTAATTTATACACAAACTGGTTTTTAAATCATATGCCTATTAAACCAGATGACCCATATGATATATCTAACATTATAATATATTATAAAGGGGATCACAAAGATATCGCATTACATCTTTTAATGATGAGTAAATACGGGTTTATACCCAAACACTCATACTTTGATATCCACAGTTATAAAATACTTTTAGGGTCATCAGACTTACCCTCATTTACAGACGTATTCTTACATAAAGATAATAAACCTATAATTGGTGAAGAAGTCTGGATATTCTATAAACCTATTAATTTATTTCTCGAAAGTATAAATAATAATTATAGATTCAACAAAATATACGATGATAGTATAACATTTCATTTAAAAAATAGTCCATAATATAGAATGTTGTTGCTATATCGGCTCTGTTAACCACCATCCATCAATTTCATTATGAATCTACTTCTATCTATCTATCTTTACATTAAGATATAACATGAATACTCTAAACAGTTCTTATTAATATGCTACTTACTGCAATCATCTTTGCATAAGTAATCATCGAAGATCTCTTCTATCCTTTATGTACTGTATAGCTCTCTTCGACTCTGTTAACTTAGCGTTATTCTCTAGCACGCTATACACGCTACATTAAGCCCCTAAGTTAATTAACTAACAGAGCCTATGAACATTAAAGATAAATTATATTTGAATTAATCGTATGGTATCACGATTATCAAGTGGTACATCAGCAAAGCTTATAGTTGATGAAGTCTGTAGTTCACGATAATATACAGTGATATTTCTTGAATCACCTTCAACACGTAAAGCAGCTCCACCCTGTTTTATTGTTCCGCTTATATATGGTATGGTTGTGTATATGGTTACATCCTGAGTATCTTTCATTCGCATAAGCGACCATCCACCAGACTGGTTATTCTTTATATAAGAATTATTTACTGTAATATCTGATGACATTATAAAATTGAAGACATGCTTTTGGTTATTTTTATTTATCAAAGTTGCATTATCTATTATCACATGTTGAACATTCTCAAGTACGATGCCTATTTGCTTATCAGTGGTAGGATCTTCACGTGAGTATAAAGGTTGTTGGAAATCAGCATATATATCTTTTATATGGATGTTGTAAAACTTCTTATTATTATATTTCCCAGTCTCAGCATAAGGAATAGATGGTCTTGAAGTAATTCTCAGTAAAGGCATTGGATGATCCATTAGTGTTCCTTTACTGTAGCCATAAGATTCTATCTTATCAATCTGTATATCATGTATTATACCTCTTCCCTCTCCTTCTGGCGTGTCTTTATAATTGGAATAATGTAGGATTATCATTCCTCGCTGTCCTAGATTATGTAACTTTACATGTTTAATATGCACATTATACACATCACAACCTTCTAAATATTCTGATGTTATAGCTAGTGCATGTCCCGTACCAACCTGTCTATATACTTCTAAATAATTGACTGTTATATTGAATGCAGGGCATGGTACCCATAAATCTGGTCTGTCTGATGGTCCAACAATAGCAGCTCCTATGAACATACTATCATCATAACTTTCGTATACTATAACTCTGTCTATTACAGCATTATTAACACCATGCATGTTTATACCATCCTGATTATTTCTATCATTTACTCTTCCATTATCTCTCTGAGTATTTCCTTCAATCTCTAGATATCCAATATTTATATACTTAGACTCTCTTAAATCTAAAGACCAATTCATAGAATCTTCTAATCTTACATTATCTATAATAATATTCTTACATCTCTTAAATTTAAGCAGCATATTATTTCTATTTTCATCACCGTCTAAATTAAAAGAATAACCATTCCCATTGATCGTCATATTCTTTACACCGATGTTATAGTTAGTATAGGAATTAATTGGGTCTGTTCTATTGCCACGAAAGTCATAATTTGTTATAAAACTCTTAAACCAGCTGTCATCACCTGCATGTTCTTGCGGTGGGTCTGTTCTTGTTGTGAATGTACCACTATCATATAATGAACTCCTACTTCTATCAACAAACCTGATTAATTTTGTTCTATTTATGCCATCACCAATCAGATACATGTTAGAATGTATCTTGAATTGCTTTATTAAATATACGCCAGTAGGGAAATAGATAACAGTAATAATATTATTATCTGAATATGATTTAGCCTCTTCTATGGTATTTCTTACTGCTTGAGTATCGTCTGTTATACCATCACCTTTAGCATTATAGTCTTTAACGTTGAATACTTTAGGCTTAACTATGTTCATACTTATAGCATTACTTGTATTGCCTATTCTATCTATAGCATATATATCTAGTGTATGTGAACCTATCGATATGTTACTGTTACTAATATCAATTTTATTCATAACTTAAAGCAAGGTTATATATTATATAATGGAATTATGTAAATAGGAAGAGATAGATATGGATAAACCATTCCATAGGTTAGCAAAGGGTTCATCATACTTACTGCTAGGAAATGTAACATCCTCTATAGTTGGTGCTATATTCTGGATAATACTTGCTAAGATCATAGATGCTCAGCATATAGGTACGGCTATGGTAGTAGTTGCATTGATGACAACAGCAATATCATTCACAGGCTCAGGTATACAACAAGCATTAGCAAAGTATATCGCTGAGTATAATACAAACAAAGACTATGCAAATGCAAAGAGGGTTATAAGGTTAGGGCTTATAGTATCTTTATCTATAAGTTCTATAGTAGCAGTTATACTGCTCTTGCTAGCAGATAGCATAGGCTTAGCATACAGCAGTAGTGAAGGTATAGCATTACTAATAGCATTAGCATCCATAACCTATATTCCCTCTAACACTATAGTAGCATCGTTATCATCAATATATACAGCATACCATAAGACACAGCATGTACTCCTATTAACTGCTGTATTTCAGGTATCTAGGCTAGCAGTGACACTAGTATTAGCATTATATGGGTTAAATGCGCTTGCCATAATAGCAGGATTCTCCATAGCCTCTATAATAAGTGCTGCATTAGGCTACATCATTATGCTAAGAATAAACAATCATAAAGAGCATATAGATGCTAATAGTAAGGATGATAAGATAAGTGCAAAATCCATACTAATATTCTCAGGCTTCAACTATGTAGCAGCAGGTATGAGGACATTAAGGAACCAGATAGGAGTACTAACCATAGGCACATTTAACATAGAGACATCTGCATTCTATGGCATATCATCACTGATAGCAGGTGTGATAGGGAATGTAATGTTATCCATTGCTGGGGTTCTATTGCCTACAGCATCAGAGGAGTTGGCTAAAGGAAACAAGGATGGTGTTAAGAAACTCTTCAGTGTAGCATTAAGGATAGCCCTGATACTGAATGGGTTCCTTGTACTCATACTCTTGATAGAGCCTAATTACATACTTGGATTGATATCACGCTCGTATACAGAGGCTAGCGAAGCGTTAAGGATACTCGTTGTGGCATACTTTATCAACTCAACTGGTATGATAATATCATCATTACTGAATGCTATCAACAAGGCTAGAGAGATCGCTGTTAGGGAGAGTATAGCATCTCTAGTTATAATAGCCTTAACACCATTCCTGGTATCATTCATGGGTATTGAGGGGGCTGCATACGCATTGCTTATAGGCTCATTAGTAAACCTGATACTATCATACATCCTTATAAGGAGGTATGGGTTTATGCTACCATTTAATGTATACAAGGCATCCCTATCCATTGGAGTGGCTGCTATAGTAGGTTACATAACATTAACTATATTTAATAAGACGTTAATAGCATTAGCATTAGCATTACTAGTGCATGCATCATTTGCCTTTGCTATAAAGGCTATAACTAAGAAAGAGGCAGTAGAGATAATAGGTGTGATAGCAAGTATTATTGGTAAGAAGTGATAGAGAAGATGACAAGGAGTATCGACAACCATATAAATAACAATCCAAGGAGCATAAATATACCCAACTTCTTCTACATAGGCAATGGGATAATAGATGATATAGAGCATATATTAAGCAAGGAAGGTATAAAGATAGATGGAGTATTAATCGTCTCTGGTAATAGTTGTACAGCAGAGATAGCAGATAGTATAGCAACGAGGATGCACTCTGTAAGAAGATTACGTATAAGTAGTAACGATATAGATACTATAAAGAGCATAGAGAGAGTAATAGAGAGTAACAATATAAATCTAGTAATAGCAGTAGGAGGAGGTAAGGTTATAGATACAGTGAAGTACGCATGCAGCAGATTAAGCAAACCAGTATTAGTTATACCTACAACGCTATCAAACGATGGTATATCCTCACCTGTATCTGTGGTTAGAATAGTTAATGTAGATAGTATTGGTGTAAGACCACCTATAGGGATAGTTATAGATATAGACATAGTGAAGAAGGCACCAAAGTATACAATCCTTGCTGGTATAGGGGATCTTATATCTAATATATCAGCTGTAGAGGATTGGAGGCTTGCACATGAGTATACAGGTTTACAGATAGATAGGTTTGCAGAGATAGTATCAAGGAACTCTGCTGAGAGGTTCGTATATTATGTATTAAAGAATGGAAGAACCTATAGTAATAGCGATGATATTAAAGATGGAACTTATGAGTATAGCAATTGTATAGATGACAAGTTCCTAATATGCCTTGCTGAAGGCTTGATACAGAGTGGTATTGCTATGAGTATAGCAGGTTCATCAAGACCAGCAAGTGGAGCAGAGCATCTTATAAGCCATGCATTAGACACTATACTCGATAAACCTAAACCTCATGGTATACAGGTTGGTTTTGCTACACTCTTCACACAAGCATTAAGAGGCTCAGATGTAACAGATATACTGGAGGTGTATAGATTAGTTGAATTTCCTACTACATTCGATGCTATAGGTATAAGCATAGATGCATTCATGGAGGCTATAAGAAGAGCACCATACACAAGGAAGAATAGGTTCACGATACTTGATATGGTAGATGAATCTAGAGTAAAGCATGCATTAAGGTTAGCATATGGCATAGTGATATGAATGTTACGAAATTTATTGTATAATTTACGTTACACAAGAGCTGGTGTATTAATTGGTAAGGTATATAATATCTTAACAAGGGAGAAGGTATGCATAGTTAGGAGGCATGATGTATTGTTTGAGTTGAGCAATATAGTGCCAGCAGAGAGAGCTATACTATTCAATATATACGAACCAAGGTAACAAAGATATTCTTATCTCTGATTAATAAGGATGATATAGTAGTAGATGCAGGAGCATGGATAGGCTATTATACATGTTTAGCAGCTAATAGGTGCACTGATGGCAAAGTGATAGCTATAGAACCATATCCAGCCAATATAGCAAGGTTAAAGAGGCATATACTATTGAATGGGTTTAAGAATGTTATTCTGGTGAAGGAGGCTTTAAGCGATAAGGAGTCTATTACAGATCTAATAGTATCTGATCAGCCAGTTATGCATAGATTAGATCATAATAATACTGATAATAAATATGATAAGCATAGTATTAAAGTTAGTGTAACAACATTAGATAATATAGCAAATAAATACGGTATAGATCATATAGATATACTCATGATGGATATAGAAGGGTATGAGTACTTTGCATTGTTAGGAGCCAATAACCTGTTGAATAATAATAAAATACATAAGATTATAATGACATAAGATTATAATGGAAGTACACATCAAATATCTCAAAGAGATGCAACTAGAGTTAGATGATATAACAAAGTTGCTAGAATCCAATGGTTATACTATGAAGATAATTGAACATATAAATGATAGTATAGATAGATACCATATTCTTGCTATCAGAGAGTGAATGAAATGGTTAAGAGAGCAATAATACTTGCAGCTGGTTCTGGCACTAGACTTAGACCATTAACTAACAATATACCAAAGACATTACTAAAGGTTGGGAGAGTAACTATACTCGATCTTACCATATCAATTCTACATAGATTCAATATAGATGATATAATAGTAGTCACTGGGCATGCTGCTGATATACTAAAAGAGCATGTACATAAACATTACAATAATAATACAGTTAGGTTCAGATTCATAAGAAACGATAAACTAGACTTAGGCAATATATATTCATTCTATATAGCTAGAGAGTATATGGATACTGATTTTATACTTCTTAATAGTGATGTATTATTCCATCCAAAGATACTTGAGTATCTACTAGCATATGATGTATCTGCATTAGCAGTAGATGATCATAAGATATTAGGAGAGGAGGAGATGAAGGTTAAGGTTAATGAGTCAGGTATAATAAAGGATATAAGTAAGGGTATACCTATAAAGGAGGCAGATGGGGAGTATATCGGTGTTATGAGACTAACTAGCAAGGACGCTAGTATGATAATAAAGAGTATAATACATCTATTCAATCAAGGTAGATACAATCTATACTATGAGGATGCTATTAGACTGGTTGCTCATGAATATGATGTATTCCACAAGTGTAGTACCAGAGGTTTACAATGCATCGAGATTGATACACATGAGGATCTCAAGAATGCCTATAGTATAGCAGAAGCGATAGAGAGGGATATAATAAATGATAGATTTAGATGAGTTAAGGAGGGAGTATCTAGAATCAAAGGCTCATGAGAAGGAATGGATATGGACCTACTACGTTAGAAGACCCATATCATTCTATCTAACAGTTCCATTCCTTTACCTTAATGTATCAGCAAACAAGGCTACATTACTCTTCATGCTAACGGGTATAGTAGGGTCTCTACTATTGGCTATAGGCAGCTATGAGATGTTCATAACAGGAGCATTGCTTATAGAGTTAGCAATAATACTTGATTGTGTTGATGGTAATATAGCAAGAGTAAGAGGTAAATCTATACTAGGGAATACATTAGATACATGGGCTGGAGAGATAACGTTAGTGTTATCTATGTTCATGCTTGGGATAGGATTATCCAATAGAGATGACCTTATCACTCTCTCAATAACAAAAAAGTTGGTATCTAGCATAATACCTATGGATAACATGATTAATAGCAGTATATTCTTATATATAGGATTTATAAGTGCACTATCTACTCTTTCCGCTTGGGCAATTAAGAACAATTGGCAGGTAATCATTAAACGTATCGAAGGATTGATATCTATGCCTAGAAAGAGCACATTCGTTATAGAGAATATATTCCATTACTCTGGTGCCTATTCTATAACTATTCTTGTATTTGCAATAATTGATATGCTCGACATCTTTCTTCTCTTGGTCTTACTTGTTTATGGCGCTAATCTAATCACCACAATGTATAGTAAGAAGAGCTAGATCGTTAGATAGCAACAAATATTATGTTAGTTAATTTCATATATAGACTTAGTAATAATTATTCTACTATTTATAACCTTTCATTGCTGTTTTTGGTTAATTTATAGGGATCGGGAGTTAGTAATCTATACTTTCTAATTGTAAATACGATAGATAGTCCAATAGCAAATACTATACATGCTAATTGTATTGAGAATTCTGGTATTACATTAAATGTTGTCTTTACTTCATTTCCATTTCTATCCTTTATAACAATACTAACCTTACCAATATCATCATGCTTGAATGTGTATCTATGAATATTTGATTCCATATTACCCCCCTCCAAGAATAATATATTGCCATCCTCTTTCATTATTATAAATGTATAGTCTTCATCTAATATGTTGTCTTTGCCATCTATTAATGTTACAATAAACGTAATCTCCTTTCCATATTCTATTGAATCACCGTTAGTATTTACTATGGATACCTTTGCTATCTTATCCTTATATATAAGAGATTCAAATGTAACAACATTTGAATATTTACTTACATTAATTACATTCTTCGTAGAATAGGAGTTCTTATACTCTCCATCACCTAAGAATATAGCTCTGATTACATTTATAGCATGTAGCATCTCTGGATCTATCTTTACTTTAGCATCGCCTTTATCATCTGTTCTAACAGTTGCTATAACATGCCCATTAACCACAAAGTTAACTGGTTTATAGAATAGAGGTTCTCCATTGTTATCTGTAAGTTTTGCTGCTAGCATTATATCTTCACTAACATCTCTAATCTCATCTGGTATAGATAATGATAAATATGTTACCTTCCTATCATTACTATAGTTAAAAGGCTCAAAGATTACCCTATATATCTTCTTATTTAATGCAGATACATATATCTCACCATCATGCCCAACCTCTATATCTGTAGGAACAGAATCTATATCTAACTGGTATGTATAAAACTTGGATATAGAATCGTAGTAAGGCGGAGTTAACTTTGCTCTATACAATGAGATATCATTCAATGTTAAAAAGAATAGATCGTTAGCAAAATCTGGATATCTGCTAGCATTATAGAATGTAGCTCCGGTTGGTGCAATAGCCTTAAAGCCAGATGACCATATTGGGTTAACATACTTGCTAGGATCGAAATTATGCATTGTATACTTATCATGTTCTATTATTGGTTTAGCATACCCTAACCTTACAGGCCAACCATAATCCATCCCCTTATAGAGTATATTTATCTCATCATCAGTATCAGGACCGTTCTCTGTTATGAAAGGTAAACCAGTTACAGGATGGAATGCTAAACCAAACACATTTCTATGCCCATATGAGTATATTAGAGAGTTAGGGAATGGGTTATCGTCTGGTATGTTACCATCCCTATCTATCCTTAGTATCTTACCATTTAGTACATCGAAGCCTCTCTTCCAAGGCTTTTCTAACTGTCTTTTTCTTGACTCAGGACCTATATCAGCATCACCATTGGTTATATATAACATACCATCTGGACCAAACTCCAATGGTCCGCCGTTATGTATCTGATTTGCTGGTATCCTATCTATTAAGACCTTGTCTTCAATCAAGGCATTATTATTCATATCATACTTTAATCTAACAACCTTCTTATACTGATTACCATCGATATCATCCTTATAAGTATAATGCAAGTATACATAATGATTCTCATTGAAGCTAGGATCTATAGTTAAGCCTACTAGACCTCTTTCATAAGCACGTTCTCCCTCTTCTTTCCCTATATATACCTTAACCTCATATATCTTCTTAAAGCTCTTACTTTGCATATTTAATACTCTAACCTCTGCTATACTTTTTTCATTAAATCGAGTAGCACATATTATATTACCATCTGGCATGAACTCGAACAAGTATCCACATGTTCCTATCTCTTCCGTACTAACCTTGTAATCAAGCTGTTCTTGAGCATATACTAAATTATGGAATTGTACAAGTATACTAACAACAATAACTATAATTACAAGAGATGAGGGTTTCATATTAAATTTTTATTATCTATCCCTTATTAATAAATATTACTATAGTTATTGTAGCATGGCTTTACCATCTGTATACATTACGCTTTAGTCATCATCTTAGTGGTCATATATTGGCTATAGTATCCTTTCTCTCAATCCACAAATATAGTTTATTTAAACACTTTAAAAATTAGAAATGATAAGATATTATAATGGAAGATGAAAGAGTTACAAGGCTTATAGATAAGAGAGCGGTTAAACTACATATATTTCTACCAAGCAAGAGGAGGATACTTACTGTAGTAGGTAGAATGCATGAGTACTGGGTTGATATAGATCTTAAATACTGTACATGCAAAGGCTATTACTTTAGATCTATAGCAAGAGATGATCCATGCTACCATTTAAAGGCTGCTATAAATGCTGCTAAGGAAGGGCTTACTGATACAGTTGTATTTGATGATGAGGAGTATGAAGGATTTCTAAGAGCGCTTATACATGATGTATCTAAGGCTATAATCAATCAAAGCATGGAATAGAAATATAAATAAAGCCCTTATGCATGTTAATAATGCATGAGTAGTAAGAAACCACATCTGAATCTGATAGTTACAGGGCATGTTGATCATGGGAAATCAACACTAGTAGGCAGGCTTCTATACGATCTAGGCCTTATAGATCAGAGAACTATAGAGGAGTATGCAAAGGAGTCAGAGAAGACTGGCAAAGGAGATACATTCAAGTTTGCATGGGTTCTCGATAGGCTTAAGGATGAGAGGGAAAGAGGTATAACTATAGATCTAGCATTCCAGAAGTTTGAGACTAACAAGTACTTCTTCACACTGATAGACGCACCAGGGCATAGGGACTTCGTTAAGAATATGATAACTGGAGCATCAGAGGCAGATTGTGCTGTGCTAGTTGTATCAGCAAAGAAGGGTGAGACAGAGGTTGCGGTTGAGCCTGGAGGGCAGGCAAGGGAGCATGCATTCTTGCTAAGGACACTTGGAGTGAACCAGTTGATGGTAGCAATAAACAAGATGGATGATCCCTCAGTAAACTACAGCAAAGAACGCTATGAGGAGGTTAAAGCAATGGTAACAAATCTATTGAAGAGTATAGGCTACAATGTACAGAAGATTAGGTTCATACCTACCTCTGGCTGGACCGGTGATAATGTTGTAAAGAAGTCCGATAAGATGCCTTGGTATGATGGTCCAACACTGTATCAAGCATTTGATGAGTTTGTTGAGCCAGAGAAGCCAATAAACAAGCCATTAAGGTTACCTATACAGGATGTATACTCTATAACAGGTGTTGGTACTGTACCAGTAGGAAGGGTAGAGACTGGTAGGATGAAGGTTGGTGATAAGGTTATAGTTATGCCTGAAGGCATTGTAGGTGAGGTTAGGAGTATAGAGACTCATCATACACCATTACAGGAGGCAGTTGCAGGAGATAACATTGGGTTTAACCTTAGAGGTGTAGATAAGAAGCAGATAAAGAGAGGGGATGTTGTAGGACCAGTAGATAATCCTCCAACTGTAGCAAAGGAGTTCAAGGCTAGGATAATAGTAATATACCACCCAACTGCAATTGCTCCAGGGTATACACCAGTCCTTCATGCACACACTGCACAGGTTGCTGCTACCTTAGTAGAGTTCATCTCAAAGATAGATCCTAGAACAGGTAATATTATAGAGCAGAATCCTAAGTTCCTTAAGAGCGGTGACTCTGCTATAGTAAAGATAAGACCACTAAGACCATTATGCATAGAGACGTTCAAGGAGTTCCCAGAGTTAGGTAGATTTGCACTAAGGGATATGGGTACTACAATAGCAGCAGGTATAGTTGAGGAGATAACAGAGAAGTATACACTTGAGAAGGTTGCTGCAAAGGCTTAAGTGTGATACATATGGTACAGCAGGCTAGAATAAAGCTGGCTAGCACTGATCTAGAGAAGTTGGAGCAGATGTGTAAAGAGATAAAGTTGATAGGGGAGAAGACTGGAGTAAGGGTTAGAGGGCCTGTACCATTACCAACTAAGAGGCTCCATGTAGTAACAAGAAAGGCTCCTAGTGGGCAGGGTACACATACATTTGATAAATGGGAGATGAGGATACATAGACGCATAATAGATATTGCAGCAGATGATAGAGCTATGAAGCAGTTGATGAGACTTAAGATACCCGATGAGGTTGTTATTGAGGTACTATTACAATAATTATGTAATCATAAAATATTAGCCTAATTAAAACTAGATTAACTCTTTCTTTATTTTTAATCAGTTATTACCTTATAAATTCTTAAGATTCTGAATTGTATTAATTAAGCCAAAGAATTAAATTTAAATTGGTCGAAGAAGGATACTCTGTCATGGAGGGATCGAATCATCAAGGTACAGTTGTATATGAGTGTATAAGATGTGGTACAAGAACAACCATGGAAGAGTTAAATATACTACCAGAACTCAAGTGTATATGTGGTTTTAGGATATTCAGAAAGATTAGACCAAACATAGCAAAGAGTGTAAAAGCAGTATAGTAATTTTATCTTAATTAATTAATTAATTTTAAAAGGCTTAATATAAGACTAAGTTAGCAAAACATTTTAGTAAGCATAAGTAAGCATATGTTATGAAGGTTACACTAACTGCTATAAAGGCTGATATAGGTGCAATAGGAGGACATACTAAGCCTAGCAATGCATTACTCAAGAAGGTAGAGGAGGTAGTTCTTGCTGAGAAAGGTAAGTTGTTCATAGACTGTTACATAGGTTATACTGGTGATGATATCCATATACTGATGAGTCATACCAATGGAGTTAACAATGCAAAGATACATAAACTTGCATGGGATGCCTTCAAGGAGGGTACAGAGGTAGCAAGATCCCAAGGTTTGTATGGTGCTGGTCAGGATCTTCTTAAGGATGCCTTCTCTGGGAATGTTAAAGGCATGGGTCCAGGGGTAGCAGAGATGGAGTTTGAGGAGAGACCAAATGAGGCATTTGTGCTCCTTGCTGCAGATAAGACCGAGCCTGGGGCATTCAATCTACCATTATATAAGATATTTGTTGATAGCCTGAGCAATACTGGCATAATAATAAATCCAGATCTTGCTGAAGGGGTAATATTCAATGTTATGGATGTTATGACAGGTAAGGTTGCTGAGTTAGAATTATGGAGTGATAAGCCAGAGTTAGAGGCAGCATTGATGTACCCTGCTAGGTATGTAGTTGAGAGCGTATGGAGTAAGAGAGGAGAACCTATAGTTAGTGCTAGTACTGATAGATTGCATAACATAGCAGGAACATATGTAGGCAAGGATGATCCTATAGCAATAGTTAGAACCCAGAAGTCATTTGCTGCAACTGAAGAGGTGTGTAGTGCATTCAGCAACCCTCATTTTGTAGCAGGTAATACAAGAGGTAGCCATCATCTACCTCTCATGCCAGTTAAGTTGAATACACCAGCAAGTGTTAACTATAGCATACCTATAGTCAGTGCAGCCATATTCAGCATGCATAATGGCATATTAACGGAGCCTTTTGATGGATTCAGTACTCCAGACTGGGATTATATAAGGAATATTGCAGTTGAGAGGGCATTAGCAATGAGGGCTCAGGGATTTGTCCATCCAGCAACACTTGTACCAGAGGAGTTGGAGTACAATAAGGGCTATGAGGCAAGGATGAAGAAGCTAAATAGTAAATTTAAAGAGAAGGTAAAGGAAGTAAAGGAAGAGGAGCAGATTGCAAGAACCAATCCTGATAATTAACTTTAAGAACTATGCTGAGATTCAAGGAGAGAGATGCCTAGCCCTTGCTAGGCAAGTGGAAGAGGTTGCTAGGGAGTTATGCCTAGAGGATAGCATAGCAATAGCCCCTCCTACACCAGCATTAGCATTAATATCATCACGCTTTGATAATATTACAGTTATTGCACAGCATGTTGATGATGCTAATGAGGGAAGTACAACTGGTTATGTAACTGCAGAGATGCTAAGATCATTCAACATAAGAGGCTCTATAGTTAATCATAGCGAGCATAGGCTTGATCTCAATACAATAAAGGGTATACTAAATAGACTAAAGCGTTTAAATATGCTCTCAATAGTATGTGCAAATACCCCAGATGAGGTTAAAAGATTAGCAGTGCTAAATCCAGATTACATAGCTATAGAGCCACCAGAGCTTATAGGCACTGGTAATGCTGTAAGCAAGAGCAAGCCAGAGGTTATAGTTAAGGCTGTTGAAGCACTAAACAGTAACAGTAGCAGTAGCAAGATCATATGTGGTGCAGGTATAGTTGATGCTAGTGATGTTAAAGCTGCATTAAGGCTAGGCTCCAGGGGTATCCTAGTTGCTAGTGGTGTTATAAAGGCTAAAGATTGGAAGACAAAGGTGTATGAATTAGCAGAGGCATTAATTAAAGCAGATTTATAGTATAAATAAAAGTATAAATAAATAAATAAATCTCAAATTTTTTGGTAATGCTAGGAAACCTTTTAAGGCAAGAATTACTGATGGGTTATCTTCCTGTATATGATCGTTAGTAAAGGTACCATTAACATAGAAATCAGTACTATGTAAGAGGAACCGAACTCTGGTATAGCGTATGTACCTATTATATCCATATAGATGACAGTACCAGCAGGTGTATCATAGAACCTTGCCTCTATGATTCTAAGGTTATCATCTGAATACTCCTTATAATCCATCCTAGAGTGATCTAGTTGTAGTATCAATCCTTGCTCGGCATCTATTATGTTCCTTGGTAATTGGAGGAGCATGTATCCATCATCCTCTATATATAGTCTTAACCTTAGAACCTTATCATCTGGATAGAGTTCAGCATCTTCTATCCTTAAACCTGCCACTTTAGCAGATAATCTTGCTACACACTCATCCATGATACAGATATCCTTAGTTATCTCTTCAAGTACAAGCAACTGCATGGTAGTGCTCTGATAAGTGCATATATCCCTATGTACATCTCTGCAATGGCTTGTTACAATTAGTGTATGGTAGCCTGATGATCTAGGTGTGAATATTACACTGAAGGAACCATCATCACCGCTCCTTATATACTCTTTTATGATACTACCATCTGGTGCTGATATTGTAACCTCTACAAGTACACCAGATGTAGGCTGCCCATTATATAGGATCGTGCCATTCAGTTGATGATGCTCATTAACTAGATAGAAAGGTAAAGGTTCTATAACTGGGATTGATGTATGAGTAGCATATGCACCATCTATACCTGCTACCATTATTATAACAGTAATAACCATTAATAAGAGTATATC
>Ga0072500_142286_pt1 | contig 14767 bp, 15 predicted proteins | sample GBScelen77Swater_FD_63803 | JGI IMG/M metagenome (GOLD analysis project Ga0072500, IMG submission 63803) | Hot spring microbial communities from Great Boiling Spring, Nevada - cellulolytic enrichment S 77C v2 (version 2) | ecosystem: Environmental > Aquatic > Thermal springs > Hot (42-90C) ...
GCACATGTCTCCTACAGCGTGTCCGTAAGTGTCGTTTATCTTCTTAAAATCGTCCAGGTCTACCATTACTATACTCATCGGTTTCCCGTATCTTTTTGACCTTTCAAGCTCCTTGCTAAGGAACTCCATAGCAAAACGTCTGTTGTAGAGTCCAGTTAAAGGATCCCTTATAGAGAGCTCTTTGTTTATTTCCAAAAGTCTGAGGTTAGAAACAAAGGGTGAGAAGGCGTTGGTTAGGTCCCATACATACTTTATCTTCTCCTCTGTAAAGAAGTCCTCCTTATAAGATATAAGCGAGAGGATAGCTATCGTCCTTCCAGAGGATACCACAGGAAGGCACATGTAAGAGCCAAACTCTGACCTAAATAGAGGGCAGGAGTAGGAAAGGGGATTTTTTACAAGGAAAGGCTGAGGTGAATTGAAGACTTTACAATAAAGGGGTTCCTCTTCCAAGCATTCAAGGTAGTTGCCGTGTCCGTAAACAAGCTTATCCTGAATTCTGTTCAGCGAAGGGTTTATTCTATAAATAACAACCAAATCCACTTTGAGGTTTGACCTTAGGGTGTGTGCAAGTAGGTTGTAAGCTTCACCTTCTGAGGAACATCTGTTGAGGTTCAGCAAAAAGTCATGGATGGTTTCCAACTTTTGCACTTTATCATTTAGATCTTCCTCAAGCTTGATTCTGTCAGATATGTCCCTTGCCACTACCAAAATATAGTCCTCCCCATTTATTAAGATCTTGGAGGCTACGATATCAACCGGAAGATTTGTTCCAAAAGCCGTTCTGTAAAATCTTCTTCCTCTTATTATCTGACCCTGTCTTACAATTTTTTGTATGTTCTCCTCTAATACCTCACGGTCCAAAAGGTTAATCTCAAAGATGGTTTTATCTGTAAGTTCTGAATCTGTAAAGCCCAGCTTCGTCTTTACCGCATTGTTCCACATTTTGAATTTTCCTGTCTCTGCGGAGTAGATGATTATCATATCCTCTGTGGAGTTGATTACCTTTTGTAAAAATTCCAGCTCCCTGCAGGACTGTGTTTGTTTTTCCAGTTCTTGAGTTATATCTCTGATTATTACCTTCACTCTACCTTTGACCTGCTGGTTTTCAAACCTTATGTAGAAGGCAGAAATCTCGTAATATCTACCATTTCTTTCTATTCCTTTCTCCTCTAGGCCTCTAAAACCTTCCACTTTACCTTCTTTAAGTAGTTTGTAATAAACAAAAAACCAATCCCTCTCAGGAATAAGATCCTCTAATCTCTTGTCTACGATGTTGCCCAGTTTTTCCTCCGCCCTTTTATTCTGCCATACTACAATCTGATGATCTCCGTAATCCAAGGCTTCTATCAAACACTCGGGGAAAAGGTTAAATACCTCCCTAACCTGCCTTAGTTTTCTTTCTGTGTGCTCCCTGTAGTCCGTTCCCAAAACTTTGGCGATGTCCCTTTGGCTTATAACCCCTACCACCCTTTCCTCATTTACTACCACTAAATGCCTTATTCTCTTTTCTTCCATCAACGCAGAGGCCTCTTTTAGAGTGCTTTCCAAGGATACAGTGAAAACTGGCCTTGTGGCTACTTTTTCAACGGGTTCTTCCAAAAGACCTTCTGCCACAAGCCTGACCATATCCCTTTCAGTTATTATGCCATACAGGGTTTTGTTGTCTTTCAGAACAGGCAAACATCCTATATTTTCTTCCACCATCCTTTTTAAACATTCCTTTACGGTAGCAGTATGTGGGACGATTATTGCATATCTCTTTAAAATGTCCTTCACTCTTAATTCTTTAACCAGTGCAGACTTGTCCATGAGCTTCAGTAGATCTTCCATGCTAACCACACCGACGAACTTGCCCTCCTCTGAGACTAATACCAACCTTCTTATTCCGTTCTCTAACATAACCTCAAGCCCGTGATAAACGGAGCGATCCCACCTAACAGTAATAAGGTTTCTTGTCATAATTCCGCCAACCTCTGTATCAAGGGATCTCCCGTTGGAGATTTCTCTGGAGATATCCCTCTCTGTTATTATCCCTACTGGCAAGTCTTTCTCTATAACAATCGCAAAGCCCCTCCCAGATTCCCAAATGATCTTTGCTGCTTGCCTTAACTTTTCAGACTGATGGACTGTAGGTGTTTTTTCGCGTAAAGCCTCTTTTAAAGTGTAAAACATATTAGAATTTAAATATATTACTTTGCATACATAGAATCAAGGTAGCTTAGTAAAATTTGGTAGTTGTAGTTTATCTTAAGCATTTGTTTATGTGCTTCTTTTTTGTTTGGATATACGTCCGGATGGTATTTCTTGATTAACTGTCTGTATCTTCTTTTGAGCTCATCGAGATTAAGCTCCTCCAGTTGAAAGAATTCCATAGCTTCCTTGATCTTGGCTGAATATTGGTAAGGTCTTGAGCAGAATCGCCAGTAGGTGTTTATGTAGGACCTAATCAATCTTCTTTTCTTTACAATGTATGGAGGATAATACTCCAATACATCCCACAGAGGGAAGTATTCCAAAATCTTTCGTTTTGCGTAGTCTTCAAACCAAACTTTTAAAAGAAGATCCTCTTCCCCCCTGAATTCCTCACGAAGTTTGTAAAACATAGCTTGAAAAAGTTCAAACCTTTTGTCAAGGATGTAATCAAAAACCTTAGTGTAAAATCCTCTCATACCGATTCTGCTATGCGTTCAAAGTCTAATATACTAATTAGAGTTCCATCTATATAAGCCACATTCCTAACAAATTTGCCATGCCTACCCATCATTGGGTTTGGCTCAAGCCTTTCTTCATCTAACCTAATCACACCATAAACATCGTCCACCAGAACACCTACCTTACCCTTTTGGCTCTCCAGTATTACTATCCTGTTTTCTGCCTTAGTGCCCTTCAGCCCTATTATTTTCTTTAGATCCAAAACAGGTATTATCTCACCCCTGACGTTTATAATACCCCTTATGGCGGAGGATGAGAAGGGGACTGGCACGGGCTCAACAGTCTTCAAAACCTCTAAAACTTCCTTTAGAGGAATACCAAATAGCTCATTCTCAATGTAAAAACTCAATAGCTCCAAAACCCTTGTGCTTAGTTTTTGAAGCTCTCTTTCTTTCTTTGGCACCATCAAATCACTCATGTTTAAAATACCCCCGTAAATCTTCTAACTAAGCCCACCGGATCCAATATGAGCACTATGTTTCCATCTCCGGTTATTGTTGCACCAGAAATGCCTTCTATATCCCCGAAAAATTTACCCAAAGGCTTTATGACTATTTCCTCATCTCCCAACATGTCTTCCACTGCTAAGGCCACTCTTCTATTTCCTATAAGGACAACGATCACAAAACCCATTCTTTCCATGGATATACCCAGCACCTCTCCAAGGTTTATAAGGGGTATAGTGTTCCCTCTTAGTATTAATACTTCCTCTCCAGATATGAGAGATACATCCGCCTCGTCCCCACTCACGATTTCAAGAACAGAATGTATAGGTATGGCAAAAAGCCTTCCACACATACTTACCAGTAGAGACTTTATTATTCCAATTGTCAGGGGAAAGCTCATGGTTACCTTGGTGCCTTTACCTTTTTCACTGGATAGATCTACTGTGCCCCTAAATCTCATAACCACGTCCATAACAACGTCCATGCCCACACCCCTGCCTGATACCTCTGAAATCCTATCTGCAGTGGAAAAACCCGGGCTAAACACCAGGGAGAGTATTTCCTTTTCTGTCATCTTTTCAAGTCTATCCTTTGTAGCTATTCCTTTTTCTATGGCTTTTTCTTTTACCTTATCCACATCTATGCCTCTCCCGTCGTCTTCTACGGATATAAAAACCCTATCCCCTTGATAGTATGCCTTCAATCTTATACGCCCAGCCCTTGGTTTTCCAAGCCTTTCCCTCTCCTCAGGAGGTTCGACACCGTGATCTATAGAATTCCTTATAAGGTGTATGAGGGGCTCTTCCAACCTTTCTATAAGGGATTTATCCATCTCTGTGTCTTCACCTTCTGTTGAAAGTTCAACCTCTTTGCCCAGCATCCTTGAAAGGTCCCTTGCCACCCTTGGAAACTTTTGAAAAAGCTTTTTTACAGGTTGCATACGAGTTTTCATCACAGCCAGCTGGAGGTCCCCAACTATTCTGTCTATGGAAGATACGACAGCTTCTAACTCCTCTAACCTTCTTGAATATCCTTCCTCCGTCATAGACTGGGATAACCTAAGCAATCTGTTTCTCTCCAGAACAAGCTCTCCTACCAGATTCATCAAGCTCTCTATCTTTTGAACATCTATTCTAAGAACCCTTTCACCCTCTTCCTCTATTTTTTTCTTTTCTTCCTTTGTTTTATCTGCTTTTTTGCCTTCCTCACTCTCCTCCTTTTCAATTACAGTTTCTAAAACCTTCTCACCCAAGAGCCCCTCCTTTGCGTATTCAAGCATGAGTTTATTCGCCTCTTCTTCCACTTCATCTTGTATCTTTGCCAATTCCTTTGTGGAGTATATCTCCTTTTCAAGAGCGTCTATCAATTCTTTAGGTCTTTTATCTGGTGAAAGTAAGATAAGTTCTTCCAATATATCCTCTAGAGGCTTGCCTTTAAGATGAGACAGTCCAAAATCATCCAAAAGTTCATCAATGGACTTTTTGGTTTGGACGGTTGTTTCAACCTTACCACCTTCAATTAATATTTTTAAACTTTTGTACAGCTCCTCATTTCTCGGGCACTCCTCTCCCCTCAAATAACAGTCCAGCGCAGACCTCAAGAAATCTACGCTCTTTAAAAGCAAGTCATTTATCTCTGGGCTTAGTTTTAAAGTTTTGGAGCGAAGTTTGCCCAAAACCTCTTCCGCAAGATGAGCGGTTTCCACTATTAAACTCAACCCTAAAAATCCAGCACCGCCCTTTATGGTGTGCATACTTCTAAAAGCTGAGTTTATCAATTCCTCGTTTTCTGGATCCCTTTCTAATTCCAAAAGCTTTTGTTCAAGATTTTCCAAATGTTCCTTTGCCTCTATCACATACTCCTCAAAGATCTCTCTCATTTCCTCCGGTATCATGACTTACCCCCCAGTTCATCTACCAATTTTAGCATTTCCTTTGCATTAAACTTTACCAAATAGGTGTCCGCTCCCACCGAAAATGCTTTTGCCCTGTTTGCCTCATCTGAAAGTGTGGTATTGACTATGACTGGTAAATGCATGAGCCCTGGAGTTTCTTTTATCCTCTTTGTAAGTGTAAGTCCATCCATCCTTGGCATCTCTATATCTGTGAAAACTAAGTCTATGTGTTCTTTTATATTCTTTTTCTGCCTGTTAGCTTCCTCCAACCATTCCATTAGTCTGTTCCATGCTATCTCACCATCTTCACACTCTATGATCTCATGTCCTGCACTTTCAAATATATCTTTTATTATCTTTCTTGCTACTGCAGAATCCTCAACCAGGAGTATTCTATAGTGCCTTGTTTCATGCTCTGCTATTTTCTTAGCCTCTTCCATCTCAAAGATTTTAAGAAGGCCAAGGTCGCTTACCACTCCTTCAAGGTCTAGTATTAACGTTGTACCTTCCTCTGTATCCACCACACCGGTAATCCTCCCTTTGAGCAGTTGATTCAACCCTTCTGGTGCCTTTTTTATATCTTGCCACGAGACCCTTATTATTCTCTTTGCATCATGCACTATAATCCCGATGTGCTCCCTTAAAAACTCAAGGTGTAGTAAATACTTTTTCCTTTCAGGTGGTTCCTCTATCCCCATCCACTTTGCCAGGCTTACCACAGGTATCATTTCCCCCCTTACCTCTGCCAAGCCCTCTACCGCTGGTGGCATGTTTGGAAGCCTTGTTACTGTAGGCATTCTTAAGACCTCTCTAACCTTTGCCACATTGGTACCCAAAATCCACTCGTATATCCCATCTTCCCTCTCTTCGTATATTCTAAAGCTGACCAACTCGAACTCGTTGGAACCAGTCCTAAGTATCTCTGGTAACGCTTGTGTATCCATCTTCACTCCTCCCCTAATTTCCTTATTTCTTCCTCTAAGGCTTTTATTACATCCTTTAGCTCACTTACCACCTTGTTGGTGTTCTCTGCAAGCTTTCTAAACTCAGCTGCGACCACAGAGAAGCCTTTACCCATCTCTCCCACCCTTGCTGCCTCTATGACTGCATTAAGAGCAAGCAAGTTAGTCTGCTTAGAAGCTTTGGTCAAACTCTCAGATATCTCTTTAAGCCTCTCCAATTCAGCCTGCAATCTTTCGGCTGTTTTCATAGCTTAAACCTCCTCAGTTCTTCTTCAACTTTCTCTATATCAAAAAGCAACCTTTGATACCTTTCCGACAAACTGGATATTTCCTTAGTGTTATTCTTAGAGAGTTCTCCTAATTCGTTCAAGCTTTTTAAAATAGAGTTCACAGTATCCAGTTGGGATTGAATGGTGGATAATAGAGGATTGAGTATTTGATAAACTTCCGAATAACTCCTGCTTATAGCATCAAAGCTCACAGATAAGTCTTCGCTTACCAAAATCATTCCATTTATGATGTTTAATGCTTTATCTACGGAGTTTTGTATAAAGATGGCGGTGTTTTGGGTGTTTTCTGCAAGTTTTCTAACCTCGTCTGCTACCACCGCAAAGCCTCTGCCGTGTTCTCCTGCCCTTGCCGCCTCTATGGCTGCATTCAGAGCAAGCAAATTGGTTTGCTCAGAAATTTCCACAATCCTATTGGCAAAGGATGATATTTCAACCCCTATGTTTTTTAACTCATTTACCACTGCAGATAAATGTTCCATCTTCCTTCCACCTTCAGACACATACGAAAATACCTCCTTAGACAGTTTTTGAATAATCTCCACTTTCTCCATCATATTCCTTAAATTTATCGCGTACTCTTCAAAATTTTTGCGTATATTTGCGATCGCTCCTTCCTGAAGTGTTATGTTGTTTAGTATCCTGTTGAATTTTTCAAAAGCGCCTTTTAGATCTCTGCTAACTTGAGCGAAGGTGGTTGTAGTTCCACTTACGGTTTTCCTTAGGCCCTCTAAGGCGGTGTTAAAACTGACTCTCATATCCTCAAAAGCTCCTTCCATCCTTTCGGCTATGTTTGCGGTTAGGTCCGCACTGGCAAGCCTTTTCGTGGAAGATCTCAAGAGGCCAAAACTTCTATTCAATCTTTCCATCAGGGTGTTGAATCCGGCTACCATCCTTCCCACTTCGTCCCTGAGCTTAGTCTCCACCCTTTCTGAGAAATCTCCCGTGGATGCCCTTTCCATAGAATGGGTGATTTTGGAGATAACATTTACATAGCCACCCATGAACTTGTAAATATACAATATCAACAACGTAATCACCACAGCAATTACGAATACTCCAAGGAAGCTAAAGGATAACGCTTGGCTTTTAATTGGCGTTAAGTCTAATTTCACAGTCACTCCACCCAATACCTCCCCCTCTTTAACTACATGACAGTTCGTACAGTTAATGTATCCATAGTCTTTTGCTATATACGGTATAGTTAGCCTATACTCAGCAGATGTAAAGCCTTCTTTAATAACTGTCACAGGTTTTCCATCTGTAAGCACCTTTAAATCTATCTGATCTCTTGGTTTTTCCTTATCTCTTGGAGGTCCAAACTGCCTTATAACACCTTCTCCTCTGACAACATAAACCTCCTTCACATTACCACCTATATTTTTTATAGCCTCGAAGAAGAAATCTCTTTTATCCATCATGCCAGAGAGCATGTAGCCATTCAAACCGGCTAATACAGTCTGCCCTATCGCTTTCACCTGCTCTTCTGCACTACGAAGAACCGCTTCTCTCACCATTAAAAAAGCCACTGCGGACGCAATCAGACCAATGATTACAGCGGAAACTAAAAGTCTAATGCCTATCTTAGCTCCCAGCCCCATCTCTTAATCTCCTCTTAATAATTCTTCCATAAGCTCGCACCTTTCACGTAGGGATGAGTTTGCATTTTGGTATATATCTTTCAAGGTAGCTATCCTGTCGTTGATAATCTCAAGGATCGTCTTCGCATCATCGGAAAGATCTGCCACTCCCTTAGTTTGGGACAGAAGCTCATCTATCAAATTTGCCATCTCTCTGATTCTGTCCCTTATCTCTCCAAGGTTTTTGTTTATGTCCTTGGTTGCCTCCATAGATTTTTGGGCAAGTTTTCTCACTTCGTCCGCCACCACCGCAAAGCCTCTGCCGTGTTCTCCTGCCCTTGCCGCCTCTATGGCTGCATTCAAAGCAAGAAGGTTAGTCTGCTCAGATATTCCCCCTATGGTAATAGTTATGTTCTCTATATACCTTGACTTTTCTCTTAGCATATCTGTTATTGCCTTAACGCCCTTTATCTGGTTGCTTTCTTTACTTAGCTTATCAAACATATCTTCTATTATTACCATACCGTTGGATAGTGTTCGATGTATGTCTTCAATTTCCAAAAGGGACTCTTCAAAGATTGGCCGAACTGACTTCATAGAACTTAGAACTTCATTCAGTGTGGCTATTACTTCTTCTGCCTTTTCCTTTCTTTCTACAGGAGCTTCTTGGGCCTTTTCTGGCTCTTTTGTTTTCATAAAAACGCTGACTCCTTCTGAAAGTTTTATCTCCTCCCAATCCTTTCCATCCGGAGGAGGTTTTTCAAAGACCACCTTTCCGTCCATCTCAATCAAAAAGCCCTCTGGTAGAAATCTGAGGATCGCCTCATAAATATCCACCCGCCTCTTTAATTTTTCCAGCTCTCCTTCCAATTCCTTTTCTCTTCTTCCAAACATCTTTATCCTCCCTTGATTGCTGACCAAACTTTTTCTATTTTTTCCCTTAAAACTTCAGGTGTAAAAGGTTTTACTATGTAGTTGTTTGCCCCAGCTTGTATAGCCATCAAGACATTCTCTTTTTTTGCCTCTGCGGTAACCATGATTACGGGTATGTTTTTTAGCTTTTCATCCGCTCTTATGTTCTTTAATGTTTCAAATCCGTCCATCTCTGGCATGTTCCAGTCCAACAACACAAACTGATAGTTTCCAATCCTAAGCTTGGCAAGGGCTTCTTTCCCGTTCTCCGCTTCATCCACGTTTGTGTAACCAAGTTGGTTCAAAATGGTCCGGATTATTTTTCGCATGGTGCTCATGTCATCTACCACTAAAAACCTTGTTTCCTTCGGCGGCATACTCTACCTCCTAAAGCCCCAATTCTTTTAAAAGCTCGTCCACATCTTCCTGATTTATCCTATCTCCGCTAAGAATTTCTGTAACCTTGCCTGTAAGCTTTTGCTTCTTCTCTTCTCCGAGGTTCAGCTTATCCATAGAGGAGGCTACCATTCTTATTATATTCCTTTTTAAGTTTTCCAGAGCCTCTATAACCTTCTTTAATTGCTGACTGGAGATGTCTTGGAATGACATTAGGGTATAGACTTCCAGAAGTTTATTTATACTATCCCTGTTCCTGTCTTTTATCTCTTCCAATTTATCCTGTATGGACCTTATGGGAGAAAACTTGAGCAAGAACTCTACATCCTTCTCTATCACCTGGGAGTTTTGGTTTATCTCGTTGAGCGCCTCCATTATCTGATGGACTGCCTGTTCGGTGTATTGTATTACATCCTGAAGACTTGCACTTGCCATTGGCAAGGTGCTTGAGGTTTCTTCCAAGGGTTTTGATACCTCTTCAACCTTCCCTTCAAGATTTTTAAGCTCCTCTAAAAGCTGTCTAACAAGTTCCTTAAGCTCTTCCATAGCCATCTTTCAACCCCTAAAACTTTATTCCCTTAAACTTTTCCGCATACTGATTCACAGTTTCGTCCATTTTTTCAAACAACTTGTGGCTTACTTCCTCTGCCCTACTGAATGCTTCTAGTATTTCAGCTTCATGGGAAAGCACATCCTTTCCTTCCGCGATTATACTGTATGGAATGTATGAGGAATTGTGAAACTCTGCATGGAATGATTCTATATCTTTGAAGGCCTGCAGAGATCCGAACTCGGTCAAGCCAGTGGAGTAATACCACTTACCAAAGGCGCAGTTCTTGTAATCTTTAAACTCAAATACAGTTTTTTCTCTGGTGACGCACTGGTAAATGTTGTTTTTAAAAATGATGTGGTCCAACTTTCTTGCGGAGAAGAACGCCATCCTTGATATGACATCTGTCCAATCTGAAGTTCTACTCGCACTACTTTCAAAACTCAAAAACACGTCCTTTAGATTTGCCAAAGTAGAGGCCGAACTGCTGGCTATTTGGACCATCTTTCTGGAGCTGTTTTCTGAGTTCTTGCTTCCCTCCTGAAGCTCCTCTATTATCTTGGTTACCTCAGCCACCGATTCTTGGGTTTTTTCTGCAAGCTTTCTAACCTCGTCTGCTACCACCGCAAAGCCTCTACCTATTTCCCCAGCCCTTGCCGCCTCTATGGCTGCGTTCAAGGCAAGAAGGTTTGTTTGCTCCGCTATGCTGTTTATTATGGAAACTACAGATGTAACACTCTCTATCTTTTGTGCCAGATTGGTTACGACCTGAGCGTATTCTTCCACGGTTTTTATAAGCGTGTTTAGCTCAGAGATTATCCTCTCTGCAGATTCCTTGCCCTCCTTTGCCACCTTAACCGTGTTGGTGCTCTCCTCCCTTATTTTAGCCATATTCTCACTTATATTGTTAAGATCTTTTTGTATCAGCATCAAATTTGCTTGTATACCACCACCAAGCTCGGAGAGCTTTTCCACAAGCTGTGTTTTTCTTATAAACCTATCGTTATTCTCTATAGCTTTTAGGGACTTATTTAGTTCCCTCGCTGTGGTTTCAAATACACCCGGAAAGCCAAAATAGACTACCTTTCTCCAATATTTCCTTTCGCTTGCGTAGCGCAAAGGTGTAGTAATCTCCCTTAAAAAAGCCCCTAATACATCTAAAAAGTAGTTTAAGTTCACAACAATCTGTTTTAACTCTCCACCCTGTTTTTCTTTTACAAGCCTATCTTCCAGCTCTCCTCTTGATGCCTTATCCAAAATAAGGACAATCCTATGAATAAAGGATTTTAGGTATCTAACCTCCACAAATATGAACCAAGCTAAAAGAAAGTTAGTTATGTTCAGCACCCTTATGGGATCAAAACCGTATTTCCATATCTCCCAGCCAAGGGTAAGGGTGAAAATGCCTATGGAAGCTATGTTGGCATACTGGATCAAATCCAGAGAGGAGTACTTTCTTTCGCTCATATTAAGGCACCTCCATAAGTTAGTTCAAAGATAAACTCCTCATAGTCTTTGTCTCCGAGGGCTTCTTTTAGGACTTTCATCCCCGCCTCTATACCACCGCTTGCCTCTGCAGCTTTCATTTTTGCGTAAAGGGGTTCTATAACCTCGGTAAGTATCCTTCTGTCTGGAACAGGCCTTCTGTCAGATTGATAACCTACGATGTTTCCGCTGGCGTCAAAGGTGGGAGTTACGTGGGCTAAGACCCAGTAGTAAGAGCCGTCCTTTGCCATGTTCTTTACATACCCCCAGAATTCCTTACCACTCTTTATGGTATCCCAAAGAAGCTTGAAAACCGCTCTTGGCATATCAGGGTGTCTGACGACGTTGTGGGGCTTTCCTATAAGCTCTTCCTCTGTATAACCGGAGATCTCAATAAATGCCTTGTTGGCATAAGTTATAACACTCCTTGGATCTGTCTTTGAAACGAGAAACTCGTCCTTTGGCACTTCTCTTTCAACAGGTTTTGGAGTGGGTCTCTCCATTTTTTCCCTCCTTGAGTTTTTGATTAAAAATATATTATAACACTATAACAATGCGCAACAGAGAGCTAAGCGTTGGGATTTTCAAGCTTTCTTCTTGCGACGGTTGTCAGGCTATATTTTTTGAGGTGGATATGCCCTTTGAAATAGTCTATTGGCAGTTGGGTAAAAGTGATTCTGTGTTTGAAGAGGTGGATATAGCCTTTGTGGAAGGTTCTGTTTCAACTGAAGAGGAGAGGGAGTGGCTTTGCATAATAAGGGAAAAGTCAAAGGCGCTCGTAGCCATAGGAGCTTGTGCGGTTTCCGGTGGCATTCAAGCCCTCAGAAACTTTGGCAATTTAGAAGAGTTTTTAAAGATTTACCCCAATCCCCAATGGCTAAAGGTGGATGAAAAGAGCCTGCCCCTAAGGGAAGTGGTTAAAGTGGATTACGAAATACCCGGTTGTCCTATAAGTGCGCAGGTCTTACAGGATTTTATAAATGCCTTCAAACATAACAGACGCCCAGCGGTGCCAGACTATCCTCTCTGTATGCAGTGCAAAAGGCTAGGATATGCGTGTGTTATGGATCTAAAGGGTTTGGTGTGCCTTGGTCCTATAACCAATGCAGGTTGCAAAGCTTTGTGCCCTTCCGTAGGCAGAGGCTGTTATGGCTGTTTTGGCCCGTGCAAAGGGGCAAACGTAAAGGCTTTTGTGAGCTGGCTAAAAGAACAAGGGCTTTATTCAAAGGAGATCTTTGAGAACGAAAACGCTTACGCAGAGCCCATAAGAGAGGTAATCCAATGAAAGAAATAAATCCTATATCAAGGGTAGAGGGGCTTGGGAAAATAGTAGTTAAAGAAACAGAGGGAAAAATAGAAGACCTTTGGCTTGAGATCTACGAGGCACCCAGGTTTTTTGAAGTTTTGTTGAAAGGGAAGGACATTAACCAAGTGTTGGACATGGTTTCCAGAATCTGTGGGCTGTGTCCTGTTGCTTATCAAATGAGTGCGGTAGAAGCTTTTGAAAGTATATTGAATGTTGAAGTCTCTGAGCATATAAAAAATCTTAGAAGAGCTCTTTACTGCGGTGAGTGGATCTCTAGCCATTCTGCTCACATGTTTCTTTTGCACCTTCCGGACTACTTTAACCTACCAAGTGCCCCTGCTCTGGCAAAGGAAAGAAAAGACCTTTTAAACATGGGCCTAAGGATAAAAGAGGCGGGAAACAGAATAATAGAACTGATCGGAGGTAGGCACATACACCCCATAAACATAAGGGTTGGTGGCTTTTACAGTCTTCCAAGCTGGAAAAAGGTGGAGGACGTTTTAAAGCTCATAGAGGAAGCTACTATCCTTGCGGAGGAGTTTTTGGATTTCACATTGAACCTTGACTTTCCGGACTTTGAAAGGGATCGCCTTTTTGTCTCCTTGGGAGGATGGGAAGATTATCCAATAATGGAAGGTAAGATCGTCCTTTCGGACGGTTTGCAGATAGAAAAGAAAGACTACGAAGAGCACTTTGAGGAGTTTCAAAAACCCACATCTACCGCAATGTATTCAAAGTTAAAAGATGGAAGGCACTATTTAGTGGGTGCTGTATCAAGGCTAAATAATAACTACAGAACCCTTCCAAAAGATATAAGGGAGAAAGTGAAAGGTATTTTGCCTATAAAAAATCCTTTCAAAAGCATTATAGCAAGAGCAGTTGAGACTTTGTATGCCCTGAGGGAAGCCAAAAGACTGTTGGAAAAATACCAAGGCAGTGAGCCATACGTTGATTACGAGCTTAAAGAAGGAGAAGGCGTGGGTATAACAGAAGCACCAAGGGGCATACTCTTTCATAGGTATAGGATAAACAAAGAGGGGAAGGTGGAGTTTGTAAATATAGTGCCTCCCACGTCTCAAAATCAGTTTGCAATGGAGGAAGATCTAAAAGCGGGGCTGAAGGTATTCAATCAAGAAATTCTAACCTTAGCAGAAAAGATCATCAGAAATCACGATCCTTGCATATCCTGTGCTTCTCACTTTCTAAAGTTGGTCAGAGTTCCTTAGTCTTTAGTAACCTCTCCAAAACAGAGTAAGGGAATATGGGTCCATCCTTGCAAACAAAAGTCCATCCTAACTGACAGTGCCCACAGGTACCCACCGCACACTTCATGTGCCTTTCTAAGGAAAGGTAGATGTTCTCTTTTTTAACTCCAAAACTTGAAAGAATATCCGAACAAGCTATCATCATACCCTCTGGACCACACATCATAGCTACCGTGTTTTCTGGCTTTATCTCTACCTCGTGTATAAGGTCAGTTATAAGCCCCACCCTTCCTGTCCAACCTTCAGACGCCTTTCCAACGATCAAAAGCGTATCTACATACCTTGCCCATTCCTTTTGGTCTTCTCTGTATAGGATCCCGTTGGGGTCCTTAAAGCCCATGAGTAAATAAACCTTCCCGTAATCCTTCCTGTGGGCTATTATGTATTCAACTACAGGCTTTATGTCCGCAAGTCCCAAACCTCCACCTAAGAGGACTATGTCCTTTCCTTTACAGTCTTCTACAGGAAAGTGGGAGCCGTAGGGTCCTCTCAAACCCAAATAGTCTCCTTCTTTTAAGTTAAAGAGCCAATTTGTTACATCTCCCGCCGCTCTTACGGTATGCTCCAAAAGATCTTTTCTTATAGAGCTTATGGATATGGGTGCTTCTCCCAGACCAAAGGCGTAAAGCATGTTGAACTGCCCCGGCTTAAAGTCTGGAAACCCATCTACGCTCAAAAGAAATCTTTTAGTATTCTCGTTTTCTTGAATCACCTTCTCTACTCTGGCTTTTAGAAGAGAAAAATAGTTATGCATCCAAAACTTTCCTTACCTCTTTCCTTACATCAATTCCCACCGGACACCAGGTGATGCACCTTCCACAGCCTACACAGCCCAAAGTTGAAAACTGATAAAACCAGTAAGAAAACTTGTGAAGAAGCCAATGTCTGTATCTGGATGCTATGCTTTTTCTTATAGGTTCGTGGTGCATTTCGGAAAAGCCAAGCCTGAAACAGGAATCCCACTCTCTG
>Ga0072500_142977_pt1 | contig 14745 bp, 20 predicted proteins | sample GBScelen77Swater_FD_63803 | JGI IMG/M metagenome (GOLD analysis project Ga0072500, IMG submission 63803) | Hot spring microbial communities from Great Boiling Spring, Nevada - cellulolytic enrichment S 77C v2 (version 2) | ecosystem: Environmental > Aquatic > Thermal springs > Hot (42-90C) ...
ACTTGCCGAACTGATAGATGGTGAGTGGGTTATTCATGACCCGTCCGTGCTGCAAGACGAACTTTCTTCTTTTTTGGAGGTGAAAAGCGCATGAAAGAGATCCGACCCGCAAAGGAAATTACAGGTGTTGAGCCATCTGTCGGCTACGAATGGGATGCTGGCTGGGTGCCTGAAGCCAGTTCCTTCAGGCGAGTTAGGATTGCGGTTCGTAAGTTAGATAAGAAAGAATGGCAAATTCACGCAACTGGTTACCGAGGAGCTGTGCGATTGGGAACAGATCGCGAGACGCCAATTTTAATTCTCCCATGCGAAACATGCGCGAAAGCGTTCGCCCTGAACCTAGTGCACGGACGAGGGAACTCATACTGCGCTGAACATGGAGCGGACTTTGACGAAATCGACCTATTCGGCGGAACGCTTGTAATTCTGATAACCGCGATGGGAATTTCTTATCGCGATTGGATTTACTTAGGAGAAGACGCACGCAACAAGGTATGTTGGACAGCACGCTCGATTCTTGACGGAAAGATCACTTGGCACGATGCAATTGATGCTTGGGAAAGAGTTACGCAGTCCTGTGATGATTTCAGGACTGCGGTTGATGCTTGGGATGCAGAAATTGCGCAATTGAAGAACCGGAGGTGAGGATTATTATGGAGAAGGCACAAATTCTTAAAGCGCTCGTCGAAGTCTACAACAACGAATTCGCAGACGATGATCCCGGTGCTGAAGGGCTCTCAGAGACGATCCGGCAGGCGTGGCAATCGGGCGATATCGTCCTTGCCAGTCTTGTCGCCGAAATTGTAGAACGAGCAGTTGAATTTTTGACCGACAAAGTGTTATTGTGGCACCACGATGTCGAATTCGACGATTACGAGACATGCACTCCGGATGGGTTCTACCACTTCATTGCGGTAGATCCTGCAACTTCTCGGTGCTTAACGTTCCACAAGGAGACTCCGTGGTATGCGATTTCGTGCCGAGCCGAGATTAAGGATCTCGGTCAGGCAATCGATGCTGTCGCAAAGTTAGTGGATGTCATAACTACAAACTTGAAGGAGGGATGAAGCATGGAGCGTGAGAAAATCTTGCAAGCGTTAGAGGAAGCCTTCGTGGAAGTGGTCGATCCGGACGAAGGCGAAACCTTCGCGGAGTTCGTGGCGGACTGGAATTACGACGACGAACCAGCGGCAGCTTGGGTCGCAGAAACAATCATTGGAGCTGTGGAGAATTTGACAGGTCGGAAATTTGCGTGGTACTGGGAGCCGCTCCATGACGATTTCAACCTGACCGGAGAGTTCGCCTTCGTGATTGTCGATCCCGAAACGCGCGAATGTCTGACCTTTACCGAAGACGAAAAATCGCCTTCCTGCGCCATCGTGACAAGTATCACAAACATCGACGAAGCCGTCGCTGCCGTCGAATGCTTCCTGTCGTTGATCGAGAAGGAAGGTGGTCGAAATGAAGAAACTGCCAAGGCACGAAGGAGAATTCTGGGCATCAGTGCGCGAGATCGTGGTCAATGAGCTTTCCAGCAGGTGCATCCCAGAATCGTGGATTACTGCTGAACAAGTTCCAGAAAACTTCAAGGAATTCATGCTTGGTATCTATTCAGACGCATTTCAGTCCGACGAAGAAAGTTATGTGGCGTGGTGCGAAGGAGTAGTTGCTGTAGCAAGACATCTTGTCGGAGACAAAGCCGAATCTGTCGGAACAGACATTCTGTTTGACGAACCGTCCTTGAACAGCTTACCTGTTGTTATAGTCTCCAACGAGAAATCGTTCAACATGTTCGCATTCGATCCTGACGCCGTTTATGATTCCGATTGGCAGACTTTGCGACAGTTCCTTCAATCTGTCGCAAAGTCGTTGAACGAAGTTATCGACAACTTGGAGGTGGTTTAGATGGCAAGGACAGTGCGAGCCATTGCGAACGTGATTCGGCAGGTGTGGGAAATTTATCCTGACGAAGCGAAAGAAGTGTTATCTCGAATCTGCGATGAAAAGACCCTGTCAAGGAAACGCTTGCCCTACAACAAGATCGCGTCAGAGATCTATGAAGTCATGCATGACAATCTCGTGACCTACAAATCTGTCGTTTTGCCCGACGACTTCGTCGATGTCGGTGCGTTTCTTTTTGCGAAGGCGGTCGAGTTAGAGCTTGGCTGTCGGGTCAGGACTTGGTACGCTATAGATTGGCATGGAATAGAAAATGGTGAGTGGTCGTTCTGGTTCACCTGCGTTGACTTGAAAACAAACACCTGTCTGTTTCCGGAAATCGTTCGGCTTATCGAGTTCAGAAAGTCGAGCGATTTTCTGCACCGACTTGACGAAGCGTTGACCGTAGTCAGAAACGAGATGCAGAGAAATTATCGTTAGTGACCAAAATTTACCAAGATGCCTTTGACCAAGGCGAAGTCTTGGTCGGGTTATTACGCGATCGGCGCTCACACTGCGAAATCGATGGCGTGTTGGATAGAGAAGCGCAAGTTGAAAGCTTGCGCTTTGATAGTCATTGCGTACGCTTAACTACTGGCAAGGAGGTGGGAAAACAATGTCGCAAGTGCGGGTCGAAATTCACCCGGATGTCAGTAAATTCAGTCCAGAAGTTCAAGCGATCCTGAACTCACTCTCGCCGAACCAAATCACCTACTTCAACGGAATCTATCGCAAACGCAGGAAGGAGTTACTTGGGTCGTTCGTTTTATCGGCTATCGGGTTCGACCGGCTCTATCACGGACAGTATTGCCTCGGCTTAGTGAAAGCGTTGGTCGTTCCGATCGGTATGTATTTCGCAACTCGGTTGTCACTCAACATCGGAGAAGTCAGTCGCGAGATTGCTTGGATGACAGAACTACACCTTGGCGGTCCGAAAGCTTTCGCCTACACTCTGATGGGCATTTTCGCAATACCGGCTTTCCTTTGGTGGCTTGCAGACCTTGCAAGTTCCTTTTCCCGCACTTGGGCGCTGAACGAAAGGATCGCTTTAGAAGTTGCTAAGCAAGTCAAAGAACTCGTTGAGCCCAACGCACCACCACCAATTTCTACCAGCCAAGAAAGCTGGTTGTTGTCGGTATTGACAGCGATCGCAGTGATCTTAGTGACGCTCGTGATTGTGCTAATGTTGCTGCGCTGAAGGCGTGATTTCTGATGCATGCGCGAGATTGCTAAGGAGGTGGTCAACGATGGATTGTGACTATAGAGATGTAGAAATTCTTCACGCGCATGTGGAAGAGATGTGGTTTGATGTCATGCGAAATAATCCCGGTTACAGTGACGAACAAATATGGCGCAGTCTCGTGACTGAGTTGCAGTTTCTAGCGCACTGCGGGTATTTACGATGCGGGCCCAAACCTATCTTAGCGGTCACTGGAGTTGCAAGCACCGATATGCTTGCGGTCTACCTTTATTGGGAAATTGAGCGTGAAAATGAAGATGGACTGTTCGGATACGGCTATGCGTTCAATTTGACAGATCCAGATATGAGCGAAGTCGGATACCTGTTCACTCCGAGCCGAAAGTGGTTGTCGGAAAATGTCGCATCTGAAGCTAACGAGGTGGTCTAATGTGCAGCACTTAGAAACGTTATCTTCGGTGCTGGACTTACAACCTACTGGCGATCTATTCGAGTTCCGAGCAATATGCCCATTCCACCCAGATCGCCACCCATCGTTGTATGTGAACTTCGAAAAAGGCGTTTTTTACTGCTTCGGTTGCCATATCGGTGGCACGATTTCACGATTGCTGAAACTGTTGAAAATTTCCGACAGTCAACCCGAAAGGAAAACGGAAACGGCAACGATTGAGCAGGTGCTGCGAAAGGCGCAACAATTCTTTCGTGACCAACTTCGGTTAAACCCGCAAATCCGAAATTGGCTTGCATCGAAAAACCGAGAACGGTTCATCGATTACTTCGGGCTCGGCTACGCTCCAGCTGATCCGAATCTTCTGCGCGAAACACTATCGGAGTTTTCCGATGAATTACTGATTTCTAGCGGATTGTTCAGTCAATCTATGCGACCTATTTTATTGGACCGAGTAACTATTCCGATCATATCGCCCAAAGACGGAAAAACCATCATCGCTTTCGCCGGTAGGGCTATAGGCGATAGCCAACCGAAATACATCAATACTCGTAACACCGCTTTGTTCAACAAGAGGACCGTTTTGTTCGGTCTCCACGAGGCTAAGAAAAGACTTGAGGAGGAAGGCAACGATGAGCTGTTTATCGTCGAAGGTTACTTCGATGCGATGCACTTGGCAATGCTGCGGAAACCAGCGGTCGCGTTGATGGGCACTGCTCTGACACCGGCACAAGCTGCTATCTTGGTTACCGCTGTTTCAGAATGCACGCAAAAGCGTCAGAAATTGAGACCTATTTGCATCACTTTGATGTTCGATCCAGATCATAGCGGTATGGAAGCGATGATCAAAACCGCGTCGGTAATGTCTTACAACCCGAAACTCATCCGAGCTGTCATCTTACCGAAAGATCCTGATGAATTGGAACCAATCGAGATCATGAAGGCTCCGAGGCTCTCAGTAGCTGCAGCTTTCATCGAATTTCTCAAGCGAACGCGCCTTAACCCTAAAGAAGCTGCGAAGCTTCTACTCGATGTTCCAACCGAGATTCGTAAAAACGTTTTCTTGTTATTGCATAGAGATATGCCAATTCTCGGTCGCAAGTATATCGAAGCCATACAGATTCACTTCTCGCAGTTCACGAAAAAACGTCCACAAAGAGTGAAACTTTTGCGCGGTAATTTCTGGGAGCTGGTAGTCGCTGCAATTCTGTCGGGTCGGATTGCACCCGAAACTGATTTGACTGAATTAAACCTTGTGGATGTAATCCCAGATTATCTTAGAAATGTTTACTTGACAGCAGTCAGTCAACCGACTGCTATGTCTGAAAGCGAAGAACGACTCTACGCCAAACTCGCAATTTCTAATGTGCCGACCCTGCAGAAACAGTCATGGTGTGATGCGATTCGGAAGGCTTACTGGAAGCGGAAAATTTCGCAGATTCTTGAAGAAGCACAGAAAAATCCATCGGACGAGACCCTGATGAAACTGCGAGAACAGTACCTTCATGCTGTCAGCAAGTACGGAAAATACCAAACAGCCGATCCAGATAGACTAATTGACACCGCTGAATTTCTCAAAAGCTTCTTCTGATCAAATTAGCATTGCTAAGCCAAGGAGAAAGGAGCCCGACGGTATTTTTTGCCGTCGGGCTTTCAATTTAACTACTCAAGGAGGGATGTTGTATGAAGGAGCTTCGCATCACGACGCAAGATCAAATTCAACTTACCGTCACCGTCAACCCGTCCGGCTTCGTCAAAGTATCGGACGGGCGACGGGCAAAGTCAATGGCTCTTCCGTCGTTCACGCGTGCGTATTTCATGAATCCGTCCGCCGTTTCGATTGAGCCTGCCGTTGGGTCCGCAAAGGTCACCTTGCCTGACGGCAGCGAATGGATCCTTCACGCGGACGTTTTGATCATCACGAAAGCAGAAAAGCAGGTTGAACCTGCCGCTGGCGAAGTTCAATCTGTTCCCGAACAGCCGAAAGAAGTTCGGGTCGAAAAAATTGCAGCACAGGTTCAACCGCAACGACAACAGGAGGTGGTTTCTATGTCGCAGAACGGAGCAAAGATGCCACGCTGGACGGTCGCTTTGCAGTCTATTCTCAAGACGCAAGGTTTCAGCGATGACCAGATCGCTGAAATCATCGCTGCGGTGTCGAAAGACTCGCGTCGCCGAGCCGAACGGGAGACTTTCGATGCCAGCACGCCGGAAGGGCGATTGATGATCGCACTGAGGAAGTTATGGCAAACCAGCCGCAAGTGCGGCATCACTTCCTCGGTGCTCAGGTCACCCAACGGTTTTGAGCTCCGCTACGCCGAAGGCACAGTTTATCTTTACCACAACGGTGAATTGGTTGCCCGTTACCCTGCCTGAAAGTGACCGCTGATTAACGGAGAGAGTGGTAAGCGGTGGAGATGCGGTTGGTCACGCCACTCTCTCCGTTTTTTTCGTCCAGCAATGTTTATTCTCACGCGAAGATGTGATATACTTATGAATGTAACTTAGGAGGTGGTCAAACATGCAAGTGCTGCAGCGGCTTCAAGAACTTCGGGAACAACAAACCGAAAAGCTCAGAGAAGAGCTGCTTGAAGTTACCGGCTTAGTTGGTGAAGATGACCAAGTCCGCTTGGAAATTGAACCTCATGGTGAATCCTACTTTGCGGTCTTACTTTCCTGTAAGTCCTGTGGCTACAAGGTGCATGTGTGTTCACTGACTTTGGACGATAAGCACGCTTGGGCTCACAAGATCGCCAGCGCTTCTGGAAATGCTATCGCTCGTTTCTCCGAACATGAGTGCAAGGCTGTATTGCGTTTAGGGCGGAGGTGATTCTTATGGATGCGAAACTTCTGGAAGCTCTGCGCAACGACGTGTCGCATAGGATCTCAGCGTTATTCGAACTGAAAGCCCAAAGTGATGAACCGAAACTGCGTTTGTCACAACTTGGGCTGTGTCCGAGGATGACAGCATTGAGCGTAAGGACTGGGATCGTCGCCGATCTGACTGAAGCTACAGGAATCCTCGCAGCGGGACATCTTTACGAACAGTTCATCGCTGAAGCTTTCGAAGGAGAAGAAGTGCTGCCGCAATTTGAGGTAGAGCTTGCAGGTGTGCAAGGTCACATAGATTTCTATTTCCCGAACCGTGACTTCTTCATCGAATGCAAAACTATCGCTGCTGCAAGGGTTTCCTCAGAATTTCTTCCCGTCGAGCACCATGTAGTTCAAGTTCACGCTTACTTATCGGCACTTTATGAAATGACCAACCGCAAACACTACGCTGCACTCGTTTATTTCCCGCGCGAGAACCCAAGGCTTTTCCGTGTTTTTACTTTCCAGTATGACGAAAGTTGGCATTCCGAGTTGACTATCCGCATAGAGTTGCTCAGGCATGCTATTGAGACTGGCGAACTGCCAGAAATTCCAGCTGATTACGATCCAGGAAAGTTCCCGTGCCGCTGGTTTTCGAAGATCTCACGGATGATGGTTCAATGTCCATTTTACGAACAGTGTTGGGACAACAAGCAAGCACGAACGGAAAGAGCTGATGAAGGAGAACCGACCAGCACCGACAGCGTTCAAGACTTGCCTGCTGACCTTGAAGACACAATTGCGCTTCTTCACAGCCTCAGACAACAAAAGAAGTCCATTGAAGAGCAGGAAAAAGCCGTCCGTAAGGAAATTCTTGAAACGCTTGGTAAAAGGCGCGGGAAATTCATCGGTAAAGAATTTGGGCTTCATGTCTATGACGAAGAACGCAGGACGTTGGATACTAAGGCGCTCGCCAAGGTAATCAACCTTGATGAGTACCGGAAGGTCTCGGTGGCGACGGTCGTGGATGTCTGGAGGCGAATGTAATTCCCACGAAACAAAGGAGGGTGATTCTCTATGGCAGTGAAAGCAGTTTCAGTCGCTGATGCCCTTTCAGAGATCGGCATCAAAGTGTTAATTTACGGTCCGACAGGTTCAGGCAAAACTACTATCGCAAGAACGATGCCAAAACCGGTCTTGGTACTTGACTTTGAGGGCGGGATCTTGTCGTTGCTCAATGAAGGAGGCATCGCAATTTGCCCAATTCGGTCAACCGAAGATTTACTGCAAGCAGTTTCTGAGCTACAGAAAGATTCAACATTTCTCTCCGTGGTATTTGACGGGTTATCGATCTTTGTGAAGCGGCGTGTCCAAGAACTCCGAGGCACGAAAGAGCGAATAACTTGGGACGAATGGCAAAAACTGACCAACGAAGTCAGAGCTGCTGTGTTGCCATTACTGCAACTGAAAAAGCACTTGCTTCTGACTTGTCTGCCGCGTTGGATTCGGCAGAAAGACGAACGCGGCAGGGATGTGGGTCCCATCATCGGTGCAACTATCGACTTAACTCCAGCGCTCAGGCAAGATTTGATCGCTGCCTGCGATTTAGTCGGTTACTTGGTTGGACCGAACGACCCGCTTTTCCAGAACGCATCTGGACGGCGAGTCTTGTTCAAGCCTGATAGCTCATTCCAGATAGTTTGCAAAACTAGGGCTGAAAAATTGGGACAAGAAGAACCGAGTTTTACCAAGTGGTTGATCGCGTTGCAGTTACCGCTTGAAGGCGAAAGGCTCACCGCCAACTTCCCGCTTGAAGTATTCGCGAAAGCCGAACAGCCTGCAGAACAACCTGCAGGACAGTCCACAGAACCTGCAGAGCAACACCACCAAGAGAGCACACAATCGGCAGAACAGGCACAATCAACAGCACAACCGCAATCAATAGGACAGCCGCAATCGGAAGAACAGTCAGCTGAAACCGACGAAGTCACACGGCGGATTTTTCAAATAGCTCGAGAACTCGGGATGGACAATAAAGCACTGGGAAGAATAGCCAAAAATTACTTCGGTACTTCGTTCGTCAAGAACCTTGGTCAAGACCAGAAACAGCGCTTGTTAGCGTTTTTAGAACGCCGGTTGGCGGAACGAAAGCCGACCGAACAAAAAGGCGAGGCAGTACAAGAATTCATCCACGCTTGGCGGCAAGCACGAGGCGATTCGTCTGAGTTTCCTTTTGAGGCTGAGCTGGCGGAAATTGCTGTGAGGAACAGCTGGCTACCTGACGAACTTGAAGCCGCCATTTCCGAAAGACTCCTTGAACGATCCTTCGATTTCGCTACTCTCCCACAGGATCAATACTGGCTTTCTGCAATTCCGAAAGAACTGTTAACCGAAATCGTGTCTTCCTTGCGAAAGAAGCAATAAGCGGAGGAAACAAACGCGGAACGGAGGTGAACGACATGAGACGATACAGGCTTCATCCATCAAAAAGACCGGTTAACAGCATGAACGTTGCTGAAATCGCAAGAATGATCGGTAAGCCGCACTGGTGGGTTTGGAGGAAATTACGCGACTTGCGGATTCCTTCCTTCAAGTATTACGGTCAAGTTTGGGTAGTAAAGCAGGATGTCCAACAATTCCTCCGAATTCTGATGAACTTGGAGGTGAAGTCGTATGGCACAATTCTCTCTCCATCAGCTGAAAGAAATCAAACGAGAGATATGGTTTCAGGTAACAAGGATCGATAATGAGCTTAAACTCTTGCCGCCTGAGAAGCAGCGGAGGCTAGTAGGTATGGAAAAGAGCAAGCGACGGTTGTTGCTGTTGTTGTACATTCTGAACCATCTTGAAAAAGATGGTGTACTTGAACTGGTGAATGAAGGAGGGATGGGCTATGACGATGGAATCGGTGCGAATTTTGCTGAACCCGCAACGCACAAAGGGACTGCTATTGAACGCTGATCTTGAGCGGTTCGCTAAGGTGCTTGCGGACTTGCTTGAAACCAAAGTTGAGGTTCGGCGTGCGTGGCTTGTCAAGTCCGCAATGGTCTACGGTTTCGATTGTGTGTTGCTCGGCGACAAGCTACATCCAGTCGTCAGCGCCGAAGGCTTCGCTTTCCCGACACTTCGGTTCGTCGATCTGACCGAGGTAGTTAGGCTAGATGGAGGTGAAGTCTATGAGGTGTAGGACGAACGCATCTATGTTGACTAAAACTTTATCTCATATTAAACCGAGTAAGGTCTTTCAAAGCTTCCGCATGGAAGCGATCGGTGATGCAATCGTTATGACCAACGCAAGTGAATCGTATATCGCTTCCTTCCAAGTGCCGGCGGAAGTAATTGAGAGCGGAGTTGTCGCACCGGACTTGCAGATGCTGCGGACGCTGCTCAAAGGTATTGGCGACAAGACCGTCGAATTGTCGCTTGCAGGCGAGATGCGACTTAGGGTCACTTTCACAGCAGAGAATGGGACTGAAAGCACCTACTCGCTTCCAGTTTTTGACCCTGACAGCACGTTGGCGAGCATGGTCGAAGACTTGAAGCTTGAAGAAGCCGAACCGTTCGCTTATTTCAAATCTGACCGGCACTTGAAACAAGTCCTGTCGTCCATGAAGCCCTTGCTCGGAAGCCACTCTTATTTCAACTCTTTCTTATTCATTCCCGAAGATAACTGCGTCAGGATTCTAACGATTCGAGACCCGATAGTCGGAACTGCCGAAGTTCCAGCTGAAGTGCCAGATGAAGTAGTGTCCAGACAGGAACCGTTGTCAGTTCCACGAGGGATCATTCAAGTGCCAATTAACAGCATCGCAAAACTCACCAGACAACGACCTTGGGTAATCGCTATCAGCGAACAAGGCTTCGCTGCGCTCCCGACGGTTGACCCTGAAGAGAGGCACATCATCTCGGCAGCTTTGCGGCTTTTGAGCCGCGAAGCAGATGTCAGCATGCGGGCTTCCAAGTATTTTTGGCGCGAGCTGCGCAGGGTGCTGACGATGCATCGTTCCAAGAAGAGCTACAGGTATGAGCGACCGAAAATTGAGTTCGACTTTGAACGGGAGCGGTGTTACTGCTGGTTAATGGACGGACAGCCTACGATTGTCAGCACTCTGGGCGAATTCCCGATGGTATCCCTTGAGAAAAGTCGGGAAATGCCACCGATCATCAGCTTCGACTACGAGCTGGTTAGCGAAGCGCTTGAATTCATCAACGAACCGGACACGATTGAGTTCCTTGTGATTTCCGATGAAACTAGCGCGATGCGGCTGCGCTTCGGCAGTTGGGCAGTAGCCGTCGCATCGCTTGTGAAAGGCTCTGATTTCAGGACCGCTCAACAGGGAGGTGAGCGGTAGTGGCAGCAAAATCGCAGTTGAAATTTGACCGCAAGTAAGTTCAAATTGCACTTGCTGAGTTAGCGAGAGAACGACATATCCGCGAGAAATATTACCCGAAAGCGATCTCAGAGCGAAAACTGTCAGCAGCTGAAGCGAAACGACGCCTAGAAGCGTTAGATTACGCAATTCAAATTCTCTCCAGCTTGCTTGAGCAAGAACATTCTGAAACAAGTGAGGTGAGCTTACTGTGAATTTCGTCAGGCTATGTCCCGGCGACAGACAGACTTTCGCTTTGATCATCCCGCAGAACGCTTACAATTACTTCATGCAACTCTTGCTATCGCGTCCGGTAGACGTCATGGCTATTCGCGAAAGCGACGGTGAAGTCTTTACCGACAGAGAACAACAAGAATGGGAAGTCGTTGATTCCTTCATCGTGTTGGTAGCATCACCGAAGCGAGATTGAAGGCAGGTGATGCGCTATGGCTCATTCTCCACCGAAAATTTCAGCTCACGGGCTTTGGACTTGGATAATCCTGAAAACCAATGATGCCGAAAAGTTCGACCTATCGAGATTACCGCAAGACGACAGAAATTACGCCCTTCAGTTGCTTGAGAAACTTGTCAGGAACATTCAGACTCAACGGGATATTGACCGATTCAGTAAGTTGCTCGATGAGATTTCAGACGGTGATGCGCTTGAGACTTTGGAGCGCATCGCAATGCGGTTTTAGATGCACTAATTGGGAGGTAGCTAACAGTGGCTAAGAAAACTGCGAAACAGCCTACGAAATCGCGACGCAAGAAAGCTTACACAAAAGGCGCTAGAGCTGAATACAAGTTAAAGCGAAAGCTAGAAGAAGCCGGCTGGACGGTCGTCCGTTCAGCCGGCTCTCACGGTTATTGGGACTTAGTAGCGTTCAAGTTCCGCAAGGGTCATGTAGACATAGCACTGATCCAAGTCAAAGCGTTCGAACCAACTGGCAGGCCGAAAGTCATCGTTCAGACAGGAACTTTCAGGGCAATTGAAGCGGTTGTTTTCGTGTATTTCGGTCAGGCTTTTCTGTCACGGGAACTGCCATTTTCGGTAAACGATCCTTTTCGAGCGTTTGGTCTGTCAAGAGATGGAGTGCAAGGAGCTTCTTGCCATCAACGACGACAGCAGCCCAAAGGCGGTCGCCATGATGACCGTAACGAGTGAGTGAGTATTCATCATGGGCGAGCATGCAACCGTTGAACAGGATGTATTTACCACCGGAGATAGCGAAAAACGCGAACCTGTGGAAATTGGCGAATGCTGCCAGCTGGAACTGGATACCTGCTTGAGTGTAAGAAGCGAGCCACGAAAGAACTCGCCTTTGCGCGCTTGTGAATGGAATATCGACTACAGACCTGAGGAAGTGTCCATGACCAATGAGAACTTTCAGTTGACTGCAAGTCGCTACTTTGATCTCCAAAGCGTCATTTTTCCCACGCTGGAAAAAGGAACTATCGAATCTCACGTTCGCTTCACGCAGGAGTTGAACGAGGGTAGCGTAGAAGAAAGCATCAAGGTTGGTTTTCTTGTAAGCGAATCGAAGGTACGCATGGTTGCCCGGGACACCATCAAGATGAACTTGAGCTACAGCTGCTATCGGTCTGATGAAGTGTTCAGCGAAAAGACGAGCGCCATCATAGACCTGTTCGAAACCTGTTAGCTCTAACTCGTAAGCCTGATTGGGATACACACATTCGCCGTCCATGATGTCACCGAGGAAGAGAATGTGGATCCGGTTCGCTTTAGTGGCTGCAGCGAGAGCGGAAATTTGATTGGCAATTCTATGGAGAGTGGATTGAGCGCGTTTGGTGTTCCAACCTGCGGTCTTGCGACCGAAGTGAAAGTCCGAAACGAAAACGATGAGTTCCATCATCGTTCCTCCGCATCAGTCAAGAAGAACTTCCGGACGATGCGGTAGCTACTTACGTGAAATTATAACTTGGTTTCCGTGGAGGTGGTCAAATTGATGGTCACGGATTTGGAACAAGCACTTATCTCGCTCGCATTGCACGATAGGCAGGTAGCAGAAATGATCACTTCATCACTGACCGAAGATCAATTCACAAACCCAACAGCAAAGATGATCTTCAGGATACTCAGAAAGTTAGTCTCGTCCGATCAAACAATAGACCCATTTCAAGTCGCTATGTCACTACCTGTTAATGAACGGAAATTTATACTCCAAATTTCAGCAATGGGATTGGAGAACCTCGACGGGACGGCACGGGAAGAAGCAGCACGACAATGGGTGAAATTGTTGATCAAGGAACGGCTTGCTGAAGAGTTTTCTAATAGATTAGCACAATTGGCAGCCCGTGCGAGAGAGACTCCTAATGCGCTACAGGAAATTATTGCCGAAGCGGAAAATGCCATCGGAGAGGTGCTTGCACGGTATCCGATTGAAGAAAGTGAAATTCCGATGCTTAGTGAACTGATGCCGCTACTCAACAGGGAGCGGGATACTGTCAGAACCGGATTGCCGTCTATCGACCACGCTCTACTGTCGGCTTCGCCCGGAGATTTGTTCATCATTGCCGGTAGGACATCGGTTGGCAAGACAGCATTCGCGATCCAACTGTCCATCCAGTCCTCTATCGTGAACCGAAAGATCGTTTACGTGACCTTAGAGATGAATAAATCGGAGATTTTGGCACGGTTCTGTTCATTCATTGGGTTCATTCCAGCTGGATGGTTCTACAATCCTCGAACTTACATGGTCAAACCATTAGAAATCGCCTTGAAATTTCTAAGCCGATTACCGATTAAGATCATTGACCCATCTGCGCATGCCGACGCGTTCGATGTCCCGCAATTATCCATCATTTTGCAATCACTTGCGCCTGATATTGTCGTAATCGATTACCTGCACTTAATGGCTTCAGCACAAGACACTGGCATGGTTGAGGCGTTATCGGAACTAAGCAGGGAACTGAAACGTTTGGCATTGCGCTACCAGTGCATCATCGTCGGTTTGTCACAGATCAACCGCACAGCTCAAGCGTCAGAAGCCGATATTGAGCAAATCTATTATTCCTCCGCGATAGCACATACAGCATCACAGGTTCTAATGCTGCGCCCGAAGAAAACTGTCGAGATAGTCCAATCGAACATGCGCACGATCACAGTTCGCGAGATCGAACTTGCGCTTGTCAAAAACCGAAATGGTCCAACGATTTCAATTACTTCACTGTTCATCCCGATGCTTATGCGTTTCTGTGAGCTTCCACCTGAAGAAATTACACAAGACAAAAGCAAGAAACCTAAGGCAAACAAATAAGGCGAACAAACAGGAGGTGGTCGGTGATGTTAAAAGTCGGTGACACATTGAAATTGATCAGCAAATCTACGGTGTTGGTGGCGGATGAGGCTATAATCGTTCGGTGCAACATCAAGCCTAAAGGGATCGTGAAGTTGTGCTTTGATGATGGTGCAACAAATTCGCATTCAGTCAAGACAATTAAGTTTTCAGAACTTGCGCCGATCACTACGGTTATGTTCGGTAAGAGTGTCGTGCCAGCTGTTATGCTCCGCGTTGATCAGGTGTTAGACAGAGCCGCAGAAATTTCCGATCTGAGACCGGCAGTCTTGATAATCGAATGGAAAGACAAACCGAATGTGTATGACCAACGGCTACGTATTTTATTCGGCGAACCGATCTTAAGCGTTTCCCAAATTTCAATTCACTCCCGCTTAGATGCACAGGCACTGCGAGAGTTAGCTAACGATGACTCTGACCCAGTAGACCACTTGCTTGCACTGATTTCCGCAAGGCGAAGGTCACCTGATGTCAGGATGGACGGCAACAGAATCGTGTTCGGACAAGAGCCATGCAGGCGGTGGTTTTATGGACGTGTGGGACTAAGTGATTTCATTTACCGATATAACAGGCAAGACTATCGTGTGTTCCGCAACAATCCGACAGATGCTGACAGGTTAATGCAATGGATTCGAGATAAGGTGGTAACTGCTGACCCGTCAG
>Ga0072500_145309_pt1 | contig 14731 bp, 9 predicted proteins | sample GBScelen77Swater_FD_63803 | JGI IMG/M metagenome (GOLD analysis project Ga0072500, IMG submission 63803) | Hot spring microbial communities from Great Boiling Spring, Nevada - cellulolytic enrichment S 77C v2 (version 2) | ecosystem: Environmental > Aquatic > Thermal springs > Hot (42-90C) ...
AGATGAAAACGTCAAGATAGCCGAAGAAGTGAAACTCGACAATTTCATTAAAGATAAAGACTACTTCGAGGTCAAGAAAGGTTATCTCTATCTCACACACCACTTCAAAGACATCGATGGTGAAACCATAGCACTCTTGCTCGTTAGGGCTTCTCTACTGGAAATAGATCAGCTTCAGAGGTTCGCCACAACGGCGAGTTTGGGCACCCAGATAGCGATCGTTGTGGCTCTGATCGTTTTGATCAGCCTGTTGTTGAGGAGCGTCATCAAACAGGTCAGGGTCGCTCAAGAGGGTATCACCAAATTCGAAAATGGAGATCTCACAGTTCAGTTCGACGTCACTTCCAAGAATGAAGTTGGAACTCTGATTCGATCCATAGCCCAAGCGGCGGAGAAGTTGAGACAATCCTTCTTGAACGTTCAAAACAGCTTCGTGGCGATAAATCAATCCGTAAGCAAGTACTCCTCCGTCATGAACCAGTTCAGAGAGGTTGTTGAGAGTGCGAACGAGACCGTTGAAAGGGTCGTGTCCATGGCAGAGAACATATCCGCGTCGGTCGAAGAGACGAACTCGGGGGTGGAAGAGGTCGCGGCGAGCGCACAAAACGTTGCACAGAGTGCGCAGGAGATCTCTTCGATCACGAACGTCACCTTCGACGAGATAAGTCGATCCAACAGTCTCGTGAAAGAACTCGTTGAGAAGATACAGGACACGATAACCTCTTCCGAGAATTCTTTGAAGGTGACAAACGAGTTGGTGAACTACTCAGCGCAGATACAGACGATAGTGGACACGATCAACTCGATAGCGGAGCAGACGAATCTGTTGGCGTTGAACGCGGCGATAGAGGCAGCCAGAGCCGGTGAGGCGGGCAGAGGCTTTGCGGTGGTTGCGGACGAGATAAGGAAGCTCGCCGAAGAGAGCAAGAAGTCCACGAGCAACATACAGAACATACTGAAGAACATACAGAGTGGTGTGGAACAGGTGAACGAGGCCGTGAAGCAGAGCACTGGGGTGTTGGAGACCTCGAGGGAGAGTGTGAGGAAGGTTCAAGAGGCGTTCGAGAAGATATACAAGTTGGCTGAGCAGATAAGTTCGAAGGCGCAGGCTTTGGCAGCGACGAGTGAAGAGCAGAGCGCATCTTCCGAAGAGATAAGCTCGGCGATGCAGAATGCGACAAACAACGTGAACGAGATAGTCACGATGATGAACCAACTGGCCGAAGAGATGAAACGTGTGAGCGACATGATGCCAGAACTCGAGAACGCTGACAAACAGGTCGAAACAACCATACTGAACGCCGCGGAAAATGTCAGGAACACTTTCCGGCTGATGAAGAAAGAAAACTACGTCGAGCTATTAGATCAGGCCATAAAATCTCACAAGGAATGGGTAGGCAAATTGGGCGACGCTGTCAGGAGTGGAAAAGTCGTCGAATTGCAGTTCAATCCGCACAGATGCGCCTTTGGAACGCTCTACGACTTCACGAGCCCACCTGCAGGCAAAGAGAAAGAGTGGGAAGAGATAGGAGAGGTTCATGAAATCATACACACGAAAGGAAGACAAGTGATGGACCTGGTGAAGGAAAAGAAGTTGATGGAGGCCGAAAGGTTGTATAGAGAAGTGGAAACTCTGGCAAACAAGTGCATATCGTCGTTGGAAGCACTAATGAAAAACTCGTGAGTCGAGCAGTCGACAAATCGAGATCTTGGTTCTTGAAACCTTTACCTTCACGACACAGAAAGTTGTTGACAGTTCTGCATGGGTGAGATACAATCGTTGAAAACAGTTCGAGCAGGTGAAGATCGTGATGCGAAGTTGGCGAGGAACTGAATTGAAAGATTTCAACACAACGCTCAATATTCGTAGACGTGCTGGGTGCCGCCGGGTGCAGGTGGTGGGCACTTAGCACGCCGTTTTCTTTGCACAGCACCTGGGCGGCCATATCTCAAAAGGATATGGCCGCCTTTTTTTACAAGAACAAAACTTAGGAGGTGTGAAGGATGGAAGGCAAGAAAGTGGTGCTGGCGTACAGTGGAGGTCTGGACACATCGGTCATACTCAAGTGGCTCTGTGAGAAAGGTTTCGAAGTGATCGCGTTCGTGGCGGATGTTGGGCAAAAGGACGATCTACAGTTCATCAAGGAGAAAGCTCTGAAGACCGGTGCAACGAAGGTCTACATCGAAGATCTCCGCAGAGAGTTCGTCACAGATTTCATCTTCGTCGCCCTCATGGCGAACGCGATCTACGAAGGCAGATACCTTCTCGGCACATCCCTGGCGAGGCCCCTCATAGCCAAAAAACAAGTCGAAATCGCGCACAAAGAGAAAGCTCAGTACGTGGCGCACGGTGCGACGGGAAAAGGGAACGACCAAGTCAGGTTCGAACTGACGTACGCGGCTCTCGCTCCACATTTGAAGGTGATCTCACCCTGGAAAGATCCGGAATTTCTGGAGACTTTCAAGGGTAGAACAGATTTGATCAACTACGCCAAAAGCAAGGGCATACCGATCAAAGCGAGCGTTGAAAAACCTTACAGTGAGGATGAAAACCTCATGCACATCTCGCACGAAGCCGGCAAACTCGAAGATCCACTCTACACACCGGACGAATCTGTTTTCAGCAGGACCGTCTCACCGAAAGATGCTCCGGATGAAGAAACGTTGCTGCAGATCCATTTCAAAGACGGTATCCCAACGAAGGTCGTGAACCTGAAGGATGGAACGAGCAAGGAAGATCCCCTGGAACTGTTCGAGTACCTCAACGAGATCGGTTCGAAGAACGGCGTCGGAAGAGTTGACATGGTGGAGAACAGGTTCATAGGCATAAAGTCGCGAGGGATCTACGAAACACCCGGTGCGACGATTCTGTGGATCGCCCACAGGGATCTGGAAGGGATCGCGATGGACAAGGAAGTCATGCACCTCAGAGATATGTTGTCTGTGAAGTTCTCAGAACTGATCTACAACGGTTTTTGGTACTCTCCCGAGATGGACTTTCTCTTGGCCGCCTTCAAGAAATCGCAAGAGGCGATCGATGGTTATGTGATCGTGTCCATCTATAAGGGAAACGTGACTCCTGTGGCCAGATTTTCACCGACGTCTCTCTACGATCAGGCACTCTCGAGCATGGACGTCGAAGGTGGATTCAACGCACTCGACTCGAAAGGTTTCATAAACATCCACTCCATCAGGTTGAAGGCGCACAACTTGGTTTTGAAACAGAAAGATCCTTTCGCGTGGAGGAAGGGACTGACGCATGCCTAAGCTGTGGGAGAAAGGTTACACTCTCGATCCACTGATCGAACGATTCACCGTTGGTAAGGACTACCTCACGGACATGAAACTGATCAGGTACGACGTTATCGCCTCCATCGCACACGCAGAGATGCTCGCGAAGGTTGGTTATCTCTCCAACGAAGAACTCGAGAAGCTGAAGATTGCTCTTAAAAAACTTTCAGATTTGATCGATTCAAATCAGTTTTCCATCTCACCAGACGAAGAAGACTGCCACACGGCGATCGAGAACTTTTTGGTGCGAGAGGTTGGAGAGATAGGCAAGAAGATCCACATGGCCCGCTCGAGGAACGATCAGGTCTTGACGGCGCTACGGCTGCTTTACAAAGACGAGCTAAAAAAGATCGAAAAACTGATCCAAGAACTGAAAAAGCAACTTCTGCAGTTCTCGAAGAGGTTCGGCAGGATAAAGTTTGCAGGTTTCACGCACACGAGAAAGGCGATGCCGACGAACTTCAGAACTTGGTCCATGGCTCTGTACGATGCGCTGAATGACGATCTGAAAATTCTGAAACCCGTCTTCGAACTGATCGATCAATCTCCATTGGGCACGGGTGCCGGCTACGGTGTTCCTGCAAAGATAGACAGACGCTTCACGGCACAAAGACTTGGCTTCAAGAAAATTCAAAAAAATCCCATCCACACTCAGCTGAGCCGAGGAAAATACGAATTTCTCCTTTTACATTCTCTCAGCCAGATCAGTTTCGATCTGAACAGGTTCGCCAGCGACATCATCTTCTTCTCTCTACCGGAAATTGGCTATCTGTCCTTGCCCAGAGAGCTGTGCACAGGGAGCTCGATCATGCCACACAAGCTCAATCCAGATCCTTTGGAACTGGTGAGGGCGTACCACAACAGGATCGTCGCCAAGCAAATGGAGTGTGCGATGATCACGAGCAACCTCATCACGGGATATCACAGAGATCTTCAGCTGCTCAAAGAGATCGTTCTGGAATCTTTCGAGATCGTGGAAAATCTCTTGCTCGTGATGAAACTGATCTTCGAGAAGTTGGAAGTGAACGAGCAAAAATGCCGAGCGAGTTTGACCAAAGAAGTTTTGGCGACCGAAAGGGTGTACGAACTGGTCGAGCGAGGAATACCTTTCAGAAACGCTTACAGGATCGTTGCGGAAGAACTGGGGAGTGAGAGAAAGTGAAGCTCAAGGTGGGTATAGTCGGTGCAACGGGTTACACGGGCCTGGAACTTCTCAGAATCCTGAACAACCATCCTCACGTCGAAGTGACGTATCTGTCTTCGAAGAGCTTCACGGGCAAGAACTTGAACGAAGTTTATCCTTTCGAGCTGGATGAAAAGGTTCTGGAAGACTTTGAGATCCAGAAACTTGAAAATTGCGACGTTTTGTTCACGGCTTTGCCAGCGGGTGTCAGCTACGAACTGGTCAAGGATTTGAAGAACACGAAAGTCATAGACTTGGGGGCAGACTTCAGGTTCGACGATCCTTCACTCTATGAAAAACATTATGGTAAGAAACTCTCAGGTTACGAAGCGTGCGAAAGGACATATGGTCTCACCGAGCTGAACAGAGACAAGATCAAGAACGCAAGGTTCGTCGGTAATCCCGGATGTTACCCCACGGCGGTCCTGCTCGCCTTGGCACCCCTTGCGAAGAGCGGTGCCATTGGAACGAGCGAGATCTTCGTCGATGCGAAGTCTGGTGTTTCTGGTGCGGGAAGAAAGCAAGATGAAAGCTACTCTTTCTGCGAGCTGAGCGAAAACCTCAAACCTTACAGCCCCGTGAATCACAGACACGTGCCGGAGATCGAAGAAAAACTTGAAACTTTGTTCAAAAAGAAAATCAACGTCGTCTTCGCCCCGCACCTGGTGCCCATGAACCGAGGCATTCTGTGCACGATCTATCTCAAAACATCCCTGTCGATCGAAGAAATTCACCGAATGTATCGCGAGTTCTACCAGGATGAATTCTTCGTGCACGTGCTTCCCATCGGAACCTATCCTACTACGAAATGGTGTCTCGGTACGAACCACGTGTTCATATCTCTCACGAAAGATGAGAGGACCGACACCTTGATCGTGATGTCCGCCCTCGACAATCTGATGAAAGGTGCTTCGGGACAGGCTGTTCAGAACATGAACGTGATGTTCTGTTTCGAAGAGCAGACGGCTCTGAAGTTCAAAGCTGTTTATCCGTGAGGAGGTGAGTGGATGGAATTACCCAAGGGTTTTCTGTTTTCCGGACTGAACTGTGGAATCAAAAGATACAGAAAAGATCTTGGAATCGCATATTCAATCTTCGATTGTGTCGCTACTGGTCTTTTCACAACAAACACCGTGAAAGCTGCTCCTATCCTTTACAACATGAACTTGCTCGGTGAGAACTGCACGAAGATTCGAGCCGTGGTTGTGAACAGCAAGATCGCCAACAGTTGCACTGGTCAACAGGGCTTGGAGAATGCGTATCGCATGGCGCAGAAGGCAGCGCAGGTTTTGCAGATAGATCAAAGATCCGTTCTGCTCGCCTCGACAGGTATCATAGGCTTACAACTGCCCATGGACAAGATCGAAGCGGGTATAGAAGAAGCATCAAAGTGCTTGAACGAAGATCCGACACCCTTTGCCGAAGCGATCACGACGACGGACACGTTCATCAAGATGTCTTCAAGAAGCTTTGAAATCGACGGAACCAAAGTGAATATTCTCGGCATCGCCAAAGGTTCGGGAATGATACATCCGAACATGGCGACAATGCTGGCCTTCATATTCACCGACGCCAACATTTCACCAGATGCGTTGAAGAAGGCTCTGAAGGATTCGGTTGAAAAAAGTTACAACATGATCGACGTGGATGGCGACACGAGCACGAACGACATGGTCTTGGCTCTTGCGAACGGTCAGGCTGGAAACGAAAGAATAGAGGAAGACAGTCCTGAGTTTTCGAAATTCTTTGAAAACCTCCACGAGATCAACGTCGAACTTGCGAAGATGATCGTCAAGGACGGTGAGGGAGCGACAAAGTTGATCGAAGTCAGAGTGGTGCACGCGCCAGATGAGCTCTCCGCGAGAAGGATCGCAAGATCAATCGTGTCATCGAATCTGGTTAAAACAGCGATCCACGCGCAAGACCCAAACTGGGGCAGGATCGTAGCAGCGGCAGGTTACTCAGGTGTGGATTTCGACCCTGAAAAGCTTGATCTGCACATAACAGATGGGAAAAACATGATCACGGTGTTGAAACGCGGTTATCCATGCGAATTCAACGAAGATGAGGTGAACAGTGTTCTTTCGGCAAGTGAAATCGTTCTGATCGTGGACTTGAACGAAGGCGTCCACAGCGCGACGGCGTGGGGGTGCGATCTGAGCGAAGAGTACATCAAGAAGAACGGGAGGTACAAAGCATGGGCCAAGACATTGTGAACAATCTGTTCGAGCTGCTTTTGCACATCAAACAACTTAAGAACAAAGTGTTGCTCGTGAAAGTGGGGGGGAACGTGCTCGCTAATCAAATCTCGAAGGACTTCTTCGCCAAGAGTATCGCTTTCCTCAACTGTGTGGGAATTAAAACGTTGATCGTGCATGGTGGAGGTCCAGAGATCACCGCTCTGATGGAAAAGCTCGGGATGAAACCCACCTTCAAGAATGGTTACAGGGTGACGGACGAGAAAACCATGGAGGTCGTGGAAATGGTGCTCAACAAAATGAACAAAGACCTCGTCGCGACTCTGAACTTCCACGGAGCCATGGCCATCGGCATCTGTGGTAAAGACGTCAACTTTCTGATCGCAGAGAAGGACACCCAGCATGGTGACATCGGTTACGTGGGAAGGGTGAAGAGGGTGAACAAAGATTTGGTGAATTGGCTCTTCGAGGCTGGCTATGTTCCAGTCATTGCACCGATCGGCGTTGGTGAGGATGGTACGACGTACAACCTGAACGCCGACGTTGCCGCTGCTCAGATCGCCGTTGCCTTGAAGGTGGAAATGATCATCTTCATGAGTGATGTTGATGGTGTCGTGAAGGATGGACAACTCGTTTCCCACCTCGACGTTGAGGAGGCTTTGAAACTCATCCAAGAAGGTGTCGTGAAGGCAGGCATGGTGCCCAAACTGAGCTGTGCTGTGGAAGCTGTGAAAAACGGTGTCAAGAGAGCGCGCATAATCAACGGCAACGATCCGACTTCCCTACTCGCAACACTTTTTACATCACAACCGATCGGTACGACCATAACGAATCGTTGAGGGAGGTGAATCTCTTGATAGACGCCAAAGAACGTTTGATGAACACTTACCACAAATTCGACGTCGTGTTCGATCACGGCAGAGGCGTGTTCATCTGGGACAAAGATGGAAGGATGTTTTTGGACTTTGGCTCAGGTGTGGCAGTGAACGCGCTCGGGCACTGCCATCCAGAGTTGGTCAAGACGATCAAGAAACAGGCTGAGAAACTGATGCACTGTTCAAACCTTTACTGGACAGAACCTCAAATCGAGCTTGCAGAGATGCTGTCGAAGAATTCCCTGAACGGTAAGGTTTTCTTCGTGAACAGTGGTACCGAGGCGATCGAGACGGCGATAAAGATCGCGAGAAAGTATGGAAAAACCAAGCATGAGAACAAGTACAGGATCCTTTCAGCGATGAACTCCTTCCACGGTAGAACCATGGGCGCACTTTCGGCGACTTGGCAGACGAAGTATCAAGAAAAGTTCAAACCACTCGTTGAAGGCTTCGAACACTTCCAGCTTAACGATGTGAAATCACTCGAAGCCAAGTTCTCCGAAGATGTGTGCGGAGTCATTCTGGAACCCGTACAGGGTGAGAGCGGCATCTTTTTGGCGGACGAAGAATTCCTCAAGACGTTGAGAAAGCTGTGCGATGAGTACGATGCTCTGCTCATCTTCGACGAAGTCCAATGTGGCATGGGTAGAACGGGAAAACTCTTCGCGTACCAGCATTTCAACGTCGAACCCGATGTGTTGGTTGTCGCAAAGGGTTTGGGTGGAGGCTTTCCCATAGGCGCGGTGATCGCGAACGAGAAGGCAGACGTTTTCGAACCGGGTGATCATGGCTCCACCTTCGGTGGAAATCCTCTCGCGTGCAGCGCCGGTGTGACAGTGATGAAGCAGTTGCTGAAGGATGGATTCTTACAGAGGGTGACTCGCATGGGAGAACAGCTTGGAAAACTCCTCTGTGAACTGTGGAAAGAGTTTCCAGACAAGATCGAACAGGTAAGGGGTATCGGCCTGATGTGGGGTGTTCAGTTGATCAAAGAGATCTCAGCAAACGAATTCGCGAAAGAATGTTTGAACCAAGGTCTCTTGGTCGTACCAGCAGGTAGCAACACCGTTAGGCTCCTACCACCGTTGATCGTTCAGAAGAAGCATATAACGCAGGCTATCGAGATCTTGAGAAATGTCTTGATGAAGGTTGGGAAGAAGATATGAAAAGAGCGCTGTTGGTTTTAGAAGACGGTACTTTCTGCTTTGGCGAGAGCCTCGCGGCGGAAGGCGAAGTCTACGGTGAGCTGGTCTTCAACACGGCCATGATGGGATACCAAGAAGTGCTCACTGATCCTTCCTATACCAATCAAATAGTCGTGATGACGTATCCGGAGGTAGGTATATATGGTATCAACGAGGAAGATATCGAATCAGATGGTGTGAAGGTAAAGGGCTTCGTTGTCTTCAGGATGGTGGAGAAAGCTTACAGCCACAGGGCCACGAAGACGTTGATCGAATATTTGAAAGAGAACGGTACGATGGCCATCCAGGGCGTGGACACAAGGTCTCTAACGAGGAAGATCAGGTCCCAAGGCACAATGAAAGGTGCCATATCGACAATCGATCTGGATCCAAAGTCTTTGCTTGAAAAGGTCAGACAGAGCGAACCCGTGCTCGGCATAGACTTGGTGAAGGAAGTATCCTGCCACGAGACCTCGCTCGAAGAATCCTCAGGCCCCCGCGTGGCCGTGATCGATTGCGGAGTGAAATTCAACATCTTGAGGGAACTGAAAAAAAGAGGCTTTTGTGTGCTGAGAGTTCCCTACACGATCGATTTTGAAGAACTGAAGAGGCTCGACGTTCAAGGCGTGCTGATTTCCAACGGACCCGGAGATCCATCCGTGTTGGCCAAAACCATCGATCTGGTGAGAAACATCCTGAAGCACAATTTGCCCGTAGCAGGTATATGTCTGGGACATCAACTGCTGGCGCTGGCCATAGGTGGCAGAACGTACAAAATGAAATTCGGACACAGGGGTGTGAACCATCCAGTGAAGGACTTGGAGAGGAACAAGGTTTTGATCACGACTCACAATCATGGTTTTGCAGTCCAGCCATCGAGTCTGAGAATAAATGGCATAGAGGATGACGTCTTTCACTACGAGAAGCTCTCGAACGCCGATGAACTGATGGGTGAAAGTCCAGCAGGATTTGGAAAGCTGAAGATCACACACGTTTCGTTGAACGACGGCACGATCGAAGGAATGAAGCTTTTGGACTATCCCGCGTTTTCGGTTCAGTTCCACCCAGAAGCTTGCCCGGGTCCGCACGATGCGAACTTCTTCTTTGACGATTTTGCGAAGTTGATCGAAGGAAGGTGAGAACGTGCCGAAGAGACAAGACTTGAAAAGAATCCTGGTCATTGGCTCTGGTCCAATAACGATCGGTCAAGCGGCCGAGTTCGATTACTCAGGCACACAAGCGCTCAAGGCGTTGAAATCGCTCGGTTATCACGTGATCGTGGTGAATTCCAATTCCGCGACGATAATGACAGATCCACAGTTCTCCGATGCTGTCTACATAGAACCTCTCGAAGCAACGTACTTAGAAAGAATAATTGCACGTGAAAGACCGGACGCGATATTGTGTACAATGGGTGGTCAGACTGCTCTGAACTTGGCTATGGAACTTTACAAGAAGGGTATTCTTGAAAAATACAACGTGCAACTCATTGGAGCGAACGTGGAGACAATAGAAAAAGCCGAAGACCGTGAAGTCTTCAAGGAAGCGATGCATGAGGCCGGCTTGGCGGTTTTAAAGAGTCAGACTGTCTCCAGAATCGCTGATGCACTACAGGTTGCGCATGAACTGGGTTATCCTGTTGTCGTGAGACCCAGTTTCACGCTCGGTGGAAGTGGTGGCGGTGTCGCGTACAACGAGGATGAACTTATCACGATCGTGTCGAGGGGCTTGATCGAGAGCCCCGCCAAGACGGTGCTCATTGAAGAATCAGTCATAGGGTGGAAAGAGTACGAGCTCGAAGTGATGAGAGACTGCGCGGGGAACTTCATAGTCGTCTGTTCGATAGAGAACTTCGATCCGATGGGGATTCACACCGGCGATTCGATCACCGTCGCTCCCGCTCAGACGCTCACCGACAGAGAATACCAAGCGATGAGGGATGCCGCATTGAAAGCCATGGCCGCCATCAAAATGGAAACCGGTGGTTGCAACATTCAGTTCGCCGTCAACCCACAGGATGGCAGGATGGTGGTGATCGAGATAAATCCGAGAGTTTCCAGATCCTCCGCCCTTGCTTCGAAGGCCACGGGTTATCCCATCGCGAAGGTCGCGGCGATGTTGGCAGTTGGTCTGAGACTCGACGAAATAGCGAACTCGATCACCCAGAAAACTTCGGCCGCGTTCGAACCTTCGATCGACTACGTCGTGGTGAAGATGCCGAGGTTCCAGCTGGAGAAGTTCCCTGCCTGTGATCCAAAGCTTGGCACACAGATGAAATCGGTCGGCGAAGTGATGGCGATCGGAAGGACCTTCAAAGAGGCGCTGGGTAAAGCTCTGAGATCGCTCGAGCTGGACAAAACACCAAAACTCGATCTGAACCACATCAGAGAGTACCTCGCCAATCCAACTCCAGAAAGAATCTCGTACATCTTCGCCGCCTTCAGACAAGGTTTCTCCGTCGAAGAGGTGCATAGACTCACGAAGATAGACAAATGGTTCTTGGAAGAGATCAAAGAGGTCATGGACTTCGAAAGACAGATCAAGAACAGGAAAACGAACGATCCGAACATCTTGAGGAAAGCGAAAGAGTGGGGATTTTCGGACAGAGAACTTGCGGAAATGTTGCAAATCTCTGAGAAAGAGGTGCGAAGGTTCAGAAAGTCTTTCGGCATAAAGCCTGTCTTCAAAATGGTGGACACCTGCGCTGCAGAGTTCGAGGCAGCCACACCGTACTTCTATTCGACTTACAACGGTGTTGAGAACGAGGCGATCCCATCGAACAAAAAGAAGATCGTGGTGCTTGGCTCTGGTCCTAACAGAATTGGTCAGGGAATAGAGTTCGACTATGCCAACGTTCATGCCGTTTGGGCGTTTCGAGAGGAAGGTTATGAAGTCATCATGATCAACTCCAACCCCGAGACTGTTTCCACCGATTATGACACCTCCGACAGGCTCTATTTCGAACCCCTCACGGTCGAGGACATCCTCGAGGTCGTCGAGAACGAAAAACCTGAAGGCGTCGTGGTCTCTTTTGGAGGACAGACACCTTTGAAGTTAGCGAAGGAACTGACAAGCGAAGGTGTGAAGATACTCGGGACGGATTTCGAACAGATCGACATCGCTGAAGACAGGGCTCGGTTCGCATCGTTCTTGAAGAAGCTGAAGTTGAAGGCCCCAAGCTTCAAGATCGTGACGAGCGTGGAAGAAGCACTCAGGGTCGTGGATGAACTCGGATTTCCCGTTCTCGTAAGGCCGAGTTATGTGCTCGGTGGCAGGGCGATGGCGGTGGTCGAGTCGAAGAAGGACTTGGTCGAATATGTTTCACAGGCTGCGCTCGTTTCGCAGGGACACCCACTCGTTCTGGACGAGTTCTTGGAAGACGCCATCGAATTGGACGTTGACGTGGTGTGCGACGGCGAAAGCGTCTGGATAGCTGGTTTGATGGAACAGATCGAAGAAGCCGGTATACATTCGGGAGATTCCGCGTGCGTTCTACCTCCCGTGAGTCTTTCGGACGATTTGATCGATCGGATCGAAGATGTCGTTTTCAAACTGGTGAAGGGCATGAAGATCGTCGGACCAGCGAACGTTCAGCTCGCCATCAAAGACGAAGAGATCTACGTGATCGAGTTGAACCCGAGAGTTTCGAGGACCTTCCCCTTCGTGAGCAAGGCGATAGGAATAGCCGTAGCCGAGATCGCTGCAAAGGTGTTGATCGGTCGAAAACTCGTCGATCTTTTAAAGCCGTACTTCCCCTACAAAACGAGGAAGGTTGTTTCGAAAGATATTTCAGAGTTTCGAGGTGGGTTGATACCGACTCCATGGCCCTCGTACTACTCGGTCAAGGAAGTGGTGATACCGTTTCACAAGTTTCCCAACGTCGATACTCTGTTAGGACCGGAGATGCGTTCCACGGGCGAGGTCATGGGCATCGGTGAGACCTTCGCCGAGGCGTTTGGCAAAGCTCAGTTGGCTGCGGAGAACCACTTTCCAATCAAAAGCGTTCTCGTCAGTGTGAGAGACAGAGACAAGCGAGAGATCGTTCCGCTGGTCTCCTACCTTTACGATCTGGGTTATGAGATCTACGCGACGAACGGTACTGCGAAAGCCCTCAAAGCTGTGGGCATTCCAGCGATCGCCGTGCCAAAAGTTGGTGAGGGAAGGCCAAACGTCATCGATCTGATCGATCAACACAAGGTCGATCTTGTGGTCATCACGCAATCCAACGAGAGGACAGACGAAATTCACGAGATCGATCCTGAAGCCAAGGCACCGCTGAGTTTCGACAGTCGAAGGACCGTTGGATACAGGATCAGGACCGAGGCTCTCAGAAACAGAATACCGTGCATCACGACGATCGAAGCTTTTAGAGCCATGGTTTCAGCCGTGAGACAGTCACGGTTGAACGACTTTCCGGTTCGAAGCTTGAAAGAGTTGCACGCTCTGAATTTTGCTAACCCAACAAGCTCTTGATCGAGAGCCGATTGCACTTTGCCAGGCACGTTCTTGCGATTTTTCACGATGTGTTTCTAAATCCAAGCTCCTTCGAGCGGTGAAAAATCATGGTTTTCCCGTGAAGTTTTCCTTTTTCTCACTTAAACGGCAAAATTTTTCACACTATCGTTGCCATGCTCTTTGTCTTTCTATTTTTCTCGATCTTCTGACTGTTGTTTTATGTGAACGTTCATGGTATCGTTATAGTGGAACCTCAGGTTCCACACTTCATCCATCAAGGAGGTGTCTTTATGAAAAGGTTACTGGTGGTCACGCTGCTGCTCGCCTTTGGACTCCTCGCCCTGGCAAAAACGACGATAACCGTCTGGACGTTATTCAGCGGTGGCGAAGGCTTCTTGGTCACCGAACTGATCAACAGGTTCAACGCCGAACACCCAGACATCGAAGTGGTCGAACAGATCGTTGAGTGGGGCCAGTTCTACAACAAGTTGACCACTGCGGTCGCAGCTGGAGATCCACCCGACGTGTCCGTCATGCACCTTATATTGGTGCCGGACTACGCCTCAAGGGGTGCTCTCACCCCACTCGATAAGTACATCTCGAAAGAGATACTCCAAGACTACGTGCCTGAAATCTTGGAGAAGGCCTACTACGACGGCAAGCTCTACGCTTTACCGTTCGACACACACCCGATCGTTCTCTACTACAACAAGAAACTTCTGAGACAGGCAGGTTTGGTGGATGAGAAAGGTGAAGTCCTGTTACCCAAGACGTGGGATGAGTTGTTGAGCTACGCGAAGCAGGCGAAGGAAAAGCTTGGACTCGAAGTTGGAATCTCAAGCGAGATCGGCGCGATGATGGGAGACAGGCTCTTCACAACTTACTACGCACAACTCGGCGGACAGTTCTACGATGAGAAGACGAAGACTGTGAAGCTCGACCCGGACAAAGTTAAGAAGACTTACGAGTTCATAAGGAGTCTCTACACCAGCGGTATCATGAAACCGATGGATTATCCAACTGCGGAATCTCTGTTCCAGAACAATCAATCTCCGTTCCACTTCAACGGCGTCTGGGTGATGGCGCTGTACCCGACACTCGAAGGATTAGAATTCGGTGTGACAAGGCTGCCCACCATCCCTGGTAGCAAACCTTACACTTGGGCCGGCAGCCACACCTGGGTGATACCGAAGAAACCGAAGGACGATCCTGCGAAGATCGCTGCTGCGGCGAAGTTCATAGAGTGGTTCGCGAGGAACGCCGCGGAATGGGCCAAAGCAGGACCCCTGCCAGTCTTGAAGAGCGTTTTGAACTCTGAGGCGTTCTTGGGACTGCCGATGAGAAAAGATTACGCAAATGTCGCGGAATACCTCGTTTCGTCACCCAATGTGAAAGGTTGGCTCGAGGTCATGCTAAAGATGTTTGAGATCGGTGAAGCGGTGATCCTTGGAAAGATGACGCCCGACGAGGCAACCAAGGAATTGGTGAACTTTGTCAAGCAAGTCGTCGAAGATTGAGTGTTCGTCGGCTCACTCGAGGGAGGGA